>Ga0255773_10000182_pt1 | contig 65105 bp, 96 predicted proteins | sample 011ome_17_FD_179971 | JGI IMG/M metagenome (GOLD analysis project Ga0255773, IMG submission 179971) | Coastal salt marsh microbial communities from the Groves Creek Marsh, Skidaway Island, Georgia - 011502XT metaG (version 2) | ecosystem: Environmental > Aquatic > Marine > Intertidal zone >... | reverse complement strand
TATAAATTATCACCTTCTGTTAGATCAGTGGTCGTTACGGCATCAGTATCCAGGGCAAGACCTAAATCACTATCAAAATTTGCCTTAGAGTAAATCTGTTCAACATCAATACTAATAACACCAGTAACTGGATCATAACTAATATCGCCTGCACCACTAATGGCATTCTTTGCATCACTGTCTGCACGTGCAGTAGTATAGTAAAGATTGTCACCTTCGGCCAAGGTTGTTGTTGTAAATGGATCCAACGTAACAACAGTGGTGAATAAATCACCATCAGTGGTATTAATTCCTAACTGGCCTGAGGAAGAATCATAGGTAAAATCAGTAACAGTTGCAATGGCAACGGTACCGATGCTATCAATCTGACCTCTGTCGTTGACTGTAAATACAGGCATTCGAACCGAACTACCGTAAGTGCCAGAATCAACACCAGTAGCGGTAATGCTTAAAGTATTTGTTCCTGCATCATAAGATAGACCATCACCATTCAGCGCAGCTTCATCAATAGAGACATTAAAGTCTGAATCAAAATTTGCTTTGGTGTAGATTTCTTCTACATCAATACTAATAACACCAGTATTTGGATCATAACTAATATCACCAGCACCACTGATTGCATGTCTTGCATCACTATCGGCACGGGCCGTGGTATAGTATAGGTTGCCACCTTCTGTGATATTATCTGTACTAAAATAAGCAGCAAGTTCTGCAGAGTCAATATTGATTGTATTATTTGCAGTATTATAATTAATACCCACACCACCAGTGACGGCAGCATCCAAATCGGAATCAAAATTATCAGCAGTATAGACCAATTCAACATCAATACTGAATGTACCAGTATTAGCATCATAGGTCATATCACCACCAGCATTCAAGTAGCTGCGGATGGTTTGAATAGATGTGTTATCACCTAAGGCAGAATCAAATCGTGCACGAGTATAGTAAAGATTACTACCTTCAACCAAATCACTTGTCGTGTATGGATCAAGCGTAATGACTGTATTGAATGATTGACCATCTGTGGTGGTAACATTAAAATTACCAGTGCCGGAATCAAAGTCAATTGACTCAACGGAAGCAACATTCGTCTCGGTTGCAAGTGTTAATTGACCTTGAGCATTAACAGAGAATACTGGTATTCGAGTAGAAGAACCATAGGTCGATGCAGTAACACCAGTATTGGTAATATCCAATACGTTTGTAGTTGGATTATATGAAAGTCCAGTACCTGCGCCAATTGCAGAATCCAACAACGTTGTAACACGTTCATGTGTATAGTAAAGATTATTACTACCTTCTGCTAGGTCATTTGTTGTGTTTGCATCCAAAGAGAATGGAGCAGGAGCACCATTTGAATCTTTTACTGCAAATGAACCTGCTTGATCTACAAGACTAATACCACCCAAGTAAATGGTATTACCACTTAGATGTAGTTCTTTCCATTTCTTTGTTGGACTACCTAAATCATAGGTGCTGTCCAGGTTTGGCAATAGGTCACCATCAATTGTTTGGATGGCAAGAATAAAATCAGAATCAAAGTTTTGGGCAGAATAGATTTCTTCAACATCAATACTAAATTCACCTGTGGCGGAATCATATGATAAATCACCACCGGCGCTGATGTAACTTCTGACTAAATTGACTAGTGACGTGGTGACGTAATTACCACCAGCATCCGAATCGTACAATAATATATCACCCGTCAGCTTACCGTTTGTATTAACACCTACTAGGTTATCAATATTTGCAGCAGTCGATATATTCTTTGTTAATGGTACACCAACAACAATCTTTTTGACTATTGTTCTTCCTGTCGTTAAAACTTGTATTGCCATATTATTTTTACTTTGTGACTGATGGTGTTACCTGAATTCTACCTTCAAGGATTCTTTCAATAATGGTATCACCTGAACTGTCAAGGAAGGACAATTCCACATCGTAAACATATCTACCGGCTTTTAAAGTATCTGTCTGGGTATTTGTGAGGCTAAGTGTTAGAATACCATCCGTGGGGTCTGCACTAATGCCTGTGGTAAATGTAAGAGTATCGGCAGAATCACTGTTGTAATTCTTTTTCATTTTGGCAGAAACCGAGTGGTCTGACAAATCTTTCTTTGCGCCGGTAATGTCAACACATTGTAGCTCAATGGTGACGTCTGCACCCTGATCGATGCTAAATTCTTCATAGGTGGCCATGAAATGTCCTTGGTTTGATTTCTTTGTCGGACGTATACATAACGCCCCTGCCCAAACTATTTATACATTAAATAAGTTTAGTAACCTATAATCATAAATCGTTTGTATTTTTCGGTTTGTAGTTCCAAGGTCTTTATAATTTGTAAATTGACTGAATTTTCAAAGTCTTTTAATGAATTTTTACAATTAATATGTCCATCAATTCCGAAGTAATCATTACTTTGTAGTACAGTTAAAGCACTACGTTTCTTTTTAGATAAAAATTCATTTAATTCATCATCGCTAATATGCTCACAAGCAGTGCAAATGATTTGATCATAATCAGAAACATCAATCTCACTCATTCGTTGTGTAATATGTTTTAAGTGTGGATACAATCTTTTACCAAATTCTCTACACTTCGGATCCATATCACATATAGTAATATCAGAATAATATTCACCACGGTAAAGCATATCACCTAAAAGACCATACCAGCCAGCAGCAATAAGTATTTTTGCATCATTAAACATATCAAAGTACTCAAAGCAGTTTTCAATTAACCATTCTTTACTTTGAACTTGATTATCATTAATAGAATTTACGATAGTCTTTACATCATAAATATTATCACAACGATCAATTGCATTTAAAATATTTTTATAATTCATATACATATTTATTATGAAACGCATCATTTATAGTTTATACATTGACCTTGATAAAGCTGAATTGGATTACCAAAGACCTTATACTTGGGATCCAGATCAACTGCCAAAAACTGAAAAGACTAAGCTCTTATTTCAGGAATACTATCCGTGGCTTAAAGAACGACAGATTGAATATGCAAATACTATTGGCATCGAATATCGTTTATATGAAAATGATGAGAAATGGCAGAATTATAAAAAATTCTTTAATGAAACCTATCCACAAATTACTGCTTATAATATTGTAAACTTTTATAAAATTCATTTACTTTATGAATTGGCTAAAGAATACGATGAAATACTTTACTTAGACTTTGATGTAGTACCATTAAATAATGATAACTTCTTTGAAGCATGGGATTTACAAAATAATGGTATTGCAATTCTGCAAAACAATTCACATGTATTATATAAATTCCATGAAATAACAAATAAAGAACATCCGTCATCTATTCGATCACCAACGGCAAAATATTGGAACTGCCGAGCAATGCTAATGGATTCTAACCTATCTGGTGACAATGACGTGTTTAATACTGGTATTATTGGAGCATCATCAAATGATTTAATGAAACTGGCTTACTGGGATGACTTTAATGACACATTAGAATTAATGAATGAATTAAAGAATGAAAATGATATGTGGCCAGAGGAAATACGTCGGATGTTTGGTTACGATAATGAAACCATTTGGAGTTATAAAATAAATATGAATGAAGTGAAAATTCAATGGCTAGATGAAAAATGGCATCACTTCTTTGACCGATGGGATTATATAAAACCCGGCACTACATTATGTCATGTAATTAATAAAAAATTTGATTTTGTAAAATCTTGGTATGAAAAGAATAGTCTATAGCATTTATACTGATGAGTTGGATCCAGGTCATAAATCATCATCAGATTTTAAACTTAGTCAATTCAAGAAATATAAACAACATTTACATAAAGCGCAAAGAGATTATGCTGTTAACTGTGGCGCATCATATATGTTATTTGAAACAAGAACAACAGCATATGATGATATACAATTTGAAAAAATATTTTTGCTTGAAGAGTTAAGTAAAGATTATGATGAGGTTCTTTATCTTGATTTTGATGTAGTACCAAATACAAATTTAAATTTCTTTGATGTCTGGGATTTAAATACTATATGTGCATACAATATAGACAGGACACCCGATAGAGATAGATTAGTTAAATCATTATCATATAATAATTTTGATTCAATGAATATCTATTGTAAAACTTGTGCTAAAAATGCAATGTTAGAATTAGATGGGTTGAATGGTTCGAACGGAATAATTAATACAGGTGTAGTCGGTGGCAATAAAAAATCAATTGAGCTATTAGATTTTAATAATAGATTTGATGAGATAGCCAAAACATTACAAATGGCAATCGAAGATAATTTATATCCGGTTGAGATAAACCGGCATTGGAAAAGTAATAATGAAGTATATTTTACCTATATCATAGAAAGATATAATATACCATTTACTAATATTGGATTGCCTTGGAATTTTTTATTGGATGATCTTAATCCAGAAATTTCTGCAGGTGGTTATCTTTTACACCACGTAAGAAAAGAATTTGGTAAATCATTTGATTAACACTAAAGTGTATTATAACATTAAATCCTTACAAAAAAATTACAAATGAGAATTATATGAGCTGGAATAAACATGGCATACAAATACAATTAGATACTACAACGTACTGTAATGCTAAATGCCCTATGTGTCACAGAACTAATCCGGAGGGTCTTGATAAAGTAGATTGGTTACCATTAACTCAATGGACGTTTGATGATTTCAAGCGTGCTTTTAGTCCAGTTGATTTAAAATTAATTACAAGTATTTCATTTTGTCCAACTTGGGGTGATGCAATGATGAGCAATCACACATATAATATGGTTGAATATATCTTTGAACACAATCCATTGTGTAGAGTTGCCATTGATACTAATGGATCTATTAGAGATGAAACTTGGTGGTGGGAATTTGGTTTGTTATCAAAAGCCGGTAGATATGATTTAATAATCAATTTTGATGTTGATGGTACTACACAAGAGATGCATTCAAAATATAGACAAGGTACTGACTTGCAAAAAGTTTTAAATAATATGAAAGCATACTCTGAAACAAAATCCAAGGCTCATGTCCAGACAATTGTGTTTAAACACAATCAACCGTACTTGAATGATATTGCTAATCTAGTAAAAGAATATGGTGCAATTCTACATACCTGGGTTTATAGTGATAGGTTTGATTCACCTACAGATATAAAAACATTTGAGTTTATTGATGCTGATGGTAATAAACAAATATTGGAAAAAGCAGATGATCCAATTACCAATAAAAACTATCAGGAACAAATAGAAAAATTTAGTAATACTATTAATTGTTCTTGGCAAAAACAAAATAAGATAAACATTTCATTTGACGGACAAGTACACTCCTGTTGCTACTTTGGTAATGCCTATGATAGAAAATCACCCTGGTTTATGAACACACCATTACTTAAAGAATACACTAAGGATAATAAAAACTTAAATATATTTAATAATTCATTAAGTAATATAATCAATCATGAATGGTTTAAAACTAAGTTGGCTGATAGTTGGGAATCTGAAACACCCATAAAACAATGTGTCAATCATTGTTCCAGTAGAATTAAAATGCCCGATTATTTTAGAGAATATATTCCAATCACACCAATATGATACGAGTAATATGTGTTCGCACTGGAGACAAATACTCTCAGTGGTATGAAAATAATCTAAAGCATATGATTGACACATACTCTAGTTTGGAGTATGATTCATTTGAAGTCATTCGTGATAATGAATACGAATTGCAGGTATTTAACAAATTACAAATGTTTGACCGATACCGCGATGGTATTAATATTTACTTTGATCTTGACGTTTTAATCAAAGGCGATTGTAATCAATTTTTAAGAGACGAGTTGACAGTGTGTAGCGCATGGTGGAGAGATGCCTGGCACACACCATTAAATTCATCAATCTTATCTTGGTCGGGTGATAGGTCAGATGTATATGATGAATTTGCTTCTGACCCAGAGTACTATATGTTTAAGTATAGCAAAGGAATGGATCAATATTTGTACGAAATAAAAAACCCCAATACTTTCGTAAAGGGGTTCTGTTCATTTCAAACTGTGACTGAAGAAACAAAAGATTTTAATGTTTACCTATTCAATCAACGTTATGAATATATGACACAATCAGGTTGGTGGCGTAACTATTTCATTAATTGATTCTGGTGGTGTTTCATTGACTGATTCTATTGGGGTGGATATTTTCTTACTTAATTCTTTTTGATATAACGTACACGCTGCCATGGTGGCTTCCACAATAGTAGTTGCTTTACGAATTGCCGCTTTACCTGTTCTATCTTTACTATTCTTAATTACTTCATTCTCAAACAAATTAAGCTTATAGACAAACAAATATTCTTTAAGTTCTTCTTCATTAAGTTCTCTGAATAAGGTTTCAGCAGTAAGTTTTAATGCAGCACCCCTATCAGTATTGATATCATGAACCAGTCCACGTTTTTTAGCAATGTCAATAACTTGCTTTTCAAATATATCATTCTGTTCACGGATGTGCTTATATGTATTTTCATGTAATTGATCAATACTAATATGAGTAATTAAATCTTGCCAAGCAGCATCTTTTTTATTGGCCTCAATATATTCAACTTGAATATCTTCGCCTTCATCATTACACCAATAGACTTCAACCGTGGTGCGTTCGTTGTTAGAAAAATGAGCTGTGAGTAAATTATAGCCTTGCATTTTTATGTTGCCTTATGATTTATTAATTTTCAAATAATATGTATTTGCAGTCACTGCAGTACCGTTAGGGAATTCTTGAGCACGATAATCATTAGAATTTACAAATCTTGTTTGATAATTACCACTACCGTTTAATATAGTATTAGTCATACCAGAACCTCTATTATTGCCAGTACTATAACTATATCTAATATTTAATCCACTTGCTGCGGCCGCTGCATATCTTACATGATTTTGCAATAATGTATTAAACAGTGAAGTACTAAACACTTGCAAATTGCTATTTGAAGCCGTTACTCTCAATGGTTGAATATAACTACTTGCAGTACCATCGATGCGATACAAATAAAAATTAGTAATTGTTATTGGTTGGTCTAAAGCTTCAGGTATTGCAGCAGCAGTATATAATGAGGTATCTGCACGTGTATCTGTAAATACTGCAGTTGCGCTTACGAGTGTGTGACCACCTAAACCACCAGATGATGTATGAATACGATATGTACCACCTTGGCCACTAGAAGTTAGACTACCCAATGTTAAACTATTTATTGCTGGTTCAATAAATGTATCATACACATCAGTATTTGACATTGGCCTAATGCCACCATTATAATAATAACCAGGATATGATCCTTCAGCACCGGATGTCGGCGCTGATACTGATGCAACTGTTTGGCTTATTTTAGCATAATTGACTGTTACTGTTTGTGGTTCTTGTGTAAGGGATTCTGGTGGATATTCAGCAGCACCATCATCACCACTAGTACCATCACCTGCTCGAGTTAAATATTCACCAGCTTTTTTACGGGTATCAGAAATAGTACCAAGATTGCCGCCTGAAGAAACTACACTTAACGTTACTGATGGGTTTAATGAGTATTGATAAATGGCTTGGCTAATGATATTATTAACTTGACCAGTAGTCATTGTTTTAATGGAACCACTTCCGGCATCCCAATATAGTGGTTGTCTCACTGCCATAATTTAACTTCCAGGACTGTAGATTGTTTTTACAACTGAACCAGCATCATCATAGATAATAAGAGATGTTGCGCTATTAAATTTAGCACTAGTGATAGAACCTGCCGCTATTTTATTTGCGGTAACACCTGATGAGATAATACCAAACTTACCTTCACCAAAATTAAATCCAATGCCATTAGCGCTATCACTAGCAAAAGATTCTTTAACAGCACCAATTAATTTAATAATACCAGTACTGGTGTTATAACTTAGTGATAAGCCTGATGCTGAATCATTATTAATTGATAATCCATTACGAGCAATGGCAAGGATTTCAGCAGAATCGTCAAATGGTGCCACCAATTGTTTTATGGTATTAATAGCATCAACAACGTTACTGTCCCCAGTTGCTAATTGAGCTACATCACCAAGATCATTGGAGATAGTATTCGTTTTTGTAACCAGTGATGATACTGGATCCGATAAATTAATTACTGTTACTGCCATTTTTTTCCTCTAGCATTTTCAATAGAATATTTTTAATATCCGAGATATCATTTTCCAATTGTTCAATCTTGGATTGATTTTTTCTTACGACTGCCTTAGCTTTCCTTGCACTATCTATTTGATTTTTATTTATATTCAAAATAGCACCGGATACCGGATCCCTTACGAGACCCGGAAACCCATCGACTTTAATTAATTTACTCATTATGTTGCCAGAGCAATAATTCTTAAGTCCTTAATCTTTGGAACTCTAGAACTATTAGTAGAAGTCATTACAATCTTAACTTGATATGTTGTGAATGGAGGTAATGTACCACCAATGCCACCAGCCAAGTATTCATATTCTCTATAAGTTGTTCTATCATTATCGGCAGGAAGTTCTGCTTCCTTACCAACCAAAATCCAAGTCTTGTCATCCAAAACATCATCACCTGTGCCTGTTTTGTAGTAAACTTCAAAGTCTGCTTCGGTTGGTCTATTTGCAGACAATAGAATCTTAAGGCCAACACCCGGTTCTTGCAAGGTGACTTGTTTGGTAATATGTTTAGCAGCAGTAGTTCCTTCCGTAGGGTCAGTCTCTGCAACAAATACCAATGGCACATTATAACCTGATGTTAATACAGCATCTTGTTTATCAATCACATTCTCTGTTAAAATAAGTGATGTTCTTTGCAAGTCAATAACTGGTGATACATTAATATCATTCGTCACCAAATCAAGCTTGATTGTTGCTGATTTAGCAGAAGATAAGTATTTTGTTTCACTTGCTCTTGTTAGAATAACTTTAGGTTCTGTTGCATAATTAACACTATTAACTGAGATTGGTGAATATATGGAAGCCTTAGCTCTAGTATTGGTGCCTGTAGTTCTATTTTTAGAACCGGCATACGAACCACCTGAAGTGAATTTAGCACTAGCCGAAACATTGGTTGCTTCAGGCAAAAGAGTTTCAATCACTGGGATATATTCATCAAAATGTGCTTGTTGGGTAACAATAATACCATCGCCACCACCCCGTAATGTAGTATCTGCTTGTGAATCAGCACCGATTGTAAATCCGGTCCAATCAACACCAGTAATAACTCTATTACCATTAATGCTACCAGCAGTAATACCGCCAATACTATCTTCGGCAAAATCAGACACAGTTACAATATCACCGTAGATAAAGCCGTGGCCTTCTAAGTAAATATGTACATCAGAGTCGCCAGTATTGGTGCGAATGGGATTATAACTTAACAATTCTTCTGGTGGTGGGCCATTCTCAAGCAATGCTGTTGCTGTTGATGCAAATGTTGCTTTATGCAATTTAAACATCAAGTCACGTGTTTGGTCAGCAGTCCAAGTAGAAGCATTTTGTGATTGAAACAGTGAGCCCAATGTTGGTTGTCTTGTTACACGAGCAGATGTTGTGCCTAATATAAAATCGTATGTCTTAGCAACATAAACATTATAGGCAGTGCTTTCTGCTTTCAATACAATTGCATATTCTCTACCGGGTGATAAGAAAACAGGCTCATCAAATGTGAATACACTTGGCGCAGCCCTTACTGATGCAATATTATTTGTATTAGCTGGGATATTAATATTGGCAGGCAATAAAGAAGCAGTGCCACCAGGGATAATTTCTTGTGATGGATAACCATTATCAACGGAAACAATTTCACATATCACAGGAATGACTGAATCCTTGGAAGAAAAATAAACACTTGCTTGAGTCAAGAACATACCATTTGGATATTCTACTCTATCAACCATAAAAGTTTGAGCCAAAGGATCACACCACATACCGTTATCAGATGGTGGTGGTGACCACATTCCGGTGATTCGTCTTGTTGACTTATATGTCTTTTGTCTTGTCTCAAGTGTGCCTGTTGATGTGTATAATGCTCTAGTTGAAGTTACAGCACCAGCATCATTATTACCAGAAACATCAAGCATTTTAAATTCACCCTGACCTGTTCTAAATCTAATGCTTGAAGTTGAAGGAATAAAGAATGAACCAATCAATTCACCTGTTGCACTTGAAATTAAAGTCGTGCTACCATCTGGGTGTGCAGTGCTCTTAGAGTACTTGTTACCATAATCGGTATCGGTAGAACTAAAACGTTCAAATGTAGTTTCCTCTCTACACCAATTGGTAACATCAACATTATTAAAGTACGGGAAATATTTGGTATTAGGTCTTAATCCAATAGTCTTAAATTGGACTTTCTTAGATCTCATCCAAGGTAAGACTTCAACCTGAAGTACATCATCAGATACAAGACTTCTAGTTGTAACATCAGTACCAACAAAAGTCCAACCTGACATGGCTGAACCTCTCACATTACTAATAGTACCACCATCCTTAATGACTTCAGTTACGTATCTTGTTTCAATCCATTCATCTGAGGCCGGTGATAGAATGGTATGTCCAGTTTGTGTAATAACAGCAAATGGATTGACATTCATTGTCTCTGTTGCAAGATTCTGATTTACCAATGTATTATTTGTATATGGTAACGTAATCAAATCACCAGTACGTTGAACCGTATTGCTACCATTATCAGAATCATAAACCAATCTAATATTTTTAGCAATAAAAGGTGTATTTAATGTATTATCAACAGGATCAATTGATGATCTATTTCTATTACCGGGTTCGGCAAAAGAAGTATCTCTAAAGTTATCAGCTAAGAATCCTGACTTTGTTCTAGGATTACCAGCAGAATCCAAAACCAATTGGATTGCAGTACTGTTTTCCAATAAACTCAATGTTGTATATTTCTCAAGATTGGAAACTCTTTTCTCAAGTCTGCCAATATCTTGCATCGTATAACGCTTGTGGTCAACAAATGTTGATGTCAAGTCTGAATCAGTAACTGTATATGGATTTAATTCAAAATTATACAGTGCCATTGAACTAGAAGGAATCTGAGGATATGCTGGTTGGAAATCAGGCACACCTTGGATATATTTTATCTCAGCCCTATTTGTTTTAATGTCATTTTCAATTCGTTTAATAACAAGTGTATCACGTCTTGGTAAGTAGTAATCAACATCAACATCAATGTTATTTGTATTCTGAGGTAATAATGAGATATAGTCTTGATCTTCAATATAACTACCACTAGAATCCTGAGCAGGTCTAAAATCCAAAACATCGGTTAGTGAAATAACTTCACCATTGTTTTTACGATATTTTGGAATTTGATTATAGTTAATACTGGCGTAAGAATTTACATTAAAGAAATGACCAGGGTCGTGTTGGAAATGACGATATTGAACATACACATCACCAGTTGGTACAGTCAATCCAGTACGTTCAACTAATCGGCCGAGTGCATAAAGATTATCTCTTTGACCATTGTCTAATATAAAGTTTTCAGTTAAATCTCTGCCGTTGGCATCATTTACTTTTACATTTAGAATATCAATAACATCAGTACGATTCAATGTCAACCAACGCAAACCATTACCATCAGAATCTGCTGCCGTAGGCCATGCTTTAGTCAATGTTTTTGTTACAACTGATTTTGCTCTTACGGTTGGTGTTGAAACATCAACCATAGCAATAAGTTCATATGCTGTTGAGTTTGCAAGGCCTGTAATGTTAACAGTAGTACCTGTTGGTGAACCAGCAAGAGCAAATGAAGCAGTGGTTGCTGAAATGTTACCATCCAATGTTGTGATTATCCAATCACCTGTATCGGTAAATGTTAAACTTGAACCACCAAAACTACCAGCAGATAATGTATAGGTTCCGGAACCACTTGATGTAAATGCGTATCTTCTTTGGACGATAAGACTATTTACAGTAACACCATTGCTCGTCGGCCGTGTATTGGGTAATGGAAATAGGAGTGAATTATTTGCAGTCTCTTGAAGCAAGACAATGCCATCAGTTTGCTCAACATCAAAATATGAACTAGTAGTAAGTCCAATACTTTTAACAGATGCAAAACTTTGACCACTATTCATTTGAATATCAAAGAGATAATGTCTAATTTTACTTTGATTACGTTCAACTGCTCTTACTCTGGCCGTACCGATAGTACTACCACCGTAACCTTTACCTGTTCTTAAGTTCAGTTGTTCAAAGTTATTAATGCCTGGCAAACCACGACATCCACCATCTGAATCTTGATTTACATAATTACCATATTGTGCAACAACATTTTCCCCGACCACCGAAGTATAAGTATAGGCCTTAGGTACTGTGAGTGTTGTAATTGGTGATTCAAGACGATAACCTTCAACATAGGCAACACCGCCTGAGACATTTAAAGTCAAGTTTGAATCATTTAAATCCTCAAACCTTGCAGTGATTGGATTAACAATATAATCACCAGATTCATCTCTAGTGCGTTGGGCCAATAATTCATTAATCTTATTATATTCTGTTGTCCCATTTGCTTCACTTGAAACAACACCATTTACTACTCGAGCAATGAACAAGAAATTGTCTGCTGAATCTACTTCATCCCTTGTGGTAAGTGTAAGCTTAATTCTATAACGATCAGCACCTGGCGCTGCAGTATTGGGTACAGCACCTTGATTATCATAAAGAGCTGAATTATCAGTTGCAGTTACAATGTCTTCTGTAACAAGGAAACCTAAATCAACGGTCGGTGTGCTTGTATATTTACTAATAAAATGTGTTTGTTTTTCAGCAAATACAAAGTGATCTTTGGTAAAATATTCACCACTAGCCACGGCAGCAATGGTACCAGTACCTGTTGCGCCAGATGCTTCCAAAGTGAGCGTATATGTACCATTAGAGATGTCAGTACCGTTTGGTATTCTAATTGTTGTATCACTAGCAGTAGCATCTGCCGTATCAATATACTTAATATAAAGAGTTGCAGGATCACCAGTCAAAGCATCTGCGGCAACAACTTCCAATACTTCAACAGTAATATTGGTGTCGGATGTTACGAACTGCTCACCAACCAAATCAACTGCTGGTAATTGATTAATAGATGTATCAAGTCTTAGATATTCATATCTATTATTTACGGTAACACCACCAGGGCTAACAACAGCACCTTCGTTAAATATGTTACGAGCAAATCGGCCAATCTCTGATTGGATAATAGTTTGAAGTTGTGTTAATTCTCTAGCTTGAAGTGTCTTACCGCTGTTGAATAGAACTCTATAATAGTTATCACTATCGCGGTAATCATCTTTATAGACGTTAGCAAATGTGTTGGAAGTGAATGTCGTTGCCATGTATAATTGCCTTAGAATGTAAGAATAACTTTAATATCTTCAGTTTGAGCAGCATCTCTTAGAATACGAGCTCTATTCTCTATGTATAACAAATCTCCGGACCATGCATCTACTTGACCACCCCAACCAGTACTATCAATAGCATTCACAATTGTTGCTGTACCACCACCATCATCACTAATCGTCTCACCATTACCAAATATACCAAAACCAGTAGTTTCATTTTGATGATAAAATACAGTAGTGCCATTGATTTGATCAATATATGCAGTTGCTGAATCACCAGATAAAATATTATCAATAGCTAGTGTTCCGGCATTATCAACTCTAATTGCTCTTAATGCTTTACCAGAAACTTCATCATATAAATCAGCACTGTCTTTCCATTTGACATTTTTCATCAAAAGAATTTGTCTAAAGTCTTGGCCAACCAAGAAATCACCAGATTCCGTACCTGAAGGCTTGGAAACAACCATAATAGAAGTTGATAACAAATCATTGACTGGATCGTAACCAATGCCGACCATTGGTGTAATAATGGGTCTAGCAGTTGCTGGGGTTGTTGGACTTCCACCAGAGAATTCAATGCTGCTATAAAGATAACCACTACCTAACGAACCACTCTCATCATCCATTTCAATTTTTACAATAGCACCACCACTTACGGTTGCTGTTGCTTGTGCTCCAGTACCATTGCCTCTAAAAATAATGGTTGGTGCACTGGCATATCCTGCACCAGCATTTGTAATTGATACACCCAAAATCTGTCCACCAATAGCCGATTGTTTAATCAAGGCTTGTTGAACTTCAAATGTGTTTAAACCTGGATACCCGGCGGAATCAGCAATGAATTGTGTGGGTAAATAATTTGCGGATAAGAAATTATTTGCCTTTGTTGGACTCAACGCATATAGGAATTTCCATCTATATCCATCGGCCGTTTGGAATGCTTGAGTCTGTGTAACACCAGCATCCGTATAACTAGGTTTCACAATAGAGTTAACGGCAACACCTAAAGAATTACGTCCTTGTTGAAGACATACATATACTTCATTATCCTCTGTAAGAACATAATGTGTATTTGCTGGCACATCTGCGTAAGTATCACTCCAACCAGAGTATACGGTACCGGATGCCCAATTATATCTTGGCACCACAAATGATGCTCCACCAGATGTAATTTGTTTTACTGATTGAAGATTTGCTCTAGCTATTCTTTGTTCTCTTAAAGAATTAACTGGTGTTACAACTGTATCACTCGAGTCGTATTGATCCGATTTACCGACACCAATAAAATAATTATTGGAACCAGTTGTATTTAAAATATCGGTTAAGAGTGTCTCTGCCGCTTGTCTTCTCAGTGTATCAGTAATAATTGCTGCCATTTTTTATTTCCTGTTATGCTATTGTTGCGCCGTAATGACCTGACACATACCAATTTGTTCCATCCCAAACAAGTGTTGCGGCATCATATTGATCCAAAGCAACCGTAGTGCCTTGTGCAAAACTTGCTGGTGTGATAGTTGCTATACCAACGCCTTTATTGGTAAAGATTTTAGACTCACCAATTGTAGTACCATTTGCTAATGTAACGGCCAGTGCCGTAGCTTTATTACAGATGATGTATGATGTTATTGCCGATGCGGCACCGTTGGCTGTAATTTCTGTAGATGAGAATGCAATTTTACTAACTCGAATTGCACCAGTACCCTTTGCATCAAGTCTCAAGTTGATATTAGTATCACCACCAGTTGCACTAATAATAGCTGGATTGCCAGTCGAATTATTTGAAACAGTAATCTCGTTTACCGCAGAAGCAATAGTAGCAAATTTAATTAATTCATTACTATTTGCATCATTAATTGTCGGCGTCGTGATTGTTGGCGTACTAATAGTAGGACTTGTAAGAGTTTTATTAGTCAACGTTTGTGTTGCTGATGTAACTACAATTGTGCCACTGGCATCAGGAAGTAGAATGACTCTATCTGCCGTTGGATTAACCGCCGCCAATCTTGTTTCAAATGCATCAGTACTTGAGCCTTCAAATGCAATTGCGCTATCCTCTAAAGAAATTTGAGAATTAAGTGAATTACTATCACCAATCCAATTGAAAAGTTCTATAAAGTTACTATTAATCTTTTGGCCGGCAGCACGTAGAGTATCACCAGTGCCATCATTGGCAGTAGAACCTACGTTAATACTTTGTCTTGTCATATCTTATTCCAGTTGAATAAATCAATTTATATTTATATTAGTAAGCTGAATCACTAAGATAACGGGTAAACATATCATTATCCATTGTTTCCAATGCCAATGAGAAGTCAGGTCTTGTTATATCAGAATCATCAAATGTGAATGAGTTAGGTATCACCAATTCGCTAATTGTACTATAGAAACCATCCAACTTACTTGTTGTTAATGAGCTATAAGAACCAAGTGGTTGAGATACATTGAATCTATAATCATTAATTGCATCATTATTTGAATCCCACAAGGCAGTTGTTTCTGTAAATACAGTGCCTAATGTAATAAAACCTTCTGATGATAGAACCAAAGGTGTTACCGGTATTGCTAATGGGTCTTCACTTATTGATGTTAAACCAAAAGCTTTTTCTGTCTGAGTAATAACCTGACCCTGATAGTAAAAACCAGCAGGATGTACAAATTTTAAATATAAATCACGCCAATCAGCAGTTGAGAATGGTGTTTTAATTAATAGTGAAAAAGTCTGATATAAGGCATTATCTTGAATAAATTTTAATGAATCATATCCAACTTTTGAATCACCAACAGTGAACAGACTTTGTTTTGGATATTCAACAACAACATTCTCACCAAAGAATCCTCTAAAGAATCCTTCGATTGATGCAAGAGAACCTTTTACTCTATAAAACTTAGCTAATAGAGATGTCATCAATCTTGGATTATCAAAGAAAGCAGATGATTTTAAACCATTACCAAATTCTTCAATAAGAAAATCCAAATTATCGACTGATGTTTGTTCAGGATCTCTAGAAACAAATAAACTATTGATCTGAGTCTTAAATGACTGTCGATTCTCACCTTCTAGATATTCATAGTATTTCTCTAAAAATAAAACTAGATTGGGATATGATTCTTCAAAGTACTCGGGTAGTACTTCTCTAACTTTACTTTTAGAGAAACTTAAGTTTCTTCTATCTAAATCTTCTACTGCATTAATCATGAGAGGACATTAAGAGTATTTTGATAATCAATTTGAGCTTTTGCGTATGAAAGGCCTGCATCAATATCTATAATATAATTTCTCAATGGTCTAATTGTTGATTCATTGGCAGGTACTACGGAAATTTTAATGATATCATTCGTCGCTGCTTCAGGATTAAATGCAATCAATTCGACTTTACCTGTAGATGGTGTATATGAACCAATGTTATCAATAATGATTTCTTCTGAGATTGATTGGACCTGCAACACATTGGTCCCAAGCTTATTTCTAATTACAGCAGTTTGGCCCAAATAATCAAACCTTGATGACGTAACAGTATACGTTGATATGCTTGGTTCAGCTAGTGTTACTGGGTATGATATCACAAAATTATTAAGAGCACCAAATGTTGGTTGAATTCTCAGTTGTAATTTAACATCCATTCTAGAGTTAAGAATAGCAGGACTTAAATTATCAATCAGTGTTAATAGTGATGATCTTCTAAATACTTTATTAAATTTCTTTAACTGTGTATTAAAATAATTCTGAATTGTATCGGTTACGTTACCTTCTGCTGTTCTAATTGTAATATTAGTCTGGTCTGGATCAAAGTTAAACCGAGTTGTAAGTTCAAGATAAACAGTCAATGGATCCGAGAATACGGTATCAATCGACATAATAGCCAAGTTATTGGTTAAATTAGTAACAATTGAATCTTTAATAGTTTGTTTTTGATCTGCAGTAATACCATCAACAAACTGTAAACCCACATAGGTTCTGCCGTAAATTGGTGGTGTATTATCTTGTCCACCCCAAGCAATAACATCAGATACGGAAGACGAATAATTAGCTAATATTTGAGCTCTATAATCCTCTGCAGTAACCATCCGTTGTTGTGAAGCAAAAGCAATTGATGCATTTTGTTTGATTGACGAAATGGATTCATTTATATTGCCACCATTGGAAGCAGAAATTGTAGTTGTAATAAGTGGGTAATCAATACCACCCACAAAAACATCATTCTGTGCTGTAAAAATATCAGCACCATTTGCATCAGATCCACTAGTAGCCAAATATGTAACTACTATCTTATTGCCTATTGATGGTGCATTACCAAGAACACTACCATCACCAAAAATCATTTCAAAGTATCCATTAGGTACTTCTTTTATTTGATATAGGTAACTTGATTCATTAATTCTAATTGCTTTATTCAGATCTGAGTAAATAGTATATGACGTACTAGTAGTTGTATCATATACATTAACAGAAACCGTTGATGTATCAATGTCTTTATCTGGTATTACATAGACTTGTTGATCTGAAGTATCACCAACAATAAATGTTTTTGTGCGTATAACACCTTCGGCAATTTCCAAGTTGGGATTATTATTTTCATCAACAAAGGTATATCCACCAGAACCATCATCGGTAGCAATATAACCTTCAATTGTTTGAAATTGGTATGAACTACCATCAATTGATGTATTAAATTTAGTAAATGCCGGAATCGTAATAATATTAGGTCTGGCTGGATCGGTAACAAGCATACTCAAATTTACAGTAGCTCTTGATGCCGTCTTAGATCTAGGTGAATACCCAAGCATTTCAGCATGTGATACAACAGATGATCTCAACTGTGCTGAATTTAAGAATGTTTCATTCAATGCAAAGTTTGCAATGAGTCCATTCATATGTGTATTATATGCCAAAACATCCAAGATATTTGATAAACCAGATGCTTCAAAATCATAGTCAGCAAATTCACTCTGCTGCCTAAAATAAGCAGTTAGGTTTGCTTTAATATTATTAAAATCTAAATCTGATGATTTAATGGTTGATGCCATTTATCTTGTCCTTGCTAATGAAACTTCGACTGAAGCTATCTCTGATGTTGATACAATTTGAAACACCACTGTTACCTTGGCTTCGTATGAATCCGGGAAAATATAAACCTGAATATCCAATACTCTAGCACGTGGTTCATAGTTTTCAATAGCAAGAAGAATATGATCCTTAATATCTTGCTCATCAAATTCCGTTGATAATTCAAATAGGAATTTATTTAATTCACCACCATAATAAGGTTGAAATGGCTTTTCCGTTCTATTGGTAAGCAATAAATTTTTAACGGCCTGTTTGACAGACGCCGCATTTGTTTTTTTATAAATCTCACCAGTCGTCTTATTCGTAAAAGATAAATCAATATCTTTATAATCTCTTTTACGTGCTACTAGAATAGATCTTGTAGCAAGACTTCCGTCCTCGATTGAAAAAGCTTTTGTAACCATAAGTAGTATTTATTAAACTTCTAATATTTCTACAAGCTCATTTGTACTTTGTACGTAATTATTGAATGTAGTTTCGATTTTATTTGCATATGTTACTGCCCAAGGTGGTCTAATCTCCGGCATAATGATTGCAATTTGTGCATTCAATTCACCCGTTGGATCATATGAATCATAATCCAAAATAAGCTTATCAAACTCAATGTGATCTTTCAAGAATACTGCTAGTTCAAATGTCTTTTCTGCGGCGTTATTACCTTCTTCATCAATGAGTTCATAGACAACACACTGACCATTTGCCATATAATGATTTGTACTACCAATGTCAAGAATCTCACCTGGTGCTGGACGATATAACCCCTCAGCAACAACAAGTCTATAATCAGCAAACTTACCAGTAATATCATTGGCAACAACTCTAATTACTTGAGCTTGTAAATAATATTGTTTGGCCAATTTAAGTCTTTGTGTCTCATCAATAATATGTGACATCGTCTGTTTATCACCATAACCACCCAAAAATCTACCCATGGTAATACCCGGCGCTAACCGAGTACGAGGTGTGATGATTGACTGATTTACTGGATTATAAGCAGCATCTGGCGTAATAATCATTTACTATACCTCTTCGTTAAATCAGCACTATTACCAATTGGGGTTGAACCACGTTGGGGTGTTGCATCAAGATTAACTACTCGTCCAATTTTACTTGGAGTTGCTTGGATATATCCAGGATTTAATTTACCCTCGGCAATCATTGCGCCGATAAATTTAGCATTACTCAATGTATTTTTATCTCTTAATTTAGATCTAACTTCAGATACGGTGAGTTCTCTATTTGCAATACCACCGTATTCATTTGTTTTATCTATGGTATCCTTTAACACATTACCTGGATCAATTGAGACTTCTCTTATACCAAAGGATGATGCATGTAGATAATCAGACATAATTGCCAGAGTAGGTTCAACTGTGGTCGTCGTATCGTGACTTGGATAATTGGCAGAACCTGGGGAACCTAGGCCACCTGCCACATAGGCACCAGATGCCAAATCAGCCAGTGCTGCTTCATCTGCTTTACCATTTAAAGTACCATGGAATGTCTCACCCCAATATGATTTACCATAGTGGATAATATTATCGCCACCAATAGTGCCAGAATCGCCGATAAGCGTTAAACTCTTAGCCCCTATGTTGATATTGGGTGATGAGATACTGGCCACGTTTTCAGCGGTAATCATGAATTCATCACCACTGTACAGTTCAAAACCACCTTCAACAAATTGTTTCGTATCACCTTTAATAATTTTATTTGAACCACCCAAGATTGTCTCTGTTTGCTCACCACCGACAAAATTGGATTGATGTTCTGTGATAATGGTCTTTTGTGTTTTACGGACTATTTTCTTATGTGATCCACGAATCTCTTCATTATTATTACCACCAGTTGTGACATTAAAATCACCACCAACCACAAGGTCAAAATTACCAGCCACTTGTAATGATAGATTACCATTGTAAACCAATTCACCATCACCATCAACAATTACTTTTTCATCCTGGCAGGTAACTCTTACCGTATTACCTGTTGAGCTGAAAACCATTGTCCCATCAGATCTCATTTCAACACCTGCACCAGTCCGATGCCGAATTAAAATTCTCTCAGAACCTGGTGTGTCATCATATTCAGTAATATGACCACTTGCCGTTTGCTTTACTTGATTGTTAGGGTAACCGGATGGCGCGAGAGGTTTTAGATCCAGTGATACATTTTTATATCCACCACCAGTATAAACTCTATTTACAGCATAACCCCTTGCTGCTTCATTCGTAGAGGCTACATTAACATATGATCTATATGGAAACTCTGCATTACCATCACTAAACCCCTCTTTATTGCCTGTACCTCTTGGTATGATTTCTTCATCCATAATAATTACCTATCGTTTTCAGATTTTTGATTCTTTTCAGCAGCAGCAAGTGATGCTTCAGCTTGAGATAATTCAGATTCCTTGGCAGATATTTGTGATTCCAATGTCGCTAATTGACTATTATATTCACTATCGGATAACACACCTACTTTCGATGCACCAGGTTGTTGTGCAAATATTCTATCACTATTTAATTTGCTTCTTTTAGCTCTAAGTGAGAATAATTCACGTCTAATTTTATTACGATTTTCTCTTTCCTTAGTTGCCGAATCATATTTTGCAACTGGTTCCTGTTTCTCATTCACCTCAGTCGTTTCATCTTCACACTCTTTATACTGTGCTTCCAATTCCTTGATTTCAGCATTCAGTGCTGCCCATTTTGCTTCCAATGGTTCCTTTTGTAGTTTCCATTGAGCAGGATTTGATCTTTGTAAATTACTGAGTTCAGATGAAACGGCACCCTTTTCCTTAACTTTCTTATCAATTTGTTCAGACAGATTTCTCATCTTATCGTCACAAGTATCTAATTGAGCAGGAGTCGGTTTTGGTGGTTCACCTGTCTCAGGTTCTGCCGGTTTCTTTGGTGGGTCAACAGGTTTACTTACAACAGGTGTAATAGTAGGTTTTACTATCTTTGCAGGTATTGCTTTATTTAATTCAGTAGGTAATAATGCACCTAGTTTATCAGCAATTCGTGCATTCAACTCATAAGCACCAACATAGGATGTTTCCCAACCAAATCGAGTCCGTGTCCATTCTCTTACATCAAAGAATGGACTACCGAACACTGGTTTATCTGGCACACCATCTTTAAATATGTCAATAAAACCAATTGCTTCACCACCAGGAATTGCTGCTTCAAATGCTTTACACATCATTTCAAAAGTTTCCCATTGTTTTGATGTATAGTGTTTGGTTGACCGATAAAGATCTTTGTTAAAAGCTTTGTCTCTATATTGATTGTACGTTGCATCAAGGCCACCCTCAAAATCAACCTTAATACATCGTGGTGCAAATCCACGAAATTTTTTCGTACTACCATCCCATAATGGTTTAATCAACGGCCGACATCTTTGCAAACTACCATCTTTTCTAATAAAGTAATGTGTTTGTGCACCACCGTGTTGTGCAACAAAATCCTTCAAATAAGTCGTATCAGAATTACCAAGTTCGTCACCTAATTGTTTAAGATATGGTGTTGTATTATAAATTCTAATCTGAGCACTGTGCATAATATCTGCAGGAGATGCAATATCATATGGTGTATTGGTCGCACTCACAAGCAAAAGTGTAATAGGTCTTTTTGTTGAAATAATTCTTATTTCGGCTTCAAGTTCTTCCTTTGAATTTACAAAAGTGAAGAATGATGCCGGTAATTCATCCGTACCATTAAAGGATTTTACTGTATCTGTATTTTCAATCTTTGTTACAGGCACTGTTGCTTTCACACTTGGGTCTGTAAGAGTACTTTTACTGAGTGCTTGAGATAAATTAGTACTTCCATCTTCTTTAACAACATCAACCGGTTTGGTTGTCGCCAATGGTGTTGTTAATTTAAAATTACTTGTATCTATTTGTGTTTTTGCCGTAGCGCCAGATATAGCACCAGCACCAGGAAATCCAACTCCACTGGCTGCGGTTGGTAATGTTGGTTGTGGAAGATTAATCCCAAGTTTACCTGAAACAAATGAAGTTAAAGATTTGTTTAAAGCAAAATTTCTTTGTACTTGTGTCGTATCAATTGCTGCTTGATTTGTGTTGGCTAGATTAGGTGCTGATGGCACTGATGTTACAGTACTTGTACCGGCAGAGACTTGGCCTTTTTTTAATACACCAGCAATAAGTCCACCAACGTTACCGAGGATGTTGGCAAATGGATTACCCGCACTACCACTTAAAGAATTGGTAAGTGCACCAAATGGATTTGCCAAATTATCATTATTCTTTTGTGTTACCGTCTCAACACTTGTTGTTACCTTTTCAGCAACATTGACATTAAAATTTTGTTCGGCCACATCACCATCAGATGATGTTTCTCTCATTTTAATTTTAATGGCTTCTGGGCTTGCACCAGCAGTGGCAACCAAGGTCTTTTCAATACCTTTAGGTGAACCTTGTGTTACAGTGGCAGTTAAAAAACCATTCGATGTTGCTTTACCTGTCAGCGTTGTAATCTCTGTCTTTTTGCCAGAAGTTCTTGTGACTGTAATACCGCCACCATTCACAGCACTTGTCATCATTGCCAATGATGGTTCTGCCGTTACAGTCTCACCTTCATCCGTGGTGACAGTAAGTGATTTAAATCCACCAGCAGTCTCACCTATTTTTACACCAAGTACCGAACCTTGTGTTGCTTGTCTTTCTGCTCTTGCCGTGTCACCAGTACTCTTTAATGATTTGGCATTTACCTTTTTAACAATTGCTCCCAGATCTAGATTGAATTTATCTTTACTAAAAATGCCAGCCATACCGCCGGTTAAAGATTTATTAAGGGATAGGTTTCTATCAATCTGTGCTTCGGCTTCAGCACGTGTCATGCCAGGGTTACTGGCCAGGACTTTTTGAATATCTTCTTCTCTATTATATTCAGCCATTATGGATTTTCCATTTTCTCAAGAAGTTCTCTTGCATATTTTTGACGTTTAGGTATATTGGCTTCATCAGCACCAGGTCTTTCATATTTAAGACAAAATATTTCAGTGGCTTCATCCAATGTTTTAGCATTTATCAATTGTTTTTTACCAAAATATCCAAAAGTATCAAGTTCGTATTTAACAAACAAACATTGAGCAATTACACTATACCAGGGAATATTTCTTTCGGCTGAAAACTTTTTCATATTATCCATCCGATTTTCCCACTTGGTATTTAACCATTGCGCGATACCGGTTGCACCAATTGAATTTACAATTGCTGGTTGAATATCACCACCAAAACCGGATTCTTGTAGAAAATTACCAACAATACTTGCTGCTTGGACTGGAGAATAACCACCACCTTCAGGTGTCAAGAAAAAGGTAAATGCCTTTTCAGAATTTGATTGACCGGGTAATTTTTTATCAATAGGACATTGTTCGTAGACTTTCCTACCAGCACTATTTGTTTTAACCGTAGGTGGTGCGCCAGTAGTACTTGCGACCGGTACGTAATTTCCGGTATTCACATCTGCAGTATCTGCCGTCGTAAGCGTTGTGATTTGTGCTTGTGTTAGTGATCCAGTACCAACAGTGGAAACATCAAGTATTTTTCTATTTTGAGTTTCTGTCTGTGATAATGTTTCTATCTTTGGAATTGAACCCATTACCAAAGGTAGTTGTGAGTTTTTACCATCCAAGAAAATACCAAACACTTGTGAAGCAGGTTTAATGCCAACGTTTGCACCCAGACCAGACACACCACCCTCAGTAACCGGTATTACCGTTTGTGCCCAAGGCAAATCATTCAATGGAATATCATTTGTATTTGCAGAGTGGATACCATGTATGCGTACTTGGACTCGGCCTAATTGCAATGGATCATTAATATTTACTACGATGCCGATAAACCATCTGGTTTCATCACCATAATATTCTGAATAAGAAGATGGGACCATCATTATTTAATACTCCCCAACTTTGCACCAGACATAGAGATATAATAACCATCAGTCTTAAACATATGCCGACAGGCAATAATCAAGTGATCACCCGATTGCTTAGGATCTGTCTTATAATCGCCTTCAGCAATAAATGGAACACTTAATGATACGACTCTGCCAACAGTGGTGTTGTGATTACCATCAATAAAATCAAATCCATTTATCACCCAATATGATACTGATTTTAATAGAAAATTCCACATTGATTCAGATATCATTTTTTTCTTATAACCTTCAACCGTATCTTCCTGGTTATATGATAGTCCTTTATCATAGGATTCTGTCATATAAGCACCAGAAGACATTACTTGTGCTATCGTTCTACTTTGATAATTATTCAATGAAACATCTTCATATTTAAAAGCAGTATCAAATGGTAAAAGTCTAATATTTTTTGTTGTGATTGATTTTTTATATGGTTCAAGCACATCAGCACTTACATCAAAATTAAATTCCTTAGGCACTCCAGTCATTGTATCAATTGATATGTGTTTACTACCAACCATACCAGCAGCAATGAGAGAATATAAGTCATCATTATTAGAATAATCATAACTCAACACCGTTCGTCTTTGTCCTGTAACACCAGAACCACCAGACGATTGCGATTGATCCGTACCAAAGGGTACCGTATTCATTGCATTTTGATCTACCATTGAAGTTAGATCCGTAAATACTAAATTATCACCAACGAGTGTAGAAAATAGATAAAAAGGAAACCCCAACGAATTTGTTGCTTTACGTGTAATCCATTTCATTGCGCCGAGTGGTGCAAGGTTTGGAATGATTACCTTAAACTTTCGTTGATGGTCAATACCTACTTGTGATATATTTCTTTTTAAATATGAATCGGAAATTTTACCAATGATATCACTACAAGTACCAGTATAGGATTTACTGATATTATGTAATGCTGATATAAAAACAATATCCTCAACAAGACTTAATGATACAACTTCATTTGTATTATTAACCTTTTTGGAATTATTCACATTTTTTACATAAAATGTTTTCTCAATTGGATACGTTTCTGGTTTGGTCGATTGGATTGTAACAGCAATCTTTTCACCACCAATAATATCAATCCCAGCCAAAACACCCTTTGAATCAATAAAAACAATATTACCCGTTAAATAAGGATTGGTAATATTTTCAAATATTTCTAATTCTACTGTGACTGGGGCCAGATCAACTTCTTTGGCTAAACGATCAGACGACAACACAATACTTTTAAAATAAAAGCTTTTATTATTTAAAGTGGGGTCACCACTTCTAATTGCATCTGCCATCTATTAAGTTCTCAAAGCATCATTGAACGCATCATACACTTGTGTAATGACATTGGACTTTAAAACACGGATTTGTTTTAAATTATCATTGACTTCATTGTATCTATCCAAATGAGTTTTTTCTGTAAGTAATGCTCCAGGTCCTACTGTTGGATCAATATCAACGTGCAGACCATTTCCATCTTCATAATGATGAGGTGATAGATATTCATCAACAATAGAATGTATTACAATATCTTCAACAACATTATTACTATTAGTAGACACTAGTGTTTCACCAGTTAGGAAAGTCCCAACAACATCTGTGATAACAAAATGGCCAAGTTCAATGTGTCGGTGTTCAATTGTTGCAGTCGCACCAGAGGTCAATCCCTGTATTGTTTGACCTACTTTAAATACTGATGCCAATAAATCACGGGTTACAATAACAGTATTTGGAAAATCCTTTAATGCTTTATTATATAATTCTCTATTTGAAAGAGGCCATCCTTGCTCACGGATGTTATCATTAATGGCAAAGAAAGTCCAATAGTAATCAGTGGTTCCATAAAGTTTAAATGAAACTTGATCTGGCCTTTCTCTATCCTGTACATAATAATAAGTATATGCTGATGAGTTATCCTTTACAGCATCAAAAATCTCAACATACGTTGATATATCTTGAAACCTATTCGTTGTTGTTTCATCACCAAAACGATACAACGTTCTTGGAAAATTATTAAAATATGTAGACATTAATATCCATCTCCTTGATCGAAACTAATAGAACTGGTTTCACCACCTGGAGGACCACCAAACTCACTTTTAGCTTTGGAATCAATATCTGCTCTACTAATTGTTGTGTGTTCAGCAAATGATAGTGTCAAATCAATTTCTGTTGGTGAACCATCAGCATGAAAACTAGCAGCAGTTGGATTATAACTTGTCTGCACGTTTCTGAGATAACACATTTTTATCTTTGAACCAACATCCTTTTCCTTATATTGAATTCTTATCTTAAATAAGTTAGGATATTTGTATCCAATTGCCACAGGGCCCGCATAAATTGCTTCCGGGTATGCATTCACTCTAAATGTTCTAATAATATCAGCAATCATTCTGGATTCTTCTGCTGAATATGGAATGAATTTAAATTGGAATGAATATTCTCTTATTGATACACCACGGAATGTTGTTCTAATATTCGGATTAACAATAACACGAGCAGCAATTTGTCCTGCGGCTTTTAAACCAGCAGGTATTGGTGCAACGGCCAAACCACGTGAAAAGGCAACCCTTGCAGCATTCGCACCCATGCCTTGCTTGAACAAATCCGTAATGGATGTTGTGGCAGAACCTAAGGCCGCACCAATGGCAGAACCCATATCACCAGTTCGTTCAAGGGCATTTAAACCAGTAGCACCCATTACACCCAACTCAGTAGTATTATCATAACCGATGGCATCATTAACGATATATGCAACAGGTAAGTTTAATATAATCTTTTGATCTGGAATTGGTGTATAAGTAATTATATTTTTATTTGCATTCGCAGATTCTGTTGGTGGAATATAACCGGGATCTGCAGTATCAGAACCAGTTCGTTCTACTGTACCAGTTCTTTGATATTGTCTAGCCGCAGCTTCACCTTCATTACCATCATTGGCACTTTGATATGTAGTTGTACTTTCTGATTCTTTAAGCTTTTCGTCCGTGGCAGTTAAAAATTGTCTAAAATTCTCACCAGTAATAGCAAATTTAGGAATATTAACTTCAATAGGTAAGAAAGTAATCCGCCCCTGATATCTATCGGCATTATGAATTGGATATGTAAAGGGACCTGAGGCATTTGTTTTTGCTGCAGGTGATGAATTTACATTTACTGCTTGATCTTTTGCGACTGATGTTGATGTTCTATCGCTTGGTGGTATTGTTGGCCCTGCTCCACCAAAATCGTCCAGACTTCCAGAAGCTGGTGTGTTACTTCCACCTGAATAACCATAACCACCACTTGAATAATTTGCCATTAAATATCCTATAGATATAGAGTAATAATCAATATTTATAAGGTTTAGCATAATTGTGGCTTATTCTGGCAAATACAAAATAACAAATAAAGAAAAGTATAGGGGTGATCCTTCAGCAGTTGTTTATCGTTCTATGTGGGAACGTGATTGTTTTAGATGGTGTGATTCATCACCTGATGTATTAGAATGGAGCTCTGAGGAAATCATTGTACCCTATTACTATGACGTTGATAAAAAATATCACAGATACTATCCTGACTTAAAAATAAAAATGTCCAATGGTAAAATTTATTTGGTTGAAATAAAACCAGATAAAGAAACTCGGCCGCCAGAAGGTAAGCGTAAGACGAAACAATATATTAACGAAGGCCTCACATATGTAAAAAATGTGAATAAATGGGAAGCAGCAAAATCATTTGCCAAAGATCGAGGTTGGGAATTCCAAGTATGGACTGAAAACACACTTCGCAATATGGGTATCATGTCAAAACCTCAGCCAGGTAAATTGAAACCTTTAAAACCATTAGCGCCATATAAACGTCGCAAATCCATATAAATACTCGTATGAGTCAAATATTTCAAAGATTAGAACTAGAAGCATTCCGTGCTGGTATTACCCCACGTACTCGTGAATCAAGAGATTGGTTCCGAACCAAGGTTGCCACCATGCGAAATGTGAACCGTACTCAACTGATGCGCGAGAAAGAATTATCCTTGGAACAACCTAGGTATACTCGTGACTTAATTGGTCGGATGTTCATGTTCTTTTATGACCCAAAGACAAAAGATACATTACCATATTATGATAAATTCCCATTGGTTATTTTAGTCGGTCCTGCATCAGGTGGATTCTATGGACTTAACTTACATTATTTGCCTCCTATTCTGAGAGCAAAGATGTTGGACGGTCTTATGAATATTACAAATAACCGTGCGTATGATGAATCGACTAAATTTAGAATACGTTATGAAACATTAAAAAGAATGTCAAAGCTTAGATATTATGAACCTTGTTTTAAGCATTATCTTACTTCGCATGTGAAAGGTAGATTTGCTAGGGTTGAAGCACCAGAATGGGAAATTGCTACATTCTTACCAACAGCACAGTGGAAAAAATCCACAGCACAAAATGTATATAAAGATTCCAGAGCGAAGGTATTAAATTAATGGCTACCATAGATCAATTAAAAGGTATGGTCTCGGCAAAACTAGGTTTTGCTAGAACAAATAATTACTTGGTAGAATTACCACCACTTGGTTCTGGTGGCGGCTTATCAGGTCTGTTGAGTTTTGTAAAACCATTCATCCCAAGTATTCCAGGGATTACTGGTGGTGGTCCAGCATCGACTGAAGAGTTGAATCTATTATGTAAAAATGTGACACTACCTGGTAAACAAATTTTCACATCACAACGTCAGATTGGCAACGTGAATGAAAAGATGGCTTACGGTTATGGTGTTGATGATCTTCAAATGTCATTTTATCTCTTGAATGATTATGGCGCAAAGACGTATTTCGACCAGTGGATGGAACAAGCATATAATAGTAAGACACACGAACCTGGTTATAAAGTAAATTACGCCAAACCTGTTACCATTCATCAGTTAAGAAAACCGCTGGTGGGTTTAAGTGGAGGTCTTGGCCCTATAAGAATTAACGTTGGTATTGGTGGTGGTAATGTGTACAGTGTACAATTGATTGACGCATTTCCTACTACAATTACACAGATTGATTTTTCGAATGAACAAGATGGATTGATTGAAGTTTCGGTACAGTTATCATATACTGACTGGCAAGTCGTGAAACCATCACAGCAGTTCTTGAGCTTCTCTTTAAGCCCTGGACAAATTTTTGGATGAAATGAAAGGAAATTATTATGGCTTTACCTATTATCGCCAACTCGGTACCCAAGTATGATATGGTCATACCTTCTTCAAAGAAGAAGATTAGATTTAGACCTTTTCTTGTAAAAGAACAAAAGACCCTTTTGATTGCATATGAATCAAAAGACAAGACGGCGATGATCCGTGCAATGATTGATACAATTGAATCGTGTGTTACTGATGAGATTGATGTCTATAAACTATCGACATTTGATATTGATTACCTATTCGCACAGATTCGTGCAAAGTCAGTTGGTGAAAATACACAATTGCTTTTTAATTGTGAATCATGCGATACACAGAATGAAGTTAGTGTTGACATCTCCAAAGCACGTGTAGATATTCCCACCAATGTAGAATCGGTTGTTAAAATTACGGATACAATTTCCGTAAAAATGAAATACCCTGATTACAATTACTTTATTAAAAACATTCAAATGTTTGATGAATCCAAATCACAAATGGATTCACTCACTGATATTGTTGTATCTTGCATTGATAGTGTATTGACTGAAGATGAAGTGATCCGTATTGCTGATGAACCTCGTGAGGAAGTAATCACATTCATTGAATCACTTACATCTGCTCAATTTGATAAAATCAATAAGTTCATTGAATCATTACCAAAGATTAAACAAGAAGTTAAATTTACTTGTGCTAAATGTCAGCATGAAAATGTAAGAAAATTGGAGGGTCTTGAAGATTTTTTTTAGTATGTCTCTCTCATGAAACGTTGGAGAATTACTATAAAGTAAATTTCCAACTACTCCAAAACTTTCACTACTCATTAACAGAGATAGAAGAAATGTTACCTTGGGAGAGAGAAATCTATTTGTTTATGCTAATGGAAGATATTAAAGAAAAAAATGACCGGGAAAGAGCAGCAAATCAAGGATAATATATGGCAGTAACCTTAGCAACCATTAACGATACACTGGTAAATCAAAATGATATTCTTAAGTCCACCGATACTGGAGTTAGGAATACATCACAGAATATTGATAGACTAGTGTCCACACTCTACGCAGACAGACTTGATAAACTTGAGTCTGATAAGGAAGGTGCGCGTGATGTAAAAGCCAAAACTGATAAAGTAAAAGGCGAATCTAGAAGTGGTGGTGGCGGATTGTTTAGTGGTCTGGGCAATATGTTCGGCGGCATAGGAACTGCATTGGGTAGTATTCCAATCCTAGGTGGATTCTTAACAACGTTTCTTAAGTTTAGTAAATTGTTATTGCGCTTTGGTCCATTAGCATTCGTACTTGGCACTATTGTTCAAGGTATGGATACTGAAGAGCTTAATAGACTATTCACCAATTTAGGTGAAGCATTTGATAAAATAAAAACTACTATCAGTAAATGGTGGACAGATACTGATAAATGGTTGACTGAACATGGCATTCAATTACCATCAATAAAAGAAGTACAGACATTCATTGTTGATAAATTTAATGGTGCTATTAAAGGTTTAAACAATATCCTTGAAGGTGACTTTAAAACCTTTGGCACCGATATGTCAAATATTGGTGTTACCCTAGGATTGATTGCATTTGCTTTCAGTCCACTTGGTTTTATTGGTAAGGCATTTGCTTTATTATCTGGTTCTTTAAAATTAGCTAAGAATGCGGTAACAGGTTTGGCTGGTGCTGCTACTGCTGCTACCGTTGCCCCTGCAGCAACAACTACTGCTACCACAGCGGCAGCGGCCGCAGCTACTGCTGCAACTACAAAGGCAGTACCAGTTCGTAACTTTACCGTTGATAAGGCAGGTAACTATACAAGTACTAAAACTGGTAAACCATTAACTGGTGCTGCGCTTAAAACTGCACAAGCTACACAAGCCGCAGATGTTGCTACTTCATCTGCTAAAATAGCCAAAAAGTTTCCTCGCTTCGGTTCATTATCAAAAATGGCAAGTAAAATTCCGGGTATTGGTGCTCTTATTAGTGGTGGTTTAATTACAAGTATCCTAATGAGTGATTCTCCCATTACAGAAAAAGTTGCCGGTATTGCTGGTGTGCTAGGCGGATTGGGTGGTAGTGTACTGGGTGGTATTGCCGGTACATTGATATTCCCTGGAGCGGGAACTATAGGTGGTGCAATATTAGGTGGCCTTGCTGGTGATACGATTGCAACAGGTTTGGCACAATGGTTACTGGGTCAACCGGTTACTGCATTTGGTTTTGGCAAATCAAGTGGTGATTCTGGTAATATGGTAGGCGCGTCTGGTGATGATCCTATGAATGCATTAGGTGAGGATTTTAAATACACACCAAAAGCAGCATCAAAACCACAACCCATGAATGCTTCAGTCATTGGTGATTTAACTGCACAAAAAGCAGAGGTTGAAGCAATGCGCAGAAATAATGGTGGTGGTAGTGGTGCGCCAATTGTAATTCAGGACAACAGTGTGAGGTCAAGTAGTAATAACAGTGCTCTTGCTTTACCGCCTGCATCAGCCGTTGATACTAGATATGGTGGTGGTTACGGACACAGTATGGGATATATTAGATAAAACTAAAAAGGGTCCAGAAGGACCCTTTTCTCATTGGTGATTAATATCAATCATCACGAGCTAATTTAGCAAAGTAGCTCATAGTATCATCATCATCCTCACCACCAACTTCTTCTACTGTAACAGGTTGTTTAAAAGTAGGAGCAGGAGCAGGTTCATTCATAACGCGTTCCTGATGCATACTTGGCGCACCTGATTCAGCAACATTACCCAAGACACGTTGCAATTTGGTTTGCAATTCTGCATAGGTCTTATAGTTCTTAGGATCCAAGAACTCTTGAAGTGAATGCATTTTACCATAAATGGCTTCAAGTTTTGAATCATCTTCTGACAGAGGTGCAGGAGATGAGAATTCAGACTTGTCGTAGTTACGGTAACCCTCAACCTGGCGAATCTTTAGTTTAAAGTCAGCGCCTTCCCAGAAGTCAAAAGGATTCACTGCCTTTTCATCCTGGAATGCAGGTTGCATAACATCCATGATTTTATCAAAGATCTTTTTACCAAACTTGAAGAGCATCACTTTGCCTTCATTCTCTGGATTACCTGGATCACTTACGATATAGGCATTTACCAAATAATGCAGACGACGCTTTTGAGCACGAGCAATTTCCTTGTCTGATTCAATACCAGAGTTCCAGAGTTTAGAATTGAGTTCACCAACTGGGTCTGCTTGACCAATTGATGTAAGACTATTCTCAATGTACCATTGACCTGTGGGGCCTTTGAAACCATGATCCCAGTAACGAACCCAAGGCAAATCCTCACCTTCTGCAGGAGGCAAGAAACGAAGTACTGCATAACCATTACCTGCCTTATCGACGGTTGGTTTCCAGATTCGGTCATCACCATAGGATTTTTTCTCACCACCACCTGAACCACCACCGACTTGCTCGGCAGCATTGATGAGTTTAGAGATATTGTCGCGATTGCGTTTTAGATTTTCAAATGACATTTGTATTTTCCTTTGTATAAACTGAAGTGTAAATTGAAATATAATTATACCACATTTTTCGGATGTTGTACACTATTATATATCATCAAACGGAAGTGTATTTTGCTTGGGCAGATAATTTAATTCCCTTGCTTCCACTTCCAGCTTATCACGGATACCTGTAGAGATGTATTTCTTTATTTCCTCAATGTCAATAAAGTTTTTCTCACAGATACCAATGATAGCATCCATATAGGATAACCGTTCATTGATGACGGTATCCTCAATAAGTTTCGAGAACTTTTGTTTGTTTAAAAATTGACTTTCAATAGTCATATTATGTGCCTAAGTCAAATTCGACTTGTTTCACATTGGACCACCGAAAGCTTCTCCAACCTTGTGCTGTAACATCCCAGACACTGCAGACGGAATCAACCTCGGCCTTAGGCTTTGTTGTTTCTGTACGAACCGTGGATGGAACAATTGCCTCATTCAGGGTACAGGTCATAATACGTTCTTCACCATTTACTTTAGTAAAGGTAACAATAACCTCTTGCTCTTTTAAAAGAGTTTTTAACCATTCACGACCCTCAGGTGTATCTACTTGACTCATTTGTTTTACCATTTTATTTCCTTTCACCCCAGCAGTAGCCGGTTCCTTTCACATTAATTTGTTCGTATGTTGTTTTAATATAATCCAATGCAATTTCACATTGTTCTTTTTCAGTAAAGTTATCCATCACAATAGGGTTATTCATAGGATACATTGAACTGTGTATTGTAAAAACTAAAATCCAACTAATCATATTCAATCCCACAGTGATTGGTAGTACTTACCAAACAAACGGAAACCATTATCAACCCTAGATGATTCCTCTAGATTAGAGGCCCAGAAATCATCATCAGCCAATTTGGAAAAAGCATAAATCATTTCATCCAATACCCAGTCCCAACGAGCTTCTGAGATACTAATGTGTTCTGGGTTGCAGACTTCCATTTCAAATAAAGGAAGTTGACCACCGTACCATGAATCCATTTCCGTCCAGTCAGTAAATTGAAGATTCTCAGGAACATCCTCTAAGTCAACATCCATTGGATAACCATGCTTTGTTGCCTTCAGTTGCAGTAACATAGGATACACAATCTTGGCAAGTGTTGTATCCATTGACCATGTATCATAACAATCTATGCGAATCTTTTGGACACGTGTTCGCTTTGATTCAATCCATTGAAAAAAGTTATACAACCGCGTAGGTTTATCATCATTTTCAAACAAGTTTTTCTTGCCTGATGGAAGGTCATCAATACCTCGCCATTTACCATAGGCAAGTAATTCGCCAAGTTTAAAAACATACTCAGGGTAGTCTTTGTATCCATACTCATCGGCAACATCCTTCTTTGCCCAGAAGCAAATTTTCTCAGCAAGATGATGTGGTCCAAACCAGTTTTTATAGGGTCCGATTTCGATTTTCATGATAGTATTATAACACGATTATTGATAAATGTAAACAACATTATTCTGATGGAACAAACTGGCCGTCTTTTATAATGAATAAATCATACTTTCCACCAGCACGAATATATTGTCTTCCACCATCAATCATTTTACCATCAATAACTTTAAAGTCATGGAGTGATTGGCTATAATGATAGGTACCCGCATTGTCTTGAATCATTGCAAATATTAATTCTTCAACTTTATCGGCATTGCTAATATATACCTCTTCCGAATGCTGCTGAATACCGAAGTAATGATTACCAAACTCAGGATGTGGTGATTCCCTATAAAATACATCAACCGGATTATCGTATTGACTAATATCAGTAGTGCAAATATAGGTAATAGGAACCCCATCCTTTTTTTCGTAACGATCAATTACTTTCTTTATGTCAAATTTTGGATGATGTTTTATATTAATTTTATTATTCATTGGTTATTCACCGGTTGCAATCGCCAGAACAATTCCGCCAATCCAAACTAATACCAATAATTCAATCATATCATACACTCACATCAATATTATTGCCTTTGGTGGGATCATTACGGTTCCGGGCAATATGCTCTGTACGAATTCGTTCGGCCTTAATGCGTTCTGCTTCTAGCCGTTCCTTTTTAATCATAGCATCCAACTGCTGTCGTTTCTCAATTTGTTGAGTTTTGAACTGATAGTCATTTAACAACTTGTTGTTGTCTATTTTCATTTTTCAACTCCGAAATGTTCTTGTATTCGTTCGTTCATTTATAAATTTCTTCGGCAAATAGACCAATAATAATCATAATGAAACCAGCAATGAGTGGTGCCGGATCTGTTGTGAATAAACTAATAATAGCAAATACAATAGCAATTAACCAAATATGAATCATGATCCACCTCCATCATAGTGTGACATTAAATATTGATAAACACGATCTGGTGCATGTTTATAGATAACTTCTGGTGTGTGCATAGAGAATGCTTTATTGGGTGATTGCCACCATTTCACGGCTAGGTCTTTTCCAACTAAAGCTACCACTAGTGCTTCACACCTTTGTCTTCTAAGTGGTTCAAGATTTGTCATGTAAAATCCAACTCAAGTTGCCGTGCCGCTTCTATTTGTTGTTTCTCTGTTACTTGAAATAGAAACATATTATAATACGCATCAGCAATGGTATCGGTTCGATATGTTTGTCGGCCGTCAATAAGAACATTAAAGAACCCATCATCAGCACGAATAATTTTGTAATCAGACAATATAGACATAGTACTCACCTTAAATAAAATCGAATGAGAATTCATTAGGGGTTGATGCAACGATGACTGATTGACCCATCAGTTCATTAAACATCGTTTCCAACTTAGTGGCTTCACGTGCAGTACAATCAACAAACAGGGTACCACAAAAGAATTCAGCAGCGTGGTCACGTTCCAAGACTTCGGTAACATTTTCTAAGACAATTGTTTCAAAACCCATTTTTAACTCCATTGTTTGGTTGGTATGGGTTTATTATACCACGTCCACCGAGAATGTAAACCCCTAGATGTAATACTTTTGTTTATGATTTCGATTTATTTTCATTCATAAACTTTGGTATTACTTTTACTTACCTAGAGCCCTCAGTAGAACGACGTCTAAGTTCAGTCTACCATTTGCCTGTGTGGTTTTAGTGCTAAGTTTAGACCATTCGCTAGAGACGATCTTAGGCGTTTTGGTCAATACCAATTGGAGGAACTCTTCCGGTTTTCTGAGTTTGACCGTTCTACTCAGATTTGGAGCAAAGTTCTTAATGGAAGTGCCTGAGATTTCAAAGCCGTTTACATCCTCAGTAACATATTCAGTCAGCGCCCTGGTCTTTGTATTAAACGTATACAATCGGAAGGCACCTACGATCTTCACTGGATTGATGGAAGCAATCTTAAACTCATTGTCTTCCTTCTTGTACTGGATCTTGGCAATCTGTTTATCAATAGCCTTAGGTTTCTTTACCTTAGTCTGACGGACTGCTTTGGTGGCAACTTTGAGTTTATCCAAGTCATCAATCATCTGCTTACACTGATCAACCCGATGCTTGAGTTCCTTCCGGGACATATGATTGTATCCCTCGACCAATTGCTTATCCTCTTTATCATACGCTGCTTTATATTCAGCGTAATGGCGTTCAAGGAATGGTTTTACAAACTGGGCCGATGATGAAGGTAGCAAGTGTGCTTTAAAACCAGCGTATATGTCATATGTGGCTAGTTCACCAGCGTTCCATTTATCTTCCAATGCATAAAGGTCTTCAATGATTGTATCATTTGCCTTTCGCATCTGATGGTCACGTGGTGATAACCTATAGACATTCTCTGGTAATAACTCTTCCTGTGCTTTTTCTTCAGCACGTTCTTTACCACTCTCCTTGAGTTCGGCGAGATATTTGTCCAGGCCATCAAGATATGCTTGGACCTTAGGGTCAATGTCAAGCTTGAGTGTTGCCCAATACGCTGCGGCAGAAAAGTGAGAATATAATGTGAAACAGTATTCTGGGTTTGCTAGAATACAGGCAGCATCTTTCTTAGAGTAATGTGTTTTAATCCAAGTCTTGAGTATGTCACCAACCATCTTCTTTTCAAGATCAAGTTGGAAATAGTACTTCATCCTTTGAAAAGATTCGGTCGGTACTCCACGAATACCGAACTTAACTCTAGGTTGTACTATTCTCTTTTTTTGCGCAGCCATTATATTCTCCAATTATGTCCATGATTATATCACAACATTATGTATATGTAAACAACTAATTTGTGTAGAATATATGATCATCAATTCTAACAACACGAGTAAAGACTCTACTCCACCGTGGTTTTACATAATCAGCATGATAAAATGTCGCACCATTCGAGGCATCAAAGCCTAGATAATACACCATATATGCATTCATGGCTAAGCCTAATGCAGCATCCCATTCTTTATTCTTTGCAATGGTATCTGGTTTGCCATCACAGTACCAAGAAAATTGGCACTGATGCAGAATCATATTACCGTTTTGTTTCTTTCCCTGTTTAATGACAGAACAGACATCGTCGGGAAATTTATCTGACCTAACTCTATTTAAAACAACATGTGTTACGGCGTATTGTCCTAGTTGAGATTGGTCTCTGGCTTCGAAATAGACATTTTCTGCTAAACAGAATACTTGTTTTTCGTCAATTGGTGGTAATGTGACCCCGCTGGCATTCATCATTAAACTTATTAACGCCGATGATAGCATACTTAGCTCCTACGCATGGTGGCATAGCTCTTTGCATCATCTCCTCGACCAACTGGGACCAAGTTTGATTTATGCATTGTAGCAATACCAATGAAATAATCGCCAGTGTATTGATTAGCTTCAACCTTTGCCGTACTACCAGATGAGGTAACTAGACTAGGGTATTTCTGTGTTTCACGAACATATGTTTTTTCGGTGGGTGTAACATATGGTTCTGACGCCTTTTGTTTACGCTGAGACTTATGAGCGCCATGTTTCTTTAACCACTGCTCATACTCGGCCTCAGCTTCTCTCCAGCCTGGCTTCTTTTTAGCCTTGGCCTTTCGTGTAGAGATATTTATAAACATCATTAGTTCCAATCATTATCAAACCTACTTGTATTATAGGCTACATCACCGAACATATTTTTTGCATAACTAGATGCATCACCCCATTGGTTAATGTCACCCAACTCTTCCATGTCATCTGTTTTAACTTTACGTGGACGACCAGCCTTACGCTTTGGTACTGCAATGGTTTTGATTGGTTTAGATTTTTGTGTCATATTAAATATCCTTTGTTAATTCGTCAACTGCGGCTTCAAAGATTTCTTGTGATACCATATCATATGGTCCAACTCGGAGAAATATCTCTGGTAATTCATCGAGTGATAATACTCGGCCGGTGGGGTCTATGATCATATGCCACAGTTTACGATTGTCATCTTCCAATTCCAATTCTGTAGCATAGTCATAGCCTTTATACATCATAATATGTCACTCCTTAACAAGTTGAGATACAACCAAGTTATACATCATCATAACATAGGGGTATACCCTAGCGCGCTCCGATGCATCCAATCTCTCCAAAATGTCCTGCATTTCTTCCATAGACTCTGGTGTGTAAAAAAGACCAATCGGTTTCATTATACAGTCTCCAGAGCATTCTCAACAAGATTCCAAGCCATGCCATCAGAACCGAAGCCATACTCACTGGCGAAGTCCATCGATGAGGATGCATAAGCACCAGAGAAATCCAACTTCAGACTGCGGATCGCAGCAACCATCTCATCAACAGAACCCACAGTAGCCACTAGGTTTTTAAAGCCAGAATAGAGTTCCACTTTGCCATCCTTGGCATTCAAAAAATCAATCGCGATCATTATGCAGCCACCTTAGAAGTCATCATTTCAGTGAGGATAAACTTTGCAATGTTCATCTGTTTGCGAGAATCTTCAGAACGATCCATGGCAAGAAGTTCTTGGGCATCTGATAAGATACTTATGACAACCATTTCCAAGCCGACGCGCTTGGCAACGAAAGATTCCATGTACTGCTCGCGGATATCAGCTTCTGACATACCGTAGCACTTTGATTCAGATTCAGTCATTTGAAACACTCCTTGTTTAGTTGGTATGGTTCAATTATACACGAGCTAGAGCTCAAGTACATATATCAAAAGTATTCATTTTGTATATTTTGTGCATTCTTATACGAAAGTATTACACTTTAGAATGCTGTAGAAGCGTCTGTAAGACTAGGGCCATAGGTTACCATTACCTAGGCTGGTAGCGATGCTAAGAACGGTAGATGTTCAGTAGGTGAGTTTCAAACTGCTCAACCTTATCAATCCGATTCGGCCAGAAGATATATTCTTTCTCTGGATTCTTTTTCAGATTATTGAGCAATGGAATGATTGCATTATAGAGTTTATCAATCTTGTCTTGTAGTGGTTCGGCGGTGAGTATTGATGCAGTCTCTGCTGCTTTATGAACCACATCTAGTTCGTTCTCATCTACTGCTGTAAAGCCAAAGTCAAAATCATCACTGGTCATCTTTTATTATCCTGTAGCAATAATGGTCAAGGTGGGTACTGCTAAAATATATGGGGCTGAGGCGCCAGCAGCATCTCTCCATGTATTTTTATGCAATTCTTGTTGGTATGTTGAACTATATTCACGTGCTTCTAGCTTTAAATTTTTTGGTACAGTCCAACTGGCAAGTTTACCATTTGCTTTATCATCTGCATCAGCATCACATTGAATGGCCCATTCAAATATTTCATTGGCATTGTGATGCTGATTTGTTACATATTCACCTGGTGCTAAGGATCTATAGGCCGGAATCACCTCAGTACCATCAAGTCTAAATTTATAATGAGAAATACCAGAGTTTGCGGTAACATCAATTTGCCAAACAAATCTATAAAGAACTGTTTTAGTACCAGCTGGTGGTGTATATGATATTGATGAACCAGTAACATCTTCATATGTTGTGGTCAGTGCCTGTGTACTCGTGACATTCGGCCATGTGTATGATCCAGAGATGCCAGTAATAGTGCGACCATTACAAGGTGATGTCAAATATTCTAAGATGCCACCTGGTGAAACAATCGCCGTATCTGATATTATATATCCAAGATCTGGATCAAAATATGTATTTACATCTTCCGGTACATAACTTGGTTTAGCCATTCTTTTGTTTCTTTTCTAATTCTTGCCAAGCCTCTTCCTCTTCTGGAGTAGGTTCTGGATCTTGTTTTAAATCTCTACCGAAGATTGCATCCCAACGCTTTGCGTATTCTTCATTACTTACACTGAAAGGCCTTGGTGCAGACCCCTTGCCACCGTTACTCATAATACCCCCATTACCCAATCTTCTGCTTTATTTTCAGCATCCAATAAATTATCAAATGTATCTAATTTAGCTTCAAAACCAATACGATTCATAACAACCAAATAACTCGATTCATGTTGTACGACAGATGCAGAACGAGTACCATCGTCTGAGTAATATTCCGATAAATCTATTGTCATAATATTCCCCCTAGTATATTATATATTACTTTTGCAAACTAATACTATATTTTCTTTTGCCATCTTTTGACACTTGAATGTCAATATTAATCACTTGCTTTTTTTCATTTGTGACTGTATAACTTTCAATCTGCGGAATACTATCCAAATGTTTGGAATAACTTTCAATGCGATTGATTGTGGCCGATTCAAGTACTGTGGTATATTCAAGTCCATGAAACCATCTGACTTTAAAATATGCTTTCATACTTCAATTAGGATTTCATAGATGGGCGTTTCAATCCGGTTGTTCAACCAGGTTTCAATGACTTTTAAAACAGCGTCCGTGGTTTCACAAGCAACACTCCACGTTGTATTAAACTCATCAGTAATTCTTACTATCATAATGATTCTCCATTATCTAAAAATTGGCAGGTTATTCTGTTACGAGGAAACCTACCGAAACCCTAAGCTACCCTCAGGCGGCTAATGCGTAAACTTCATCGTTTGCGTTTACTTCTTTTGCTTGATTAACGGTCATCGCCTACCGTGCTGTCCACTCTGTTACTCTTTGCCCTGTCGAAACCTGTACACCCCCATCATAATAAGTCTTGCTTGATATGGTGAATAGTTATTGATGCAAATATATTTTATACATCTTTGCCTAAATTCCCACAATAATACTTCATCCATTATAAGACTCCTTATGGTGGAGGTGGGCGGAATCGAACCGCCGTCCAGAACACTTTTCTCTTTGCTTCATACAGCAATATACTATTTGTCTTTGGTTTGATTTTTCCAATCAATCATCCAATAGATTGCAATGCAACCAATGGCAAAACCAATGATTAATCCAAGATATGTCATTGCACGTTATTATGTATCCACTTCCAATATTCTTCTGTGGTCATAATATCCTCCTTAAAATAGTTATTTATTCCAAAGAGCACATGTTTCTGCTTTGATTTTATCACTCAATGCAACATAATCCAATGATTCTGCAATAGAGTCATTATTATAATACCAATTGAAGAACTTGTAAACCCCTTTTGTTACAAACGTAAAAAAGGTGGGGACTTATTGACATTGCCCATGCCTTCACACGGCAGATAACTCTAACATATACATTGCTTTTTCACGTACCCAAGGATGTCGATGTGGTAAATGAGCACCAGTAGCACCATCCCAATCTTTAAACCATCCATCCCAACAATTTATTTTAATACAGTCAGGATTTTCTGTTTGTAATTTCTGAAGTTCATCTGCCCATCGTTGCCATTCATCATCAGTAATTATTTGAGAATTTAAGTCATAATAAATTGCACTATGGATCAACATCTGCAGACGTCGGCGTTTAATTAATTCCTTAATTGCCGCTTTATCATCTATATCTTCTTCAAAGAAAGAATCAAGACTCATAACAACACCATTTGTAACATGTCTGAGTATCAGTAATGGCATCAAATGCGGCACATCCTATACTAAACATAAGTACAAATAGCATTAATACCATAAGGACCATTGCCGCAGATATTGTTACAGAAAATAGTTTAATGATCCAGTCTACAATCACTTTAATCTCTCAAAAATTCAATCATTTGTGCTGCCAAAACTTTAAACCATGCTTCATCATGACCACGTGTTGTTTCTGCTGCAACACCAATACGAATACCTGATGTTTCAACAAAGCCACGGGTATCACCAGGCACACCATTTTTATTAACAGTAATACCTTTCTTCTCTAACAGGTCAGCAAACTCTCGGCCACTGTATTTTTCATTTGTTAGATCAATTGTCATCATATGACATTGTGTCCCACCTGATACCACGTTAACACCGGCATCCAAAAATGTTTGCGCCATGGCATGGGCATTAATCTTAATGCGCTTTGCGTAAAGTTTAAACTCAGGTTGAAGTGCTTCATAGAAACATTGTGCCTTAGCAGCAATGATGTGCATCAATGGTCCACCTTGAGTGCCAGGGAATACAGCACCGTTAATCTTTTTACTATAATGTTCATTATCCCATAAGATAATACCACCACGAGGTCCTCGTAATGTTTTATGTGTTGTACTGGTAACAATATGAGCGTGTGGAAATGGCGATGGATACTCACCTACAGCAATCAGACCAGAGTAATGACTAATATCTGCAAGCAGAATGGCACCAACTTCATCGGCAATCTTACGGAATTGTTCCCAATCAATTACTTGACTATATGCACTGGCACCGGCAATAATCATTCTTGGTTTATTGGTTATTGCCAATGTTCTCACATCATCATAATCAATAAAGCCGTTATTATTTACGCCATAAGAGATTGTATTAAACCATGAACCACTGACATTAACCTTAGCACCATGACTTAAATGGCCACCTGATGCCAAATCCATTCCCATAACCAAATCGCCTGGTGTTAGGAATGCTTTAAATACAGCAAGGTTTGCATTTGCACCCGAGTGAGGTTGAACGTTTGCGTATGCACAACCAAATAATTCGGTAACATATTTAATAGCAAGATTCTCTATTTTATCAACCTGATCACATCCATTATAGTAACGTTTGCCGGGCAGACCTTCAGCATATTTGTTAGTAAGAATACTACCACAAAGTTTCATTACCTCTGGGCTTGTAAAGTTTTCACTTGCAATAAGTTCTACAGTTGTTGCTTGACGAATGCCTTCATTGATTAAAATGAGTTCAATTTGTGGATCTATATTCATGTGTTACTACTTTAATTGTGGTGCATCGAACAGGACTCGAACCTGTGACCAATCGATTATGAGTCGACTGCTCTAACCAACTGAGCTATCAATGCTAATTTTTAGATATCCTCAGCCTTTAATTGCTTCAGTCTTTTTTCTTGGATAGTTTCTTCTTTTATAATTTTTCTTGGATTATGTGTGTGGTGACTATGTTTGATGTGATTCTTTTCTTCATAAAGATCATGTGATTCTGTTTTATGAATTCGTTTTGAATGTTTTGCTTTTGTTTCTTCATCTGACATATTCACTCCTTAAATTTGGCTCCCCGACCAGGGCTCGAACCTGGGACCTGCGGATTAACAGTCCGTCGCTCTACCGACTGAGCTATCAGGGAATATGGTTGATATTATATATGGGAATCAACCAATACCCTACACTGCGAGGCGTGTGTATTACATTTTCTGTTTCAGATATTCCAACATTACCTCTGAACTTGATTCACTGTATGGATCACCAGGTGCGTTGCTGCGTTTACCGGGTTCTTCGAATAAACGTTCAACGGTGCAATCAGGTCCTACAACCATAGAGTATCGCCATGAACGTAAACCAAAGCCTAGGTTACTCTTATCAACAAGCATACCCATGCCAGAAGTAAATGAACCATTACCGTCAGGCAGTGCCTTGACATTCTCTACGCATTGATCAATCAACCATTTACGCATTACAAATGCATCGTTGACAGAGACAACATAGACCTCGTCAACACCAAGACTCAGAATCTCATTGTATGCCTTCTCATATCCAGGGACCTGGAATGTTGAGCATGTAGGTGTAAATGCACCAGGTAGAGAGAATACAACACTGCGTTTGTTAAGGAAAATATCCTTAGCGGTTTTCAATACCCACTTGAATGGATTATCACCACCAATGGTATCATCACGTTCACGCATATAAAATGTTGAATCTGGAATAAATTGCATATAACTCATAATATTTCCTTTAATATAGTTTGGCCTGACCAGCAGGATTCGAACCTGCGACCCACAGCTTAGAAGGCTGTTGCTCTATCCGTCTGAGCTATGGTCAGGTAATTGTTTTGTTCGCCGTCATTTCTTCAAAGATTTTCCAAAGCTTTTTAAATTTGTAATCATAGACACTAGCAAGACTTACAAAATCACCAAGTGATGCATTCATTTCCTCAAGCATACAAAGATCATCTGTAATACCCCAGCATTGGATAATCTGTTGTTCTAAATCAAATCTGTCCGACATGTACGGGAGCGGTGATCGCTTCATATAGGGTGTTAATATCATCTAGTTCGGTCTGAACTTGACTGTAATTCTGCTTATGGTAAATTGCAGCAACCTTGGCAATATATTTTTTAGGAATATCCAATTCCTCTGCAATATCACTAATGGCTTCTTTCTGTAGGCTCTTCTCTGCCTCGGCACGTAGCATTGAGTCAGAGAGTTCCTTGACACAGTCAAGAAGTTTTTTACGGTCAGCTGGATTGCTTAACATTATATAGGTCCTTCATTAAATTCAAGTTTATATTATAACACGTTCTGGTTGGTCTGTAAATACTTTACAGCATTAAGATACGAATGAAACCCACCAGGTCAATACCAACCAACAAGGCGTAGTTTGCAATCATACCAAAACTCCTACGAGTATAAGCAGACCAACCATACAGAACGCAACCAGTAATCCATATAGGATACATGTAAAGAAGTGGAGGATTAGGAGCAGTAACTGCCATAGCAACCGAGCACCCAATACTAATAGCCCAAGCGATAAGCTCAACAATAAAACGAATTGGATGACTTGCCCAATCGGCCCTAATCCACTGAAATACTCCATAAACAGTATTATACACGGTCAGTTTCCATGATCTCATTAAAGATAAATTCAATCTGTTTTAATGAAAACATTGGATAAACTGCCAACATATCTTCATAGGCTTGATCCATATCAATTGCGCCATCTTCAATTTCGGCCAATAGTTCATTGACCATTACATAAACTTCTTTCATTTTACTCATTATAGTTCTCCCTTAGTGTTTCCAACATATACAACATTATTGCGGGTCTTTGTCATGTAGTAAAAACATTTTGCGGTGGCATCATATTTTGTATTAGGATTCTTAAGCACACGCTTAAGAGCTTTAGCCATTTCTACTGGATCCTCAGTATACTTGCCAAGACAACCACACATGCAACCAATTTTGCCAGAGTATGCACGAGTAGGGGTAGGTGTGTGAATTTCAGTCATGATTATTACTCCTCATCTTCGTCGTCATCATAGACGATATATCCATTGTGCTCGGCCATCTGGTGGACTTCACCTTCTGATAACCAGCTCAGCATGTCCCTGGCCAGGCTTTCCCAGCTGATACGTCCTTCTTCAGCCATTTCAATAAGTTCACAAGTGGTTGAACGTGAAAGCGTGTAATCCATTTTATTGCTCCATAGTAGTGTTAACTTCAACAGAATTGATTGGCTTTACATCAATCTCACAGCCTTTGAAAATTTCCATTAGCTTATTGATTGCATTGTGAGACCGAACAATATATGTTTTGGTTTTATCAATGGTTACTTCATACATCTTAATCACTCCTTGTTTGGTTGGTATGGTACAATTATACCACGTCCATAGAAAAAGTACATAATACTTTCGTATAAGATTTTAACCTGCCACCAGTTCACTGAACCAACCTTGACGTTCAATCTTACGCTTGGCTGATAACATTTTACTACGAATCTTCATAAATTCTGAAGTAGGTTTGGCATGGATACCACCCAAGGCAATCATTTTGAGCAGAGCAGCGTCACGTTTAGCATAAGTCTCCAGGGCATTGAGTGGGATGAGGAATCGCCGGGCTTCGGCCAATGAATTCTTGAAAACTGGACTGGTGTATGTGATTTTTTCCATTTGAAACACTCCTTGTTGGTTGGTATGGTTCTATTATACCAAGCTCACTAGGGTTGTACATATATCAAAAGTATTCATTTGCGCAATCTTATACGTTAGTATTACATTTCTTTTTCATCCCAGAAAATGTAATACTAAAGTTTTAAGCTGGGTTCAGTCCGCAGAGTTGAGCAATGACGTACTTTGCCTCTGGTACTGAGACACAATGATCGCCATTAATATTTATAGACCGAGTGCTTTTGATTTTAACAACAATAGGACCGGCCGCCAATTCCGTGTGAGCAGGAGTCCGAGTCTTGGCTACTGGATGTCCAGTGCAAAAGAAAACTGTGTCAATAAGCTCATCACTAGCCATTTTCCGTAGAAAATGCACATTCACTTGTCGTTTCATAATGTATACAGAGTTTTGATTGTCTTACGTTTGGCTACTGGCTGAGGTTTAGAGAACTGTTTGAACAGAACCTCTTGCAATTTGAATGCCTCTTTTTCCCAAGGCAATTTGAAGTAGCCGATCTTATCCTCGCAATACATTTTGCCGAGCCAGGTCTTTACGTTACCAAAAGCCACATCACGTAGCTGACGTTTGAAGTATTGACGGACATGGACCATTTCATGCATAACGGTAAGGACCAATTCCTTATCGCACATACGTGGGTCCAATTCCAAATCGAAGGTCTTATGGTCCTCAGACATGCAGAAACCCTCTGCACCCTCTATATGACGATTCAGACGAACCTCTATGTCGAGAGAGGTAGTCCGTGGTAGTAACTTGTCAAGGCTAAACTCTATGGCATCCTTGACAAGCTTACGTTGAGTCTTACGGCCGCCACGGATTGCGATGATATTCATATGTACGTCCTTGTTTGGTTGGTATGGATCTATTATATCATGACCAACCTAGATGTACATAATACTTTCGTATAAGATTGAGTATAATACCTAGGTATTACTTTTTGCCATAAGTAATAACTTCAACATTATTACCAACTTCGAATTTAATTTGATTATGAAAATGGTGTAATCTAAAATTAACTGAATTAAATTCATTAAATAACTTATGCCAAATTGGTCTCCAATTACCATTTAATCTAACATTATTATTGGCTTGTCTATCTGATATCATAAAGAAATCAGATGTACTTCTTAGATTCATATCAAATATGGAATCAAAACCGTAAATATTAATTTCAGTTGGATTAAACTTTTTAATTGCATAATAAACCGCCATATGACCGCAATTAAAATCAGTATAATTGGCAACGTATTTTGGTTTTTCTGTAAAGAATTCTTTAATCTGTTGAGCTCTTTGCATAAAAAATGTCGGATGTTTTTCCATCCAAATCTTTGGACGGTACCCCAACACCCACTCACCAGGAACATCAATCACACCTTCAGTGATTGCTTTCATCATTTTAAAATCCACAATGCAACTTGCATAGACATTGGGTACAGGAAATGGAGGTAGGTTACATGTTAACTTAAGACCTTTACGTTCTTCTTTGTTATACAGGTCTGCACTATCACCATTGCCAATCACATGGACAACTCTAGACATTCATCAAACTCCTAATATGATCTTTACCTTTTTGGCCAGTCCAATGTAAAATTTTTGGATCTTTTGGCACAGTTTTATCTAAGTGATCCAACCGAAGTACATTATAATTTCTTGGCAGATCGTTAATATGTATCAATTGCTTCAATGGGTCATTTACTAATAGATGTAGAACTTCTTGATCACCACGAATTGGATTTGCCGCTACTGCTTCTGCCCATATTTTTAGGATTGGTGGGTTGGGTGAACTTTCAAATGCTACGACACCACTATTATGCCATTTCTCTTGTGATCGTGTTGACCATGGCATATCTTCGGCCATCGTAAGTTTACCATTCTCTACGTGGTCCCAGATACCATCCAGGTTACCCAGAACTTCACAATCGGTATCCAACCAACAGACTTTATCTGCCAGTGATAATGCGTTGAGCATACTAGCAGGTTTCTTAAACCAACCTCGGTCCTGATTACCTCTTAGTGATTTTCTCAACTCAGGGTATAGACCACTTTCCATACCGAAATCATAAATCACGAGTTCGGCAGTCGGATTATGTTTCTTAAAATTCTCTACGAACCAAGGTAACATCCACTCGGTTTTAAAATCACAACCAGTGATGAATAACTTAGACAATTTCATAGGTATCTTTTACATAGTTATGCTTGGCCAAACAACCAGTTTCATTCTGAATTGTTGTAAACGAATCACGGCACTCGACTGGCCAGGGATTAAACTCTTGCAACCAAGGGAAGTTCTTAAGATTTAAAAATATATCAGTAGGTCCACCACATTCCTTGGCTTTATCCATAAGCGCTTTGGCACCTTGTGATTTAATCATATAAGCATGCGCACCAGGAAAGTAAGGTTTAGATACCAAAGGACCCACAGCTAAATATGTCGGCACATTAAACCTACCATATGATGGTTTACCAATGTTCATGACTTTATCAAAACTTGCATTCACTGGTAGTTCATCAACGACGACGGCATCGTGTTCAAAGATAATCATAGGATTACCTGTCTTATGGCAAATCTCCCATAACTTGTAATGAGAAAGAAATGCAGACATACAATTTTCAGGCCGTGAATATTTCTCATAGAAGTTGGCAGTGGGAATACCAAGTTCTGTCAATTGTTTTATTGGATCATCCTTAGGTACGGTTGCCCAGAAATTGAACGATTCAACTCCAAACCTTTTGGAGGATGCTATACATCTCTGTGCAGCGGCTTCGGATTGTTTATTTCCGTAAATAGTAATAACAAATGAGTTCATAATGAAGTTGTTGATTTGGTACCCTGTACCTTAGTATAATATTTACCAGTAACACCTAGCACACCTGGTAGTGTTTGTCGACACATAATTGCATCATTAGGCCAAGCACCAAGTTCTTTGACAACATCAAGCAATTGTTGTGCCGCCTCAGGTTTAATTATATAGGCAGAATTACCAGCAAGGCCTTGAGGAACATCAAACACATCAACAGTGGGTACTGGTAGGACTTTATCCTCATCGTACTTCACACCTCGCATTGTCTGAATTTGACTATCAAAGACATCGGCACGACGTGTAGCACCCAGTGGGTCATTGAGACCAATAATACCATATTTTGATTCTAGGATATATTCAGGGTTCAGTCTGCGGATAAATATTGCATCATGTTCTAAAATAAGAATGGGTTCATTACGACTCACACATTTCATCCAGAGACCATAATGACTCAAAAAACATGCCATTCGATTTTCTCTATTGACCGTGTTATACGGCGAGAGTTTCAATCCGTATTTAAGTTCTGTCTTTGGTGTATCCCATGGATATGTCCAATCAAACTCAAGAAACTTAAAAGTTGTCTCCACTTGATCTGCTTTTGTTGCACCATAAATTTCAATAGGAAAATCCATCTGAAATTTTTGATGTGATTCAATACAACGATTTGCTGCTGTCGTGGATGTTTTATTATCCAATAATGTAATAATATAGGCGTTCATCAAATAAATCCAGTATATCTATCTCTGTGTTTATTAATCTCTTGATTAATGTCTGATTTTACAAATGTAATATCAACTTGGTTTAAAATTCCATTCCGAATAGCAATGTGATCAATGCCAGTAGGGACGAATCCATTATTATATAACAGGTCGATATAACTTGTAAACCCCGGCGCACCATTATTATAGTTCATAATTGGTACTTCGATTAAAACCATTTTAGCATTAATAAGAGTTTTATGGGCACCATTGATTATATCAATCTCTGAGCCTTGAGTATCAATTTTCACAAAGTCTGGTTGTGGCAAATAGTTTTCTGCAACAACAGTATCCAACATCGATGTTTCCAACTCAATATATTTGTTTCGACTGTAATTCGTTGTCAATTCTTTATAGTAACTATTACCGGTATTTTCCTTACCCGGATCTGCCATCCAAAATTTAACTACCTTACCATCATCGTCACTTAGAACTTTATTAAAGAACTTATCAAATCCTTGGGGTGTTACATTATTCTCTGGATTGGCGTCAAACATAATATACTGCGCACTCGGTAGAAGTGTTCTACATTCTCGTGTCCAACGACCATCATTACATCCAATATCATATACAACATTTAATGGATGATTATGCTTTTGTAGTTCTCTAATTACATCAGAACATCGGCGAATCGTGGCAAAGGGTTTAATCATCTCATTCATATATAATACCTCGTTCAACCAGGTTATAGTAGTTTTCCATCCTCGTTAGTGGTTTGTGCCTTATGTGGATCATATTTGCTTTCTCTGGGTTCGGTAAGTAGCTACTGTGATCCCATTTCTCATCCAAATACTTATCAAGTTTAAATTTAGCCTTAAAGCATAATACATGAAAAATACCCTCATCGACATAAGGCCGAGGACTAATTAATTCAAACACTTTACGCATATGATCATTAATTTGTTTACGCATTAATTGCCTAAACTCTCTTGGCATCACATAGATCGCTCCAGACCACATAGGATATTCCAATGATGATATAAGTGGAAATTCTTTACGAAACGCTGGTAGTTGTCTTAAACGATGTACTTCATCGAATGGTGCGATACCCTTTGCCTCAAATACATTGTCCGTACACGTTGTGGTTACAAACTTATCCGTATCCAATACAACCACAGTATCGTATTCATCATACTCTTCGTTAATTGCACACACCTTTTGGCATTGTGACCTAAGGCCTTTTTGGAATGGATGTCCATCTAATAGACGATATTCGGCATCCAGACGTTCAGCATATTTTCTAATATTCGCCGTGCTCTTTTGCACAATCTCTGGCATTGGTTTACCTATATTGCCTGCTTGAGCCTCAAAGTGTTGTAGAATAATATTCTTTTTCATAATTCACCATTAATTTCACGCCAGGCCTGCTCATCAAGCTTAATAAGTTCATCCCACTCATCTTGAGTAAAAGTATCACCACGCCAATGATCTTTAATAAACGTCACACCCTCGTTATCTGCTACGTGATTAATATACTTAATTAAAAGTTCTTTATAGTTCATAAAATTTTTAACTGATGTTTATCATTAATATAATTTATAATATTATTCTTTCTGTCATTACAGAAATGCATCAACGTTGCCATGGTGTGTGATTCTTCTGGTAGGTCACAGAACCTATTATGTGGTACGAAATTATCTGCCGTCATCCCACTGGTGTGGATCATATAATGTAAGGTCTGTTCATCGTTCGGCGGCATTGATGTATTAAACCTAGAGAGTCTTGGATCACTTTTATTTGCTGATACAAACTCCTCATTCGGTAATGCTGCCCTTAGGGTAATACGTTGTTCACGATTCAGTTTAATGAAATTACCAAAGAACAGTGGTGAACCTTGTTTATAAAGTCTTGGCCAATACCGACCTTGTTTACTTGAAAGATGTGAACTCATTGCTTTTAGATGGTACCGACCAATCCCATCGTATTGAAATGCATTATCAGCAATGCCGCTATAAACCATGTCAGTATCAAGCATGAGCACATTATCATATGAATCATATTCTTCTTTCACAAGACAGATTTTTTGTGATACAGTGCCACGGAACTCACCTAAAGGCCAACCACTTACAAGTTGATAATCAGCACTGATATCTTTGGCATACAGTTCAATTGACTTCATTGCTAACCTAGCCCACTCGGGCAAAGGTCCAGTCCAATATTGTAAAATTAGATTCTTCATAGATCCCACTCCGATACAGGCAAATTTACAACTCTATTAATTTTATCTTCATCCCAATCATCAGCACCATTCAATTGAACATGTACGAAGTTAGCATTGTTTCGTAGGTCAATCACTGGACGTGGTTTCATCTTCACACCTGGATCATAATGCACAGAACTATTCCACTTATAAGGCATCGTCACCCAATCAAACTTACATACTTCCAACATGGCATGTATATACGGTTGGTCACAAGTATAGAATGAAGGTAGTTTAAAAACTGAAATAAGATTTACATATTTGGCAAAATCAAAGAACTTCTCTCTTGCCTTACGTAGACCTTTCTTTGAAAAGATTAACATACCAGAGTTATAGACTCTAGGTAAACCTGCATTGGTCCGTGGCATTTTTACAGGCCATTTCTTTTCAATAAGTTCTACCCATTTCTCATCATTGGCGTTATTGATACCACCACCAATGGTAAAGTTCTTACGTGTCACGGGTGCAGTAATCTCTTCACAGATGCCGATTTCACATCCGGTTTTGGCAAACTCTTCAAAAATATTTTCAGTGCAATTTACATCTGTGCAATTTACCGTAGGAACAACATCACAGTCAACGTACATAACATAATCATAATCAGCAAACTTGTCGTCATAGATTGGTTTAAACTTTCCATAATGGGGAGAGTACTGACCTAGGTCTTTTCTGAATCCAGGGTTTAATTCATAGATATGATCAGCGCCGATTCGTTCGGCATAGGTCTTCATTGCCTTTACGCCAGCCATATTACCTGGGCGTTCCACACCATCCCAATATTGATAAATTGCAGTCTTCATAATATTACCAGTTGGGTGAGGTCATTACATTTGCTTTGTTTAGATTAGCTCTTACTGTTTCAGCAATAAATTTTACATCATCAATCAGTGCAGTGGTAAGTAGGATTGGTTCAAATCCAAGTGACCGAAGACCTTCATTGCTTACGGATAAATCATTTTCAGCAAGTTCTTTTCTAGGATTATTATAGTAATTAATCTGTGCACCATATTGTTTACCAATAATCATTGCAAGTTGTTTTACAGAACAGACTTCAGAAACTTGGTTAAAAATTCGGACCTTGTCGGTATTCTCTGGTGGATTTTCTGCGGCTAGTGAAACACAATTAGTAGTATCCTCAATGTGAATAAAAGCACGTTTTTGTCCACCGGTACCATAGATGGTCAGTGGGACATCTGCTGCTGCTTGTGAAATAAACCTATTCAGCACAGTACCATAGATACCATCATAGTCAAATCGGTTTACCAAGTCAGGATCAAGTTTTGTCTCCTCCGTCTCCGTACCCCATACGATACCTTGATGTAGGTCAGTGATTTTTAATTTCCAATTCTTATTATAAAACTGGAATAGCAACTGATCCATTGACTTTGTCATGTGATAAACACTACCAGGATTTGTTGGATAAAGAATATCCACATCCTTTTCGGTTGAGTTTACTTTAATATTCAGATAACCTTCTGGAATATCTCCAAAGTCTTTAGAGTATCCATAAACACCCATTGTACCAAGATGTACAAGATGGATGTTAGGATTTACATCAACAATGGCATTGAGAACATTATGTGTTGCGCTGATATTATTATCAACCGTGTAACGACGTTCCTTTTGTGATACCATTGAGTATGGTGCTGCCCGTTGTTCTGCAAAATGGACAATGGTATCAGGTTGCCATTGCTCAACAAGAGTTTTAAACTCATCGTATTGCTGTGCAATATCAATAAATCGGTAATCAATCTCACCAATAAGGATATTAGCTCTAGTAATTCTAGAATCAATATCAGCAATTCGTGTGAGAGAATTACTATTTAATTCAGTATCAATTCGTCGGCGAGAGAAGTTGTCGACAATCATAACACTATGACCACGGTTGGCCAGTTTGAGCGATGTCGGCCAACCACAGAAGCCATCACCACCTAATACCATTACTTTCATTTAATTGCCTTCATTAATTCTTCTACATTCTCACCACGTTCAGGTAATAGATCTTTTAGGAAAAAATGCACAAAGTGTGCTTCCTTAATCTTATCATCACGGACACCTTTATACAAAGCATTCCATTTCCAATCAAGGCGTTTAATATTCATCTTTTCCTTACGGATCCAAGTGTTCAGCAATGTTTGGTCCGTTGACCATTTCCAAGCACCCTTACCATCTACAAAGTCTTTAAACTCTGGCCGACTAATAAAATCTTTAGGTGTTTCACCTGGCTTAAAGTATTTCATAATTGATTTATTCATTACCATAAGACCCATATTCATAAACTCATATCCAAATTTATTGGGAGTAAAATCAGCAACCTTACCGTGTAGTGATTCATACTGCATACGAGAGTAATTAATGATCTTTTGCTGGTACTGAGATGTAATTGGCATATCACGCTCAACTACTCCACCAAATTCATACTCATTGCTAAAATTATCAAAAACATTCGGCGCAGTATCTTTAATAAAAATATCTGCATCAACAATTGCTACTTGATCATAATCTTTTAAATATGTAAAAGCATTTTCTTTTTCATAAATGGGTAGAAACCCACCATGCTTTTCATATGACTCTTTACTACGATTGGTTGCGAATACATCTGGTTTGATTTTAAGCAAAGGAACTCGTTGGACAACATGATCAATATTATGTTGTTCGCAATAAGTACTAACAGATTTTATACAGTGATCGTAAAGTCGGCTAGATTTTCCAAGATAGACTTGATAAATTAAACGTTTCATTAATATTCCACAGGATCTGTAATTTCATTAACAACGGCTTTCCAATTTGACATAATAGGAATACCACAGGCATCTTCTTCTTTAATATGTATGTGTTTCATTAGTAAAGATCTTAGACCTGCAGAACGACCATCAATTGCATTGGCAACCTTGTCTTCAATCCAATACGCATTGGGATATAAATGTGCATAGCATTTAAGGACCTCAGTCTTATCTGCACCAGTATCGAGATAGACAAATTCCTCAAAGACGTGAGCACCAAAGATTGCTTCAAGGTTTTGAGTCCGAAGTTTCTGAGCAAATGGATTCAATGATAGACTAGTGATCACAAGAAATTTGTAACCGTATTCATCATGTAGTTTCTTCACACCTTTCACTGCATCAAACAGTGGTGGAAGGAATCCAATATTTGCCGAGGCGTTAAAGCTTCGGATATATTTTTTGATCTCTGGTTCGGACATCTCAAACCGAGTGCCTTGCATATAAGCACGTTCATTACCAGTGGCAAAGAGACCATGTTCACGCATCATCCAAGCGTCAAAGGCCCCTTGCCAATTGAGTAACACACCATCAACATCTGTCAAAATTACATTCATAATATATTTCCTTTATATAAGGATTATATCACAACTAGCCTAAAAAGTAAACACCTTATTTAAACATTTGTCGACGTTTATACTTTTGAATAGTATCAAACAATAGTTCGGTCCAATTATCACGGTGTTCTTTAAATACTAGTGGTTCATTATCATCAACATCCATAACGACCACAGTATTAGTAATTGGCATACCAGTGCGTTCTTCCCACATAATAGCATATGCTGCCATCTGTGCAAAGTAATTAGAGATGTCTTCCTTCTTCTTAACTCGTTTGGATGTTTTCCAGTCAACGATTGACGGTACCCCATCAAAGTCTGCTACACAATCACAACGGCCAGCCAAGCCAAGATGCTTAGAGTAAAGAGGAGTTTCGATGCCGTAGATTTTCCCGATACGGCCGTCAAGTATGGGACGGACGTTAGCCAGGCTTTGTTTAATGTGTGGTAAGTGTTTTGTAGTATCTTTTCCATTTAAATAATCCTCAATAATGGTATGTACTGCTGTACCGCGTGTTGATGCTTTATGACTAATCTTATTAGCCTCTTCTTCACCAACACGTGCACGCCATGCTTGAATAGCTTCTTCACTCAGTATACTAAGAACTGTAGTAATAGAAGGATAAGAATTCCCATCAGGGTCAATGTACTTTCGCCCAGACTTAGTAGTTTCTGCAACCAAATCCTGATAACCGAGATCAATTTTGACATGCTCAAACACCATTATTTTTTTTACTTTCACCACCAACTATATTAAAATTTTCGCCAGCACCTTGAATACAAACTGTGTCAGGGCTAACTTGAGTTAGCAATGTCCATCGACGTGTTTGTGTATTTACTGTAAAGATAGTTTCGCGGTTTTCAATTTCGCCATTAATTCCATACACCAATGTGTCCATAAAGAATACAGGTTCTTCTTTCCATTTATCTAACATTTTTGCAATATCATCCAGCGGAAAACATTTTACCGTTTGCTGTCGTTTTTCTGTCTGCGCAAATACTGCTGTGGATACAAACAGTAGTGCAACTAAAAGTTTTTTCATTTTAAACCTAACATTTCCTTGGTCATGATATAATCACGGACCAATCCCGATCTAACAATGTCATCCCAACCATAAGTAACGACCGTAAAATACTTAAGTTGGTCAACGATACGAAGGAATTTCATAACGCCGTCTCGTTCATTGTCGTAGGTAAAATCTGACTGGAGATAGTCTCCACAGAAGATAATGCGGCAATGGTTTCCCACACGTGTCATCACAGAATCCAATTCATGGAAATTTAGGTTCTGCATCTCATCAACAATGATGATGGTACGGTGAAAAGTGGTACCTCGAATAAATGAGGTTGTTTCAAAATCAATTTGTTTATTATTCTTTAACTTGGCATATGCGGCAGGGTCTCTAAATAATTCATCACAGATACCTTTATATGGAATCTCATATGATGCTTTCTTTTCCTCGACAGTACCAGGCAAGAAACCCATATCACGGACTGGTACTACTGAGCGCAGTAGAACAATTTTATCATAGCCAGTGGATTTATCCAAGACTTCTTCCAGAGCAAGGTACATTGCCATAAAGGTTTTACCAGTACCGGCAGAACCTGCAAGGACCAGGTTATCACCATCATCCCATGCATCAAAGGCCTTTTGTTGATTCTGAGTAATAGGATGTACTTGAATCAAATCGGTCTCTTTTACTTTTGCACTAGTCATTAATTGTATTCCCTTTGCCTGAGCTTTTCTTAATATTACCTAACAAGTCTTTCCACTCACCGCCGGCTTTACGCAACGTTGATACGGTACCAGTGACTAGCGTTGGTGCATCAACTACTCGAATGATATCTGGATTCTCATTTAATTGTTTTTGTAAATCATCATAAGAGCATCTAACATCCCACTCTTTATTAGTTTTAATATCTTTAATTGTATACGTTGGCATGGAACCACTCCGGGACATTGCGTTTTGACCAAGTCATTTTAAACCGATCTTGTTTTGTCTGATAAAACATGCGATATGACTTTACTGGGTCATCCTCGAACATGCACTCTGGGTTTGACTTCATAGCAAGAGGAAATAGTGTAAGGCCTTGCTTAGGAATATTCCTAGGATGTTGCTTTAACTTTGACCGCAATAACGCATCTGTACTATGTTGTCTATTGTATCTATACTGGTATTCATCACATAGTGCAATAAAGTGTTGGTAGTGCCATTCGTAATTACAAGCACTAAGCATTGTCCATTTGGTACAGGGATGACTTGCATGAACAACTTTGTATAATACACTGTCCATACCTGCGTCTGGATGGCGATAGTGTGCAACGGTACGTTTGCCTGACTTGGATGGACCAAATGACATAATACCATCAAGCATTCGATGTGCTGTTGAAAGCATTTGTGCAGATTCTACAATCATTTTTACAACGTGTTTGTCACACTGTAACTGCGCCGCAATGATTGGATCATTATCTAATATAAAAACATTCATAATATAAAATCCCTCTGTTCCATAGTATGTATTATACCACAAAACGAGAGGGATGTAAACTCCTATTTTAGACCTTAGTGTAGTTGACTTGCTTCAATTCTTTGATTTAAGAACTTTTGTTTATCCAGTATTCTCTGCATCTTTTCTAAATCACCTCTCTTCTCTAGCCTTTTAGCATAGATACCGAGTTCTTGATAATCTTTTCTTAAACGTTCGATTTGATTCAATACCATGGATATGGTCTCCTGTTAATTGTTGAAAATTAATCATCACGAAGTAGACCGGGGAACGCCTCCTTTATTAATGGTCGAGTCAAGCCTTTAGGTGTTTTCTTAGCTATCATATCAATTACAAGTAGTGCATCTTGTGGATGTACGCTTTCAATTATCCCAATAAACATTTGTTCTCTTTTGAAGGATGGAAGTTTGGTACCAGGACCACCTTTAACAAAGTATTTGAACTTTGTATTCTCTCGTAATAGAGTTGCTGGTGTGCTTTCTGGTGTACAGGGGGTATAAGGTGGAGTACCTACAGGTAAATTCCAATTCAATGTAGTATCCATTGATCCCCTGATAATATCTTTAAGTGCCCAAGACTCATGTTGTTTGAGCACTTTAATCTTATCTGCTTTAGTTTTCTGTTTATTCACAAGTTCAATAACTTCATGAATCAATAATGTTGTTGCCATATTACATAAACTCCGATGCACATTCAATTAACATCTTACATTTTTTATTTATAAGATACGGTAAGACTAGTGAGCCCTTACCAATTGGCTCTTTTTCAAATGCAGTAAGGATTTCCTTACGCAAATGATCTGGTGTATATTTCAAATCAACCAACCGTTGATTACGCTGGTAATTACGATACCACGAAGCAGCATAAAGTAATTCACCATCATCAAGGTCTTTTATCATGGCATCCAATTTCTTTTGGCTTACCGGTGTCTGACGCGTACCCTCGACGAATACATTATCACCTGATAATACATTAGGTACACCATCGCCTGCATCACCCTTAAAGATATGGGTGAGCAATTTAAGTTTGGGATTTTTCTCTACAATAAACTTTTTCTGTAATGGACCAAATTGTTTAACGTTATCCATAACTTGTAGTTGAGCAAAGTCATGATCATTAGAGATGATTACAACATTTTCGAATTGACCAAATTCTTGTGTATTATAAGCAAGGGTGCCAATAATATCATCGGCCTCACAACCATTGATTTGAATTAGTTTATAGGGGAAATTATTACGAAGTTCTTCGCGCACTTCATTAAGGATTTCGAATGCTGCATCCCAATCGAACGACGATGCATCACGACTCTTTTTACGGTTTGCCTTATACTGAGGAAAAACCTCTTTACGCCAATTACCTGAAGCATCACAGGCGATGATGGTATCACCATAGTCTTTTTTGGGGAATTTTTGCCGATACATTCTAATAGTATTTAGAATCATATGGCGAGCTAGGTTAGGCTCAACAACTTTGTTGGCCATAATTGCGGCCAGGGCAATTGCGTTGTAGTCAAAAATAATCATGGTATACCTATTTCCTCCGGGTAAGTATATAGATTATATCACATCTAGACACGAATGTAAACAACTATTTGCATAATTAAAAAGTATTACAAATCCAAACCATCTTCAATGGCAAGTTTCAAGTGTGCTGCGTTGATCTTACAACCAATAAACTCATTATAATACTTCGGACTCAATAGTACATCATATTCAAACTGAAGCTTGGCTTCGTAGTAAGAACATTCGCCCTTTGATCTACACAGTTTAAGGATCTCTCGTTTATAGTTATCTTTGCCGTTTGCTTCAATAAGTTGCCTTAAGAACTTATTTGAACCGTAGTAGTTACGCCAATCAGATTCTACTCTGGTTCGGACTCTACGTTTTCGTGTCTTGTTGACAGGAAGGACTTTGGGTTTCCAAAAGAATTTCTTGCCTATGTACATCATACCAGTACTGAGTTCTGTTATGCAATACACGAAGCCTTGAAATTCTTCTGGTGTTTCTTTAAATTCTTGATTATTATATAGCCACATGGAACTATATATTTCAAGCTTAAATTGGGGTTAGATTATATCTAGTAATTAAATCTTTATCTTCCGTCATCATGATAATTCTGACGTTATGATTATATAGATCTTTAACTCTTAATACAATGTGCTGTTCAAGAATTTCCATTGTTTCACCTTGACCTAAAAATTTACTTTCATCATATGCGTACATAACACCATTATGATATTCAATCATTGCTACAACTTCAATTGGTTCTTCATCTTCTTCTTCCTCATCATCATCTAATTCCATTTCGTATTTCATTCGTTGGATAAATGCACCCAACTGAATGAGTGCATACACAAGTAAGGCCCAGAAAAGAAGATCAACTATCATCGTATTCTTCTTCCTCTATTTCTTCTGCATCTTGTCTACGACCACACATAGGACAGAAGGCAGGTTCATCAGTGGTATATTCAGATAAAATAGTTGTGACATTATCACATTCTTCACACTCTATTCTAAATTCCTTTACTTGGCTCATGCAGCTTCCTCCCAGCCCCAGTCTCCTTCCATCCCAGTTACAGAGTATTCAGTGACACGTTTCTCAAAAAAGTTATCATGAGACGCGCCATTTAATACCCAATCTAACCAGGGCAGTGGATTATCTTTTACTTTGAATTTTGGTTTTAGACCAAGCTGTAACAACCGACGGTCTGCAATATGACGGACGTAGAGTTTCACATCGTCACGACTTAGACCTTGCACATCACTACCATTAAATGCTAGTTGAATAAACTTATCTTCCAATGTAACGGCTTGTTTAGCCATCTCATAGATCTTTGATTTCAATTCATCATTTACAATCTTTGGATGTTCATCACATAGAGTACGGAACAATTTTGCATTGCCCTGGACGTGAATTGTTTCATCACGGATTGACCACTCAACAATGGTTCCCATACCTTTCATTTTACCGAAACGTTGGAAATTCAACAACATCACAAAGGATGAGAACAATGACATACCTTCATTGAATACGGATTGTGCCAAGACGAGAGCCAAATCAGACTGAGTGTTTGTCTTGCCTTCTTTCATGAATTCAATCTTATCGGCCATGGCTTTATATTCCATGAACTTAAAGTATTCTTCATCACCCATTCCGAGTGTATCATTTAATAGAGCGTAGGCTCTTTGATGTACAGTCTCTCGCGCGGCGAAAGAGGAGAGCATGTTTCTGACTTCGTTGTTTTTAAATTTCGGTATGAGGAACTCGTGATAGTTCTCACCCACCTGGACATCGGACTGAGTAAATAGACGTAGAACCTGAGTGATAAATTCCTTTTCATCAGCAGTAAGTTTAGTGCGCCAGTCCTGTACATCTTCTGAAAGTTCTGCTTCATCCTCGACCCAATGGATTTCTTCATGTTTCTTTGCCAATTCTACCGCCCAAGGGTATTGGAACGGCTTATATGTTGTTGATAGTTTAAATAGTGACATTGTTTCTTTTTATCCTTCGCAAGCGCGACATTCGTTATCTTCTTCTATTACTTCTGGTACTGCACAAACACCATCGACACATTCGCCGACTTCTTTTACATCACTCTCAAGATATGCCATCAGTGCCTCATAACCACCAACGTATTTACCTTGAACATAAATCTGGGGGACTGATTTTACATCACGGCCAGTAACCTCTTTTGCAGACTTACCAATTTCTTCTAAATCAATATAATCAAATGGGATACCACGTAACTCTAACTCTTCCTTAGCACGAGCACACCATGGACAATTCTTTTTACCATAAACAATAGTACGGTTATCATCTTGTAAAGCAACACGTTCCACTTTTTCAGATACATTCTCTGCACGAGCCTTGGACTCTGTACGGAGGTAATATAAACCTTTCAATCCTTCTTTCCAAGCCATCAAGTGTACTTTATTGACATATGATTTCTCAACACCAGATGGAAAGAACAAGTTCACTGATTGACCTTGACAGATATATTTCTGGCGATCCGCAGCATGGCGAATAACCCAAGTCTGATTCAACTCTTGTGCAGTTTTAAAGATGGCTTTTTCACCTTCTGTCAACTCAGGCAAGTGCTGTACTGAACCTCTATTAGTAATAATGGATGTCCAAGTCGATTCATTATTGATACCATGACGAGTCAATACTTCATCAAGATACACATTCTTTACTAGGAATGAACCAGCACGAGTACGATGTGTATATGCATTTGCCTTTAAAGGTTCAATGGAAGGACTTGTAGCAAGGATAACACCACTAGAAGCATTAGGAGCAATTGCAAGCAAGTGGCTATTCCGACGACCAGAACCGATGCCGTCGAGATATTCACCTCGGTCCACAGCCAATCGTTTAGTTTGTACAACTGCTTTTGCATTAATGTTTTTAAATACAACATCATTAATCTCCCGTGCCAATTCAGATTCCCAAGCAACACCTTGTCGCTGTAATAGGGAATGGAAACCCATAGCACCTAGACCAATTGATCTTTCTCTTTCAGCTGAGTACTTGGCTCTGCTAATAACATCTGGTGCATTTTCAATAAAATACTCAAGGACATTGTCGAGCATAGTAACGAGATCTTCAACAATGGTAGTATTTTTCCAATCCTCATAGTACTCCAAGTTAAGAGACGAGAGGCAACAAACAGCAGTGCGATCTGCACTGGTCGGTAAATGAATTTCATTACAAAGGTTTGAACCATGGATTTTAAGACCCTTATCTTTCAGTGGTTGTGGTAGGTATTCGTTTGCACGATCAATAAAATTAAGGTAAGGCTCACCAGTACGGAAACGAACTTCAATAATACGTTCCCACAACTTACGGGCACTCATCGTTTCTGACACAATACCTGATGCAGGATCTTTTAATTCCCACTGTTCATTTTTTGTAACAGCATCCATAAACGCATCGGTAATATTGATAGCATTATGCAAGTTCAATGCTTTACGCTGTACGTCACCAGTAGGAATTCTCATATTTAAGAACTCTACAATCTCGGGGTGTGATACATCCATATAAGCAGCATATGAACCCTTACGTGTCTTACCCTGCCGGTAAGCGATCATATCGGCATCTACGGTATGCAGAAATGGCATAGGTCCAGGAGCTTTGTCCGTCACTGTGCGTACGTCTGACCAATGACCACCAACACCACCACCAAATACGGAGAGCCAACGCAATTCAGATGAGTGCGAAATTAGTCCTTCAAGTGTATCTGGAACATAGGTCAAGAAGCAAGAGATTGGTAGACCTTTATCTTTCTTTACACCATTAGGAGCATTTGAAAGAACAGGACTAGCAAACATAAACCATTTTTTGCTAACGTATTCATACAAACGTGTTGCAAGAGCTTCATCCATGGTTCCTTTATAGGTTGACCAGGCTTGTGCTGCTCTTGAATATGCTTCTTGGGGGGATTTTTCATAGTCACGCATGTAAAAGTCTTTTAACATGCCGACCGCATAATCTGTTAATAGGTCGTCTCGGTCTCTTGATAATTGAATTGCCATACTATATTCCTCTGCTGCCCATTGCGGGCATGTGTATTTGTTTTATGTGGAAGAGTTATTATATATCATTCTAGTGATCTTGTATATCACTATTTACTGATATTTTAATACTGAAAGCACTTTTAAAACATTTTCCCAATTTTTTATTACATTGAATACAACCATAGTGCTTTTGTGCTCGCCACTCCATAAGCTATGCATTTTTCTTGTATCAACATAATATAAATGATTAGGTTCAATATGGACTCTTTTTTCTTCAACCTCCCATTTTAGGGCTCCTGTTGAATCTCCTAAAAAAGCAATTAATCTAAATGTAGGCCGGGTAAGTAATAAATGATCTCTATGTTGTGGATAATGACCACCTTGATTTAATCTTACAGCAAATGTTCTACCAAAATCAAAATAATCAAAAATATTATTTAAACATGTAAACATATCTTTAGCACTTGTAGGATATGTCATTGAATCTTCTTTTGGTTTTACACAAGTATTTCTAGCCATTTGTGCTAATCCGCATGGATCTGTCGGATGTGCACCTTCAGCACCATATAATAAAATACTTTCTCTATCATTAGAAATACCGGGTTTTGGTTGAAATGGTCGCCATAAATCTACTACGGCTTTTTCATTTTTTCTCCATTCAGCACTATCAATTTTAAATCTAAGTGCTTCCCACGTCCCTATTGCAGAAAGTTGTGCTTCACATGCCATATCTTCCGATGTTGGAAATGTTATTTCTTTTGGCATTTCATGATATTTTGGTCTCTGTGGTTCACGACCATGTATAAGTTCACGTCCTTGTTTATCTAATTCAAAAAAGGTTCTCATAATTAAATTTTTAAATAAGAAATTATTATTCAGCAGGGGCTGGTGGCTCGTAATATTCTTTATATTTGGCAATAATGGATTTTTGAGATGCCAATAATATTCTAATTTCTGCTATTGTTAATGATAGTTGTGTATAACCATCATCGGTGAGGGCAAAGACTACTGGATCTGCACCTTGCTTTTCCAGTTCATCAAACATCATTTCAGCATTATCTCGAGTGATAATAATGAAACGAAAGTCACGAGCCTTTAGTGGTGCTGGCTCAGCTAAATTGAGGGGTGTTCTTTCAACCTGTTTGGTTTGGATTTGGACTTCTTTTACATCAGGCGTACTACCAAATATCCAAGAAGCACAGCCACTAATTAGTAAGGGAATTGTAACTAGGGTTAATAAGCGCAGGACATTCACGATTAGCCTCTATAGGTGAGGGTGCATTTTTTTCCTCTTCTGTTAATGGAGCGCCGCTGGCTAATTCCAAACATCTGAGTGCATTCATAACACCACGATCAATAAGTTGTTGAGCTTTTTCAATATTTGCTAAAGCAAATGCGCCAAAGTCTCTTTTGTCAAATTTACGAGCAAGAGCATCAACGTCTTGCTTTTGTTGTTCATTCTCTTTTTTTAGATCTTCATTTGCTTTTTGAATTGAAGCAATGTCTTTCTTCATTGATTCAAGCAATTCATTTTGTGCTTTAATACCATCTTCTAATTTCTGCTCATTCATTTGCGATATTGCAAGTGCTGCTTTTAAATCAGAAATATAATATAAACCACCAGCAACGACTAACACAATAACAAGTGTTGACACTGCCTTAATAATAGGACCAATGGCAAACATAACGATTAACCTATATTTTTATCTTCAATATATTTTCTAAATCTTTTCAATAAAACTGGATGGCCATCCTTACGACGTCGCCGGTC
>Ga0255773_10000176_pt1 | contig 66193 bp, 92 predicted proteins | sample 011ome_17_FD_179971 | JGI IMG/M metagenome (GOLD analysis project Ga0255773, IMG submission 179971) | Coastal salt marsh microbial communities from the Groves Creek Marsh, Skidaway Island, Georgia - 011502XT metaG (version 2) | ecosystem: Environmental > Aquatic > Marine > Intertidal zone >... | reverse complement strand
ACATTCCACCCCATTCAAATAACCAAGGTAACGGATCACCTATTTTAGCGACACCTCTTGGTACAGCATTTTTATTTGTTTGATTTGTTCCTGTTTGTGCTATGACTACACCATTTTGATAAATTGTGTTGATAAATGTTTCATCACCACCTAGTCTATCGTATTCTGAAAACAGTATAGGTATGACTATAATACCAGCACCTTTTTCTCTTAATTGATTTACTACATCAGCAAGTACATCTCTTTTCCAAGGCCATTGTCCATACTTCTCTATGGCCTTCTCGTCTATGCTGACAATGTGTATATCTTGTGAAATTTCTTTTGGCTCTGATTGTAATAATAAGTCAAATGACTTTAATCTTAATATCTCTTTTATCTGTGGGTCTTTTAATCCAATATATGTAACAATGAATAATGTTAAGAAAGCAAATGTCCAATGTGTTAATATTTTTTTCATTAATTACCTTGTGTCACCGAAACTGAACAGCCTCCTAATGTTTGACAATCTTGTGTAAGTGAATATGATTGTGCTGTACCACCTTGTTGTAGTAAATCTAAATCTGTACCGTAACTACCTGTTATTGAAACTGTGGCACTATGAGATGAACTACCCTTTTGAATCATATCAACATCATTATCAGAATTATTTATAGTCAAATTCAATGTCTTGTCCTGATTGCCCCATTGTACAGTAAAAACATCATTATTATTTCCATAAATGTAAGTTGTATTGCTATGTTCGTGTCCTGAATTATTTGACCTTTGACTTCCTAAAAATGTATTATTTGAACCGTGAATATCTAATCTTACAAAATGACCACCATATTCGTAATCATCTATCGTATCTAATGAACCATCAGAATAAACTCTATAACCTTGATAAAAATCCACATCATTACTATTACCTGAAATATGAAATTCAAATCTATCTCCACCACAAGGTGTTTGATTACAGTATTGTTTGATGTTTAAATTATTATCGTTACCATCTAAATCCCCACCCCAACTATATCCACTTCCCCATAATGAAGTATATCCAATATAACCATCATCACCTTTTTGTTCAAACGTTATAGTATTATCCGTACCACCTATTGACATATCTACTTTATTGTCTTCGCCTTCTTGGTTTACATTAATGGTTGTATCATCATTACCTGTGCCAGCTTGACTAATATAAATTTCATTGGCTTTTACTTTATCTATGATAGAATAAAAAACCATCCATACAAATAACCAGATTGTTAATCTTTTTAAAAATTTATACATTATCGTTGTAATAGGTCTATATTATTCAGACCTCCTCCATCTCCTACAATATAATCTCTTGTTATAAAATCACCTTGTGACAGATTAATAACATACTCACTTGATTTACTTAATTTTAATCGTACAAAGTTAGTTGTATCTTCTCGTCTAAATTCCCAATATGTTCCTTGGTCAATAATAATAATACCTGTTAACTCGTCTTGTCCTACTTTTTGTTTCTTCTTTACAAATACATCTGTTAACTCACTTAAAAAACTTTCTGCTAATACTTTGTTAATTTGGTCTAATACATCTGCTAAAAAATCTTGTGCTAGATAGTCAATATCCAATTCTTCAAAGTTATCATCATCTTTTGTTGCTAGTAAATCTTCGTTTAAAACATCTATTTCTAAAAAATCAATATCTAAAACATCAGCAACTGCTTTCTTTTCTTCTACTGCCTCATCTGTATTTAAGTTTGATGGTGGTGATAAGATAAGTAGATTTGAAATCATACTTTCATCAACATCTACTAAAATAGGTTTAAATGGTTTTGCTTCTGGTGCTTCAACTCTTGTTGCTTGAAAGGCCTGATTCATTATAACTTGACCAGCATCTGATTCTACACTTATCTCTCCTACATAACATAAACCATTTGTATCACAACTTGGTAATAATAAAATAGTAGAACCACCTAATTCATCTATAATCATAGCAAAGTCAGTACCTCTAACAGCAATTGTGGCTGTTGGTGTACTAATCTTTACATTTTGTTTTGAATTTTTGGCAATCTGACCTGAAGCATATCTTACACTTCCTAAACTTGCCTTTAATGATAACGCACCTGTGTTGGTGTTAGGGTCATAAACAAACTCGTCAATGACTAACTTTGAGTGTTCCGTTAACTCAACTTTAGTGTCATCAACAAAGGTGATACCTGTACGGCCATCACCTGTCTTTACTGTATCGTATGAAAAGACTTCAACATCTTTTTGAATAGTGATACCTTTGTCACCGTCTTTTCTATCTATTTCTGCCTTGCCTTTATGTTCGCTTACTTTACCAATAGAGGCAAGAGCAGAATTAGAAATTACGATTAATAAAATTATAAAGTTCAATATTCGCATATACTAAAAGTCCTATAATTAATATTAAGTTTATTGTTCCAAAGTCCATATTAATCCGATTGTGTTATGTCTATATCAAAACTATCACCAGTTACATCTAAATCTACTGTGTTGTCATAGATACCAGATTGTGTAACATCAATAGTTCCTCCACCGCCAGTAACATTGATTGTAATGCCGTGACCAGCACTATCGCCATCTCCATCAACATCTAAAGTAATAGCATTACCTTCATCTGAATTTGCTGAAGTTGTTGCTAATGATGATGAGTTATCTGAAGTTACAGATATATTAGCACTTACACCGTCAACAGCAGCAGCGATAACGCTGTTATCTCCTGTAAGTGTAAAACTAATTGTAGATGATGAAGCGTCTGTAGTTTCACCAATATCAAAATCAAAGGTGTTGTTGTCACCTGTTGTAGTGATATTAAGTGTTACAGTATCACAATCTCCTGATGATGTAGAGCTACAAAGTAAATCAACTGTGTTTGAGTTACCTGTAAAAGCCCAAGTACCTGTATAAGTTGATCCTTTAATTGTAGCGTCAATAGTGTTTGTGTTACCTGTTTGTGTAATACTAAACGTCATATTATCACCGTTTAAAATCATATCTGTAAGTGAGTCACCTACTTCGTTATTTTGTCCGTCTTGTGTAATGTCCAAATCAAGGCCGTCACCGACCTGTTCTATATAAATGTCGTTAGCATAAACGTTAAAGCATAATATACTAGCAAATAATGTAATTAACAGTTTATTTAACATTTACTTTTTTCTCCTCTTTAAATTTCCAAAGGCCTTCTTTTTCGCCTTGTAATATAATTTCTACTACGGCCTGTTCTATAGCTGCTCTTACAGCATAATTAACAGGTTCGTTTTTTGTTACTCCTGTTTCAGTTTCTATTGCTCTTGTACCTAAATCTAAAAACTTAAATACAGATGAACCGTATGAAACAGATAATATAGTTTTTTCAACAGCAACTGTGAGTAAGACTTCTCCTGTAGAAACACTTACTACTCTCATTGAAACAGTTACGTTATCAACTCTATATTGTTGTTGTACTCCAATGCCCAAATATCTAGCACCAGCACCGCCAGTTGCGATATTTGAGTCATAACCTACAACACCACCTTCAAGTATAAGACCAGCAAACTTTAAAGGTTTTAATCTTTTAGATTTTTCTTCTTCATACTGTTCTCTTGTTGATCTTATCAGCTGTCTTTCTTTGATTAGATTATCTAATCCAATTCTTTCTACAACTTGAAACCAAGTCCCATTACCTACTTTTTGTAATGCGTCTATCACCCATACTTCAGCACCTTGTGTGACAGCACTACTTAATTGTGAAAACTTATCACTTGGTTTTCTTTGACCTGTCTTATCTGTAAATTGATATACAGCAATTGTAATTTCAGGTCCGTCTAATTTTTTTATATTATCAAATTTTTCTTGTAACGGAGATAGAGATAGTTTTGGGTCCTCTATCTGAGGTACAGTAGCGCAACCACTTAAACATATAGCTGCCAAAAATAATAATACTTTAAACATTAAAATCCAAAGTCCCCTATGGGCACAGTTAATGTTGTTACCGTTCCATCTTCTGCTGTAATTGTAATATTAATTGTTCCCAAATCTGTATCTTTAGTCCATACAATTTGAGCACCTTCTATTTCAGCAGTACCAGAATTTTGTCCAGTATCACTAAACATATTATCAACTAATTGTTTTGATAGATTAGCGTAAATTCTACTTTCAACGTTAGCAATAAAACGATTGATTGTCTTATTGTCTTCGTCACGTTTAGCCTGCCTTTCAGCGGCTTCTTTGTCTTCTTTTATCTTTTGTTTTCTTTGGTGTTCAAGTTGTTGTATAGATAACACGTGGTTTGAGTAACCATTTCCACTAAAGGAAGGGTTCTTAAAATCCTGTGTCAATTCACTTGATTGTAATGATGATGAAAATAGTATAATTCCAAAGAAAACACTTAATTTAATTAGTGTTTTCATATTACTATTTATGTTTATTCGTCTTTAGTTTTCTTCTTTTCTTCTTCTCGGAGTGTCAGGACTGTGTTTAATTTAGATTTAATTCTTATAAGGTCGTTATCAAGTCTTCGTATCTTATCTAACAACATAATTAGAGCCTTATTTGCTTCTCCTAATTTACTGGTAACTTCTTGTGTTATAAAGTTATAGATAAACCAAATAAACCAACCCATAGCAATAGCGGCTAGTGTCGCAAAACCGTATTGATTAAGTATTTCTAAAATTGTCATTAGTCTTTTCTTGCGTCATTCTTTCCATCTGATCTAGCAATTCTATCTAAATCAGGTTTGAGATGTAACGCTGATGATATTAAAGTGTCAATATGTATCAGGTCATTATTCATAGTATCTATTCTGTTTTCTAAACCCATAATAATACCGTGTAAACCTTTTACTGAACCTACAACACCACCTAAAATATATTTTAAAATAATATATATGAACCCACCCATAACCACAGCAGCAGCAACAGGTAATCCAAATTCAACAAGTATTGTAAAAAATATATCCATCAAACTCTTTTTCTATTTCTTAAATGAGCAGCCTCAACAAGTTTCTTGTTTTGACCATAGTAAGCGACAGCGTGACCTACTTTAACCATTTCTGAATTAACAGATTTGCCATCACACCATACATCTCCAAGTATTCTACCAAACTTACCTGTTTCTGAATTTTTGTATGTTTTAATTGTAATCTTTTTTGCTTTCTTTAATTTTTCTTGTAAAAACTTTTTAGACTTTAAACCATAAACTTTTTCTACTTTATCTCTTGTTCTACTTTCTGGTGTGTCTATACCAAATAGTCTAACTCTTTGAGCAAACAAAATGTCAAACCCCATATCTAATATAACATCTATTGTATCTCCATCTACAACTTTTGTAACTCGTTTTACTCTATAACTAAAGTCAGTTTTATCACCTAGTTTCGCCATCTTCTACCTCGTAATATTCTTTATACTTGTCTAGCAAGTCATTTGTTATTTTTAATTGATTTCTTATTCTCGCAAAGTTCTTTGATAGTAATTCAAAGTCTTTATCTGTTAGTCCCCATAAAACTGGATCAATGCCTTGTTCTTCTAGTTTCTTAAATACTTCTTCAGCATTATTAGATGTAATAATAATCCATCTTAAATTTTCTAATTCAAGTGGTGTTGGTTTTTCTAAATTTAGTTTTGCTCTAGGTACTTCTTCTTTAAATATGCTTAACTGTTTTACTCCACTACAACTAGTAAGGAATATAGTTAGGATTAGCAATAGAAGGACATTCTGAATTAATTTCTGACTTCTTTGTAGCATTCTTTTCTGCCTCAGTTAGAGGTGATCCACTTGCGATCTCAATACATCTTGTAGCAAGTGCTGACGCACCGTTTGTTATTCTTTCAATAGACTCTGTTTTCTGTATGGCTAACTTGCCAACATCTCTATTTTTTTTATTAAACCTTTTATCAAGGTCTTCTAAATCTTTTTTCAATACATTTACTAACTCGTTCATTTTTTTGTTAGCATCTAGTATTTGTTGAAAATCTTTTTTCTGATTTTCTATTAAAGTCTTTTGTTCGGATACAGCAGACTCTAGTTTAACTGCATTTGCTTTAAGTATAGTGTTGTCTTTCTGTAACTTAAAAATGTATCCACCAGCGCCGATTAAAGCGCTGATGAATATTCCAATAAAAAATAATCTAATTCCCATGGTTGATTAGTCTTTTTTCCAAATTGCCCATAGACCCCAAGCGATTGACGCCCATGCAGCCATTTTAGCAAAAGGTCCTGCGAATAATATAATGCAGCCCATTGCTACTAAAGCACCACCATGCCATGATGATACTTCTTTTACTCTACTTTTTAACCATTTCATATAGTTTACTCCTTATATGTTATTTGATTGTTTCGTTTCTTTTTCTATGACCATTCCAAGCAACAAAGCCGCCTATTCTTAATGACCAATATGCTAGATAGTTCATAAAATAGAAACCGTTTACTTCTATGTTTATATCTCTAAAGATTTGATCTGCTTTTTTCTGATCAACTAATAGAAGTGAACCTGATTTATCTGCTGGTTTACAAGCAGTGTACTTGTACATATAATCATGTACAAGGCCACCAATTAATAATACGCCAACTGGTGAAAAAAATGTTCTTAAAAATTTAGGTATACTTGCACCATCAAATTGAAAACCTTTTGGTATTACATACTCGGCACCATTTATATTATATCTCCAGTTCTTTGTTAGTTCCCAATTTCTTGTTGATAATAACCACATTGCAATACCTTTCCAAAATCCTTTACCTTTTGTTTTAATTGGTATAGGTTTTAGTTGAGGCATTTCTTCATATTTAAATGTAATGTTACTTTTTCTTTTATCTAATAAGTTTATAAGAAAACCTATTATTACAAATAATATCAATAATGACCATTGCCAAAATTTCATTGCTAATGCTATTAATAGTTCCATATTAATCCTTTTTTTTTATTTTTTTTTTATTTGCACTTATCATAGGTTTATATGTTCCCATACCTCGACCATTATAAGTTGCTGATAAAGATGGCATTGTAGTTGCATATCTCCTATTTGGAAAAAATTGACTACCGCCCATAGATGACATAGGTTTAAAAGTATCTATAGGACCAATACCAAAACCTCTCATGTATTCTCTTAACTGTTTAAAAGATTTACTCATATTTTGTTAATAGTGATAAGGCAGCTTCGTTTCTAAATTCTTCGGATACTGTAGTTGTGATTTGATTATCTACAACATATCTAAATGCTTTGATACCAAAGTCTTCAGTATATGTGCCTTTTTCTTTTTTTGATTTTATATTATTTAAAATAGGTTTAATTTGAGTTTCTTCTATTTCTTGGTTTGAACAGATTTTATTAACAACGTTTTCTAATTCTACTCTATCATAGTCTTCACGTTTTAATAATTTTGTTAAATCTTTTTTCTTCTTTTTTATATGTACACCAGGTTCATGTGCAGGTGGCATAGCAACATTTGATCCATCACCTACTGCATTTGCGGGTGCTTCTTCAGGCACACAGTTAGGTACCATTCTGTCACCTTTTTTCTTTTGACCAACTTGTTTATAACCTTTCCAACAAGCCTCTCTCATATCTTTAAAACTTTTCATTATAATTTTATCCTCTCTATGTTATCCTCTGATACAATAATTTTTTGTTTTGTATCTTCATTTATAACATGATATAGATTTACACCAAAATAATTATCAAACGGTTTTTGATTTTCAATTGTATAAACAATATCACCTACATCAGCAGTTTTAGAACCTTCTAAATCCTCTAATTTATCAATCATAATATATCTGCCTTCAGGTAGATAATCAAACCCAACTGACTCTTTTATATCATCATTATATGCCACTAAATTATTTTCAACAAGATGTTTATATAAAGCTTTTTCTATTTCAATAGCGTTTACATCTTTATTTTCTTTTAGTAACAATGCAAGAGCGGCTGCATATGAAGCAAACTTTGTTTTACCACCTGGTAATAATCCTAATAATCTTTTTAAATTAAAAACAAATCTATGTAAAATAGTATAACTGTCCTTTTCTTTTGCTGTTTTTAAATCTTTTGTTTTTCTTAACACTTTACCATTGTCGTCAATAATTCCATACTTATATGCTTCATGTTTATTCCAAGGAGTAACTAACAGTTTAATTACCCGATAAGTGATCAATAAATCTATGGCTCGTCCCATTATATTTCCTCTAAATTTGATAACAAAGTTTTATTTACTTTAATATTAGGCAACTCATCTGGTAATATAATATTTAAATATTGTAAGAAAGTTTTTAATATTGACCAATACTCTCTTTCAATTTTAAATAATAATAATGTAGCTGCTGCCTCATTACCAAATACGTTTGTTAATACAATAATATGATTTAAAACTAATCTAGTTTTCAATTCACCTGTAGTGTTATATTTACGAAATAGACGTTTAAGATATTTAAATCTTTTTACATCTTCATAAAACTCATGTTCACTATCTAAATTAGGAACATTATAGTTTTTTATGGCGTAAAATAACCAGTTCTTCTTTGTTATTCTATCAAACATTAGCCAAGCTCTGCATAAACTTTAACAGCGCCGTTTTGTAATGTTTCGTATTTACCTTTTAGTTTTAACTCTTTACCTAATTTATGACTAATACCATCATCATTTATATCAGAGCCGTCTGTGTCTTTACCAAAACGGCCACCATTAAATACTAAAGCACTTTCAAAGTTACCTTGTTTACCTTCAATTGTTATTGAGTCTTTTAATTGTAATCCGATTGTTCTTAATTTTGTTTCCAATTGAGAAAGAGCACTTTCGGGTTGCAAATATTCTCCGTCAGCAATAGAGCTAACAAATCTATTTGCTCTAGTTAAGACTTCAGGTAGATGTATGTTGTGTATACCAATCGAACTATCCTCTGGAGAGTTAGAAGTAGTAGAACCAACTTGTCCACCCATGTAAGAGCCTTCTTTTACGTGTTGTTTAAATGTTTTCATTTTTCTCCTCTTTTTAATTCGTCTTTTAATTTTTTAAAAGACTTTCCACCTATAAGGTCTTCTTCAACCTCTTTCATATTGTCTTCTTCTATTTTATCAAACTGACTAGAGTTTGGTGTATTGTCAGCCAGTTCTTCAAAAAAATTATCTAAATTATTTTTGCTCATCTTCTTTTTCAACCAATAATTGTTGTTCATCTTTTGTCTTTGACGTTGATAACTTAATAAGTTTATCAGTTTGTTGAATAGCCCCATAAACAGCATTCAAATTATTTTTCATAGTAATCATTTCTTTTTCAATTGTAGAAATTTTACCAGTTAAATCATCAAAATCTTTTTTAAGTTTAACTCTTTCTTCCGTCAATGTTTTCAAATCAATACTCATATTATATTATCTCCTATTATGCGTTTACTGTAGCGCCATTACCTTCAGCAATAACTTGCCATTTTGAATTTTTAAAAAGTAATGTAACTGTTTCACCTTCTTTATCTAAAGTTATTGATGAATAACCTCGTCTATTAGTTGGTGTAATAGTTTGTGCATTTGTACCTGATGTTGAAACATTAATAATTGTTTTAATTTGTCCTTCAGAACCATCGTTCAATCCAAAAGTACCAGTTGATGATGTACCATCAATTTCTGTAATCTGTGAAGTTACATTAATTGACTGTGATGAACCATCAGCAGTAAGTGACTCAGAAGCTTGTGCTAATCCTAGCCAACTTGGAATGTTATTGAAAACATTTTCTGCTGATATTTTTTTATTGATTGGTGTACCTGACGGATCGTCAACTACATGGAACAAGTCAGCTGATGCCAACGAGTCACCTAAATCGGTCAATGCCGTTATTTTTTTGTCTGCCATTTTTTTCTCCTGTTAACCCTTTCGGGAATGCTACTCTAGGTATTTGCCTAGATCAATTTGTTCATATAGTATATATAAGGGCACTTTGAGCGCCCTTATATGATTTTGTTATTATGCTGAAACAGTTAATGTACCTGTTTGAGCAGCGTTTGTAATTGTAGAGTTTGTTGTTGTACCAGCATCTTTAATAGTACCACTGTTAAGTGCTACTGCGTTAGAGCCAATTGATAATACATCATTCTCAGCAATACCACCATCTGCAGCACCATAAGTTGCTCTGAATACAATTTCGTTAGTTCCTGTACCAGAGTTATAATCTGCTGTAAATGTAGCATCAGTACCACTACCTGTTTGGTCGTTAGTTACTGTTACTTGTGGTGTTCCTGTAATGTCAACTCTTTCGTTAAATCTTACTCTAACGTCAATGTTTCCACCAGCAGCTGCACTGATTGATGTTGTTACAAATTCTATTTCAGTAATATCTGCTGAACCCATATTTGTAGCTAATCCACCGATTGCTACTAATACTTCAGGATCTGCATTTGGATTACCATTACCTGATAATATTGAGCCTGCTTCTCTTACCCAACCTTGAGAGGTTGCATAGACTTCTTTTTTTTCTTCGTCTGTAAGATTTTTAGGCTTTATATCGTTTCCCCATAAAGACATATATATCTCTCCTTAAATTAATAATTGTTATATAACAGTACTATTTATAAGATTAAAAACCTAGTTTTTTAAGTTCAGATATAGTTTTAGATGTGTTTGTATGATGTATGCCAGTACCACCAGCATTGATAAACTCTCTTATATTTTTCTCGTAATCGTCTATAAGAATAGCAGGTTGGCCTCTTTTAGCAAAAAGTTTTTTATCTTTTCTTCGTACTAGATTAATTTTTTGTCTATTTGTCATACCTGCATTTCTTCTTAACCATTCAGTTTTGCCAGGTATACAGTTTGGATCGTAAGTTTCTTCTACGTATGCTGATAAAATGTGTGGATTAAACTTTGATAGATATGACCATAATTGTTTACCACCAGGCATCCAAGGTAGTGTTTGCCAAAAGTCTTTTTTTGCTTTGATAAGTGACCACTTATCTTTACCCATTGACATCCATTTATTAATAGACATCTTTGTAGTTTTTTGAGCACCTGTTTTAAAGTCCGCAAGTACTCCATCCATATCGCAATATATGATAGGTTTGTTCATAGTGTTTTCCTTATACTATTATACTATCATATAATAGCTGTTTTGTCAATTGACAGAATGTCGCACTTATACAGGTATTGCTCTAGGTTCTACGTCAACTGCACCAGCTTCTTTGCCTGTTGCTGTTTTTCCTTTGTCGCCTAGTTTAATTACTTTTGTTTCAGTTCTTAAATCAGAAAAAGTTTTTTTACTTTCACCCATACAATTTGAAGCATTGATTTTATTTGCATGATCTTTACCACATTTAGAACAAATTTGTTCCATATGATATCCTTTATCTTTACAATGACTACAACCTTCACCTTCACATTTAGAACATTCTACTTTTTCTTCGTTCTTAGGTTTCTCGCCTTTTTCTTTTTTAGAAATTGCTATTGCAGCCTGTTGTGCAGGACTGATTGCTTCAGATGTAGCTTTTGAAATTGCAGCTCTTCTCTTATGAAGATACTTATCTGTAGAGTCTGTATCACCATCGTTGTCAATATCTTTATCTTTTCTGTCGTCAAACTTTTTCTTTACAGCATCTTTGTTTACTGGATCTAAAGCTTCAGAAACGATTTTGGCAGCAACGTCTGAAATTGATCCTGGTTTAGTTTCAAAATATGTTTTTTCTGCTGTTAATTTTACATTTGGTTCTTGTTTTTTGATAGACTGTTGTTCAGTAGCGATTTGAGTAATCTTTTCTTCTATACTGCCAGTCTTTGTTTCAAAATATTTTTTGTTCATTATTTTTTACTCCTTACTTTTTTAGCTAAATCACTATCTGCACCACCCCAAGTACCACTTGATTTAGTTACAAAACTATTTACTCTTGCCAGTGCCCATTGTTGTGGTGTTGTTCCTGGTCTATGACCACCTTTCCATGCAGCCATACCTCTATCATATACTTTTTTTAATATCGAATAAGGCATACCTGTTTTTTCTGCTTTGTTTTTAACAGCTTCAATTGCTTCTATTAATGCCTTTGCAGGATGTACCTCTTCTTTTTGAGTTTTATTTTTTAGTTGATCCATTTTCATTTGTATATTTTCTAAATCATTTTTAGTTATTGCAATTGGTGTTTTATCTTTAGGATCACCTACATCTAAATCTTTTAATTTAGTTTGTAATGCCATTTGCCTAACTCTCATTTTAGCCATCTTTTCAGAGTCAGTTGTTTCTTCTTTTACGCTGTGTGTCTTATGACTACCTGCGTGTTTTGGATCAGCAGACTTTCTTCTCATTGCAACACTTCTTGCCATGTTAGATACAAAGTTTATACCTGATTGTGCAAGTTGCATTAAAGTATCTGTAGAATATTTGTCTAAAAAGTTTTTTAATGTTTTTACTTTTTCAGGTGACATAAGTTTTATATCTGACCAACTATCTTTTAACTTTTTAATTTGTTCAGGACTCATTGCCTCATCTAAATCTTCTTTCATTTTAGGATTATACATCATATAATCTGAAACTGAATTGATATAGTCTTTTGCTTTTGTAATTTTAGATTGTACCCAAGCCTCTAAAGGATTACCCTCATCTGATTTGCCTTGAAGAGCACCAGCAAGTTGAGTGGCCTTATCTGCGATGGCCTCTAACTCACCTCTTGCCATAGAAACTTCATGGTCAGACTCTTCTTTTTGCATTCCTTTTATATCAGGTCCGCCATCTTTAGCCCATTTAATATTCCCTCTTAATGTATCTTGTGTAACCGATACTTCAGAATTACCCTGTGATCTTAATTCTTTTGCTTTCTTTTCAGCAGAATCTTTTGTTTTAAAAGGTGATGCATATCTTTTACCATCTTTACCTTTCCATCTTGCTACGTGAACAAGTGTAAACTCGTTCATTTGCTCTTGTATTTGTGACCAAGTTGTTGTATATTTGCTTACCATTTTTTGCAACTCCAATATCTTGCTTTCCATTTAGGTCCTGGATTGTCACAGTTGTGTCTTGCTCTAAAGCTTCTTCTTCTTGCAGGATTATCTCTTTTAATTTCCATATTAGGATCACCAAATGATACTTTTACTACGTTACCTTTTTCGTTTTTTGTATAAACGTAAAACTTTTTAGAACCACCTCTTACAGGTTTATTCAAGGTTACTGTTTTACCTTGATAATCTGCTTCATTTATTTGAGATGGATAAATACCCCACTCATCAGCTTCTTCATTCATAAAATCTTTAAATGATAGTTTAAAGCCTTCACTTGCACCCAAGTCTTTTTTCATTTCTGCTTTAGATTTGTTGTATTTTCTTTGAAATTCTTCCGCATCCAATCCACCTTCTTCTTTCGATTTAAGGTCAATAGCGATGTCTTTCATTCTTCCTTCTTGCATATTTGTGTTGGTGTCAATCACTTTATTAAACATTTTATTGTATGTTTCTTCAATTTTAGATTGCCACTCTTCCCCATATCTTTCCTTATATTTATTAATCGTTTCTTCTTTAGTTGCCCATTCTTCTATATCTTTTAACTCAACTTTTTTATTCATTGGTTTCATGTCCTTATCTGCGTTAACATTAATTAAATTATCACTATGTTTACTTGGTTTGTAAGGACCACCTTGGAATTTTGAACTGTAATGTCTTTCTCCAGGTGTTAATAATGAAGTATATTTTGCATAATCGTGGCCTATATCGTATGCCTCTGGCATTCCTGTATCGCTAAATTCATTACCTCTATGATGAGGTTCTTTTTCGTTTTTTGTTTTTAACTCACCATACATTTGTTTGAAACGCTTTGTATGTGTACTAGTTTTTGTTTTTGCCACTTTATCAGCGGGTGATTGTTTGTAAGCACTCTTATCACTATCAGACTTTTTGCCTTGTTTTTCTAAATGTCTATCGTGTGCTTTCTTTTCTTTATCACTTAAACCAGCAACATATTTTTTAGGTTGATCTGTTTCTTTATCATATTTTAGTTTTCTTGCTCTTTCCTCTAACTTAATAGGGTAGACAGGAGTTTCCATTATATTGTAAAGCCATGATTTATGTAATTTCATATTTTCGTCCTCTAAGGTAACATAGTTTGTTCCTCTTCGTACTATGACACCAGTAATGTTTGTTTCAACATCATCAACTATATCTCCTACATCATATAGATGCTCTGAAATATATTTGTCCCTTAGTGTCATTTTTTCTAACTCCTCTTTTGTGGAGGCAGTTATAAATGGTTTGAATCTAAATGCACCTGCACCATGATCTATGGATGCAGCTAACATCATTCCTTTTCTTACATTTTTAAATAGGTCTTGTGCATTTTTTGAATTAGCAAAACTTGATGGTAGACCTTTTTTAAATGTATCAAAGTCTTTATCTTTAGCAGCTGCTCTCATTTTACTTGCACTCATACCTGTTGCACCATCAGCATCTGGATCTCTTTCTCCTGCTGATGCCACATTTATACTATCAAAGTCATATAGACCGTGTCGGCTCTTAACGCCGTTATATTTTTTTAAGATAGTATCAAATTCTCTTACTCTATCTGAACCTGCAACAAACGTAACATTAGAATAACCTTTTTTGTATAGTTCAGTAGCAATATCTAATATCATATTTGAAGGGTTTAGCATTATGTTTCTAGCGTGTCTAGGAAACATTTGTTTCATTGTTGCAAGTTTAACTCTTGCGTTCAATGGATTTTTACTTGTGTCTTCACTCTTACTTAAATAAATTTTGTAATCATCTGTTCTTTGTTGTGCCACTTTGTTAATAAGTTTTTCGTGTCCTATTGTTGGTGGATTAAATCGGCCAAAGGTAAATGCAATTGATCTACCCTTGGCCTCTTTTATTTTTGATAATGATTTCAGTTCGTCTGGTGATATTTTGCCATCTTCCATAATCTCTTTCAACTTTTTGAAAAATTTGAGATAATGATACTTTTCTAACATTTTATAAATCACATTCTTGGGAAGTCGGTTCTTTACACCAAACTTTCTGATTTCGTCTGGTGACATATCTGTACTAAAAGCATCCTTTCGGTCTGCAATAGTTTTGTCACCAATATCAATTAGAGTGTTAATAGAAGATTTAATTTCGTCTAACTTTTTGGAAACTAAACTTGACAAGTTCTTTATGTCGTCACCTGTTAAGTCTTTTAGTTCCTCATAATCAATCATATCTCGTACAAGTTCACCTTTAACAACATCTATTTCAGAAACACGCTTCTGAAAATCCGTAACGTATTTTTCAGGTTCAAAGGTGCCAGGTTCTGGTTTTTTGATCCACTTGTTAGAGTCGATATCAAAAGTACCATCAGCCATGTCCCTTGCCTTATTAAATGTTACAGGATCTATGATGGAAAAGAAGTTGATAGGATGCTGTGTACCTGGTATTGTTTTACCATTTATTTCTCCTTGATATTCTCTTATTTCATCATGTACCTTTTCTTGTTCTTCTTTTGAACCAGGTATATCAAATAAGATGTTTATATCAAGGTCGGCATCAGCTCTATATTGTTTTGTAAGTATTGATCCAATTAAGGTATACTTAACTACTTTTCCAAATTTTTCAAATGTCTTTATACCATCTAGTACTAATTTTTTTACTGATGGTTTTAATACTGGATTAGGAGTATCTGCTTTATCAAATACACCTTTTGCATATGTTTTTCTAGGTATGTCTATGATAGATTCTTTTATAAAATCTTTAAATTTCATTTTCTTTTTCTAGCCTCTAATTCTTTTTTCATCCATTGTTTTGCAATATAATTTTGTACAGGTTGTCTTAAAAATCCTCTTACTACTTTACCTATTCTGTTCATGGTTAAAGTAACTAATTCCAAATCTGATTTGTTATTATCAACAACCAAAAAGTTACTCATACCAAATAGTTTTTGAAACTTACCAATGTTATCTTGTACACCTTTCCAACTTGACTTTGTAATATATTCGGGTATACTTCTTTCACGTCTAGCATTTCTTGCCAAGGCCACATCTAAAGTTGTATTTACAAATACCATATAGCAATCGTAACCCATTTGTTTTAACATATTATGTTGTCTAGCAACCATATCATAATCTCTTCCTGTACTGTCAACAACTAAACCAAGTCTACCTTCTACATATTTATCTAACTGTGAGATAGCGACTCTTTTAGCAGCCTTTCTTACAATATCTCTAAAGTAGGTTTCTTCATCTGGCATACTTAAAGATAAGTTTGCCTTTTTTAAATTTCTTTCAAAAGCAATATCTGAATTTACAACTTTTAATCCTGTGCCAGAAAATGTACTTTGTGTTACAAATGTTTTACCTGAACCAGGACCACCAGCAAGAAAAAATGCTTTAAATATTCCTGGGTCGTAAACACCCTCTGCTAAATGTTGTATAAAACTATTTACTTTCATTTTCTATTCTCTTAATAATTTCGTTAGCAGTTTCTTCAGGTGTACCACCTTCTGCTTTTATTTCTAAAAATCCTGGTTTCTTTTTTAAATATTCTATTACAGGACCTGTTTCTTTTTTATATAATTCTATTCTGTTACCTATAATTTCTTCCGTATCGTCTGCACGACCTCTTGCAAGTAATCTTCTCATTACTTCTTCAGTACTAACATCTAAAAATACAGCATAGTCATATCCTATTTCTGATTTTTCCATATCTTGTACTTGTTGCATATATCTTGGCCATCCATCTAATACATAACCTTGTGGTGATTGTTCTACTTTCTTTTTAATTAATTCTAATACTATCTCATTAGGAACAAACTCACCTTTTGATACTATATCTTTTGCAATCTGTCCTATTTCTGTACCTTTTTCAATTTCTTTTCTTAACATGCCACCTGGATAAATGTGTGTAATATTAAAGTGTTTAATTAAGTATTCTGTATAGGTCGATTTACCTGACCCAGGTCCACCTAACATGATGATTCTCATTCTGCCTAATTTTTCAAATATAAAATCTCTAAAACTTTTCATTATGCGTTATCTACCAATACAATTGTAAAGTCTCCTGATATTGTTGCGTTAGAAGAACCTTTTACTCTTAAATCAATATCAGTTTTTTCTGTTAATTTTAATGGCACAGGAAAATCAATTGATTGATTACCTTGGTTTAGTGACAAAGTTGATTGTACTCTAAACGCACCACCAAATGGTCGTTGAAATAAAAATAAATCAACGACTTGGTTTTTAGATGCACTAGCATTTATGTTCATTAAATAACCTGTCTTATCTGCTGGTATTGTATAGATACATTGTAATGTTTGTCCCATATCAGCTGCAATTTCTGTTACAATTGTTGAACCTCTTTTAACGTGAATATCACCAACATTGGTAGCAGTTACCATAAAAGCACGATTAACTCTGGAGAAAGTTTGTGTACCTGAAACTGGTGTTGAACCTGTCAATGTTAATGTTTCTGTAGCTTCTTCATAGTTTTCATCTAAACCTGTAATGGTTACATCTGTTGTATCTGAACCTGATGAGGATTCTACCGTAATTGTACCTGCTGAATATGTCCAATCATATAAAGCATTTGCTGTTGTATCTGCTCTTGTCCATACAGTTGACATTGTAGATACAGCGGTTTCAAAAACAGCTCCATATTTGTGAATACCTGAATATCCGTCAACTAATCCAGCTGCAATCGGTACATTCGAAGCCGCACCAAATGTATTAATAATATTACCGTCTTTATCAGCAAGCATTTGAACCTCAAAAACCGTTCTATCGTGTCCAAAAGGTCCGTATTGTTGTAAGTCTTTTCTCCAGTTTGCCATATTTTTTATCCTTTAATCCAATTTTTTGCTAAAGTAAAGTTTGCGGTACTAAACTCTAATCTATCTACTAATTTTACTGCGTTGCCCATTCTATCTACAGCAACATAACCTTCAGGATTTGTTACTTCAAACCCATTACCTTTTTGTAAGAAAGTTCCTATTGATTTAATTTGATTCATTTTACTTACAAGATAATTTTTAACTCTTTGTAAAGTTACATAACTTGCAATCGCAAAATATATTTCATTATCATATCTGTCAATAAATTTTAAACCATCATCTCTTATTGTTTTGTATTTACTTTTTGCAGCTTCTGTTTTTTTACTTGACATCTCATCATCTAAAACTGAAGCATAGTATTTTCTAAAATCTGATTGTAATCCTTTTACGTTACTAATAGTTTGACCTTGTCTTATTTTTGTATTGAAGAAAATCTTTAATCTTGCACCAACTGATAACATGTTAGTTTGTCTTTTTAACAAATCTAAAATAACTTTACCTTTTGAAATTGATCCAACTGCCATTCTTAACATATTATCATACTGATCACTTTCAGCAGTTGTAAATGTAGCAACACCAGATGAGTCTTTATAACTTGCGTCATCAAAGAATACTGATGGCGTCTTTGTAAAACGATTTACATTGACGCCAAAGCTTGCTTTTAGGTTAGACATTTTTCGGCCATTGTAAGTAGTGTGAAAGATAATGCCTAACTTAGCTCTTTTAATTCTTTTAGCAAGATCAGTATTTTCTGGAACAGCGTATGTTATAGTGTTTGGTGTAAATGCAATAGCATCTTCACCTCGTATAGATACCGACTTAATATCTCCTGATGTAAATAACAAGTCACCTTGTACAACACCTTGTATACCAAGTTTAGGTAATTCTTTTAAACAGATTGATAATTTATCTACTAAACCACCAGAGTGATTTTTTCTTATATCTGCTTGAGTGTAATTGATTTTAGGAGTTACGTTGAATACTGATTTTGATCCAACAAAGAATTTGCCATTTTCAGGATTGATACCACAGAATACTGCTGGTGCACCATCCCATTTAACGGATACGTTTAATTTTCTACGTGATGAGCCTACTAGCATATTTCTTATTGATTTAAGAAATTCTACTGCATTAAGGCCACCTTGGTAACCGTTATTAATAATTTCGTCTTCTAAATGTTCTAAATGAGTATTTTTTGACTCATTTAAATATTGTTTAAAACTATACATTTGTCTCCCACTATATCCATTATATCAAAAAATTACGCTTTTGTCAAGCGAAAAATCACTCTATTCCATTAATAAATCACTACTTACTAGACTATTTATACTATTTTGCTATTACAAACTTACCAGAAAGAGGAGTCCTTGATGTAATATATTCAAACATTAATCTTAACACTTGATCAGCTTGATCTTGTTTGTTGTCTTTAAAAAACTTTTTAAGTATAGGCATCACTTCGTTTATAATGTAAATGGCACTTATAGCACCTCTTTCAAAATCAAATCGCTTTTTGTCTTTTCTTAAATATTGTATTTTTTCTATTGCTTGATTATATTTTTTTTCACCATTTTCATATTTAACTAATACTTGTCTTGCTACATCTGGATTTACAAATCTTATTATATCACATAATACTTTAATAGAACCTATTGAGCCACCTCTTGCTTCTGCCTTTGAAAAAATAGCTTCTGCAACAAATCTTTTTGCTGATGGATCATGCCTTAATTTTATATCTCCACCAGTATCTAATAGTATTCGCATATCCCGTGTTTCACCTTTATTAGGATATTTAACTAGTTTATATGGCTTCCAATCAGTAACATTTTTAATTTTAATTTTTTTTATTAAATTTATTTCAGTTTTTCTGTCAAAGTTCACCTGTTGTAGTATAGCTTCCTTTGTAGTTTTTTTAAGTGACAATGGTAATAAATCACCACTATCAATTAAATCTGATGTTAATATATTTAAGTTTTGAAATGTGTAAACTTTTTCTTTAGCTGTTCGTACTTCATTGATAATTTGTTTTTTAGCTTTATCACTGGCTAAATATATATCAGCTGGATTCCATTTATTTACGTTACCAAACTTTGTTTGAGATTTATATCCAGACTTGTTTGCTATTTTAAATAACTTTTCAATATTACTCATAACATCACTATCACCTCTAAAATAAAATAGTTTTTGAAATCCTTTTTGAGCGATTTTTAAATCTGGATCAATTGAGCTAATATCGTTGACTAATTTTTTTGCAATCTGCATTGAGGATATAAACCATTTTTCATCTTTTTTTAAGAAAGTTTCTATATCTAATAATTGAACGCCTGGTGTGTCAATTCTTTTATGAGCTTCTTTTATTGTCTTTTCTTTTACTTTATTTCTAAATTCAGTATAGTTTGGAGAAACATTTGTATCAAATATGATATTAGTTTCTTTAACGCCTATATAATCAGCTATTGCACAAAACAATGCTTGTGATGATTCTGCTAGTGATGTTAAGTCTGCCATACATATATTTATGTATGTCTATCGGCCAGTTCTTTGTGTACTTGTTCTAGGATTGTAGTTAGACCTACCTTTATCTAACAGTTTTTCTTTTTCACCTCTACAATCAAAGAAAGGTGGAAAACCAAACACACCAAATGTCTTATGTTTATTTTGAAATTTAACAATTTCTTTTACATCTTCTTCAAAGAAGGACTCTTTTATTACTAACTTACTTGGCATTTCTACAGCACGCCAAAGTATTTCGTCTTTTACTTTAACCATTTCAGTTTTGTAGTATATTGATGGTTGTCTTTTTCTTACCTGATTATGATTGTATTTTTTTATCATATTTTAAAGTCTGAAAACTTATCATAAACTTCAGCAGGTTGTGGTCCTGATGGCTTTTCAAGTTTTTCTTTTGTTTCTTGGTTACTATCTACAATCTGTTGAGCAGATTGTTCTACATCATACAATCTCATTCTACTTCTATCAACACCAATTATAAATGCACGATTAACAGCAGGATCATTGTAACGATTTTTTAATTGTTTTACTTTAATTTGATTTAGTTCTTCAAGTTCTTCATTTGATATTAACGCAAACATAAAGTCAGCAGTTGCAGGAAGACCAAATGATTCTGATGTATCTTCTAAACCAACATCACTTGACATATAACCAGTTCTTGTTGTTTGTGTAGCTGATACAATAGGAACATTATATTGAACAGCGAGACCTCTTAATTCTTCAGCAATTGCTTTGATTAAAAAGTAAGAAGATATGTTGCCGCCTTTAAAACGACTACTAGTGCATATGTTTAAATAATCAATGAATACTATATCAGGTTTAAATGATTTCTTTAACGCAAGTTCATCAATTAGTCCTTTAAAATGACCACTATGAGCAGATGCAGTAGGATATTCTTTAATAATTAATTGACCATTTACTTTGTTTTGCAATTTAGAAATTTTATTATCATAAACTTCTTTAGGCATTTCATAAAGATCATCTATTGTTACATCTAATAAGTTAGCATCAATTCTTTCAGCAATTCTTTCTTCAGCCATCTCTAAAGTAATATACAATACATTACGACCTTGCGTTATAGCGGCCGCAGCCATATGACACATAAACAAGGACTTACCAACACCTGTACCTGCAAGTGCTACGTTTAAAGTCTTAGGTGGTAAACCACCTTTTGTGATACGATTGAAATAATTTAAATCAAACTTTAATCGTTCTTCAGTTCTATGGTAATATTCAAATCGGTCATCTGTTTGATTTAGATAATCATGCCCTATATGTCTATCAAATGAAACACCAAGTGCTTCAGATAATATACTTGGTATGGCCTCTGGTGTGTGCTTATTGTCTTTACCATCTATAATCTTAATACCCTTTAGTACAGCATTATAGACAGCACGATCTTTACAAAACTTTTCAGTTGTATCTAACAGCCATTGTTGTTCAACTTCTTCATGTATTAAACTATTTAATAAAGTTTTTGTATTTTTATATTCATCTTCGGTAAGTGTCTTGTTATTAGACAACTCAATAGCAATTGCTTCTTTTGTTGGAAGATTATTATATTTTACAACAAAGTCATTAATAATATTAAATAAAGTTACTTCATCTCTATTTTTAAAAAAGTCTTCTTTTATAAAAGGAATAACTTTACGAGTAAAATCTTCGTTATGTATTAGATTGGATAAAAGTGTTTTTTCAAATTGATCAGACATAATGTAGATAACTTCCTATAATGTACTTTGGTTGATTGATTGGTTTTTCTCCTGCATGTTTAAATGGCCATAGTGGTGGAAACATTAATACTTTACCTGCCTCTGGTTTAATCTTAATATCATAATCAGGAAATGTTGTTTCGCCGCCATCGTTATCATTTAAATACATAAAAAAAACTAAAAATCTTCTAGCACTGTTATAGTTAGTCACATCTACATGTGTCTTAAATTCATCTTCACCGTTAGGTTCATATCTTTTAAATCTTATTTGTTCAAAACCAAATTTCTCTGGCCATTGTTTTATATTATCTATTTTAACATCTTTTGTATATTTGTCAACAAGCTCTCTAAACTTAGGAAAAAGAATATCAGAATATTCTTGCCAATCATTATGCATACTAATATTGATTTCTGTAAATGACATATGACCATCTAATATTGTTTTGACTTGTTGTGAAGCTGAATCTTCAAACTTATCTATTAAATGTTGACATTGATCTTTTGTCAATACATTATCGTATGTTTTTATGTACTTATTTTTCAAACTTAATTGTTCCATTTTCTAATTGTTTTTCAACCACTTCAATTAATATATCGCCTATGTAATGTTTAAAATCTTCACTTGTAGTGTCAACATCATTAGGATTCTTTTTAATATCATAATCAAACTTTAAAGGCAATTCACCTCGTTCATTTTCTTCAGAAGCAAACTTTACATGGCCATATGTGTATATGATATCCTTGTAAGGGCCTTCCGTAATTTTTATACAACTGTAATCATCAACATCACGTTGAGCAAAAACAAATCTATTCTGCGCCATAGAGGAATTCTTTTTTGGCTGCCTCGTCAATTTGAGCGAGAATATCTTTAGTAAAGAATTTATCAGGTTCATTATTGATAGTTTTAGCATATTGTTTTGATCCATCTGGTAGTTCTATTCTAGTAGAAACAGATTTAAATATGTTATGTTTGATAGCAAGGTCTAATAACCCATAATACTTATCAAGGCCATCTTTATATGTTAATCTAACATCTATTAATGCATTTTCTTTTGTTAACCTTGACTTATAGTTTTTACAATGTATGATGTTACCAACAACTTCTTTACCATCTTTTTCTTTACGTTTAGATAGATAAACAATATTTGAAGCAGCGTATTTTAATCCAGAACCACCACCCATTTCTTTTTGTGGAAACATTGAACCGATAACATCATAAGTGTGATTCGTCATAATCATTGGTACTTTTGCCTTACCAAGTTTAAGTGTTAATACTCTAAATGCGGCCTTGACAATTTGACTTCGTGTCATATCTCTTGTTTCTTTACCGTCAGCAGTATCTTCCATTTCTTTTGTAGTAGATAACATTCCTAAACTATCTAATACAAACATTAAAGGTTTTCTATTCTTCTCATCTTGTTCAAGGTATTTGTCAATCACTTTGATTGATTGGTGTCTAAATTCTTGTACTGTCGCAACTGGCACTATGACCATTCTCTTACTATCAATGCCACGACTTTCAACTAAATCTTTTGTTAACGCACTTTCTGATTCAAAGTAAATTACACCTGCGTCTTTGTTTTTATCTAAAAATGCCTTTACAATACCTAACGCAAAAAAAGTTTTACCTGTTGCAGCTTCACCTGCAATTGCTGTTATTTTGTTTGATGGCATACCACCAAAGATAGAACCTGATAATAAAGCATTAAGAGCGTGTGAACCTGTATCTATAAAACTATCTACATCACCTGCTTCTACACCCTCACTTACTAGGGTTGCATATTCATTACCTGTTTCTTTAATTATTTCTTTTAAAAAGTCACTCATTCATTGTCTCCTTATTATGTGTCTATTATATCAAATCATCTTTACTTTGTCAAGCATTTTTGGATCAGGTTTACCTTCCCAATCAAATCTATATTTTTCATCTTTAGGTATCCAACCTTTTATAGGTTTTTCATAATCATCACTTGTCATTTTTGACCATACTTTATCAAACATTTCATTTACATCAATTGTTCCGTAATGACTAACAATACTAGTTTCAACACGATTTAATCTTTTTTCTAATAGTTCTCTATTGTATTCAAGTAGTCTTTGATAATCCCAATATTCTTTGAGGTCTTTGTAGGATGTTTTTGATATGGCCATACTCATATTTATTAGAACAATGTTGCCCTCCTACTATGCCTAAAGTAATCTAATTTTTCTTTAGAAAAACACCAAACGTTTTCAATATATATTCGATTCATAAACTCAGCCTTTTCTTCTTCACTTTCAAATAGCTTATCTGATTTAGGTCTTTGCATTATTCTCATACCTATTTGTCCTACAAAGTGTTCTTTTAAACTATCTACAAGTTCATCACTTGAATAATATCGTTTACCTTTTATATTAGGATCCATTATATTAACAAATAAATGTTTTGATCTTTCAAAACTTTTTTTAGCAACAGGTAAATAAAAATCATCACGCCATTTAGAATATTCGTCAAACTTTTTCCATGATTGATTTTCTTCTTTCTCACCACCTTCATTATATCTTTCTGTAGAAAAGTATGGTGGACTTGTAAATGCACAATCTATATTATCTATTTTATCCCATGGTAAATCTTCAGCGCCACAGTTATAGATAGTTACTTTTTTAGGTTTAGGTAAGAAACTATTATATGTTTCTACTTGTTTTAAATATTGTTTGTAAGTATTAGGATTTGGATCACAACCGATATATTCTTCAGCGTCACTAGTAAAGAAACCTGCAAGTCTATCACCCCAACCACATGATGTATCTAACACTTTTTTAGCATTTGTCATCTGATAGATTGTCTTTGCTACATTAGGTTTAAATTGTGTTGCAATATATGTACCTAATCTAAACGCTGACATATAACTTTTATCATCTAATCTGCCACCTCTCAATTCTTCTTTGCCATCAACCATTACTGGTTTCATACCATTGATTCCACGCCAGATGGGGCCAAGACATCGCCATATATCTTTTGCTGTACCATTTTGCCATACATCTATAGGTGCTTTAAAGCCAAAACTGCTACAATTCAATCTTAAATGTTGATGAAAATAATTTGACACATCATTAAATATAGATGGTGCGTCTATGATACCAAGACCATGATCTTTAAAATTATATTTGTAATCATCATATTTTTCTTTTACATTCTTCTCTAATTGTTCTACAGGTTTTACATATTCCCATACATCTTGTTTTTGTAAAGATTTAAAACATTGACGCATTACCTCATATGAAATCTTCTTTAAAGGAAACTTTGGTCTATGCTCTGCAATGTATTCTGCTAAATCTAATCTAAACTGCTCTTTACCAATATCATTGGTAACAGTTTCAAACTGCTGTTGATCCATTATCGGCAGTTTATTTTCATCTGCATATTTACTTAGGTATTTCATCATTCCACTTTCTTAACATCCAATATATAAATACATATATCATTATAACACATATTATTGCTATTGTCAATTGCATACTAAAATTTATCTGTTTGATTTCCCCAACTATCCCATCCTTTTCTTTGTGTTCTAGCAAACAATTCAATATAAGGACCTTCTAATAAGTTCTCTATATGATTATACATTATGTCTGGCTTTCTACTGTGTTCCCTACGTTGTTCTACAACTAATTGAGGCACACTCTTACTGATTCGTTTAGGTTTACCTTTAGTTGCTAATAAACACATTTCGGGATTACCTCTAGTCCAATAACCTAAACCTGTAAAATATCCTTCAGACTTTCTATTTGTTTTTGCCCAAGTAAATCCTACAGTTTTATATTTAAATCCCCACGCATTAATAACTTCAAAGGCCTTGTCTAATAATGGATCAATTACCCACATTAATAAAACTGAATTGTCGTTTGCAATTTTATTAACAGGTAAATTACATATATCTTTAAAGTTCATAACATTATAATGTTTTTCAGGACTTCTATCTTTACCTTTATTAGAATACGTTTTAAAAGACCATGGTGGGTCTGCGTAAATTACACTATACTTTTTATCAATGTCCATATCAATAATATAATAATTAAAAATCTAGGAATACTCCAATCAGTTTTAATTGCAAGTATGCCTCCTGTTGCATAACCCCAATGTATCATCACCATAATTAAAAACAATTCTATCATCCAAAAAAACTTTCAAGTGTAGCCTCACGTTCAAGTTTCCAACCAATAGAATCTAGTATAAACTTTAACGGATCAGTAAATGTTTTTTCAAATTGCATATCGTAATCAACATATTTGTGTAATTCAAATTCTTGTGGTATTTTTGTAGCAAAAGAAATAACTGTATCTTTAACTGTATTTGGTTGTTTCAACATTAAGAATTTAATTTTGTCACCATTTTTAATTAAAGGATACTTTCTTTCAAGTTTGTGTTTATGTATGTTGTAATTATATATTAAAGAACCTTTTACATGAATAGGTGTTCCTTTATTATAAATTTGTGATGAGTTTATGTACTTATCTAAATTATTACAAGACCTAGGAAACGCAACTTCTTCAGGTGATAATGTTTTAAATACTTCTTTAAAATCACGTACAAATTTAATAAGATTATCTTCACTATCATTCATAATTACACGAATAGCATCTTTAATCTTACCTCTACATACTTCAGGTGTAGATGATTTAACTGCTTCAACACCCATAATTTTTAGTTTAGGTATATCAAATCTGATACCTTCTTCATCAAATACATTCATCATATATCTTTTTTTAGCAACCCATATACCTTTGTTAGCAATTGCTTCTCGTTTCATAATCATTTTTTGTTGATAAGCATTTACATAATTAGCAAGATTTTGAAAACTGTCATCAATCACTTTTTGTATTTTTTCTTCAGCTGCCTTATCTAAAAAGTCAACTATTTGTTTTGTTGATTTGTCTTTACAAACTTTTTCAACAAGTGTATCAAGTTTTAGATAGATTGAATCTGTATCAGACGCCACAACATAATTTATATTGCTAGTATTTAAAATCTTATTCATAAATCTATTGACATCTCTTTCAACCCAACGAATAGATAACTGACCACCAAGTGTAATTGCTTCTGCTTGTTTCACATCAAAATATCTAAAGTATTGATTGCCAATTGCACCATAAGCAGAGTTTAGTGAAATCTTTTTTGCCATCTGTATATTATGACAACGAGATATTTCATTTTGATAAATTGGATCTTTTGTTTTTTGAAATTCTTTTTTAGCTTCAATCGCTTTCTTTTTAAATATAACTCTTTCGTTATACATTTTTTCCATAAGTTCAGGTAAGAATCCTTGCTTATCTTTTTTAAATATTGCACCGTTTGGTGCGATAGTTACATTACGATCTTTTGCCCATTTAAGATTTAATTTTTCTTCTAAAAAGTTTTCTACGCCAACAGCCTTCGGTTCAACACCAACAAATGTTTCAGGACTTATATTGTATTGCATAATCAAATGTGGATATAGTGAGTTCAAATCAAACGAAACAATCCATTTATGTAAGCCAAGTTGTGGATCTTTTACATATGCACCTTCATATTGAGTATCTTTTTCATGGTCTTCTCTTGGTGGTATAATAATATTTTTTTCTAATAGATGATTGTATATTAAAGTGTCCCAACATCTTACTTGTGAATACACGTCTGTATAGTTTACTTTGTAGTCATAGGCCATAGTTAAACATAATTCAATCAACTTCATTTTATCTTCAAGTCGATCAACTAATTCAACATCTTGGATATTGTATTCAACAAATCTTTGATAGTCTTTTGTATAGAAATCTTTAAATGTTTCATATGGATTATCTAACTTTTGTTCGCCCAGTTCTACCTTAGCAATGTAATTTAGTTTATAGCTTTCTTGTCTTACGTAAGTAAATTTTCTATACAGATCAAAATAATCTAAAACAGAAACGCCAAGTATATTCCAAAACTGAGAGTTCTTATTTCCCATTTGTACTCTATCAGCATTGACATAATTCCACGGCGACATTTTGTTGATTGTATCATTATCAAATATAAATCTCATACGATTCATAAGATAAGGTATATCAAAAAATTTTACATTCCAACCTGTAACAATATCAGGATGATTTTTACACCAGAATTTAATAAACTCTAATAGTAGGTGTTTTTCATTTTGACATTTTACATACGTTACGTTAGATTTTTTAGAAATAAAGTCACCTGTTCCCCATGTTAATATCTGTTTATTAGTGTGATTTTTTACTGTAATACAGATAACTGTTTCTTTTGCAGTATCAGGATCTGGAAAGCCGTTCTCACACTCGGTTTCTATATCAAGTGTGAATATCTTTATATAATCTTTATTCCATCGCATTTCACCTTTGTATTCATCAGCGATATACTGATAGTTGTATCTATTCATACCATAGATTTTATATTCGGGTATGCCGTTATATTCGTTATAAAAATTTTTAGCTTTTACAATTGAATCAAATCTTTTTGATTTAAGATTTATGCCGTCTAGTGTTTTAAATTGGGATTGTTCTTTTGTAGGTAAATATAATTTAGGACTGTAGTTAATACGACTTAAATACGATTGGCCATTAGCGACACCTCGAATAAGTAATTTACCTTTATGCTCAACTACGTTTGTATAAAAAGTACTCGCCAAATTCATATAATATTATAACATAAAGACTTAGAAAAGTCAATTATGTGATGATTTTACTTTTAGGTGTAACTAATTGACCAGTATTTTGTTGATATGCATTTACCATATTATCGTCTGGTGTTGTTTCAGTAACAATATTTGCTTTTTTAATTTTTATAATTTCATCTTTTGTATAAGGTATAAATGGATGAAATCCTATTTGCATAGGTTTGCCTGGTTGGCCTTGCATTGGAATTAAGACAAATGGTTTTTTAATTGCTTGTTGCAATTCAGTTGTGTCTTCTTCAACTGGTGTACCAATCACGTCCTCACCTGTGGTGAGTCTGTATAATCTAATCATTATATACTCCTATTCAGTTTTTGATTCTTCAGTAGTTTGTTTTTTGCCAATATTATATTTTGCTTGTAGGTTCCATTCACCTTTTTCTTTAAAAGCAATTATCTTAATTTGAGATAATGGTGCTTTGTTTTCAGCGGCTGGTGGATTTACAATCGTCAATAAATTCCAATCTTGTAATAAAACTGATATTGTATTTCTTCTTTGTACATCATTTTCAACTAAAGTTGCTTTTTTACCATCTAAAGCAAATAACTCTTTAAAATGTACTATGTAATATTTTCCTTGTTTGTGTAGTATGTGACAAGATTGAAATAATGTTTTATCTTTCCTACTTGCAACACCTATTCGGGATAAAGTTTCCCTAATCTTCAAAAAATCATCTGGCTGTTTTAGAGTAACCTCTAACATCTGTTCAGGTGACCAATTAAAACTTTCTTCACTCATTTTTTTCTCCCACCTTTATCTAATTTTTCTTTGATAAAGTTTAATTGTGTTTTATTCAGTATGTCTAGGGCTACTTTTGCTTTCTCATTGCTATAACCATAATATTCTTTTACATACTCTAAGCTCTTCGACTTTGCAGTGGTTGTCCACTTGCCTCCAAATCGTTTTCTTTTTCTTATACTATTTAGTAGAAAATGAAACTGAAGACGTTTAGTTAGGCTATGATGAAAATTCATCTCGTTTGCCATCATTATAGCGTCCACATGTTGTGATAGACAACGGTTAATTACATATGGTGGATATTTTTTTTCCCAGGTCAAATCATCACCATCAAGCAAATTAACTTTTGTCCAGTTAATTGCATTTAAATAATCTGATAATTTATATTCAATCATTACTAATGTCGTTTTTCGTGTTTTCTATGACCTTTATGGCTGCCCATATAGTAATCACCTGGTTCATAATCCCATCTTTTACCATGATGACCTCTTATATCAGCATACCACATTCTCAACTTCACTATCAAAGTTCTCAAAAATGTTCTTTTTGCCATTACTCCCTCTACTTAAATTTACATTCTGCCATGATTTGTGTCAGGCACGCAACCATATTTATCTCGTGGTCTGCTACAAAGGCTGATTTATATTGATAATCGGCGATTGTTAGTACAGCCGCAGGTATAGATTGAGGTTGTAGATGTTTGTATAGAATATCGTAGATACTACTAAACAAAGATGATGGATCTTTATCAAGGTTTTGAATAACCCATTTTCTCATATCACCAAATCTTTTTTCTTTTAACATCTTAATCAACTCTTTATTATTGATTTCAGATAAAGAAACAAGTATACCACTATCAATCTTACCTCTTACAGAATATCTTTGTAGTTCGTTAATTGTTCTTCTAAAGTCTGGATAATGTCTTTGTATGAGTTCAGCCAATACTTTTTTATCAAACTCTATGTTTTCTGTTTTAAGTATTTCACCTAGTCTTTCTAAAAATGCAGTAGCAGTTTTTACTTTTTGACCATTTGTAATACGAAAATCAATTACAGTACAACGACTATGTAAAGCAGGTATGATTTTGTTTTTAAAGTTACAAGTAAATATAAATCTACAGTTCTTATAAAACGTTTCAATAAAGTTTCTTAATGCAGGTTGAACACTATCAGCATTCATATAATCTGCCTCGTCTATAATAACAACTTTATGATTTGTAGATTCGTCTAACGATACGGTAGACGCAAAGTTTTTGATTGTAGTTCTTAGTGTATCAATATGTCGGCCTTCATCTGAACCATTGATTATAATGTAATCACAACCTAATTCTTCACATAAGGCACGAGCAACTGTCGTTTTGCCCGTACCTGCTGTGCCAGAAAGGAGAAGATTTGGTATTTCTTTTTGTTTAAGAAACTTAGAAAATGTATTCTTTAAGTCTTCGGTTAAGATACAATCTGATATTTTTCTTGGACGGTATTTTTCAACCCATAGAAAATCTGACATAACACCTCCTTATTAAAATGTTGAGTCAGCTTCTAAAGCAATCCAATACTGTACTTTAACCTTTTTGTTTATGAAGTGAGCAATTTTTGCCTTTGATAATGCAACATCATAATCACCAGGAATAATTTTCATATTCTCAGCCTTAACATATGCAGTAAACTCTAAATCTGTTTCACCTACTGTAACTGATGATTCGTTTGAGTTACTATTCTTTTTATCTAAAGCAACTAATTTAATTTTGCCTTTTTCACCTTTAAATGCAATATCAGGTAGACTTAAATTTGTATATAATTTTTTAACAGATTCATAATCACTATTGTTTAGTGTGAATGTAACTGTCTTATCTGGCATTGATATTTGTTTAGATGGATATCTTAATGTAGATTTATCAGCAAACGCATATCTAGCTGATAATGTTGTTTTTTCATCTTGTATTTTTAAATTAGCAGAACCATTAAACTTTAAAACTGGTTGTTGAAAAGAATCTACTGCTCTTAAAAATTCTGGCAAATCGTATATGCCAAATTCTGTTTCAAACTCTTCCTCAACGTCTGCCTTTGCCATAATGTTTTTCATAGTTGACATTGTACTTAATGTTTTACCAGGTGTAAACAAAATGTTAGCATTAATATCTGAGAAATTTCTCAATATACTAATTGTATTATCACTTATTTTCATATTATATTTTCTCCTTATCATTATTTAATAATAGTATAACATAATGAATTGCTTTTAACAAGTCTTTACGATTATAACCATTTTTTCTACCATACCTAGACAAATATTTAATTGCGTTGGCTTGGCAAAAATCACTTTTAATACCAATAGACTTTAACAAATCTAAAGTTTGAATACCATCTTTACCAGATGAGTAATGTTGACCATATGTAGATTTTATATAATCTAAAATCTCTTTACATATTTTATCTTCATTGTATTTCATAGTATTATTATATCACAAACATATAGGTTAGTCAATGACCTATATTCTATTACCATTAGTAGTTGCTTGTAAAAATTTTAAAACATTTTCTGGTGAAGATTCGCCATATGGATCTTCAGATAAGTCATCTGCTTTTCCAGGTTCTTCAAACACTTTTTCTACTACACCATCATTGATAATAGCAGCATATCTCCAAGACCTGTCACCAAAACACTTATCTCTTTTTGAACACAACATTCCAACTTTTTCTGTAAACTCACCATTACCATCTGGTATGACTTTTACATTTTCTAGTTTTTGTTTATCTGCCCATGCGTTCATAACAAACGAATCATTTACTGACATACAATAAATTTCATCTATGCCATGTTCTTTAAAAACATTAGCAAGTTTTTCAAAGCCAGGTAGTTGTTGGTTTGAGCATGTTGGAGTAAAGGCACCAGGTAGTGAAAATAAGATTACTTTTTTGTCTTTAAAATAAGTATCTGTATTTGTATTTTGCCACTCACCTAGTGACCTTACTCTAAAATTTACTTGTGGTAATTTATCACCTTGTTTCATATTATATTCCTCATATTATTTAATTATATATTATACTCGATTCAATTCACAAAGTCAATACTCTATATTCCTTGTAAACGTGGATCTTTTGAAGTAATGTTTTTCTCTGCCTTTGGTCTAGCAATAGAGTCTTTACTTCTTTTTCTTAATTGAGCTTTTGTTGATTCTTCTCTACTCTTTTGAGTAAAAAGATTTTTCAAGTCCCATTTAAAATTCATAACACCCTCCTATAAAGTTAGGTGCGTTCCTTCGGCATATGCCTACTTCCGTCTTTTAAAAAGATGAACGATATTAAGTATTTATACCTGGTATGCGTTTGAAACATACCAGGTATTGGTTTTATTATTTACTTAATAGATATTGTTCTTGGTTTTTTAGACTCAGGAACAATTCTTTCTAAAGACACTTTTAAAAGACCATCTTTTAATTCAGCGCCTTTAACTTCAACATCATCAGCGATTGTAAAAGATTTAGAGAAGTATCTTTTAGCGATACCTTTATGAATTACTCCATCCTCGTCTTTGTCTTTAGTTGCTTCTACAGCTGATTTGATATTTAAGACACCATCTTCCATATTAATTTCAATATCTTTTTTACTGAAACCAGCAAGTGCTAGTTCAATATTGTAAGTAAAGTTACCTGTCTTTACGATATTGTATGGTGGATAGTTATATCTAACCATTTCGTTGAAATTATGGTCGTCCATCATTCTTTCAAAATGGTCGAACACGTTATCAAACCCAACGGTTACTGGTCTTAATTGATTGAAAATAGATAATGCTTTATTAGTCATAATTAACCTCCTTGTTTAAGCAAAGTTATCTTTATATCGAATACCCATTTGGCATATTCAATATTATTTATATAAGAACGATTTGTGAAATGTCAACCCTTCTTATAAAATAAAATGGTAGTTTCGTTTTGTCACGGAGTTAAACTACCAAACGTCACCGTTTTTTATGGGTAGTTTTAGATTAAAATCAAGGCACTACCCTAACCTATCTATACCTCTACAAGGTCTTACGAATAGCCTTGTAGTAATAATATATATAATCATTCAACACAGACGGCATAGAATTCCTATATTTTCTTTACTTTTACGCCTTTTACCCAACGATATCCTAAAATTTCATCATTAGCTTTTTGTGCTTTTCTAATAATCTTAGATCGTTCTTTGGCCTTTTCACGTTTGATTTCAGACGGTTTCATAAAGTATTTTTTATCTCTTATCTGTTTGATAATACCTGCTTTTTGTACTTTCTTTTTAAGTACACGCAAAGCCTTTTCTAAATTGCCACCTCTTACTTCTACTGTAATTGACACTAACTATTTACCTCCCATCTCATTTTTTGGTTGTTTTTCCCATACAGGTGGTTTATCACCACCCACATCAAAGTCATGGTACGAACCTTTTTTATAAGTCTTATAATTAGGTCTTGGTGCTTTACCAGTTATACCTTTTTCAATATCTTCTTTTGTATAGGCAGGTTTCTTAGACTTATCTAAACTACCTACATTAGTAGGATAACCTGCTTTTAACTTTTGTATTTTGCCACCTTTTTCTAAAAACTTTTTCATTAATTTATCACGTTCTTCTTGTGACATTTTTGGTTTTATTTTTTCTAAACCACTGTTATCTTTAAAATTACTCATTATTCTCCTGTAAAAAGTTTAACTTGTGGGGCACAACCCCCACAAGCGGACTTACACTATGGATAGATTTTTGACTACTCAATAGGTTAGACATTTATGTCTCCGTCTTCGTCATCCTCACTATCATTGGAATTCTCTTGTAGAATTTCTGCCTCATCAGCCTTCTTCTTAGCGTCAAGGATTTCATCTACAGAAGCACCACTATCTACTTTACTGTATAGATCAACAAATGATGTTTTGGTATCATCATCAAATCTATTAGTACATACAGATATTGCCTTCATTTTATTTTTAAAGATGCCGTATGCCTCAGCGATATGTACAAGTCTTCTTGTACTTATAATCTCATCAACACCGCCATCTTTGTAGGTTTTTCTAATCACATCAGCCCACGTTACTAGATTGTGAGCAAACTTGTCATCAGACTTACCAGCAGATTTTAATTTTGTACTAACAATTTTTTCTTCAATTTTAGCACTTGGATATTCTTGTTCAAATGTAACAGGAAATCTCTCAAGGAATGCCTCGTTAAGAACATTAGTACCGATAAACTTACCATCATCACTACCTTGACCTTTAGTGTTAGCAGTTGCAATCACATTGAAGCCAAGTTTAGGTTTAACAAACTTGTTTATCTTTTTAACATAGACACCTGAACCCTCAAGGATAGGTTGTAAACACATAATCTTATTACTTGCAAGGTCAATCTCATCAAGTAAAAGAACAGCGCCACGTTCCATGGCCTCAATTACAGGACCATTTTGCCATACGGTCTGACCATCTTTTAGTCTGTAACCACCAAGTAAATCATCCTCATCAGTTTCAATTGTAATGTTACATCTAATCATTTCACGTTTTGCCTCGGCACATGCCTGAGTCACAGCAAGTGTCTTACCGTTACCAGAAAGACCTGTGATAAAAACAGGATAGAATTTTTTAGATTTTACAATACTGTTTATGTCAGTATAGTTACCAAACTTAACAAAGTCAGTATCCTTTTGAGGAACTACATTGTCGGTCAATGAAGACACAATATAGGCAGCCTTTGTATCATTTGAAATTTTAGTATCAGTTGTATCAACTGTGGTTGTATCATCCATAGAGTCAACATTAAGAGTATATACTCCTCTATCAACTTTGTATTTGTCTGATTTTAACCAAGAAGGATTTTTGATAACCTTCTTTTTAACAAGAGCATTAATCTCAGCCCTAGTTACTGTATCTTTTTTGTAAGTATCTTTTAATACTTTCAATACAGTTTTTTGTGTTTTGTTTAACTCAATCATAATATAAGTCCTTTCATATTTAAGTTATACATATATGCTATCATTTTTTGGGGTAAAAGTCAAGCGAAAAAAACCCTGCATTTATGCGATCCTTTTGATAAAGTTTTGTAATAATACTCTGGAATTGATTCGTTTTTTCATTCCCGACATAAACATCTTTTTTAAAGTTCTCTTATCAGTTGAATCTGATTCGAATACTTGATTAGCAACTCTAGTGCCAGAGTTAACATAAAAGTAAACATCATAAGCAGTATTATAATCAGCGATAAATTTGTCTTTAGTAAACATTTTTTTAGCCAACAACTCTTTATTGTAAGGCACTCTTAACTGATATTGTAATTCTCTATATTTTGAAACTAGATAGAAACCAATAGTTTGTAAATCATACTTCTTTTTTAAGTATCTTAACATAACACTAGTGAAATCTTTACGTTCCATATAATAACTACCTGCCATTTGATATTTGCCGTTTAGTTTAATATACAATTCACCACTACCATGTCTGTCCATACTGTTAGAGGCGCCGTCTGTTAAAGTAACAAGTGATAACTTTTCAACATTGTAGTCTTTTTTGAATTTTTTGATAATGTGATCCATACCGATTAACGACTCATTAAGTGGTGTTGAGGATAAATAATAATCATTTGAAATTGAAGGAACAGTTTGATCTTCATTCATTGGATCGTAACGTCTGGAAGTATAATAATCACCAAAGTACATTGCAGCTCTGTGTAATATAGTAGCACACCTCATATAATCAACTTTTGATTGTTTATGTGAAAACAATTGTACAAGTTTTGTAGAAGCGTCAGGTAATATTGTTTTACTATTAACAGTAAAACCAGACTCTGAATAATCATTTTTTGAATCTCTACAATTATTCATAAACGCATAAACTGAAAAAGGTATATTAATCTTTTTACAGAATAAAGTTAAGTTTAATAATTGTTCAACAGTAGGTAATATATGTTTTTGCATAGAACCAGACCAATCAAGTAGTAAAATCATACCGTGATTTTTTTGATTAGGTATAGTAGTTATCTTTTTAAATATATCTTCAGCAAACTTGTAAGTATGTAATTTAAGAGGATCAATAATACCTGTTTTATCTTGTGAAGCACGAGCATATAACTTAGCATTTTTTTTCATCTCAAATTCTTTAACTAAAAAATTAACAACATTAGAAGACTCTTTCATAAATTTTTGAGTTCTAACTTTTGCCTTGTTAATTTGTTGTTTATCATATTCTGTATTATTATATGATTTGTCATATATCATAACATCTCTAATAAATTTAGAATAAGGAATAATTAATTTTTTAAGATTAACTTTTGGTAATTCAGCATAACATCTGTCATGGGCTTTATCATCTGTGATACCTTTAACCGATGTTTCATACATTTCAGCAGTAAGAGGTCTTAATTCACTTGGTGTATTATCAGTTGTGCCTGCACCACTACCACCAGTTTGTTTAGAGTCTTTTTTCTTTGCCTCATCATCTGATTCATCTGACTCTGATTTTTTTTCTAACCATTCATCTAATTTTTCATCTGAAGTTTTATTTGAGTCATTACTATCCATATCTGAATCTGATTGTTTATCACCCATTGATGATGATACATAAACTTTTTGTAATTCAGTTTTTTTCTTTAATTCATCTTTACAATAACCAAGTATTTCTTCTGATAGTTTTAAAACATCATCAAACGTTTTACATTTATCAACAGCATCAACTAATATTTTTTCTTTTTTAGTAAATTTAAAATCAAGGTTTTTAGATGATTTATAGTATAAATTAATTTTATCAATTAGTGAATAATCAGTTTGTATGTTTTTACCTTTAGTACCAAAGAAATTATCTTTGTACATTTTATCAAAACCTTTGATATAGTCATCAGTAAGACCAGGATATTTTTTCTGTATAAGTTTATCAATTCTAGCATCTTCAATAACGTTTACAAATGATTTAAATTCTTTAGTTCTATTTGCCATATCTTTCCATGACTCAGCAGGAGTATGTAAAGCATGAGATACCTCATGGCCAACTAACATATCATATACATGTTTTGATTTTTGTTCTTCTTTAAAAATGGGAATTGTTAATATTCTATTTACTACATCAAACGAAGCAGTTTGTACTTTGTTTTCTTGTACTTCTATATTTTCTGTAGCAAGTAATTTTGCAAGTTGTGATTTATTTGTCATAGTGTTTTTTGTCATAATATACACTTATGCTATCACCAAACGTTTTAAAAGTCAAGCACTTAAATCCACGGTTTTACTAGGTTTTTAATGAGAACAAAACAAGAACGTTTGTTTTTTTACTTAATTCCTATGAATATTGGCTCATATTTACGTCCTGGAATGTCAGGTCTTGCGAATCGACCTATATAATTATTCTTTTGTTTGGACTCTACAGAATCACCATCTAGTGTGGATTGTGTTTGTGTACCTTGTTGTGTTGATAATGACAACCACCATATTTCTATATCTTTAAATCCTGCCTCAATCATACAATCGTATGTATCTTCCTCAAATGTTTTATATGATTTAACATTTGCAACATTAAATGCAGCTCTTTTGCCAGGTTTTAGACCTGTGTGTGCATTTTTAATAGTTTGTAATAAGAAACCATTACGCCATTCATCTTGTTGTTTAAATTTATTAAATGATTGTTCTGGTTCATCACCATATTGTTCATGTCCTAAATACGGTGGACTTGTAAATACAAAGTCTAAACTATTTTGAGTAGGTATATATGTTTCACTACCTTGTTTTAATAACACATATTTTTTATGAGAGTGACCATACTCATCTCTAATCTTTTCTAAACCTGCATATGTAGGAACACAAGGGTCTGTACCTATATAATTAACGCCAGCTGCAATTGCACCCATCAAACGACCACCATAACCCATACTAGGATCCCAAACTGTACCTGCTTCTGTTCCTTCTAGTGGACTGTCTTTTTCTACAAATATATCATATAAAGTTGCGGCTGCTGTAGGTCTAAAATTAGATACCATTTGAGTGCCACTATATCTTCGCAACATAGCTCTCATATCTGACTCTGTAATTTTATGTGCTTCTCGTTTAGTAAAGAAAGTTCCTGTAAGTATTTTACTAATGCCCTTTTCTAAATGTTCTTCGTCTTCCCATATGTCCATAGGTGTTTTCATTTTACCACATTTAATACCCCATGCGTGGTGCATATACGACCATGCAAGTGTTAATCCATGTGTTGATTGACCTATAATTTTATTCTGTGTATCTAATATGGTATCTCTATTAAATGATAATAATTTTTGAAATTCATCATTACGCCATTTTCTATCTTCAGGATAGTATGGGAATCCTTTATTATCTTTCCAATCTCTAACTACTTCTTTTGCGTTTGACATATACGTTACCAGGTATTGTACCTTTTGACCAACTTGTTTTACCGATCAAATTCATATTCATTTTAACATAAAACTTGTTTGCTGTCAAGTTGTCAGCTCTTACTGATAAAAACACATCTCCTGAACAATATTCAAAGAAATCATTTAATATAGATTGAGCATTACCAGAACCTGGCGAATCACTTGCAATCTGATGTAATACTGTATCGCCTTTTACTATTTGTACATCACCTATTTTTTGTTTTCTTTTTGCGTGATGAAAAACTATAACCACACCATCTTCTAAAATAATTTGTTTTCTGTCTATTTGCACCTTTAAGTGATCTGATCTTACGTGTGGAAACCACTTTCTGTGTTGTTTAAATACAGCATATACTTTATCAAAATCTTTAGCTTTTGCAAATATCATCTAATCACCTCTACTTTACTTTCAGTTTCTATTACTACACGAGCACCACAGTTTAATAAAGGCTTATCGTTACCACCATAGATAACTTTACTGGGACCTAATATTTCTACTTCATGGCAATAAGTATTATTTTTGCCTGATTTAATTGTAATCACAGGATTATTTTTATCGTGTTTTTTGTTTGCTCGTATAACGTGTTGGTTAACGTGTATATATGTCTTTTTATTCTTCACTTTGTTTTAATAAACTTTTTAATTTAGGATTCATGTAACAATCTATAACTAAATGTAATCTATCAAAGTCAGCCTTATTGTGTACAGCATGTGCTTTTGATACATCTACATAGTAATATTTTCCTACTTGTAAGTTAAAATGATGTTCTTCGTTGCCCTCCCACAAATAAAAATGTACATTGTCACTTGTTCTTAATGGTACATGCAATCTTACTAATTTACCATCTTTTATTTCTTTATCTACTTTGTCTGTATGTTTTTTAATTGTTGTCCCAGCCTTTAGTCGCATTACTCTTACACGTTCAAATTCTGCTGGTATTTGTAGCAGTATTTCTTTTAAAGGTAATAAAGCAGGTTCTTCGTATAAACTTGTCCATCTTAATTCTGCAGGTTCTACATCTGATTTTAACACACCTGGTTTTAAAATGTTACTTATGTCGTCACTATATCCTTTTATTGATATAGCATCCCAATCACCTTTTGCATTATATTTTGTTTTTACAGCTGAATAACTTAAGCCATCTAAAAACGCAACAGCTTCAGATAAACTATGTTTATATTCAGGTAAATCTAATTCTGTGAGGATTGCCATCTTTCTTGTGCCTTTCTTATTTCTTTATCTCTTTTTTTAAGAGCATAATCTAATTTAAACTTACTAACTTTTTCTGTAAAAACTATACCATTCATATGATCTAACTCATGTTGATAACATCTACTAACAATGCCAATCATATCTTCTTCTTGTTCTTTTAAATTTTCATCAAGGTATTTAACTTTTACAGCACTTGGTCTTTCTATGTCCAAAAATAGAAAAGGAAAAGTTAAACATCCTTCTTTAAGTCTAGTTGTTTGTTTACTTTCTTCGACTATTGTAGGATTTATACAAGTCCACTTTTTACTTTTATGTATTTCAGGATGAGCTCCCATTATAAACATTCTATACGGTTTGCCTACTTGATTAGCTGATAGGCCTATACCACCATACTTTTGCATTGTTTCAAACATATTGTTTACAAACTCTTTTAGTTCTATCTTTTCTTGTTTCTTAAAAGTTTCAATATCAAAAGGTGCTATGCTTGATAGTACTCTTGGATCACTTGGTGGTAATAATTCATATGTCATTGTGCTAACCTCGTAAAATTTTTATACTTTTCAAATTTAATTATATTCGTAAATCTATCAAATAGTATATCGCCCTTGTGAGATATAATGAAAGTATTTTCGTTTGTTAATGTTTTAAGTATTTTAAAAAAGTCGTCTGTTCCTTGACCATCTAAACTACTATCAAATATTTCGTCCAATATTAATAGATTTGTATTTGTACTATTTTTCATTTTAGCAATGGTTCTCCATGTGAACAATAACGCTAAATCAATTCTTAACTTTTCTCCTTCACTAAAACTATTATAATTAAAGGTATCTCTAAATCTACTTTTTATTGTTTCATTAAATTCTTCATCTAAATGAAAATTGACAAAAAAGTCCATAGATTGTAAGTACTTATTAATTAAATTATTCATTATAGGCAGATACTTCTTAATGATATTGGCCTTAACGCCTGTGTCATTTAATATTTCTCTAGCGATGTCAATATATTTCTTTTCTTCTACAGCCTTTTGTTTTTCTACGTTTACTAATTTTAAGTCTTCTTTTATTTGTTCTAATTCTTTTTGTATAACATTTGTATTAGTATCAGCATTTTCAAATTTAGCAATTTCTGTATCTAATCTATTTGAGTGTCTATTGATTTCTGAAATAGAGGTATTGATTTTTGCAACAGATATATCTAAATCATTTAATCGTTTTTCTACTGCTTTATATTGTTTTATTTGTTCTTGTGTTCTCCCCATCTCGGCCGTTAGTTGTTGCAATCCTTCTTCTAGTTTGCTAATCTGTTTCTTACCTTCGTGTATTTGTGTTTGTCTAAATCTTTCATCAATAGGTTGTGTGCAAGTAGGACAGTTATCATTTTGTTCAAAAAATTCTACGTCTTTTTTTTCTCTATCAAGTTTATGTTCTATCTTTGATTCTAGTTTATTCAATTCACTTTCTTTTTTAAATACTTTTTCACCGCCCCATATCTCTGCTTTTGTGGATATAATTTTTTCATTTAATAATTGTAACTTTTGATTATACTCATAGTTACTTTGTTCATTTTCTTTTAGTTGTTGTTTTCTATTTTCTATGTCTGTGGTATCTCTATTTTTTATTTCATCAAAATGTTTTTTTTGTAACTCATATTTTTCAGTCATTAAGTCATATCTATGTTTTACATCAATAACTGATTTGTTTAGTTCGCCTTGTTTTTGTCTTAATAGTAGGTCCATGTGACTAAAAACTCGTATGTCTAATATTTCTTCTACAACTTCTCGTCTGTATCTGGCACGTAAATGCATAAATGGCTCGTATGAGGTAGAACCTAGTATAACAACTTGACAAAAGGCACGATAATTACATTTTAAAATATTTTGTTCTAATGTGTTTTGATAATCTACGTTAGAAGCATCCTGATTTAACATTACATCATTACAATAAATTTCAAATTTGTTTGGTTTAATACCTCTTACAATTCTATATTTCTTGTTAGCAGTTTCAAACTCACATTCTACTTCACAATCATTTGAATTAATTGTATTCACCAGTTGTTCTTTTTTAATATCTCTAAAAGCACGATTAAATAAAGCAAAACACAATGCGTCAAGCATTGTTGATTTACCTGCACCGTTTGTTCCTATGATAAGTGTTGATGGTGATTTTGCCAGGTCAACTTCTAAAAATTGATTACCTGTAGATAGAAAATTACGCCATCTTAATTTTTTAAAATATATCATACCTTGTTATCACTAGCCTCAATGTAAATTGATTTTAAGTATTCTTTTAGTTTAGTTTTACTCACATCTGTTTCTAGTTGATCAACATAATTATTTAGGAATGTAACTGTGTCTTCACCCATTTCTAATATGTCTTCTCTTACACTAGCTTTAATATCTGAATAATCTTCTACAATATTTAAGTCATATACTGTTATCTCATTATATAATCTTTCTACGAATTTGTCAAACACCTCGTTATTGGTTTTGTTTAATACAATTAACTTAACAAAGTGATTGTGATATTCTTTTATATCATAGTTTTTATAGTCTTTCTTTTTATCATCATAAATTATTTTTTTATGTATAGTGAGTGGATTACGTACTCTCGTTATTTCTCTAGTTTCTGTATCAAAAATATGAAACCCTTTAGGGTCTTGGTAGTCAGACCATGTCATTTCATATTGAGCGCCATTGTAGTGTATTTGACCATCATCTGTATGTTTGTGAAAATGGCCTGATATAACTCTATCAAATCTATTAAAATCTGATTTTGCTAAACCATGCTCATTGATTACACCATTTTGCATCTCAATGCCTTTGATTTCTAAATGACCAAAACATAAATCTGCTTTGGCCGTTTTTAACATTTCCATAGAGTGATCATAGTTGTCATCACAAATCCAAGGCACAAATAAAATAGGTGTACCATCGAAATCTACAACAGTTGATTTTGTATATATCCACGGTTCGTGTCTTTTGTCAAATGAAGTGTAAAGATTTTCAATTGCATTTACATCATTTGTGTTTTTAAAATAAGTATCATGGTTACCTATAATGATATGAGTATCAATTTGATCTTCGTATAAGCGATCCCAAAATTGTTTTCTAAAAATAGAAGCTGTTTGAAAGTTAATAAACTTTCTTCTATCAACAACATCACCTAAGTGAACCAATGTTTTTATATTGTGTTCTTCTAAGTAAGGAAAAAAGATTTCATTATAAAATCTTAGTTGATAGTTTCTAAACGCTTCGCTATCATTACGAACACCGAAGTGTGTATCATTTAGCAGTGCTATTTTCATTATATATCTAATACTGAGCTATAAGTTCTTTTCTTTCTTTTTTTAACTTTAATCTCATTAACTTTTGGCTGTTCTTCAGTTGATGGTTTATTTTTTCTTAAAAATTCTAAAAACTGATTTTTATAATCACTATTTGTATCACCAGGCAATACAGAAAACTCATCTATATTTCCTTGTTCAATCATTCTATACTTGATATTTGTTTGCTTCTTTTCTTTTTGTATTCTTCGTATAAAAGCATAGTAAATGATTTGTGTAAAATAAGCAAATGGATTATTTGATTTCTTAGGATTAAAATTTTTAAGATATTGTAAACAGTTTTCTATACCATCAGAAATCATATCATCTCTAAAAGTATAGTTAATAAAATTAGGTCTATAAGATAAGTGATTTGCTATTTTTAAAAAACATTCACCAATATAATTTGTAACTGGTGGTGATTTTCTATTTCTTTTTTCGGCCTTATCACACTTGTCCTTATATTCTATCATCGCCTGTAGAAACTTTTTGTTATCTACATAATGTGCTGATCTTTTTCTTGTTTTAGTCATAATATTATTATAGTATATTTTGTTGTTTTTGTCAACGGTTTATGTTATAAGTTCGACCTCCACAGCTTCTGCTTTACCATATTCTTCATAATTTTCATTATAGTGTTTCCATATCTTTTTTTCAAGCTGTTTAATTGTTCCTTTAAATGGATAACACACTTGACAATATTTTTTAGGATTGTCACTATTATATGTCGCTTTTATTGTCCATTCTTCTTTCATATTAACCAATTATAAATGGCCCTTAATGCAAGTAACAAATACATAAGTTCCATAAGTGCTCTAGGTATGTCTTTATCTTTTATACCCATGTATATCCATATACTACAGGATACTGTTGCAATTGACCATCCTACCCATTGAGTGCTAGGATTTGCATTTGATAGTATGTAGGCACCTATCATGGCCAGTACAAAGCCTAACCATCTCATACCATCTAATCTTTTATAAAATCTAATTTTCATAGGCGCTTGACTCTTTTCTAAGTTGTTGATATAATACCCATGTGGGTTGTTCAGTAGAACCGTGGCTACCTATCTAGTGTATCTTCTTACTAGGCATATTTAACAATTCACTTAACTCTTTTATATCATTTTTATCAGTTATTTCTTTATCATAATCTTCAGTTGGTTCAATATTATTTTCCTCTTCAAGCTCTTCTTTAGATAAATCTCTTTCAATATAACTTGGTAGGTTTTCTTTTATAGTATGAAGTTTACCTACAATTTGTGTATATCTATTATTAAATTCAGGTGTAGCATTACAAATGGTAATAATTTTGTTTATAGGTAAAGTAATAACGGTATCATTTGTAAACCCAACCCATTTAACTAAAGCTATATAATCTGTTACACCTCTTTCAGTTAATTGAGGAATATATTTTATTAACATGGGATTAAGTATTCTTAATAAACGGGACTTGTCTGGAAGTTCTTTTGTTGTACCATCTATTTTACAACAAATTTCTTCTCCAGAAACCAAACGAATAATCTTTACATTTTCAATATCTAAGCTTTGCATATAACTATTTATCTAAATTAACGGTGTGAATTTCATAGTTAAAACTCTCCCGATTATAGATGTTTACTCTTTCCTGAAAATGTGTTAAGGTAAAATTCTTTTTATCTTTATATGTTAAATCATCAGATATATCATAGACTGTAGCTGACTGTTTCTTATCACCAACTCTTAAACCACGGCCAATACTTTGTAATACTCTTATAGGGCTTTTACTAGGGCTACTAAAAATAATGTTGTGTAAATTACGAATATTGATACCAGTGCTGAACGTCCCGAAAGAAGCGATAATAATTGCGTTATCCGATTTTTCTGTGATGGCTCTAATTTTTTCTCTATCATCTGTTTCTGTTCCACCATAAACAAAAAATACTTTTCGTTTAGGGTCTGCTTTTTCTTTAATTAAGTTAAATAAAATTTCACCGTGTTTTTCAACTAACTGAAACAAACATAAAGTATTTCCGTTTAGTGCTAAGGTAAGATTTCGTATGTATTTATTACGAGCCTTATTTTGAGTAAGATATTCTAATTCTTCAAAGTATTTTACACCATATACCTTTTTAGATTCTTCTTCTGGATATTTTAAGTTTAAGCAAACTACTTTTAAATTTGCTAACTGCTTTTTATCAATAAGTTCTTTTGTTGATACAACTCTATTGACTATACCAAATAAACCTGTTAATACTAACTTATGAGTTTTACTATCGTCTAGTGTTCCTGTAAGACCTATTCTATATTTACAATCTGTAAGTTTTGTCATTATTTTTGTTAATGAAACTGCCTTAAACAAATGAGCCTCATCACCTATAACAGCACCATAATCTTCAAAAAACTTTTTAGGCATTTTGTATAATGATTGCCATGTTGAGATGACTATTCTCTTATCTTCATCAATATCATATCCGTGATATTTTCTACTGACGTTTGTTTCTACATCATAACCATAGTCCTTAAAGTCTTTATATAATTGTTCTACTAGTGACGTTGTGGGAACTATAATTAAAACATTATTGTTTATCATATTTAAATAATGTCTTACTAACATATAGATAATAAGTGATTTACCTGAGGCTGTAGGTGATAAAATTAGTCCTCGTTCACACTCTAAAGCGAATTTATATGCTTCTATTTGATAATCTCTAGGTTTAATAGATAGATCGTACTCCTCAATCATACCCTCTATATCGGCGGCTGAGACGTTGCTACGTGTTAAAATATCACTAGATTCAACTATATGAATATCTTTCTTTTTACACCAGTCTTTTAGATATGGATATAGTCCTACGTACATTTGACCTGTAGCATATGAATATAATCTTATTTTGCCATCCCAAACTCTATTACGAAACTGTGGTGTAAACTTATAACCAGGAACTTCAAATGAAAAATAGTCTGAAAGCTCTCTACGAATAGAAGCGTCAGCGTCTATTTTAATGTAAACGTCATTAAGTTTATCTACAATTATATTTTGCATATTAGACAAATGATTTTCCTACAATCCAACCTACCAAAGATTTTCTTATACCTTTAATAACAGGATTAACTTTGTGCCAAATAAAACTAGGAAAAACTATCATAGTTCCTATTTGATTATTGTTTAATTTCATATAGTTATTTTTTTCTTGTTTGGGATTTGGTATACATAGTTCAAATTCACCACCTTCATAGTCATCATTTAGTAACAAAGTAAAACTTAATTTTCGTATAAAACCATTTGAATATGGTTTATTGTGTGTATCAATGTGCCAATCATAAAAATCATTTTTCTTATAAACAGTATATTGAAAAGGCTCATACTCTTTTAAATCAAAGTTCCAAGTCTTGTTACACATCTTAATTGTAGATGATAAGGTATTTTCAATCCACTTATCTTTAATCCAAGACACAGCTGATTTACGATTATTTTGATTACCTTCTTGTATCTTAGCATCAATTAAATTTTGTTGTTCTCCAACCTTGATGATTTTACTGCAATCGTTTTTTGATATAACAGACTGATATATGTTATAAGGTTTAGGAGTAAACATCTTAGATAATACCAGAAGTAAACTTTTTCCACTCTATGGCATTTTTAATTTGAAATGTACGATTTGAAATGATACGAATTGTTTTATCTAAGTAATCCACAACACTTTGTATATAGGTTACCTTTTGTTCTAGTTTGATTAGATCATCATCTGATTTAATATATTTGTCAACATCTTGTTTGAGCAACTTTATATTAAAAGGTTTTTCTTGGTAGACTTGTGGATCGGCTTTACCAGTATAGTATTCCCATTTTTCTCTTAATAATCTATCTCTATCTTGCTCGGTCTTTTTTAATAGATTAATATATTGATTATGAAACTTACAATATTTGTTATGTAGTTGTGGTGTTTTTAATGATTCTAAATCAAGTTCAGTATCATTTAACTTGAGGTCTTTTTCGGCTAACGCCTGCAATTCATCAAAGGTCATAATATCTCCATTATATTGTTTTAATTATTTAGTAGGTAATTAAGAAGTAGTTTCTATAGTACCACTAGCACTTATATTCGCAAATTCATAAATTTTATATTGAAACGTAACACTGGCTGTTAAGTAGTCAACGTCAGTAGCTTGTTGATTATAATCTAATCCTGATAAAGAGATTGGATATATATCTCTAAAACGTATTTCTATATTGGCATTATTTTTACTTGTCAATACAAACAATGTAGCATCTGAATACAAACCACCATCATCAGGTGTATTTTTAGAAGTTACTCCTATTTCACTTGAATAAGTTTCGTTTGTTGTTGTTGGATATCTATCTGTTCCAGCACTTTGCAAAGTTCTATATTGAGAATAATCTTTTGGAAATCCAAGACCTGTCATCCATCCATGTATTTCTCTATAGTTTTCTAAATTTTCATCTACTAAAAAAGATATGTTTAAAGTATCATAGTCTAGTTTATCACCAGGCATTGGCACATCTTTAAATGGTGTAGCTAAATTTGAAGTGCCTAGTGTAATACCAGGTATGTTTGCAGCTGTACAAAAATATTCTACTTTTGGTAATTTAATAATACCAAACTTAAACTGTGTAGGACTTGCATAGTCCAACTTAGTAGGTTGTCTATTGTATGAGTTTGTAGTAGTCATACTACTATTTATCTATTTGTTTATCTACTTCTTGCCACTCTTTTTCAGTAGCTTGTCGTTCTAGTTGTTTTTCAGGTTCAGTTAAAATAATCTCTTTTTGTTCTACCTTTTTAATCTTTTCCTCTAATTCTTCTAATACATTTGGTTTAGGATTAAGATATTTTAACCCTTGTGCAACAAGGGTCATAAACAAAATTACAGCTAGTACTCCTAAAATTTCTTTATATGGTGTTTTCATACTTTTATTTATGCTAAAAAAAAGGGCGACTTTTTAGGGCCGCCCTTTTAAATTTGTTTGTAACAAGTATTACATTAAGTTCGCAATTTGAACTTTTCTGTAATATCTGTTTGCATTAGCAGATGTTAAACCATCAGCAGTAATAGCGTCAGACGCACCAGCACCAGCAAATGGGTTCGCAACAAGACCATATCTTGTTTTAAATCCAATTTTTGGTTGGAATGTGTCTTGGCCAACTGCTCTTACCATTTGTAGAGGTACATATGGGCAGTAGAATATACCAGCGTCATATGGTGAAGTACCTTTGTAACCTACTACAAAGTATTGTTTAGCAGCTGTATTTGCTGAATATGGATCAATGTAAACTTTATATTTACCATTTAATACACCAGCAAAAGTATTTCCTGTGTCATCAACATTTAAGTTGTTGTTTAACGCAGGAGTATAGTCTAATACACCAGCCATTTGTAAAGCACTAGCAACATCAGAAGAACAGATAATCATGTTACCTTTTCCTCTTCTTGTTCTTTGTGCGATAACGTTAGCATCTCTCTCTAATTGGAACATTAGGCCTTTAAATCTTTCAACAGACCATCTACCGTTAGAGTCTGTATCTAAGTCAAAGATACCTGCAGTTGTTGTATTAGTTTGAGCACCTTTTTCAGATCCGATGTAAACTGATCTTACAACTTCTCTATTGATTTCCGCAAGGATCTCAGCAGATAAGATGTTTGATAATTCAGTTTCAGCATCTAAACCGTGAATTGCTTTAAGGTCTTGTGCTAATTCCATTGTGTACTCAGCCTTTAATGCTCTGCTTTTTGCAGTCACAGTTGATTTCTCAATTGAGAATGCCATTTCAGCAAACGCATTACCAGACGCATCACCTAATGCTTCTGCATAGTCAGTAGTCATTCCTGATCCACTTGTGTATGCACCAGCAGGTGTGTCGTTAAGTACAGCTGGGTTAGTTCCAGATTGTGCTACTCCTGTTTTACTTGCAACAGATGATCCAGCAGCATTTCTGCCTGAAAAATCTGAGTCAGCTTCGTCAAAAAGAGCTTCACCACCAGCTTGAGATGCATATCTGCTTCTCATAGCAAATATCAAGCCTGTTGGACCTGACATTGGTTGAACGCCTGCAATATCGTAAGCGATAAGGTTAGGCATTGATCTTCTTACTAAGCTAATTAAAATAGGATTCCAGTTTTGGATTGAAGCACCAGTTGCGTTAGTAGGCGCAGCTTCTGATAAGAAAGCAGCATCTTCTTTTAACGCTTTTTCTTGGTTCTCCAATACCATTGAAGTAACGGCTCTTTTATAAGCACCCTCGATCTTTGGAAGATCAGGATGTTCTAAAACGGGCTGCCACTTTTGTTGTATTGATTCAGATAAAAACATTTTTCTATCTCTCCTTCTTTAGTTAGTTAACTAACCCTTACTTTAAGTAAGGATTTTTCTTTGTTTTACTAATTGCAGCAGTATATGCAGCCATTGATTCAGACAAGTCTAAACCAGCATTGTTTTCTGCTACTTCATTAGATTCGTTATCACTCGCTTTTGCTTTAGGGAAGTAAGAATTTTTTAAAGTTTCTACACTTTTTCTAAAACTGTCAGCGTCTTTATATTCAATACTCTCTGCTAAACCTTTAAGTTTCTCAACTTCAGTTGCAACAAGATCAGATGATACATCATTTATAACTTCTTCTCTTGTAGATTCTGCAAGTTTTGAATTTAACTCAACGTTCTTTTCGATAGTTTTGTTAACTTCTTCTTTTAACTTTTCTATCTCAGCAGCTTGATTCTCAATCACATCATACTTCTCTTGTGGAACATTGATGTAGTGAGACTCAAATAAAGATTTAAGACCACCGATAAAATCTTCAGTAATCTCATTTCTTAAGCCTTTTTCTATTGCCAATTCGTTTTCTTTCATCCACTCCTCGACAACATAATTTAGATAAGCGTCAACTTTGTCAACGATTTCTTCTTTAACTTCAGAAACTTTTTCGTCAACTTTAGTTTCGTATTCGCTTTCTAATTTTTCTATTTCTTCAACAAGTTTTGCTTTAACAGCAGACTCGAAAATTGTAGCAGCTTTTGCTTTGAATTCCTCAGAAAGGTCTTCACCGTCAGTTAGAGCATTTACATCTTCTTTCATGTCCATGTCTTTAACTTTATCTTTAGCTGTTTCTTTTTTCATTTCTTTTTCTTTATCTTCAGATTCAGAAACTTCTTTTTCTTTCTTGTCTTCCTTGTCTTCTGCTTCAGACATTTCTTTTTCGTCTTTTTTCTTATCGTCTTCTTTTTCTTCAGACTTTTCATCTTCTTTATCATTCTTTTTGTCCAAGTACTTTTTAAGACCAGCAGGCATTTCGCCTTCTTTCACTTCTTTTTTCTCATCATCTTTTTTATCAGCGTGTTCTGCTTCTTTCATGTCTTCTTTTTCTTTTTCGTCTTTTTTCTCGTCAGCTTCGTAAGCAGCCTGAATATCTTTTTTAGGCTCTTTCTCAGCAGAGAGAGTAGGCATTGCGTCAGCTGGACCTGCACTTTTTTGTTGTGGGTCACCAGTAATGTGATTAACCCCTTGTGCGAAATCTACTTTTGCGTCAGTCGGTGAAGTGATTGCTTTAGTCATCACTTGTTGTACAGTTGCCTGTAACGACTTTGCTGGTTCAGCTGGAGCGGCGTTTTTAGTTGGCAAATTTGCCACAGTATTGTCAGCCATTGTTCTATCTCCTCAATAGTTTTTTAGTTGTTAATTATTGCAATAAATACACCAACCCATTAGGAAAGTGTCAATTACTATTTATAAAATTACAGTTTTTTAAGAAAAGATTCGAATACTTTAGCATTTTTTTCTGCTCTAGCAATTCTTTCTCTACTCTCTGCTTGTAACTTTAATTCTTTAACCTCTGCTTCTTTCAAAATCCCATTATCCCAAACCCACTCTTTGCCTTCCATAATGCCTTCTACGAAAGCGTCTGGAGCGCTAGGGTCTGCAACTATATCAGCTGCGGTTGCAAGGTAAAAATCGTCTTTGACTACATTGGCACCACCTACATTTGCAAGTGTACCCATTCCTCTACTTGAAACTCCAAGTCTTGCACCCTCATCAATTAAACTTTTCACTATTTTTCCATATGGGGTATCGAGTACTCGTGCTTCACCTATAAAATTACTGCCTTCTGGATATAGAGCATTAATCATATGCGAAACTCTTTCTAGGTTAACGGTTGGTCCGTCTGGATGACCTAGTTCACCAAATGCTCTCTTTTTTTCTATGAACTCTCTATTATATCGTAATACTTCTTTTTGTAGTATTTCTTTAGGATAGATTCTTCCATTTCTATTTTTCACATCAGATTGCATGAATACACCTTTAATGGAATAGTTTTTCTTTCCATTGCCAGCTTCTTCAACAATATATTCTGCGTTTGATATTTCTTCGGTAATTAACTTCATTTGTATCTATCTCTAATTTCTCTCTAATATTTATACAAATTGTTATCTGAAAACCACTAAAATTGTGTAATTATCACCATTTGCAAAGTTCTTTGTAGAGAGTAAAACATCACCTGTAGGTGTTGTTGCGTTGTTTAGAATTTCATTTCCATCGGCACGCAAGTCCCAAAAACCTTGACCTGACAACGAAACTGCGGTAGCGTTTGTTGCACCTTCCCAAATTATCTCTACAGCTGACTTTGCATTTGCTGTATTTACTGACCAAAATATCTTTGATATTTTTCTATTTCCATCAGTAGTCATAAAAGTTGTATTTGAAGCGTCTATTTTTTTAACTAAATTCTCTCCCGTACCATCAGAATAGTTAGTCATTTTAACAGCATATTTTACGCCTGTTGTGTCTGTTAATACTTGTGTTGATACTGTATCAGCCATATTTAATCCTTATTGTGCATCATAGTAAGTTTTTGATAACTCACCACGTTCAGTTGTTTCTCCTGCTTTTCTACATCTAATATAAATTTCTTGTACATTGCCATCTGCAAAAGTAAATGTTCTTATTCCACCTGAAATAGTTACATTTGCACCATCAGCTGAATCAGGATATGTATCACTAACAGTAGCAGTATTTTCAAACTCCCAAATACTATTTGATCCTGGAACAGTTACCCAAGCCATATTACTTCCTTAAAATTGTTAATGTTTCTTTATCAAAGTAATTCATTAAATCTTGTTTGTTTACACCAAATTGTTTTGCAGCTGTATCTACGTTTTTTTCAAAGTTTGCAATTACATCAGCGTCTTTGTCTGCAGCTCTAAAAACCATATCTACAGCTCGCTTCATTTTAGGCGTAAGTTTATTGTATTGTCGAGTACGTTTGTAATCGTTTGCTTCAGTAATATTATCTGATATAAATTTACTGAGCCACTTCATCACTTGCTACCTCTGGTGCAGGAGTTTCAGCTTCAACGTCATTACCAGAAAAAGGATTAGCTTCTGGTGCATCAGCACCTACTTGTCCTGTAAACATTGATCTCGCCACATCAGTTTTAGCATCATCTAAGGCAGAACTAACTTTATCAGCAAGAGCATTTTTTAAATCTTCTCCTGCTTGAGTATTGTCACCTGTCTGTAATGAATTAACAAATTTATTAATATTTTCTCTACTCATTATTTATCTCCTAATGTTGATTTTTCTTTTTCACTACCATTCGTTTCTTGGTTAGGCGTAATGGTTGGTGTTTCTTCGGGCTGAGCTTCAGCACCTTCTTCTTCAATTTGTTTGTCGATTTCTTCTTGTTCTTGTTCATTTTGTTTTAGTATTTTTGTTCTTATATATTCGTTAGAGAAATATTTACCAACATAACCTTCTAACTGTTGTGCCAAATTTACTCTTTCTCTCATCATTTCGCTGTGTTTTAATTCAGCAAAATATCCATCTTGTAAGAAAGTGTATGTTATATCTCCCATCATCATATCCCATTCTTCGGGTGCAATGATACCTTTTAAAATTAATTGTGTTTTTAAAAGGTCGTGGAATAACATACAGAATTTCTTTCTTAAACGACCTACAAATTTAGTAAACTTAACTTCATCTCTACTAATTTCTGCAGCTCGACCAAGATTAAATCCTTGACCACCTTCTAATCTACTAATAGGTATATTAAGAGAACGATATAGTTTCTTTTGGAAGTATTCTATATCTTGTATCTCACCTAAGTTTTGACCACCAGGCAATGTAGTAATTTCAGTTCCTCTCCCACCTTCTCTACGAGGTAACCAAAAGTCTTCTAACATACTCATTTGATTTCTATCATCTTTAATTTCACCTGTACTTGCGTCATATACAAGTTTGTTTCTATATCTAGCCATAACATCTCTCAAATATTGTTCGGCTTTGATTTTAGGCAAGTTACCTACATCAATATAGAATATTCTTCTTTCAGGTGCACGAGCAATTCTGTAAATAACAACAGCGTCTTCAATCATTCTTAATTGATTTACTGGTTTAATTGCTTTGTGTAAATATGATAGTACTTGATTTTGTGTTTGATCTATTAAACCTGATGGACAGTAAGAAATAGCATCTGTTGCTATTCTTAATCCACCTGCGTTAGATGTAGCAGTTGGATGTATTCCTCTTTCATTGAAAATGTAATACTCTTGGAATTTATTTTCAAATGCAAAAGATGATGGCATTCCATCTGTTCTTTGTTTTCTAACTTCTCTTATTTTTTTAATTTTTCTAGGATCAATATATCTTACTTCAGTAATTCCTAGTCTTGGTGAGTCTTTATCAATAATTTTATGATAGTATAATCTACCATCCACATACCATCTTCTAAAGATGTCGTGGCCTTTAATGTCAAAGTTTAATAACTTTAACACTTCAGAAAAAGACTCTCTAATTCTTTTCTTAATAGAATCTGAATAATCTATTTTACTTAAATCCAATTGTACAGATTGTTGATTTTCATTTGATACAATTGCTTCAGATACTATATCCTCTATTGCAAGATCACACTCTGGATGCAATGCAACTTCTCTATATCTTCTTATTAAATCTAATTCGTTTCGTGCCGTAGCATCGAAACCTCCATAAGACGCAAAAAACCCACCAGCGGGGACGGTTTGTGTACCGTCTTCCGCTTGAGGTGGAACTATATTTTGTCTTGGATCGGTAGAGGGTTCTTTTAAACGCTCTATCTTAAACCCAAACAGTTCAGCCATAATTTAGTTTCTCCTATTACTATTAATACTTATAAAGGTATTAAGTAGTAGTATTTGTTTCAAAATATTGGTATCTATGAGTGGCAGTAAACGATTCTACCGTATTATTGTCACCATAAGATAACGCAATGTCGTCTAAAGTTGTTGGAAACATTCCTCTAAACGTATATGATTTAATCACATTACCATTTCGGTCTAACTGATCAACAAAAGCGTCAACTTGATAATCTACTGGATTTGTTAATCCTTCGTTATCTGACATATTGTTGATACCGTTTAACCATCTTTCGTATGCATTACGAATTAAGAAGTTAGTATCATTTAGAATTGTAGTTGTCCATGTAGCAAATGTTCTATCACCTGCAACATATAACTCTCTTCCTCTAAATGGAATAGCAACTTCGGTTACTGTCATACCTGGTAAAGATGTAGATGTAGTTAAGAAAGACATACTTTCAGTCTCCCCACCTACAGCTGCATATCCAGGGAAAGGCATTGTCACTCTGAATTGGTTAGCACGAGCGCCGCCGCCTCTTAACTTAGCTTTAAAGTCATTTATATTTGGCATGATTCCTCCTACGCTCCTACTACTTCTTCAAATGCAACACCTGTTCTTGTCGCAACGAATTGTAGTTGTATAAAGTTAATTGATCTGTTAGGTTTAACGAATATATCCGCTCTAAACTCATTTCTATCAATGACATCACCAGTATTATTTGATGTATCACAAACTACTAAAAAGTCTGTTACACCTCTTCTACCTTGTACATCTCTTAGGAATGGTTCTACGATATTTCTAAATTGTGCTCTTGTGAACTCATCATTGAACTCAAACAATTGAAATTTAGAAGCCGTAGAGATTGCTTTTTCTAAAGTGATAAACAATCTTCTAACGTTTATTCTATCAAACGCACTTGGAGTAGATAAACCTGTTTTGTCACCAAATAGAACAGTTCCCTGTCCTGGTAAAGTAACAACTGGATTTATTCTAGCTCTGTATAACTCATCTCTTTGTGTTTTTGATGGGTTGTATGCTAACTTAACAGCACCTCTAATTACTCCTCTGTTGAAACCAGCAGGTGAGAACCATGAGTCTGCAACTAAGTCTGTTCTTGCAGCCAAACCAGCAATATCACCATTTAATGGTACATATCTAAACACATCATTGTATTTGTCGTAAGTGTATTTGTAACCACTATCGAATACAACGTATGAAGATGATCTAATACTATCAAAGAAAGCTTTAACGTTTGTTGTTTGTGTTGTTGAACTTGTAACACCAACTACGTCTGTTCTTTCTGGTGAAGCAAAAACGATTGCGTCTTTTCTATTTTCAGCAACTGTAATAAGGTTATCTATATGAGTAGCGTCACCTTTTCCAGCAATAATTAAGTTTACATCTACAGTATCAGCGTCTTGGTATCTTTCATATGCAGTTTTTAATTCTGCAACTGAAGCTGCTGATCCGTCAGCACCACCACTTAGACTTGCGTCATTAAGAGCTGAAACAGCAGTAAATGTTACTCCTAAAGCAGGATCACCCCAATTACCAGCTGCACCTGTTGACTCGTGAGCAGTCCAATAAATGTATTGTGATCTGTTGTAGATTACATCTTTGTAATAGTTTGAATCACCTTGTGGTGTTTTAGCATCACCTGCTACTGATACTGAGTCATATACTTCTAATACTTCCCCAGCAGTACCTGTAATACCACCATCTTCATCAACCACTACTACGTGTATTTCATCATTTGATCCACCTCTTGCTGAAGTGTATGCTGATGTTCCTGGAGCACCTGATACTAGATCATAGTATCTCCATCTTCTTCTTACTGTTGAAGAGTCAGCTACAGCAGTATGTAAACCACCTGTACCTGAAGGATGTCTTACGAATGTTACATCATCTGTTGCAATTGCAGTAATTCTGTATTCGTATCCACCTGCTTCTCCAAAGTTTATAATATCACCTACGTTTAATGCTGAACCATCAGATACAGTAATTGTTGTATCTCCAACTGCTGTTGAAGCGTCATTTACTGTAGTTGCTGAAGTATTTTCGTAAGCTGATGGTGTGTTAGGACATATTGAAACTTTAATATTATTTCCCCACGCACCTGCAGTTCTAGCTGCCCATAAACCGTCTGGTGTAAAACCGTCATCATAATCTGAATTATTTTTAATTAGTGTTGCACCACCGCCACTAGCAGTAGCGTTAAATGCACCTGTATTTGTTGCTCGTACAACTCTTAAACTTGATGAGTACTGTAAAAAACTTGCAGCACTAAAAAAGTATTCAAAAGTGTTAGAGTCAGGCTTACCAAATGTTTCAACTAATTCTTTTTCAGAAGCAATAGATACTACTTCATCCATTGGTCCTTGTGAGAATTGTCCTGCAATAGCACCGATCGTTGTAGCTACTGCTGGTATTACGTTTGTTAAGTCTTTTTCTTGTACGACAACACCTGGTGAAACTTGAAATGCCATATATGTTGTTCTCCTCTTATTAGCTAATAGGTATCATTAATCTCGTTTATATTTATAATATTTCACCTTTTCGCACGGTCACTGGAGTCCATCGCTCTCCTGAGTCATCCTGAAAACTATCATCATCTAAACCATCATCCATAAACCCAAATGGTGCCATATCTTGTTCTATTGCGTTTTGTTGTTCTTCATACATTCTAGCACGTACATCTTGGTCTGTCATTTCTTTAAAATATCTTTGATTTGTTATCCATGCAAATATGACACAACACATAACTAAATCATCATTAGAACCTTCTTCAGCTTGCCAACCACTACCTCGTCTTACAAATGTTGACAATTCTTGTATAGTATGAAAATCTGGTATAAGCATTTTGTCACCTTCAAGTAAAGATTTTAAGTTTGAACAACCTATACGTTTTACTTGTTTTGTCATACGAACACCTAGTTGTGTTCCTCGTTTACTGAAGCCTCCACCCAATACCTGTCCTGCTCTACCTTTCATCATACACATTAATAGATTTGTATATTCTAATTCAAACTGTAAAGCGTCTGCTATTTGATGTCCTAAATCATTTACCTCAACACAAACGTGAGCATTATTGTATTCTCTTGCTACCTTTTCTATTGTGTGTGGAAACAATATAGGTTTAATTTCGTTATCTCTAAACTTTGCAACCATTCTATATGGCATTTTTGAAACATCAAATACAGTAAAGGCTGAATAATCTCTTATCGTACCACGAGCAACGTCAACTGTCATAACATAATCTTTACCTTTTTCTGCTCTTTCATACATATCTAAACCTGCGTTTGAAACTAATGGTGTGTTGTGAGATAACGTTCTTAATTTTGATGGATTAATTAGTGTATCAACTGAACCTACAAATTCACATTCAAACTCGGTGGCAAATTGTGCCTCACTAGTATTTCTTATAGTTTCTTCTTTCCACTTATCATCTCTACCTGGCACCTCTGACCAATGTACTTCAATAGGTACATAATCGTTTCTTTTATGTATTGCATCATTCCACAATTTATAAAACATATTCATTCCATGTGGTGTAGATACAATCATTACTTTAGATTTTTTACCAGAAGAAATTGTAGGATATACTGAACTAAAAAATTGCTCAGATATATTATTAGGTATGAAAGCAAACTCATCAAGGAATATGATGTTGAATGAACCACCTCGAATAGCACTTGAAGACGTTGCAGCTGCAAGTATCTTTGAACCGTTTTCTAATTCAAGTGAACCTTTATTCCAATTTAAGACACCTTGTTGTAACCATTTAGGTAAGTTTTCATATGCAAGTTGAAGACGACCTAATAAATCTCTAGCAGTAGAACTTTTGTTGGCAAGTATGGCCACATTAATATTATCGTTAAATATAACTTGATGTAATAGATATGCAATAATAGTTGTTGATTTACCTGATTGTCTAGGCAGTTTACAGATAGAAAAACGATTATCGTGGAACGTCTTAACCATTTTTTCCTGAAAACCATACATATTAAAAGGAACTAATCCTTCATCAATGTTTACAATTTTAGTATATGTTTTTACAAAATGTATAGGGTCTTCCATACATTTAGCAATCTCTCTTATTTGTTCTTCGGTGTATTCTTGTTTGAGATTTGCTTTGTAAAGATTAGGATTACCTAAGTACGCTTCACTCATCATTTACCTTTTTAAAATCTTTATCTTCTTCACTTTGAACTTGTGTGTTTTTGTTCTTTAACATTTTATGTAATTCTGCTGATGAACCCACAAACAAGGCTTGTTTAATATTTGTATTGTTTGTTTTGTTGGGAACATCTTTAAGTGTTTTAAGTTTACCTTGTAAATCTTGTAATTTATCTACGGTATCAGCAACTTGTTTAATAAGATTACCTGCAACTTCGTAAGCACGAGGATGTTGACTTTCATTTGCAATATCAAGTATGCCTTGAATTGCGTCTTGGCCTCTTTCAATTAGATTGTAATAATTTTCTCTACTATATTTGTAATCGTTATCCACATCCTCTTTTTCTTTATCTTCAATTCTAGGAACAGGAGGAGTATATTCTTTTTTAACTACAGCTTTAGTAACTGGCTTTTCAGTAGTGATGCCAAGGGCTTCGTTTATTTTATCATCTATACTCATAACTATTTGTCAGAACCACTTGACGGATCGTAATTTTTAGAATCCGTAAAGCTTGTTATAGTTGTTGTAAATCCAAAATCATCATCTGAACTTGCGTCAGTTGGATTTGGTACAACCACAATTCTTTCTTCTCTTTTTTCAGTTGATTCTGTATCTGAATATATATCAGCCTGTGTTCTTTTAATAACTCTTTGTGAGTACACAGGACCATACAGATATGTTTTTGCCGTAAAACTTAAAGTATAATTTACAGCACGTCTTGTAGTAAATGAACCATCGTAAGTGTCTTCATAATTAACGCTATTTAAAATAATTGGTACATCTCTCTTAATACCCATACTTGGTATTGTATTAATTGTAACTGTATAATCTGGTTGAAAATATGGTAATATTTGTTCTACAATCTGTAGACCACCTTCAGCATTTGCTGTAAATGAATATAAATTAAAAGATATATTATATGGTACAGGATTATATTGATAATCCATTACATCACCTCTATCACTTCTTGGTGCTCTAAACTTACCTACTTTTTGTAGTTTACGGCCTGCGTCATAAGATATTCCTGTTATTTCAAATCCCATACGAGGTAAAGATATTGAAAATTCTTTATTTGTTAAATCTGATTGTTGCTCTAATCTTACTAAAAACTTTTCTTTTGGAGAGTATGCTAACGGCACTCTTATTGATTGTACAACATTATCATTACTGTCTGTTCTATGAATAACAATATTATTAAAAATTGTACCAAAAGCAACAACAACTTTTCTTAATGATTCATGGTAAAAGTGTTTTCCAAACATATCTAAAATCCTTCATCTACTTCACCAAAAGGATTTCTTTCAGTAAAGTCTAGTATATCATCTGCTGTACTTGTTGTGCCAAAACCAGCATCTGTTTCATATGTTGTGTTGTCAGCATAATCTTTTGATTGAGTTGCAATATTAAAATCTTCACTTATCATATAGTTTGTTTCACCCGTTGAAGACTCAAGTAATATTGAACCTGTACCATCTTCTAAAGTAACTTGGTATCTTAATTGATCTAGTGAATAGTTATCTTCCGCTTCACCAATTTGAGGTATAGTACCATCAATTCTTTCTGAACTATATTCAAATTTAGTAGCTCGTAACTTATATACTGGTAAATTACCTAATTGAAAGAATGGTTCCTGATCTTCAACAAATTGTATTTCAAAGAAAGAATTAAATAAAGGTACGTATATTAAATCACCTTCGTTAGGTCTACCGTCCTTGATTAGTGTTGCTGTGTTATCTACTTGATTTTGCCATCTACGTTTTGCAATCACAAACGTTGTATCATCTCTTATTTCTAAACCAAACTTAGAAATTAATTCTTGTTCACCTTGGAAACCTTCAGTTGTTTCAACATACATTTCAACTAAATATGAATCATCAAACTTAGAAAGTACATCTTCACCTAAAATTAAATCCTGATTAACTAATGTTCGTGGTAAGTAAAATACATCTTGGCCATAAATTTTAAGGCCTTCTATAATTAAATCTTCGTGTAGTCTTTTTTCAGCATCGTTTCCGATACCGTTACCGCCTTGAAAGTAATGGTTGACTGGCATGTCATTATCCTATCATATATGTTACAGGCGTTTCGTATGTGCCTCTTATTTCTTCTTCTAATTTTTGTATATCTGTTTGTGCCTCTTGGAATAATTGTTGACCATTTAGAGTTACACCACCTAACATTGTAACACCATTAAACTTCGATAAATTTGCACCCCATTGTCTTTTAAATAAGGCTGTGACGTATCTTTTTAAGTATATATCATTATAAACATCTGTCATAACTGTAGGGTCTAATTTTCTAAAACATTCAATTACAAGATACTCACCAACTGATATATCAGTTTTCCAATCCATATCTACATACAATCTATTATTGTATTGATTAAATCTAATAGGTTTTTCACCAACTAATATGTGGTCTAAAAAATCTAAATGTTTCATTACCATTTCATAATGAATAATTGAAGTAGATGAAAAATCATACAAATCATTTAATCTCATTTGATATCGTATATCAAACATATTTTGATTACCTCTATTTGAAAGAGGAAATATTCTTGTAACTGCTAATACAGCTTCTGGTACTACTATGAAATTATTTTGTTCAGTCCATGCAGTAGTTACAGAATTTTTAGTTACACTTGAAGACGTATCTCCATCAGGAGATTTGATTCGATCTACGTCTGCTTGAGTAACTTGATATTTTAGATATGTTCTTTCAACACCATCATAGTGATATTGTGCGAAATATTGTAACGCTTCATCTAATCTATCTTCTAATTGGTCGTCATCTACGTTAATTTCAATGACAGGCTTACCTAATGTACGTAAAGCGTACTGTTTTAATTCTTCTCTTGTTGCTGGATTTGCCATAGTATTCCTTTATAATTCTATGGTATATTTATAATAGTAACCTATTAAAGAAGATTATACTTTTTTATTATATTTACCTATATTAAAATCTGACGGTAAAGTGCCTTTGTTTCCAACAAACTCAAAGTCATCATACATTCTACCAAAATACTGAAAATCACCTATATGTGCAACATCTTCGGTAACATATGCCCAACATTTACCGCCCATTTCAGTCCATAATCTACAAAAACCAAAGTCTTCACTAAAGTATTCTTTTGTTTTAGGGTCATGGTAAACATCAAAAAAGTTGTAATTAAGTGGTTTTATAGTTTTTTGATCTTGCATAAATTCTTTCACTTCTCTTTCTGGATATTGATTAATCATTTTATGAAAGACCTCTCGTTTAACTAATAATGTTCCAGTTGGAGCATGTGTCAATTCTATAAGGCCGTCTGGTGTCATCTCAGATAAGAACCCATCCTTTTTAGTAGGAAACTCAAATCCTGATCTTCTTAAATCATCAGCATTTTTAACTCTTCCTTGACCAACTCTTTTCCATGCTTTTTCCCAATTAAATGTTTTTTTAGGATAAGGAGTACAAATAACATCTTTATCAAACTGTAACATTTTTAAAACTGTTTCATGTTGAATATAAATGTCAGCATCTAAAAATAAAAAATGTGTATAGATAGGATCGCTTTGTAAATATTCAGATAATATTTGATTTCTTAAATGAGTTATAAGTGAACCTTGCATGCCAAAGTTTGCAAAGGGCATATTGTTTACCCAACAAGTTCTTGCTAAGTTTAATACAGATTGCATGTAGTGAACTGACACGTTTGAGTGACATGGTGTGCCTAACCAAATTCCAGGTTTATCTGCCATTTTTTATAGACTTAAAAAAGTCCCTCCATTGTAACATTCTATAATCCCAACTGTAAAAACTATTATAATAATTTACCTGTTGTTTTAAAAGATTATCATATTCATTATTTTTATATTTATCAATTACTTTACTAAGTACTATTGCGTATCTTTGAGCTAATAATTCAACGTTTGGTTCATAATCTACATAAGTTGCAAAATCAGTACATGTTTCAACTAGAGCGCCAAAGTTTGTAACTACACCATAACAACCAGCAGTTAATGCTTCAATAGCTGCAATACATGATGTTTCTTCCCAATTGTTTGGATATGAAAATATATGTGCTTGTTCTAGTGATTTTCTTATTTCTTCGTTTGTACCATACCCTTTATAGTTAATATTTTTAGTATTTGAACATGCATCAAATAAAGGTTTAAACTTATCTTGTTCACTTTTTTCAAAATCTGAACCATAAATTTTTGTAGAAGAATATATATCTACCTCAAAATCATCTCTTGTTTTATTTAAATGTTGTATGGCCATCAATAATACATTTAAACCTCTCCAAGGTGTTGAGGTATAAATTAATTTAATTTTACCATCTTTAGATTTTTCTACATTATCAAATTTATATGTTGCATTTTTAATTACAGTAGATTTATATTCAGGTATAGCAAACCTCTCTCTAAATCGTTGATAACACCAATGACTATTATATACAAAATACTGAACTGAATCTACAAATCTTCTATCAGCCATATATTGTACATTTTGTTGATCCCAACTTAATTGTTGCCAAACAACATTAATTTTAGACCTATCTATTAGATCAGGATGACAAGTAGATGTAATTAAATTAATACCATCTAATTCATTTTCTTTTAGATTTTCTTCTAAATGCCATCTTTGTATTTCACTTCCACCTGATGGTTTCATAAATTCCTTTCATTAATCCATAACATATCAAATGACCTGTTAAGTTTCCTATCATAAATTAGAATATGGTATAAAGTTTAAATGTTTATATTTTTCGTATGATGCTTTTGGTATATATTTCATGTAATCATAATCTCTTTTTTTAACTACATCAGTTCTTATAGTATGTAGGCCTTTTCCAAATATACCGTCATCAATATATTTTGTATTATTTAATTCAAGTTGATTTAAGTTATCAAATCTATGTTCAAACCTAGGTATATTTAAAAAATCGTATACCTTGTTAATAGTATTTTCAGTGTCATTTACTAAATCATCATATTTAACATAATGAACTATATCTAAATACTCATACTCAGAATACTCTCTTACAATACTTAACTGTGTAGGTAAATTACCTTGTTTTGGATCTAAAAGAAAATCTATTTTTTCTGCATGGTCTTTCATATCTCCAAACATATTAGTAAAATGACTTTCAGACCAACTTAAAAATGATGCTAACACTTCAAATAAATCTCTCCAAAGTATAATAATTTTAACTTTATTTTTTATAATTGATTGAAAATTATTTAAAAGATATAGTCTTAAAGGTGCTCTATCTAAAATATATTTTTGAGGATAATGTTGAAAATAGAGGTCATAGAAATTATTACGAACATTGTCTATACCTGTATAATCGGGAAAGTTTTTTACTGTAACCAATGTACGTGCTACATTATTAAATGCACCCATCAACTCAACTGTGGGACTATTTGCTGTAACAGCAATGTCTTTATTTTGATTTAATAAAGATGCAAATAATGTATTTCCAGCTCTAGGTAAACCAAGTAAGTAATAATACCGTTTCATTTTGTAATATAATCTATTACTTAATTGGTTGTTTCAGCAGTTGTTTCTTCAGTTTTAGTTTCTACAGGCGATGATGTATCTACTCCGTTTGCTGATGCAACGTTTGTAGAAGTTTCAGTTTCAGGTGTAATCTCTGCTAAGTCTTTAGACTCTTCTCTTAAAACATCTGAATAGTGTTTTTCAGAAATAGCTAAATCACCTAGTTCACCTTGCAACTGTTGTCTTTTACCTTGTATTCTAACAATTTGACCTAATGCAATTCTACCTTTGTCAGATAAATTTGACTCGTCATATTGTTTTTCATCTATTGTAATCATATCATACTCCTTTTTTTTTGTTATATAGTAATGATTATTATACCGTCAAGCAGTAAACCTCATTGGTTTGATTTTTACTTAACTTATCTCTATTTATATATGCCTTAACAACATCATTTGGATCGACCATAATATTTCTAGGATCAACATCATTGTATTTACTGTCATCCCATTTATCCTTCATAAAGTGAGATAAATTTTTATTATGTGACCAACCAAATTGTGTCCACTTTGTAGAGCCCCATACAACAACACCTTTTGTTTTTGTAGAAGCTGACATATGATTTAATGAAGAATCCATACCTATAAATCCTTCAGAATTTTTTAGTAACTCATGTATAATAGGATATCTTTCTGTACACTTAATTGTATTCATATATGCAGGTTCATTTGGCAATGTACAATCAATAATAGTTAAGTTTGGATCATTTTCTTTTAGTATATTAACTACCTGTTGTGCTAGAAAATGTGGATAATTTCTACCTGGATTTGGTGAATTATAGATATTATTTTGATTCCATCCTACTGGTGGTTGACCTCCTGTAAACTGTACTAAAACATATTTACCTGTAATTTTGTTATCTGCTAACCACTTCTCAGCTTGTGGTTTTAAATGCGTTGTGTACATTGTAGGTGCCATCGTATCTTTAAATTCTACACCATGTAATTTACAATATGACTCTACCAAATGCTCTTTACCTAACATAAAGTTTGATTTGTATGGTTCGCAAAAATAGATATTATCGGATTGTCTTATTCTATGATCGTTATTTGGAATTGTGTTGGCGTCAAATGCTAATTTCACTTTCATGTTATTAGCAAATACATCAACATAGGGTGTGTACACTTGTATAGGCTCACCAGCCTTTTCTACTAACTTGTCAATAAGACAAGAGAACATGATATGTTTACCAATACCACCTTCAACAAAATATGTATCTAACATTATTTACCTCACTTAATATAATATATAGTTATTTATACTTTAACTTACTCCGAATAATAATATCTCTCCAGCATCTATTGTACCACCTGAGAATTTGAATTGTACTCCATCTATTGCAGTTGTAGTATTACAATATCCAGCTACAAAACTATCCATACTTAAATCTTCAAATTGATATGAATTACCTCTACCGATAAAATGTTTAACAAAAGTTGTAGATGAGGGATTAAATAAATGTAAATAACCACTTACAGATTGGTCATTATCATTACCAGAATTTCTAACTAATTGTTGAAAACTTGTTGATTGTGCTAAATCTCCGTCAGATTGATAAGCTATATCTGCATAAACATCATTTTCTGAATGTTGTGTTTTAAAATGGGTTGTTGTTTTAATTGCGTCATACAAACTACCACCATCTCTAAAACCTACTTCAAAAAAAGCATTATCTTGTGAGCCATGAATATTAACATAATAAAAAATGTATTCCTTATATGTGCTATCAATATCAGATGTAAAGCTAATAGAGGAAGATGCACTAGCAGTTTGTTTTGATAAAAATACTAAACTTCCACCAAAGCCTGATGCCATTGAACCATTGTTGAATATTGTTGTGCCGTTAGATATTAATCCCATTATTTTACCCCATACATTTTGATTATTCCACTATCTATATTTCCATTAAGAAAAGTAAATTGAACCCCAGTAATAGCAAGAGTTTCATTACAATATCCACCTGCACAATCCTCAACAGCAAAATCAGCTTGATGTGATCTACTTCCTCTAAAAATAAAATGTTTTGCAAAGGTCGTGCTAGATGGATTAAAAAGTTGTAATGTTCCAACACAACAATGGTCGTTATCGTTTCCA
>Ga0255773_10000173_pt1 | contig 66932 bp, 110 predicted proteins | sample 011ome_17_FD_179971 | JGI IMG/M metagenome (GOLD analysis project Ga0255773, IMG submission 179971) | Coastal salt marsh microbial communities from the Groves Creek Marsh, Skidaway Island, Georgia - 011502XT metaG (version 2) | ecosystem: Environmental > Aquatic > Marine > Intertidal zone >... | reverse complement strand
CGAGTTCAAACGTAGAGATAACATGCCAATGAACGTAACTGTGGAAACTAACGGCACTAAACCTATCACAGATGAATTTGCTAATTGGGTACATTGTAATTACTCAGGTTGGGTTGGAAGAGAATGGTATTGGTCAATCAGTCCTAAACTATGGTCAACAGCAGGTGAACAATCTAAGAAAGCAATCAAGCCTGAAGTAGTAGGTAGATATGCTGAAGTTAGTCCTGTAGGTCAACTAAAGTATGTTGTCAATGGTACAGACGAGAGTTGGCGTGAAGTAGAAGAATATACTAAACTGTTCAGAGAAGCAGGATGTAATTATCCCGTATGGATTATGGGAGTAGGTGGAACATATGAAGGCTTAGTACAAACAGAAGCAACAATTGCAGACGAAGCCATTAGACGAGGGTACTTTTATACAAGTAGAGTACACGTTCATATATATGGTAACGCAATAGGCAAATGAGAATCATTAATTTCTTGTAAATCAATGGATTACATGATAAATAGTGATGTATAAAGGAAAACAGCAATGAATCATCTATTAGAAGCATTAATTAAAAAACTTGAAGGCGAAATTGCAATGGCAAAAGCCAACATTCAAGTATACATTGATAACCCTGCAGGTATCGGAGAGCATCCTGATGTTGTCCAAGCAGTTGAATCACAGATTGAAGCAATCGCAAACGCAGAGGAGAAGATAGATACAATTCAAAAACATTATAGATAAAACAATATGGCATATTCAGATAAAGTAGTACAACGGTTCGAGGACGTTTTAAAAAATCCCGAAAAACACGCAGTAGGAAGATTCGATCCAAATGATGCAGATGTAGCAACTGGAATGACAGGTGCACCCGCATGTGGAGACGTAATGAAACTGCAACTCAAGTTAGATAAAGACGAAAGAATTGTTGATGTCAAATTCAAAACATACGGCTGTGGATCCGCAATAGCAAGTTCAACTATGTTCGTTGAAATGCTAATGGGTAAGACAGTAGAAGAAGCACAACAAATCAAAGACAGAGACATAGCAACCGCACTAGAACTCCCCGCAATTAAATTGCATTGTAGTGTATTAGCCGAAGCAAGTATTAAAGATGCCCTTAAAAACTGGGACGAAAAACGAGAAGAATTTATTGGAAGTAGTGATAGCATGATTGGACATAACAATCCACCGTCTGGATTACTTCAAATAGAGGAACCTACTACTACAGTAGAAATTTAATACAACACATATTTAATTATAAATATACAAACTAAAAGGAAGAATGGCTAAAGCAAGTAGAAGAAAAATAAACAAGTCGTTAATTAACGGTACAGGTAAAAAATGCACATCAACAGGTGTTGGTGGAAGGGGTCGCAGAGTAAAGATTGCGATGAGTACAATGAATAAGGCAAAGAAACGTTCAATGTCTATTAATAGAGGTCAAGGATAATGCCAGTTAAATTTAAACCATCACAAAAAACAGTACAAAGAGGTACTAAAGTAACAACTACAACTCACTACTATATTAAAAATACTCCTAAGCAAGAACTTATTGATTATATTAATAGTAGTAATGGTAGACCTAAAATCAAGCAAAAATGCAGAAATGAACTTGATCGCAGAGGTGTAAAGTTAGTTTGGGAAAAAAAGTCTACAGATTCTATAATTTAAGTTGACATCTTATATCGTCGGTGATATAATTGTTGCATCTTTTGACATAGAGGAGACTGAAGCAATGGAAACATTACACCTGACGGGAATTCCCAGCCGAGTACAGGACATTTAGAATAAAAAATATGGGCCGAACAATACTAAACAATATATGAGAAAATAATGAAGGATCGAAAGGTCCTTCCTTTTTGGGTATAAAAGATGTTGACATTGATTTTGAGAGGAAGTATAATAGTTACATGAGTGCTAATGATGGATATTACTTAATGCTAGATGCAAAGCAACTATGGCTTGCAGATAATCCTAGCAAAACAGACAGAGACTTTTTCAGAATAGGTGTAGACGTACAAGACGAATACACAGAAAAAGCAGGTGGCAAAAAGATTAAGTATCTTGGTGCCGGTGCTTGGTTGTGGGAGAGAAATGTACAATAAACGCATAGCATTCTTAATGTCATATCAACATCTTATTCCCCATGGGGGCATAGGACAATTTGCTTTAAGTTTCGTAAAGCAGATGAAGGATAATAATATCAAAGTTGATATCATTACAGACAAATTTGACAAGCATACAGAGTTTACTAAGACTTTGCAGAACGACGGTGCTAGATTTATCTACACAGACAATCCTTTGTCTTATTCTAAACATCAAGGTATCTTCATGTATGGCGATAGTTACTGTTTAGAACGTATGATTAACTTTAGGAACTCAGTGATCAAAGCCTTAGAGTCTAATCTGTATGATTCTATTGTTTGTAATACTTACGAAACTTCACGTTTAATGTCTGAGATCGGATTAGAAGATTGTATTCAGATTATCAACTACACACATTTAGAAAGTCAGTTATTTGAGAATACAAAGAATCCTTTCTTAGACAACGTGAATCATTCTATGAGATTGCAAAGACAAATCTCTAACACAACTATTGGTACGCAAAGTGAGTTCAACACTCAGGTACTAGGTAGTTCAGAACTTAACGCAGTACATCTACCTATACCATTACCCGAACCTAGTCTATTAGAAGAACATCACAAAGAAAGAACAGGTGTACTTTATATCGGTAGATGGGAAGAAGGAAAAGGTCCTGAAGACTTTTTGAAAGTTATTGAACAGACTAAACTGCCTGCTAAAGTTATGACTAACGCAAATGGTGCTAAGAAGTTTGAGGCACGATTAAAAGAGTTAGGCGTAGACTATGAAATTAAGTCAGGTATTATAGGACAAGAAAAGGTTAACTTTATTACTGGTGCAAGGATAGCATTCAATCCAAGTACTGTTGAGAGTTATGGTATTGCGTTTTTAGAACAACATATTCAATTGCCTACTGTAGCATACGAAGGAAAACGTTGGCTAAAGAATTTCGATGATAAGTATTATTATGTAGGAGACAAAAGTAACGTAGCAGATATTATCTCCGTGCTTTATGAAGAATATCCTACAGCAGAGTCTTATTATAAGTTAGGTGCATTGGCTCATTATAATGCACAAGAACAACTGATTGCTCAAAAGTGGATAAACTGTTTTAACAGTTTTGTTAGCAAAAAGTCTAATAATTCGACTGCAGGTATATTACAGCATACCACAACAAGTCACGCAGATTACATTAGTAGTCTGAACAGAAGTACAATATGTATTGATGATGTACGAAGTGTATTGACTAATAGGCATAAGTTCATAGTATGTTACACAGATACTGACACTTGGTTGACAACTGATCCATATTTTCAACCACCTGAAACTGTATCAAGTACACAATCAGCACAATTATTTGAAGGATTATAATGGGCGAATGGTTTACAAAATTCTGGAAGAAGCCAGAACCAATAGAGATTAAAAAAGAAACAGTCGTTATAGACATGATGAAGGATGACGTAGATCCTGATGAAGTAACGATTGAGAACGCATACAAAACTAGATGGATATGGTATCACACAATATTAGCCATAGGCATCTTTCTTACTAACGTATTGCTAATTGCAATACTAACTATACTGGCGATAAAATTATGAAAAAAGTATTAATAACAGGATGTTCGGGCTATATAGGTTCTCATTTAATTAACAAATTAAAAGACGATTATGATGTATGGGGATTAGATTTGTTTCCTCCTAAAGCAGAGATTAAAGAGAGCCAGTTTATACAGCATGACATCAATCATCCTTTTGGAGAGTTTCCAGAAGAATTTGATACAGTCATTCATCTAGCGGCTAGAGTCAGAGTTAACGAAAGTAAACAAGTACCTATTCAATACTACATCACTAACCTTAATGGTACGATGAACGTATTGGCTAAGATTAAAACAAAGAACTTTATATTCTCATCCACAGGTGTTGCTGAGTATTGTAATGATCCATATGGTACGTCTAAAAAAGCGGCAGAAGATGTCGTAATTGAGTATTGTACTGAACACAACAAACAAGATTTTACTATTTTTAGGTTTTATAATGTAGCAGGGGTAGACGGTCATGGTCCGACTAACCCAGATGGACTAATGGCAAACTTATTACAAGCACCACAAAAAGGACATTTTACAATTTTTGGTGACGACTATGATACACCCGACGGTACATGCGTGAGAGATTATATTCACGTGAATGAAGTCTGTGAGGGTATTAAATCAGCAATTGAAAAACCAGCAAACAAAGTTGAATGTTTAGGACACGGAAAAGGTTACAGTGTTAAAGAAATGGTTGAAACATTTAAACAAGTTAATAATATAGACTTTAAAGTCGTACACTCAACACGCAGACAAGGTGACCTACCCGAAACTGTTTTAAAAGAAAAATCTGAGTATATGAAGGAACTTTATACTTTAGAAGAATTACTTAAAGTAGTACAGGATTAGTGCATCAACAAGTAGGTACCTAAAACATCAGCACGATTGGCTGAATCGTCTCCGTCTCCCGGCTTGACAATAACGTTATAAATCCCTCTTTTAAATGATCTATCACCGTCTGCTACTCCGCCGCCTACTCCGCCTCCACCATATGGTGTCTTCATCATTTCATCATAAGTGATAATTGATTTAGGATCGATAGAATATTTGGCAGCCATACGTTCTTTAAACGTTTCAAAATCTTTTTGATCGTTCCACTGCCATTCACCATCAGGACCTTTTACTAATCTGTTTCCGTCTTTTTTAAGTAGATCACTAAACAAGTCTTTTGGTACTACAGTTGAATGTTTTTCTATACCGAAATCTACACGTTTTTGTTCTGCTTTTCTAGCACCCATTGAGAAGTTAATCATAAAGTTAGGTGGTCTATTTTGAGTAGCACCCGATACATCTGCTCGTTTAGTATATGCATAGAAGTCTACTGTTGGGTGTGTAGCGGCTAGTTTGTATGCTAAGTCTAAGTATTCATCAGAAAAAAAGTCTCCTGCATCATGCCAACGTACAGTAACTTTATGTTTTTCTTGTTTAGCATCACCTTTACGTTTTTGTTCATCAATTTCTGCATTTAATTGATCAAAGAAACCACTTGGATCATTATACAGATAGTTTAAAATTCTTGTTTGACTAAGTGATACTGGAGCCCATTGTACATAACCGCCTTTTAATGCATAGCAGAATGTCTTACATTCGCCTGCTCCCGGGCATGTATTAATAATTACAAACTCTTTCTTTTCTTCATCATAGCCTAATCCTGTTAAAGCAGGAAGACCGATGTTGTAGAAAATACTAGTTGTACCGTCACTATGTTGCATCTTTTCGTTTTGCTTAAGTAACGTTTTGGGTCTTTCAGTAATGTCTGCGGCCAACTTATCTAAATCAAATCGTTTTCCTTCTGGATCTACAATCGGAATATAATTCTTAACGTTTGATCTATGCACATAAGGCAACTTGTACTTGTCAGTTTTCTTCTTATCTTTTGACAGAACTCTGTCTAAGTAATCGTTTAATTCTTTATCTTTAATGACTCTTGTAGGTGCATCGATTGCTTCATCGACATCATCTTTAACTTTTTTTCCAGTCTGACCGCCCAGTTGTTTGATGTGTCTAAGTTCTCTAGCCCACTCACCTTCGTCTGATTTGTTATGATCTCTGGAGTCTGTCTTAGGGGGAGTTGCTTTTAGCATTCTATCTGCTAAATCTTTTTCTGTAGATTTGCTGTAAGGTACTGCTGGTTTTTTACCATCTTTACCTAGTTCTTCAAACATAGTGTCATCAGTTTCTAATTCTTCTTCTCTACCTGTAACGACTTCATCTTCTCTAGGACCAAATCCAATTCTTACTGGATTACCTTCAGCATCAACGTGACCTGTACCTAAACATTGTCTACATGTAACAACTTCGGCATCGTCTTCAGTTTCATCAACTACTGTACCGTCTCCATCACATTGATTACATTGATATACTTTAGCAACTTCTATTCTAGTGCTACCATCAGCACGTGGTTGCCATTTATATTCGTTTAATTCGTCTTCTTCTAATTCACCGGGCTTAGATCCAAAGTAAGAATCCATTTCCTGATCAATTGTTGGTAATTTATTATCAGAGATATTTTCGTCTACTTCTCTATTTGGAACTTCAACACCCTCGTCACGTAAAAATTCGGGTAAAGTTTCTACCTCGAATTTATCGACCATTGCTTCTAATGTTTCTTCGGCGTGAGCGGCAAATCTTGCGTTGCCTTTGACGAAATCTGACGTTTCTCCAGGATTAGATTCGGGTAAATGAGGCTTGACATCACTCTCATTTTCCTGTATCATATCTAGTATGTTTCGTATATCACTCATAGGTTTATTTATCCATCACTTTATAAGAGTATTTATCAATGTTTACAGATAATAATATTAAACGCATAGGTTTCGCCTGCAAATGGTCTGAGATCAATGACAAAGATCAACTAGTTTCTACTGAGGGACTCAATACAGGTGGCACTACACTAACGTGGTTGCGTAATAACCCTGACAAAGCAGAAGACAAGATGTGGGAAGTCATGGAACGCAACTTGACTAATACATACAATCTTGTATCTAAAGTTGCTACTCTTCCCCTATCACTACGTATGGTACGTCTAACTAGTGATATGATGACTGGTTACACACATCCGGAGTTCTCATATTTTTACAAACGTGCTGATGTTATCAATCGCATGGAGCAACTATGTGCGCCGATCGGTGAAGTTGCACGTGCAAACAATGTTAGACTATCATTTCATCCAGGTCAATTTACTGTCCTTGCTTCAGAAACTGACAGTATTGTCGATAATAGTATAGAGGAGTTTGAATATCATGTGGATATGGCAAGGGCAATGGGTTACGGTAAGCAATTTCAGGACTTCAAAATCAACGTACACATCTCAGGACGTAGAGGTCCCCAAGGTATCATTGATATCTTACCTAGACTCTCTCCCGAGGCCCGCAACACAATCACAATCGAAAACGATGAAATGTCATGGGGACTTGACGCAAGCCTCGAACTCGCCGATCATCTTGCACTCGTACTGGACATACACCATCACTGGGTCAAAGAGGGAGAATATATTCTACCAACAGATGATAGATGTAAACGTATAATTGATTCTTGGCGAGGTGTTCGTCCTGTCATTCACTATTCAGTATCACGTGAGGATTATCTTACAGGACACAACCTTGATCAAATGCCCGATCTGAATACTCTACTAGAGTCAGGGCACAAGAAACAAAAACTTAGGGCACATTCTGACTACTACTGGAACAATGCTGTTAATGATTGGGCCATCGAACATCTATCATGGGCTGATATGATGTGCGAGTCTAAAGCAAAAAATCTTGCGTCCTTCCAATTACATGATAAGTATATAGAGAGGACTTAAATGTTAGACAAGATTAAAAACATGTTCGGTAAAAAGCCCGAACCCAAAAAGAAAAAATCAGCACCGAAACTTAGTGAAAAAGAAAAAGCAACTAGAGCCGGGGAGCCTTGGGTATCTATTTTAAATGTAGATGTCAATCCTGATGATATAAACAACGGTGCTTTTGAAATGGATTGGAATGATAAGTTTGTATTGAATCTTATTAAGGCAGGTTACAAAGAAAAAGAAGACGATACAGATGAAATGATTGTAGACAGATGGTTTCAACAAGTTTGTCGCAATATTGCACTAGAAGTATATGAGCAAGATCAAGCAGATCCTTACAATAGAAAAGATAAAGATCCTATTACCGGTGCTGACATGAGAGTTGTCAGCAGTAAAGACATAGGTGACGGAAGGTCGGAGGTAAGTTAATGGAAAGGATAGTGTTTTGTAAAAAATATCAAGAGGAACTTCCTGCAATGTCATTTCCACCTTTACCTGGACAAGCCGGTATAGACTTAATGGAAACTGTATCTCAAAAAGCCTTTGATGCATGGAAACTGCATCAAACTACACTAATCAATGAACGTAGACTAGACTTGTCTATTGCTGAGAATAGAACATTCCTTATTGAAGAAATGCATAAATTTTTCGATAACAAAGAAGTTGCTCAAGCAGAAGGTTTTGTAGATCCAAACAAAACATTGGACAATGCAGTTCAGTCATATCAACCTCCTTTATCCGATAATAAATAGTCTACATGACTAAGCATAACCTAGATCAAGGGTTTATCCCCTATAAAGATGACATAATTAAATGCATTAAGACGGAACTAGATAATCCCCATGGACCTAGTTTTTCAGGAAGTATGCACACTTCAATATTGTTGGGAGCCGATGCATATAAAGAGTATTTTGAAATTCACGGCTATAACTTTTCAATACAATCATACATAGGGCCCGGTAGAAATTGGGTAGGTGATGATAGATATAATGAAGCAATTCGTATTATAGGCGATTATATATGGGAAAAAGCACAAGATGCCGGCAAAAACAAATTTGTTTTAAAATGTGCATCAGAAGGTTATACCTTTTTAGATTTAAAAATTTGGTCTGATGTATTTGAATACATTAATCATGGATACTTAGTAGGTGATGATAAACCAGACATAGTAACTATGAACCATTTTGCAATGATTTGGGCATGTGCTCCTCATACAAAAAACTATCGATATATGATAGAACACAACAAAAAATATAAATTAATGTTGCATATGGCTCAGATATGTACTAACGGATTAGAAGATACACTTAATAGTCAATGGTCTAGGGCCAATAAAGAAGAACAAAAAACATTAAGAAAATTAAACAGTAAACCAAAAATTAAACCCTATAAATTTTTGTTTTACAACAACCATCCTAAAATAAACAGAATTTATTTTGTAGGTCAAATAATTAGACGAAATTTACATGACAAAGGAATGATGTCATTAAACATAACTGAAGATCAGTGGTGGAATTGTATTGAACAATATGCTGATCCTGACAATGATTTTATTCAAGCCTTTTTCCCTGAAACAGGGCCAGACGTGTTTCAAGCATTGATTAATAACAAAGATTTGACCTTACAATTAAAAGGTTTAGGAAGCAGAGATTACCAAGGCACCAATCAATTTGATTTAAATAATTTTCATATGGACCAAGATCAATGGATATCTTTAGGTGAAGATACTATTGAACATGTAAATAAATGTTATTTTGCTATTATTACCGAAACAAAATACTTACAAGATGTAACTAATAAAACTCATCCAAACTTGTATAGTTCCGGCTGGAAGGTGCAGAGGCCAACCGCTATCTACGAAGAAAAGGAAGTAATTGACCATGAGTATGAATTTCCATGTACTATAGATACTAACTTTATAGATTGTATTACATTTACTGAAAAAACATATAAATTTATTATGGCAAAAATTCCTTTTATTTTGTGTGGCATGCCCGGTGCGTTAGCAGTATTAAGAGAAACAGGATACAAGACCTTTTCGCCATGGATTAATGAAGCATATGACTTGATCGAAAATGACGAAGATAGAGCAGTTGCAATTGCTGATGAAATCGAAAGGCTATGTTCTATGAATGATGAGTGGTGGTTAGACGCCCAAAAAGAACTTATCCCTAGACTGGAATACAACTTTCAACATCTTATTGCATCTAATGGAAGGTGTCAACAAACCTTCAGATTTGCAATCGGCGCTCACACCGAAGATTAATTTACCCAATTTACCCATAAAGGCTTGCAATATACGTATATTTTGCGTATAATAGCATATTATTAAATGATAAATAAGAGACTCATATGAAATATGCCCTTATAGATACGGCAAACACGTTTTTTCGTGCCCGTCATGTCGCAAGTCGGAATTCAAATACTTGGGAAAAGATAGGTATGGCACTGCATCTACAGTTAGCATCTGCTAATCAGGCAGTGCGTAGGTTTGGTATTGACCATGTTGTATTTTGTTTAGAGGGTCGTTCATGGCGTAAAGAGTTTTACACACCTTACAAAGCAAATCGTAAGGTAGCGGCACAGTCATTGACTGAAGCGGAACAAGAAGAAAATGAAATGTTTTGGGAGACTTATGAAACATTTACAACGTATCTCAAGGACAAGACTAACTGTAGTGTCTTACGAGATCCCAATGCTGAGGCTGACGATTTGATTGCTCGTTTCATTGCATTACATCCTGATGATGAACATGTCATTATATCTAGTGACTCAGATTATGTTCAACTTATCGCAGAGAATGTACATCAATACAATGGCGTGTCTAATCAGTTTATCTGCTTAGATGGTTACTTTGATGACAAAAATCGTCCAATCAAAGACAAGAAAACAGGTGAACCCAAGTTACTTGAAGACCCTGCTTATCTACTCTTTGAAAAATGTATGCGTGGCGACACTACTGATAATGTGTTTAGTGCATATCCAGGTGTACGTAAGAAGGGTACAAAGAACAAAACAGGTTTGCTAGAAGCATATGCAGATAAAGACAAGGGTGGATTCAACTGGAATAACATCATGTTACAACGTTGGACTGATCATAATGAAGTCGAACATAGAGTACGTGATGATTATGAACGCAATCGTGTGTTGATCGATTTGACAGCACAACCCGAGGTTATTAGAAATCAAGTTGATACTACTATCAAAAATGGCGTAAATGAAAAGAAAGAAGTCCCTCAAGTAGGTGTACACTTTATGCGTTTTTGTGGTAAGTATGAACTTAACAGAATCAGTGATCAAGCAGATAGTTATTCTAAATGGTTGAACGCACCATATTCAGGGAAACTAGTAGATGGTTAAAACTGAAAATAAAATTTACGTTTACGAACTTAATGGAGAAAAAATGATATTAGATGTAGAATTGACTGCAAAGCCCGTCAAAGATGATGAGTTTTGGATTTTAAAAGACGGCGAAAGAAAAGTCGGTAATGTTTGTGCAAACAATGTAGGAACATTTAACGTTACTTTACAAGACGAAGTATTTGAATTTGAGTCTATCAAAAAGATTCAAAAGAATACCAAAATTAAGTTTGTGGCACCCAAAGAATCTAAGAAACAAACAGAGACACCTTACCCAGAGTATCCTACTACAGCAAGGACATATAACTCTGTGTATGATGTAAAAAGAGGTCTTCATGTTTTTACAAAAACAAAAAAATCAAAATGTTTTCATGCCGCAGGTTATTTTGTAGTCGAACATAATGGCATCGAACAAGTAATATTTTGTCCAAAATATATCTTTATTCAAAGATATCCCTATCAAGGACCATTTAAAACACGTGAAGAAGCAAAAAATCTGATAAATATATAAGCATATTATGTTACGCATAAAAGATTTTGTGAACACGGTATCATTGGGAGAAACGAAAAGGAAAACTACTATTGTACTTCCAATCGAACAAGCCAAAGGTTTACGTGATGAATTAGTTATGTTGTTAGCAGATTTGCATGAATTAAAAAAGGAAAAGGATAGTGAAGAAACAATTAGTGTACAAGTTAAAGGCGGCTCTTTCAAGTGAGTAGAAGCCAACCCCATGTCATATTGGAGTATGTCGATAAAGAAACATACAAATGCGATCAAATTATCGAAGCATCAGGTATTTGGGCTGTATACTATGATGATCAGCCCATTAACCTAAAATCCTCACATTATCTAAATGACGATGCGGCCCCAAAGTATAAGAAAACTAGTTTCTCTAATCCGGGACATGCAAGAAATCTGTGCCGTAAATTGAATTCTCAATTTAAAACAGATAAATTCACAGTAGTATTTTTAAACTCCGGACGTATTGTTTATCCGGATGATCTTTCCTAAATCCAAAGAAGAAATAACTAAAGCAGTTCTTAAAGAAATACCTGAAGGTGTTGTGCCTTCCAATATGCCTATAGGAGACATTGTATTTAAAATATGGTTAACAGGTAGGGGAGGACAAGGCTTAAGACTAAGTGAAGAAGGACTTAGATTATTTGATTTAGCAAAACTTGAATACTATGATTTTGAGTTGGGACTTAATCCTAAAACAATGCACAAAAGAAGAATTATTGCTCCGGAAGCATTTATACAAGAAATTATAAAAAAGATTAAATGTCCATATTATCTCGGAGTCCATAAGTTAAGAGATAAAAAAGGTGAACCTTTTATCAGAGTGTATGATCATAAGACAGCCATGATGATTACATTACATGGTAATTTAAGAGAATATTTAGAGTCTGTATGACACTTTATGACACTTTCAATTTACATACAGCCCTTATTTCTTCCGTGGTATGACACTTTATGACACTTGCTACGAAAAGTATCATAATTAACAATTAGGTATAAATAGAGTTGTAGGAGGGTCCTACATAGTAGTATTTTTTGCACAATCCTAAAATCCTTTTTTAGGGTGCCTAAAATCTACATCCTTTGCAATACACACACGGAGACAACATTGAAGAAATTCTTAAGCATTAAGCAACACTGTTCGTTTGATGGAGAAAAACTAGGGGAAGTAATGTTATTTGTAACAACGACTTGGATCATGGTTCACTCAATCGGACAAATTGGTATTTAAAATCCAATAGCAGTTCCTCAAAGAAAAGACTCAGAAAAACAAAAATGCCCATTTCGCAAGATTTGGGCATTTTTCTATTGACTTCGGGCAATATTTTATGTATACTGTATAAACACTTGACACATATAGGTACACAAAATGACATTTTTTAAACATATTACACTCATTCCTTTACTAGCAATCATCACTGCATGTGGTGGCGGTGGAGGTGGTGGTGACACTGCAGGAGCAATCATCGGTGGTACAATCAGTGGTGGCGGTAGTAGCGGTGGCAACAATTCTAGCGCCTCTGTATCAATGACTGCAAGTAAAACAAGCATTGTAAAAGGTGACAGTGTAACAATCACTTGGTCTAGTTCAAATGCATCCTCGTGTACAGCATCTGGTTATTGGTCAGGTAGCAAGTCATTAAGTGGCAGTGAGAACTTCACAATGGATAGTTATGGTGACTATACGTTCTCTCTTAACTGCTCAGGTGGTACTGCAAGTGTAGATGTTACTGTTAATGACGAAGATAGTGAAGGTACGTGTACTAACCCGCACAATGCAAAAATCAAAGAAGAATATCTAGGTGACTTTGATATACCTATGCCACAGAATTCATTTGGAGAAGGACATCTTAAAGCAATCGGTTTTAAAGATTATGGTGTTCAATGGATATACGAAAACTTAAAAAACAAAACTAACTTAGTAGAAAATTGCACATCAGCACAGTATATCAAGTTAATGTATAGAACAACATTACGCCGACTCAAAGAACATGGTGTAGAGACTGCATGGGTCTATAACTTTGGTTACTGGAACGATCACACAGAAGAAACATGGACTATCAATCACGGTCGTAAACATATAAGTGATTGGCAGATAGAATATATTGCTGAAACTGCCCAAGAATTAGGAATGAATATGCATTATGCATGGCAGTTTTTAGCCTTAGATGATACCAATACATTTTTGTTTCCTTTTGATGGCATGGTCTATGTTGACCGAGCATTGTTAAAAAGGATTATGGATACCCATGAAAAGCATATGATTTGGGAAGCAGAAAGATTAGAGCAGTTGGGTGTAGGTGGTATGTCAGCAGACTGGAGTGCTATGTGGGTTTGCTTTTGTGGACTTGAAGGTGAAGCAGATCAAGCCGAAGCCAATTGGATGGCATCATATTACATGGAACGTATGGCAGGCATTGTATCAGAAATTAAAGCAAGATTTAGTGGTGAGGTATACGTAGGAGAAGGGGTATTATGGAACGATAGTAGAGTCTTTAATGAAGTCGACGGAGTTTTACTTAGCCTGCCTAACATATTAAGCAAAGGCGAAGAACAAAATGCTACAGTCGAATTAATGGAAGAACGTATATCAAAGTATGTAAACGATCTATATAATAATTGGACTTGTAATACTCAACAACCATGTTGGGAATATACTACGTATGATCTTCCCCCAGTAATTTGGAATCTATTTGCACAAAGTCATAAAATGTTTTTAAGCACAGGTTGGAAAGAAGACGGCTTTTGCACTGAAGGCACATATGATGGTGTATCATATGAGGGTCGATGTATGCAATGGTTTATCCCAACAGATTTTTCAGCACAAGCAATTTTTATAGAAGGTATGCTTAGAGCAATTGATAAAGATCCTTGGTTCAATACAAAAGGAACTACTGCAAGTACCGCTTATTGGTTATCAGATACATTGATTCCCAGCAGTAAAGAAAGGCTTGATGATGGGATAGAGGGTTTCCCGAATATCTCTCAATCAGTAAGAGGCAAACCAGCAGAAAAAATTATTAAGGCCTGGTACACAGGAGAATATGAACAATACAATCCGGAGTATGAATAATGAGTATTTGGAATGAAGGTAGATATGCTACCAATATAAAATGGGTAGCACAGTTACTCTTTAATGGTGGAGTTGAAGAACTAGAAAAATGGTTAAACACACTAGATGAGCAACAGGATAAGGACGATATCGTTCTTATGTTAGCACAAATGACTCAACATTTGAGCAAGACAATTGAACCCAAAGTTGAGGGTGCTGAATACAAAGGTCCTGAGCCAGTTGAATCACCAACAATCCGTCAAAAACCGTTCTTGCGTATCGTTAGAGACGATGAAACTGAGTAAGTTATTGATATTATTACAGTAAAAAAGTGAAAATAATTGGATAAAAGGCTTGACTTTGGGCACAATTTTGCGTATAATATATGTATATTATGAACAATCAAGGAGAAGGAATGTACTTAATTATCGACAACACTAATCAAGCAATCCACAGAGAGCCTAACAAAAAGAGTTATGCCTCTACCCAGTACAAAACAGTAGGTGCCGCTAAAGCAGGCATTACCCGTACTGTAAAGTATTATCAAAAGGCTTATGATCAAGTTGCTGAATGCGTAGCAAATGGTGAGCCTGAGTATGCGGCTCCATTGCACAATGCATACCGTGATGCTACTGAGCCACAGTTTAATCTTACTCACAAGCAGTTTGCATCATCTTATACGATTGTTGCTGTCGAAGATTACGTTGAACCAATGATTACTAAGACTGGTATCTGTCCAGGCACTGGTAAAAAAATCACTGTAACTGAGGGAATCAATACTCCTCACTACATGTCTACACTTTCAGAATCATACTGGAGTGCATAAGGAATGAGAACTATGCGTAGAAACAAAATCGAATATTCAGCCAATGATGTTTGGGCCGCTTCTGCAAAAGCATACTTGCTTAACGGCAAGACTTATGTGAAGGCACATGAGGGTTCTGATAAGGTAAAATCCAACCGTGACATTATGTTGGAACTTCTGCAAAACAACCTTAAGGGTGTTGATGCTACTACCAAGAATCTTGGTGTTCAAGTTCGTCAACATTACAAAGCCTTGACATTTAAAATGTTGCAAGGTGGTTGGATGTCAGATTTTGATAAGTCTGCTATGGCATTAGCAGATAAAGACACGATCACCAATTCAAGTGATTTCGGTATGATCGCAAGTCTTCCAAAAGCATATGACCGTGCTATCGTTAAAAAAGGTCAAGAGGACCGAATTGCTGAGGAGTCTAAGACTTCTACTGCTATCGGTAAAATCAAAGACAGATTAGAGTTAGACATTACTGTTCTTAGAACCATTCTGTCACACAGGTATAATTGTTACTTTATCACTGCTAAGACTAGCACTGGTAACGTAGTCTTTTTTGCCTCTTCTACTTTGCATCCAGCAGTAGACACTGAACTTAGAATTAAGGGCACAGTCAAAGGTCATCGTACTGACGATGATGGACTAGTGACCACCCAGTTGAATCGTGTTAAAGTAATGGAGGAAAAATGAAAAATCTAGTAATAGGCTTTGTCATAGGATACCTGGTTTGTACGTTTATGTACGGCGGAGCAGGTGCAGTTGGTGACGTTGTAAGTGCATCAGTTACCCAACTATCCGTATGGTGGGACCAAATAGTAGAAGCATTTAATCAACCTAGGGGTTGACATTCTTGCTGTTTGGATGTATAATAATAGAATAATATTTAGGAGAAGCATATGAGTGCAAGTTGGATACACAAACTTAACGAATCTAATTCAAAACTTCATAAACAAGATGTTTTGAAACAAGCATTAGAGGCAGCCACATTAGGCAGTGATAATGCAGATACGTTTCTAAAACTTGCAGGCATGTGCTACAATCCTTACGTTACATTTGGTGTGCGTAAGGTTCCTTCTAAGACTTCAACTACTACTGAAGTAATCGAAGATCCTGAGACAGGTCAACGACAAGTCTCAATTCAACGTCCTACTGAAGCAGAAGATAATTGTTTTGCTGAGGAGAATCCTTGGGAAGACTTTGTTGCATTACTAGAAGAACTGAAAGAACGTAAGTTAACTGGTAATGCCGCTATCGAAGCAGTAGAAGAAATGGCTGTGCGATTTACTGACGATGAATGGAACAACTTTTGTGCTCCAGTCATTCGCAGAGATTTACGTGCAGGATTTTCTGTTGCTACAATTAACAAAGTTTGCAAGAAAACTGACTACGAAGTACCAGTTTTCAAATGTCAACTTGCTACTAACTCAGAAGGTCGCCCTGAAATGTCAGGCACTAAAAGGCTGGAACCAAAATTAGATGGTGTCAGAGTTCTGATGGTAGTATCATTTGAACCAGGCATGTATGATCACCCTGAGCCAATTGCAACATGTTACAGTCGTAACGGAAAAGTATTTGAGAACTTCACTCACATTGAAGCACAAGTAATTAGTAATGTAAGAAAAATAATTACCTTGTTAGGCAAGGAAATCGGCAATTGCAGAAATGGATTTGTGTTCGATGGTGAAGTAGTTGGTGCATCATTCAATGAATTGATGACACAAGCACGTAGAAAAACTGATGCTAAGGCTGATGATACAGTATTTCATGTATTCGATGTCATGCCACTAGCAGACTTTCAACGTGGGCATTGCAACGCACAATTTAGAAAACGTGTTACTGCAATGAATAACTTAGCACCCTTGTTTGCTGATCTTAGTTCACTAGAAACTATGTCGCACATCATTGTTGACTTAGACACTGATGAAGGTAAACAAGAACTTAAGACATACTCTAACGATATGGTCAATGCAGGATTTGAGGGCATTATGATCAAAGACTTAGAGGCTCCTTACGAATGTAAACGTAACCTCTTCTGGATGAAATGGAAGCCTACTATTACTGTAGACTTAGAAGTCATCGAATTAGAACAGGGCACTGGTCGTAATGAAGGTAGACTGGGTGCATTAGTTTGTCAAGGTACAGACGATGGCAAACTTATCAAAGTAAATGTTGGGTCTGGATTTTCAGACGAACAACGAGACGAGTTCTGGTCAGCATCTGATGATGTTATTGGCGAGACTGCTGAAGTATTATGTGATGCAGTATCTCAAAATCAGGATGGCTCGTATAGTTTACGATTCCCAAGATTCGTAAGATTTAGGGACGACAAATAAGGAAAATTATGAAAATTGAAATAGGTAAGCAATATCAAATATCTAACAAATTTAAAAAATCCTATATAGAAAAGGAATTTTTAAAAAACTATGACAACGGAGATGTTGTTGTAATTGAACAAGGATGGCGCTCTGGTAACTGGTTTGTTACTCCTCAGGATGCAGAAGAAGTTCAAATGTTAACAGAGGCTCAACAAGATGGATTCAATGATGAACTATGTGTCAATGATTTTATCGAAGCAGAAATGATAGATTCATGGGACGGTTGTTGGGACGACTGGGATTGGAGTGGTTACAAGTCAAAAGAAGGCGATGAACTTGAAGAATTCCAAGAAGAAGTATACGAAGAAGGAATGTTCTATTTGCTAGAAAATGGTTTTGATACTGATGATTGCGAATGCTACTTTCAAGGACAAATAGTAATAGTAGAGGGCGATTCCTCTTACAAAGAATAAAGGAGAATAATATGGCATTAGACAAAGAAAACGTAATTGTATCTGAATTTACTGATGATGAAGGGAATCTTCATACATTAGCAGATATGCTTCCAGCACAACCAGGTGATGAAGATTACATCAATGTTGACGAAGGTCAATGTTGCTGTGGTGAATATGACTGCAAGGATGAATATGTTCATTGGAGTTCAGGATACTAAAATGGCAAAAGTAATTGTAGCAACGATGTCTGAGTGGCACCAAGTAGAAAGAAAATATGCAGTGGAAATTGACATTGCATATCTTACGGATATGTTTCCGGATAAGTCTAAAGAAGAAATTCAACAATTGTTTGATGACCTCGAATCAGGTGTTGTACTTGTTGATGACCTAGAAGAAATGGGTTACGAAGAAAATGGTTATGATAAGTTTTACGGAATCGATTGGGACTACCTAGACGAAGACGATTGGTGGACGATGAGAAAAGGTGGATTTGATGTCACATATGATATGGAAGTAATTGAAAAAGATGACTGACCTCAATTACACTCCGGATCAATGGCCAGAGAATATCAAAAAGTTAAGACTGCATAAACTAATTGGTGCAAAATATACCTTTCCAGACGGTGATTATTTACAGGTTAGAGAAGTTAAACTTAGAGACAAGGGTATTGAAGGCAAAGGAGAAGACGGTATTGCACCTATGATTACATACCATATTCGACAAGGTCCTGGAATACCTAGACAACTTAACATGTTTTACCAAGAATTTATTGACACATATGGTCATTTGTTTGCTAAAGAACTTGGAAGAGAAAATAATACTAAATAACCATGCAAAATCTTACTAAATACTATGTACGATAATGCAGAGGAAAAATCTTATATGAAGACAAGTATCTTTATAGCCTGGCTTACTTTATTTACAGCACTTACTATCAGTGGTGTTGCCATTTATTATTCAGTGTCAGGTCTAGCCGCTATATTCTCAGCGGCAGTTATCCCTATTATAGTTATGGGAGGAGTTTTAGAAGTAAGCAAACTTGTTACAGCAGTTTGGTTACATAGATATTGGGGAATAGCCACGTGGTGGTTAAAGACTTACCTTAGTATTGCCGTATTGGTTTTAATGTTAATTACGTCAATAGGTATCTTTGGATTCTTGTCTAAGGCACATGATACTGCATCTGGTAATGCAACAGAAGCAATTGCAACAGTACAAAGAATAGACGGGCAAATTGCAAGAGAAGAAAACAGAATTGAAATATTAGAAGAACGTATCGCAAGTCTGCAATCCACAGACGGATTCGATGTATCTGCATCTATTACCCAACAAGAAACAATCAGAGACGGTGCATGGGAACGAGTACAGGGTGACATTGATTATGCACAGGGTCAGATAGACAGACTTAGAGATCAATTAGCAGTATTAGATGAAGCAGTAAATGACCTCAGAAACAGAGGTGTAGAAGTAATTACTACAGATGAAGGTGGAACGTTTAGACGAGCAGAGACTGAAACAATTGACTATGTGGCTCAAGCAGAAGCCCTCTATGAACAGCAAACACCACAACGTGAGTCAATTGCAGATGATATTGCAACACAACAAGCAAACATTGACAGATACAGGGCACAAGCACAGACAACAATAAACGATGCTAACGCAGAAATTAATCGTTTAAGAGATCAATCTACATCATCACAAGACGATGATTTGAACCAAATTGATGAATGGAACGCAGATATAGATGATATCTACAATGTAATCGACCAACTAAAAGATGAAAAGTTTGAGTCTGAGCAGGCAGTTAGATTAGTAGAAAGTGAAGTAGGACCCATCAGATATATCGCAGAGTTTTTTACTGGTACAGAAGAAGCAGATAATAATCTATTAGAAACCGCAGTATCATGGTTGATTATGGTTATCATTTTTGTATTCGATCCTTTAGCAGTCTTATTGCTGATTGCATCACAATATACATTTGAGCAACGCAGAAAGGAAAAACAAAGCCTGGAAAAGCCACAACCAGACGATGATCCAGATCCTGAACCCATGGGAAAAGGGTTTGATATGGAACCTTTTGGTTCGGAACATGGTCGTCAACATATGCTTAACAGCAAAGATGATGATATCCCTGACCTAGAAGACTACGATAAAATGAAAGCAGACCTGCAATCAAAACCAAGCAGTCCGCCTAGTGCTGTAGATGATGCCGCAAATGTCATGTCTGGTTTTGATTTAGATTTTTCAAAATTAGAACCCAGTGTAAAAGAAGCAAAAGATGCTTTTGAAAATTGGGAACTTAGTAAGTTTCACAAAAAGTTGCAAGAAGAAGTCTCGGTTGAAAACGATCAGGTGAGTGAGCCTGTACCCGAGCCTGTCTTAGATCAACCTGAAGTGATAACAGAAGATCCAGAGTTACAAGCAAAAATAGATGAAACTAAACAAGCATTTAAAGAGTATGAGGGCAACAAAGTTGAAGAAGAGGTTGAAGAAGGACCTAGAGTTTCACAAGGTGTCACATACGAAAAAGTAAGAGACAGTGACTATTATATTGACCCAGAAGGCAAACAGATACATGAAAATGCTATTAAAGAAATGCACCCTGAATTGCAATTACAAGAAGACAGTGGCGCAAGACAAGCAGGAACTAGTTTCGGAACCACATTCCCAATCATCGCAGTCAAAGGCGATATCTTTGTAAGAGTTGATCAGATGCCAAATCGTGTCTTTAAGTTTGAGGGCAAGGATTGGATGGAGATCGATAAAGATTCGACAGACTCATATACGTTTGATGAAGAATATATCAAATACATAATTGCTCAAATTAAAACAGGCGAGTATGACATTGATTTATTATCAGAAGCAGAACGTGTCCAAGTAGAGATTTATCTTACAAAAAATTCTGGGTAAATCAATTACCCAAAAGTATTGCATAAACCTTCTCAATTTCATATAATACTAAGTAAGTTAAATTAATAACGCCCAAGTTAGGAGGGTAAGTATGAAAAACATTTCAAATGTAGTATTGTTATCAGCATTGATTGTAACCACAACGGGTTGTTCAATGTTCGGTGGCAAAAAAGCAGACAACGTTGAAGTCCCTAAGACTACAGCAGTCACTCAGCAAAAACTCAGCACATTCTTTGAAGACGATGGTATCAGAGTCAATTGGGAATGTATTGACAGAAACGGTTGGACTCTTAACATTACATGTAAAGAATCTGAGATCAAATCGATTGAAGCAACCATTACTATTCCATCAAACGGTGGCACTAATTTTAATGGTCAGTCTGCAAATCAAATAGGTCAACTTGAATCTATGGCAATGATTGCTAGGTTCATCAACGAAGATATTACTACTGAAAGGGTAGTAACTCTTATGGCTCAAAACGTTGAAAAAGCAGACGATACTTATCGTAATCCTATCAAGGGTACAGGGCAAAACAATGTAAATGCTCCAAGACTACCAGCAGTCGTTGGCATTACAAGCAGTGAGCCACTAGCACCTAGAGACCCTGGCAAACCAAACATGAACTTTGCTGTTCGTTCTAATATCAATGATACTGTAAGAGAACTCAACACAGTTGTCAGAGGGAACGCACAAGCAATCATGCGAGGAACAGTGTTTGAAGTCGATCAAAAAGACGATCAATTGATTCAAATCACTGCTACATGGCATAGAGAAAGAGCCGAAACAATTCAGAACGATATAGCACCTTATTTTAACTAGGAGTTATTATATGAGGCTAGTTCTCGCGGTCTTATTCATACTTACTTCTCCCGCGGCATATGCAATGCAAGTCGAGGGAGAAGGTCCTACACTAGAGATAGCACTTAATAACGCATTTAAAGTAGCAATTGACAATGAAGTAGGTGTCATATTAGATACTGAACGCCATTTGCAAAATGGTGAAATAGTGCATAATCAAATCTTATCATATAGTGCAGGATATATCAAAACATATCAAATTAAACATCACATCTATATTAGAGACTTAAACTTACATAGAGTAATTGTAAACGTTTCTGTAGCCAGTTCTAAGTTAAAGAACTTTTTGTTGAGTCGTAATCATAATCCATTGGGTTTTAATGTTGATAACATCAAAGCACAAATACGATTGTACAAAGAGGGTTATGTAGACGGACAAAAGTTACTTGACAATACTCTTAAGTATTTTCCTAGTGAGGCTTTTAATGTGACTGTACATGATTTTAGTGTCGTTGCAGACTATCACAATCCTAACAAACATTATTTACATGTCCCTTACACTATATCTTGGGACCAAAAATATTTGGTAGCATTGCAAGAACTTTTAATTTTGTTTGAGGGTGACAGGGGAGGCCGTACATATATTTCATTTGACGAAGAACGAGTTTATATTTCGGACCAAATAATGTATAGAAAATTGCGAAAAGTATTTGGTCGCAATGACTTTGTGCTATTAAATATTAACTCATTGCATAATGAATCCTCGATAAATATATGTGTACAAAGTATAAGATATATTCCTGATCAACCTTGGGGAAGTAGTAAAGCATTATATACGTACACGGGCGGGGGATTATCATTTCACACAAGTAGAGAAACTACAAGTTTTTTGATGCACCCTATAAATGAACAAGATTTAAGTGAATTTGAGGGAACAACAGAGTTGACTTTAACAGTCTCCTCCGCTAAAAACTGTCCAGAAAATTCAATAAGATAAGTACATCATATGAGTGAAAAAAATGAGTTTCATTGTTCTTTTTGTGGTACACACAAAGAAAATGTACAAAAATTAATTGTCGGTGAACAAGTAGCAATCTGTTCTGATTGTGTTGCCCTTTGCCAAACATTAATTGAAGAAGAACAACCAGATGATGCTCAAGCAAAATCTGATGTTATAGAAAAGGTTGAACCTCATGCTATACTTAGACACCTAGATAAGTATGTTGTTGGTCAGAAGTCTGCTAAAGAGGTCCTAGCAGTAGCAATTACTAATCATTACAAACGTGTATTCAATCCTCCCCCTGCAGGATTAACTATTCAAAAAGGTAACGTACTTTTATTAGGACCAACAGGGTGTGGTAAAACTTTACTTGCACAAACAGTTGCAAAATATCTTAATGTTCCTTTTATTGTTGCTGATGCTACTAACTTAACCGAAGCAGGATATGTCGGTGAAGACGTAGATAGTATGATAAGTGTATTATTATCAAAAGCAGACGGTGATGTAGCAAAAGCAGAACGTGGCATCATTTTTATTGATGAAATAGACAAAATAGCACGTAAGAGTGAAAACGTTTCTATAACACGTGACGTAAGCGGAGAGGGCGTACAACAAGCACTTTTAAAGATTGTAGAAGGCACAGTATGTCGTGTTGCTCAACACGGCAAACGTAAGCACCCTCAGGAGCCCCTCATTGAAGTTAATACTAAAGACATACTCTTTATAGCAGGCGGTGCATTCGATGGTCTAATAGACGTTGTGAAGGCTAGAACAACGGGTACAAACATAGGTTTCGGTAGTGAATTGAAAGATACAGAGTCAGGGCATTTTAAAGATGTAAAAGCAGATGACTTAATGAAGTTTGGAATGATTCCTGAATTTATTGGAAGATTCCCTACAACAATTAATGTAGAAGAATTATCTAAACAAGAACTAATCAAAGTACTGACAACAGTTAAAAATAATTTTATTGATCAATACACCTATCTTTTTAGCATTGATGAGATTGAGTTGTCTTTTACTGACGATGCGATTGAAGAAATAGTAATTAATTGTATGCAACAAAAGACAGGCGCACGTGGTTTACAAACAGAAATAGAAAGAGTTTTACGACCTCATATGTTTGATTCAGGAAAATATAAAAAGAAAGGTATTACGGAACTAAATATAGACAAGGAATTAGTAATTAACCCACAACCAATTAAATGACATATAGAACTAACAAACATAAAGGAAGAAATTTTAACGACAGGAAAAAACCATTCGTTCAACAACCTCGAGGCAACAAAGTTGTTGTAATCGACGGCAATGTAGATCAAGCATTACGTAAATTTAAAAAGAAAGTTTCAAACTCTGGCTTAATTGATGACATCAAAAAGAATGAATTTTATGAAAAGCCAACAAATAAAAGAAAAATTAAAAAAGCAATGGCTATCAAACGTGAAAAGAAAAGACAAGCCACTGAGTTAGGACCACGTAGTCCTAGAAGTAGAAAATATTAACCCAAAATTACTTGAAAAATACTTTTTTATCATTATATAATGATAAATAGTTATGTGAAAAAGATAGGTTTCTTATTCACATGGATGCCGAAAGGGTCCAAACTTTAATCTTGCTTTAAAAAGGAGAATATTATGACAAGCAATATACCAACCTTACGTCTAAAATCTTTAGACATACCCTCAATACATAAATTTGGAATCGGGTTCGATTCGATCTTTGATGACCTTAATCGACTAGCCGCAGTTGCTGGGAAGGATAATTATCCTCCCTACAATGTAGTCAAGCATGACGATGACAATTATGTTATCGAACTTGCAGTCGCAGGGTTTAGTAAAGATACTATTTCTATTGAGGTAGATCAAAACCAGTTAAAAATCTCATCTAAAGTAAAAGAAGATGTTGATGAAGGACTGGAGTATTTGCACAGAGGAATTAGTGCAAGACACTTTGAGAGATCATTTACATTAGCAGATCACGTTTACGTAAAAGATGCTAAAATGACAGATGGAATCTTAAAAGTTATCTTAGAACGTCAATTACCTGAGGAACTCAAACCCAGAACTATTGACATCTCCTCTGATAAATAATATAATAGAGGTATGTTGTGCGTAGTTTCGGCTACGCACACATTTAATCACTCTAAACCAAGGAATTATTATGACACAAGAATTTGATGCAACAACAGAAGGAAAAATCAAACCTAATTTCGCATTGCAGGAACCGCCTTTGTTCAAAGTTATTTACATCAATGATGAAGTAACAACTATGGAATTTGTCGTAGATACCTTATGTGATTATTTTTCTTACAATCCAGATACCGCATCCAATATTACTGCTGACATTCATAGAGACGGTTCGGCTACTGTAGCAGTTTTACCCTACGAGATCGCAGAACAAAAAGGTATCGAAGTTACTTTAGAAGCACGTTCAAAGGGTTATCCGCTTCAAATCAAAGTAGAAGCAGAATCTTAAACTAAAACAGAAATTCTTTTAGGATTAAATTGTTTGACATTCTTCCCTTCTAGGGGATTGCTTACACACTGAATATCACATTTACGGGGAAGTATTAAAGTTGCTTCAACAGGTTTATCATATGATCCATAGATCCAATGAGTGACTTTACTTTCACTATCTGCATTTAGAACAGTATCTAGTGGTGTTTGTGTTTCAACGTATTCAGGCACTTGACCAAAATAACAGTTTTCATTAGGGACACCATTAGTTACAATTACAATCTTTTTAACATCTAAGTGGCGTTGAAGTTTTTCTATAGTCTTATGCAAAAAGCCCATGTCATCTAATCTATATTGGTTATATTTCAAATCATCTATTGATATAGATTTTCCGGGCTCATGTGCAGTCTCCCAACAGTTACTACCAATAACTGCAACACCATCGATTATCACTATATTATGATGTAAAATGACAATGTTAGGTATTTTTTGTGCTATTGTTACTAACTGAGAAGTTCTATGATTGATATCGCCATCACAATCTTCATACTCAAGCATGCCTGGTGTGTAAAAGACACCTTGATATTGTTGACTAAGATGGACAAGGGTTTGCGTTACGGTTCTCATATCAGAACTAATGTTTCCCGTTAATATGCAATACAAACTTGTAGGTTTATCATGCCAATTAAAAGAATCATTAGGTTCTAAATTCAGATCACTGAGTACATCAAACCCGATATCGATCATTTATTATGCCTTACTTGATTTGTAAATTAGGCTTTGCTGATCCTTTTTTAGGTCCAGACTTTTTAGGTGCTGCCTTCTTAGGGGCCGCTTTTTTTGCAGTAGTCTTTTTAGGTGCCGCTTTTTTAGGAGCAGTTTTAGCAGGTGCCTTTTTTCTAGGAGCCGCTTTTGCTCTTGGTTTAGCAGGAGTTTTTGGAGTAGTTACTGTAGAAGATTTACCGCTAGATTTTTTATCATCTTTTTTACGGTAAAAATAAACTACGGCGACAACTACTGCCAAGCCTAAAATGACTGAAATTTCATTTTCCATATTATCTCCTTTTGGATTACATTCTACATTGTATTTATGAGGAAGTCAACTGCTTTGTTTTTTATTTTAACCAAATAATTTTATAAATAATTATGACACAGAGGAGAATCATCAATGAAAAAAGAGAGGGCTGAAAAAATCCTAAACTTTTGGATGAACGAAAAACTACCTACAGTAGCCCAACAAAAACGACAACCATACAGACCTGATCTTTATATAGTACGCAAAACATGGCGAGTACTAAATGCCACATGTTTTAACAACGAACTTAAAATGCCGGCATTTACATTTCACTCTCGCAAGTCATGGTGGGCAATGTGTTGTAGTGATGATAGCAAACCAAGAAAATTAAAATCAAAATCCTGTTGTGAAATACAACTAAGTGATAAGTGGTTTTGTAGGCAATGGTTTATTGATACACTTGCACATGAAATGGCACATCAATATCAATGGGACATCGATGGTGTAAAACGAGTCAACAAGGGTTGGGAGCCTATTATGTCTCATGGACCTTCATTTTTTAAACATAGAGATAACATTGACAAATACGGCATGTCTTTAAAAGTATGTCACAGAAACGCCAAATGGTTTAAGTATCAGTCTTTAAAGAAATGCTGATAAATACTATCATGCATGATTCATTACTTAACACATTAGATTTAATTAACGAAGACGTAACTCTTAGTGCCAGTCAAATTAATAAGTATCAGGAAAGATTTGACAAGTTTATTGAGATGATTCGTACTGGCATGGCCTTTTACACTGTAGACAGAGAAGCAGTAATTGCTGAACCTAGTGAAGCAGATAGATTTCAAGGTTTAAAAGACGAAGATCAGTTTAAGGGCGGACTTAAAATTAAATTAGAAACTGGTGATGAGATACCTTTAAGTAAGTTACTAAAGACACCAGACTTAGGTGGACAAGCAATCGTTGGGCAAGATGAAGGAGAGTCTACTGAAGAAGTCGGTAAAGAATCAGCAGTACTCAAACCGTCTCAAATCGGAATCACAGATAAAGATATTCCAGCAAGTAAATTAGGTCAAGAAATTATTGCTAATGAGTCACTAAACTCTACTGAATATGGTAAAGTTGTAGTGCAAATGGCTATTGATATTATGGAAGGTAAGAATCCAATTATACCTGATGATGTTCCTCCTAAGATAAGATCATCTATACATGATTATGCAGGAGAGTATTTAGGAGTATTAGCACTCATCGAAGGCACATCACGTTTTCCAAGACGTAGAAGTTTTGAAGAATGGTTAGGTGGAAGTGTCAGTGACTTAATCATTAACTTTCCTAGTGCGGCCAATACAAACATTGCTGACAGTTTTGCGGCAATCAAAAACACAACTACAAATCACACAATTAATATTTCTAGTAAAGGCAAAGGGGGAGGGGCACCACCTAGCATTAGCGGATTAAAGATACCAGACAGTATAAAAGAAAATCCTGCATTTGAAGCATCGATGAAGTTCATTGAAGTATGTCAATCAGATGCCCCTATACCAACGCCTAAGACAGTTTCTTCAGTATTCTATGCTATGAACGTACTAGCAAGATATAAACCTGATGCAATACCAGATAAATTCAAACCTTTCTTACCTTTTAATGATCAAACAATCGATGAAGCATCAGAAAGTGTTAAAGCATTTAAGACACAAAATCCAATCGAAATGGAAGAGTATGCAAGTCTATGGGCAGATACAGAATTTAAAAAGCCTTCCTCTGATGGAGGCAAACTTACTTATGTAGTTAAGAAAGCAGTTATGGAAGCAGTCAACGAGGGAGGAGCATTCCCAGAGTTTCAACAAGTTATACTTGAGATTTTAGACATGAACTTTATTCAGCAATATGCTGATGTTAGTACTAAAAAGGGTCCTAAAGTTATGACGTTTGCTACTCAATGGCCTGCTAAACTTGAAGGTAAAGTATCATTAGAATCTAAGTCAGGAGCAACTGATCCTACTAAAGGTGGATTCTCATTTAAACTAGCAAACACGCCACCCAAGACAGTCATAGACGAACCAAGTGAGGGTGACGGTGAAGAAGTTAAAATGAATGATACACCAAAAGACTTTGCAAAAGATACTAAAGCAATAACAAAAGGCGGTAGCAAAGACGTTACTGATATATTTAAGAAACGACAACCAAGTAGTGGTGTCGGAAGGAACAAAAGATAATGGCAAAGAAGAAAGCAAAAACACCAATCAACGTACAGAATAAACAAGTAGAACCTTTTATCTATCAGGCTACGTTAGTTAAAGTAGTGGACGGAGACACAATTGACGTAACACTAGACTTAGGATTTAATGTCTTGCTACACAATCAAAGAGTTAGACTTGCTGGAATCGATACACCAGAAAGCAGAACTAGAAATTTAGAAGAAAAGAAATTAGGATTAGCCGCTAAAGAAAGACTTAAAGAGATATTAGCAGAACATAAGTTTAAGATACAATCATTAGGTAAAGGCAAGTACGGTAGAATCTTGGGTATCCCTCACACAGATGATGGACAGAATATCTGCAACATGTTAATAGAAGAAGGACACGCCAGAGAATACGACGGCGGCAAAAAGAAATCTTGGACCTAAACAATGAGAGCATCTGAGTTTTTAACTGAATACAGAAGGCTTAAAAAATACCGAGATGGTGGTAAACCAGATTGGTATGAAAAAGCAGTAAAACTAAAAACAGATAATCCTCGTATGTCTGCCGTAGAAATTGGTAGACAAGTTGGCGCCGTATCCAACACTATTCACTATTGGCTCACAGGTCGACCGGACAGCAAGGGTAATATATACAACGACAATCCACCATTTACTCAAAAAGATTTCCCACTAGGGGTAGGTAGGACATATTTCGACGGAGCCAAACCTTGGTGGTATGAAGAAGCAATAAAACTGCGTAAACAAGGCATGATATTTCCAGCCATATCCAATAAACTTTCAACACCTGAGAAAAAGATTGGCCCAGTATCAATAGCCCGTTGGTTAGTTAAAGGGAAAAAATATCCAAGTGGCAAACTTATCAATCCAGATGCTCCGTTTACGCCGAAACCAAAAGCAAAACCAATAAACATAGATTTAATAAAAGAATTAATAGTTGACAAATATACTGATGAAGAAATTATTGAACTTATAGCAGATGAGAAAGGTAATAAGATAGCCAATCAAATAAAAGCAATTATACCAAAACTCAGACAGAAACTGAATCCAGGCACGTCAGTTATTGACAAAACTCGTACTGGTGTTATGAAAGATCCAGATATTACTGGGTTTGTACAAGAAAAATACACAGGAGACAACTGGCAACTATTAGAAGTTGACGATCAGTTTCAAGCGCCTGTTGGTGACTGTTTTGAAGCCGCATATAAAAAACTATATAAAGTTTTTAGAGAGCATCCTGAAGCCAAACTTGTACATGCAATTGTTACAGGTCAGGGTCCGATCAAAGGCGTACAACATGGTCATGCATGGGTAGAGATAGGCGACACAGTTTTAGATTATTCAAATGGTCGTAGTATCGAAATGCCCAAACAAATTTACTATGCTATAGGCAATGTTGATCCTAGTAATTCAGACGAATACAAGATATATAGTTTTAAAGATATGGTTGACATTTCAATGGATCAAGGCACGTATGGTCCTTGGGAACTGCCAAAAGGTTCCCTATAGCCTGACAGCAATTAAATACTTACATGTACAAAAAGATGCATGTAACATATTCTGGCAAAGACGATCTCACATTAACTTATAACATTAATGAAACATCTATTGCTCAACGATGGGCTACTCTCTTAGATGAAGCAATTCAACAGCATACAATAGATGATCCTAAAAGATTATATGGCTTTGATACGTTAGACATAGAAAGACAAAAAGCAGTTGATGCTATTAATAAATGCGTAGACACTATTAACGACTACAGTCCGGGCTTTGTAGAACGCAGAATGACGCCTGAGTTGATACAAGACGACCTTAATTACTTACATCATATCTTTGAAGTCTATCACGGAATGCTTAATGAGCCGCATGAGTTTTTTGTGTCAGCACCAGTTGATGTTCAACGAGCATTAGGACAATTAAATTTAGAAGTACATAGATGCGAAGCAATGGCTAAAGGGACTGTTAGAAAAATGATGCCAACACATCTAGTAACTTATTATGATCAACCAAGAGGTCCAGGCATTAGAACATTAGAAGATGCTGACTATGAACACTTTACAGATCATGTTGAATTTGGAACTGTATATTTGTTATATGTAGAGATAGGAAAGACTCTACAAGACATGGCTATAGATGACGATCATCATATCGGTGACGAAGCATACAAACCCTTTAGACATTATGCCGCTGATTTCGTTATTAGATACTTTGGTACAAAAACTGAAACTATCAATAACTTTCGTAAGATGTATAAAAAGCATTACGATGAAAATAAAGAATTTTATGATGCGAGATACAATTACGGTCATATATACAATAGACCAGGAAACATTCCGTTAGCAAAACTACAAACACATTTGTCTCCTGAGCAAGTAATAACTGAAATACAAAAAAGACAATTTGTAAGTTCGGTAACATTAACATAACCGAAAGTGTTGCATATGATATATAAAACATGTATAATGCATACTTTAAGAAACATAAATTAGAGGAAATTTTATGGCACTAGTACCAATGGTTTTAGAACAAACAAGTCGTGGTGAACGTAGTTACGACATTTATAGTAGATTACTACGTGATCGTGTTATCCTATTAGAAGGAGAAGTACATGATACTATGGCTAACTTGATTGTAGCACAATTACTCTACTTAGAAAGTGAGAATAGTGAAGCGGATATTTCTGTGTACATCAATTCACCAGGTGGTAGTGTAACAGCAGGTATGGCTATCTACGACACGATGCAATTCATTAAGCCAGACATTAATACAATTGTTATGGGTCAAGCCGCATCTATGGGTAGTCTGTTAGCACAGGCAGGTACTGCTGGTAAACGTAAAATGCTTCCACGTGCTAGGCACATGATTCATCAACCTTCAGGTGGTGCAAGAGGTCAAGCAACCGATATGGAAATTCAAGTTAAAGAAATTTTAGAAATGAAAAAGTATTTGACTGAAATTTATGTAGAACACAATTCTAAAGGCAAAACATTTGAAGAACTATCTGCTGATATGGAAAGAGATAGATTTATGAATGCCCAAGAAGCATTAGAATACGGTCTTGTTGACGAGATTGTTAAGAACAGAGACGATTCATAAAAAAGGGCTGTTTCCAGCCCTTGTGCGATAAAAACTTTTAATTAGTTCGTCACATGTTACTCATGTAACACATAAGTATTTATACCTTATTGTTTATCGTTAACGAACTCATAGAGTTCTTTGGCAGCCTTAATAACATCAGCGGTGTTAATTTCATCACTAGGAATTTCTTTTTGATCTTCCTGATGATAAGCATTCCACTCTTGGGCTGATTGTATTTTTCTTTGTAGATTGCACTCTAAGATACCTTGTGCTTGGTTGAGCAAATCTGCTCTGATTTCAAATCCTGATTTAGACATAATATTCTCCTTTTGTGTGTATGTGTTAAATGTATGTGATAGCCCGTGCTGTCCGGGTTGTATCTTATACAGATAATTTTTCTCTGTTACTGTCTCACTTGTACACAAGGCACATAGCCAAGCACTTTTGAAGACTATCGCATACAATATTACTTATTCCCTGTAACACCTTGTAAAACTTTTTTCTAAGTTATTGATTTTATTAGGCGAAATAATGGGTAAAAAGGCTTGACATTTGGGTCGAAATACCGTATAATAGTATGTATACTTTGAACAATTAACAACAGGTAATTTTATGATATTAGAAAACACAGTAGAAATCGCAGGCGAAACAGTAAGAAAAGAACGTTTTGGACTTGCATCTATAAACGATGAGAACAAAACTTTTACAGGCGATGTTCTTTTCACATCACAGAAAGGTAACAACTTCTCAAAAAGCATCGAGGAGAAGTTTGAAGATACTGCTCAAGTTGATGGGTTGACTGTGTGGAAATCAAACGGTGCTATTCCTTTTGCAGACATGCTGTTGGACTTTGTTCAAATTGGTGCTATCACTTTTGAACAGGCTGAGTTCTCTGTTCTTCAAAGACAAAAAGATGATTCAGCATCATTGGATAATCTTTACAGAGCAGAGGATGGTAACATCTACTTAGGCGAAGGTGCTCTGGATTACAGAGACGAAAGGCTTGCTAAAATTGCAGAGGCTGTTTAATGAGTTTTCAAATCGATAACCAAAAAGGTTTTAAAATCACTTACAAAAACGGGTACACAGTATCCGTTCAGTTTGGTGGTGGAAACTATTGCACTAACCGAGACTTGCCCATTGAAGATTGGGGTCAGGCTGTGCCAGCAAGTGATACAGCAGAAACGGCTTTGATGACTAAAGACGGATTTGTCGAGTATCAAGGTGATGATGTACAAGGTTACATGTCTCCATCTGAAGTTCTTAAGTTAATGGTGTATGCAGAAAGTCTTCCACCGTATGATGAATTAGCGGCGTTTGTTGCTGGGGAAAATCCACAGGTAGTAAAAGATTAATGGAACTAGGTCTCAATCATCAAGCCCTCAAAGAATCAATTGGGGACACAATACTTGCAACCTTAATCAACTTTCCGTTGATTTGGGCACTTAATTATTTGACAATGACTGTATTTTTGTTTGGTCCTTTTGGGGTATCAATCACTAATACTTTCATTCTGTTTTGGATTGCAGTTACAAGAAAATATTATGTTAGAGTCTATTTTGATAAAAAGAATAAGAAAAAAGACTTGACAAAGAAACCAAAGGCAGTATAATAAAAGAATACACACACAGGAGCGAAAATGAATTTTCCAATTGAATGGGTACCTAGTACAACTAAACAGACTAGGAAAGTTGTTAATCAGTTAGACAGAGATCCGAACGAGTTCTATGTCAAAACGATTGCTGATCGACTTGAAGAAGTCAACAAGCCTAACAATCAAGGCATACATGATGCAGTCGAAGACTATTATAAGTTGGGAACTAGTTTTTCTATTACCCAACTACCCCAACATAAAATGGTTCCAATTAAGAACATCTTAATTGACGAAGATATCCAACGTGAAATGGATACCATGCATATTACTAACATCGTCAAAGGCTTTGATCCTAGACGAGTCAATCCAATCTTTGCAGTTAAAGAGCCCAATGAAGAAGTTTATCATTGTACTGATGGTCAGCATACTGTAGTGACTTTAGCCAAATTGGCACAAGCAGATTTGATTGATGAAGTAGAACATGAAGACTGGGACGAAATGGAAGTTGATGTTCTTTATGTTGAAACAGATGATAGGTCGTTTGCACGTGAACACTTTGCGTTTATTAACGGCGTTGGTAAGAAGAAAATAGACGAATACGACAACCACAAGCAACGTGTGTTGAGTTATCGTTTAGATAATAACAACAAGCAAGAGTATGCACTAGCCGCTGATAAGCAGACAATCTGTGAAGATGCAGGTGTATATCCTATCAAAGCAGATGATCAACAGAACTCAGGCATCCCAGGTACATTGACTCATTTGAATGCAATCAAAACTATCAAGCCTGAATGTCTGACGTTTATGGTTAACTTCCACGATAAGTATTGGAAGTCAGAAGTTGTCGATGCTGGTGAAATGGGTATAAGCCGATTGTTATATCAGAAAGCAAACACCCCAACTGATACTCCTGAGTATGAAGAATTCTTAGATCATATCAATGCGATTATTAAGACATTCTTTACTAATCCTGCTCAGTTAAGAACAATTGCTAGTGATGCCTACTCTGGATATTCTAAAGATGTGTTTGGTGCTTCTAAGTCTGTACATGATACAGCCGCTCTGAACATCGTTCTTAAAGTCTATCAAAAGTTAGGTGGTACGTTCTCTGTCCCTGATATTGTATTGTCTCATAAAGACAATGGTAAGGACTTGTATGACTATATTAGCCCTAGCATCAAAAAGAAAGTCAACAAGGTAATCAAAGATGGAAAAGATTCAGCATAGCACTAGATTTCTTTACATCATTCAAACGTCACATAGCAACACGTTAGGATTTGGTGTTGCTACGAACCCTCAGAGACGTTTACAAGACTATGTGGCACATAGTGCGGCTAAGCAAGAGTTCTATCAACTGTACTATGGTCCTAAGTCTGATATCGATGCCCTAGAGACATATATCAAAAACGAATGGATGCCATATAGATTGGATATAAATGGTAGTTGGAAACTAGAATGGTTTGACCCAAAGCATAAAAAGTCATGTCAAGCATTAGAACAACTAATCGATGACAAAATCAAAGGACACCCAATGCCAGATGTCAGAAAACTTGCTGATATCTATGCCCCATTTAAGAACTATTACTCTAAGTCTGATATAACTAAAGTTAATTTAGACCATGACCCAGACAAATATCTGCAAAAAATCGGTTGACATCACTTGTCAATGGTAGTATAATATACGCATATTTAGGAGATTTGTTATGATAGAAGTATTGCAAGAAACAACTGATTGGGGCGATGCGCCAGTTGCAAACGGCATTTATCATGTCAACGCATCAGGTCATTTAGTTCAACACAATGACAAGAAATTCAAGTCTCCAATCAAAGGGTTTGACAAACGCGGTCGCAAGTTCAACAAGATTGATCAGTATGAAGATTTGTCTCTGCCCAAAACTTCTAATGTTATCATAGTCCAAGGATCTAAGGGTAACACTTACACAATCGAAGATGGCAAATGTTCATGCCCGGGCTTCACATATCGTGGCGATTGCAAACATGTTAAGGCCGTTGCTTAACCCAATTAGTTTGATTTTGTTGTTTAAGGGAGTATAATTATCTTATGACTATGCATTTAGATGTCCGTTTGTCCTCACTCAATACTCGCAAACGCAAGTTAAAATTGACTAAGGGTAAACTTAAAGAACTAGAATTGCGATGGCGTGAGCATAATAGAAACTGTAAACGTAATCACATGCATGCCTTTAGGTTTGATACACTAGAAGAATATATCGATTATTCATATGGTCTTAAGAAACGTCCTGACCCACGTGATCGTTCTACATTCAAGCCTGTCAAGCCTACAGAAAACTGGCGTGCTAGACTTGATGCCGATCACAGACAGAAATATCCATCTGCTATGGAAGAGGGTATGAAAGATGGTTCCTTTATGAAAGGTGGCAAAGGCGGTGGTACTAAGCAAGAGCCTCAGAAGTACACAGGCGATCTTATTGCAGGTATTGCTACAATGCATAAGTCAAATGCTGTTCCAGTTATGAAAGGTACAGATCAAGCAAAAGATATTGCAAGGATGCGTAGGTAATGACTGATATTGTACTTGCTATTCCTTATTTTTTCTGGTTAGGACTTATTAATTTAGCAATGTATTATACTATAAAGGAGACCTTATGAAAGAAGTATATGCCCAAGAAACATTAGTAGAATGTACAGATAATGGTAAATCAATAACTGCTGATGTTGATAGATTTCGACCCGGCCAGTTTTTGTCTGTCGTTATGAATACAGTCACTGTAAATTTACAATACCAAGATAAATTTGATCAGTATGTAGGTTCAATGGGCGGATTAGAATTTGTTTCTAAAGGTCCAAAAACTATAGGAACTTATAGATGAGTGGGGAGAAGGGGCATAAGTGTAGCATCTGCAATTGCATCTACACCGAGTCAGAGGGAGGTATCGAAGGTCACTTCGGTATTCTCCCTGTTGCTTTTTGCCCTACTTGTTTTTCAAGTTGTGTAGATATGGTCAAGAAACTTGAGGAGGACTATTTCTTTGACACAGATTGAAACAGAATTTAACCCTGATAGAGTTGAAGCAAAACTAAGTAAAGAGGTACAAAATCAGTACAAAGACTCCACTATGAGCAAAGGTGCTAAACTTGCTATGGAGTTAAATGCAGAACGAAAACGTCTAAAACAAGAAATGGACGAACTGCAAATTGAAGTAGAAGATTTAAGACCTGCAACTCCAACAGGAACTATTGATAGTCATGTTAAATGGATAGCAACTATACTTGCTGTAGTTGGAGTATTCATAATGAGTGCAGGTTTTACAACAGAAGGACAAATTGCATATGCAATTTCCGCAGGAGCATGGATCTACGTAGGACATTGCTGGAATGATAAAGCAATTATGATAGGTAGTTCAATTACTGGAACTTCTGTTTTACTAACTTTAGTTGAGGCGCTAATTAGTACGAATTAGTACTTAACTACACAGAATTACATGATACGACAAATGTTTATAGGATCTCCCAAATGCGATAGGTTTCGTATTTGCCCATTTACATTGCATACAATCCTGTATTGTTGTATTATAGTAATACATTGAGCAATATGGTATTGCCCAGTGAATATATAATCTAAGAGGAAAAATATATGACAAATGCAACAGCATCAAAGTCTGCGAAATTCTTAGCCGCTTTACAAGCAGGTGAAGAACTCACAGCAAAGCAAATTGCCGCACGTTTCGGCATTGGTAACCCAACTGCAACAGTTAGTGACCTACGTCTAAGAGGCGGATATGCTATCTATGCTAACCCTACTAAAACAGGTGTTACAAGATATCGTTTAGGTACTCCGACTAAAGCAGTCGTAGCCGCAGGCTACAGAGCATTGGCAGCCCAAAAGGCTTCCTAACTCTTAGGAACTAGGTTCGGGGGAGCCTAAATTCCCCCACTTTACTTTCCCCGGTAATACTTTATGAAACTATTTCACAGTTTAATGAACAAACTAGACAGGTATAGATTGATACCTGATCGTTTGACAGGTGCAGACTATATGCATCGTTACTATCTTTTTCTTAAAGATAGAACAAAGTTCCCCTTCAATGTCACACTTCACAAAATAGTCAAAAGTGACGAACCGTTTTTACATGATCACCCGTGGCCATACATGACCATAATTCTAAAGGGTGGTTACTGGGAAAACACTCCCAAGGGGAGGACTTGGAAAGGTCCTGGGAGTGTAATTAGACGTGGTGCTCAGGACTTTCATTGGTTAGAATTAGATGATGAGAAGCCTGTCACCACGTTGTTTTTTATGGGCCCACAAAAAAGAGAGTGGGGTTTTTTAAATAGTAATGGAGAATGGGTACATTACAAGGAGTTTTTATATGGAACTAAGTAATCTGGAAATTTTAATGTTGATATGGATCGGTTGGGAAGCACAACGTCTCTATCGTAACTACCGAGATCAACAAACAGTAAAGATGATTATCGAAAAGGTTGAGTTAGAAGAAGAACGCATTAATCAAAAGATTGTTGATGAAGTTCATCTCCGTTTACCTATCTGTTATGTTGAAAAACATGATGAAACTGATTATCTTCTATACAATAGAGACACAGAAGAATTTGTATGTCAGGGCAGTTCATATGAAGAACTCGCAGAACTATGCAAAGATCGTTTTGACACAGTTTTAGTCAAAGCCAAAGACAAAGCAATGTGGTTTGCAGATGGCAAGGTAAAGGAGATTACAGAATAAATGAATATCTTTAGGACATTCTTAATTGCAGGCAGTTTAGTTTTTTCAGTCTCTAGTAATGCACAAATACTTGACGAAAGAATTAAGATTACTTTAGAATCGCCTCGATACGATCATCATATTGGACAGATTGGTTCAGTTCGTGGCTGGGCATTCCACCCTACTCAGTATATGGATGTTGTTGAAATTTACATTGACGGTGAACTATGGTCAGAAGTGCCAGTTGGTGGTAAGAGAACTGATGTGTACAATGCATATCCTACTGCATTAAACTCTGAATACTCTGGGTGGGCACAAACTATTAACTTTAAAGACTTTGCTGAAGGATACCATGAGTTAGAAGTTAGAGCATACACCACTTTTGGTCGATACAATTCTGTAGTTGGAAAGTTTTGTGTAGAGAAAGTGCCCGGGGGCAACTTTATTTCTGACACTAGCAAAATAGACTTTAAAACTATGGATCTTTTTCATATGGCGAAGAATGCCTTGTTACTACAGAAAATAACAATTGATGGCGAATTTTACAACATGGAACTTCATTGGGACACTGCTACACAAGGATTTATTGTTGAACAAGTAGAACCCTATGTGAGTAAAACTGATCTGGAAGATTCAGAGTATGAAGGTTGGTGTACTTTGTGTAAACCTAGCATTTAAATTATTGTATATCAAAAATAAAAATAAATATACGTATATAAGGGAGACTTGATTGACACACGTAGTAACTGAAGCATGTATAAAATGTAAACACACTGATTGCGTGATTGTCTGTCCAGTAGATTGTTTCTACGAAGGACCAAACTTTCTTACAATCAATCCAGATGAATGTATTGATTGCGGAGTATGTATTCCTGAATGTCCTGAAGATGCTATCTTTGCTGATACAGAAAAGAAAATAGTAGAGAAGACAGGTAAAGACATGGAGTTCTGGGTAGAACTTAACGGTCGTCTTGCTGAAAAGTGGGAAGATAATGTCATTACAGATAAGAAAGACCCTCCCGAAGATTATGCTGAATGGCAAAACAAACCAATTGGTGAAAAGATACCATTGTTGGAGATTGAATGAGTAAAAAGTTTATCCACGTAAACATGCACAAAATTAGAGCAAACAAAAAGCATGGGACAAACGAAGCAGTCATTACAGTTAAAGAAGGCAGAAAAAACACATATGGTCACGAAGTAGAAATACATGGACCAAGTAAAATAATATACGGTGGTAATGATAAACCACTTCTACCTTGCGGAGCAAGAGTAGTAATAGAAACAGAAGCAGAGGTAACAATCAAATGAAAGAATTAATTATATTAACATCAGTCTTAGTAGGAAGTAGACTAATTGGCATCGATCCTATTTGGACACCTTTCTTTGCTCTTGCAATCTTAATGCCTTCTATTACTACAAATAGATACATAGGTTATCTATTACCTGCATCTATTATGTTCATCACTGACTTTTATATGTCGAGTATGTTGTTCCCAATGGTATATGGTTGTTTGATGTTTAACACATTCTTAGCATCTAAACTAAACATGTATGTTGCTACATTTACAGGCTTTTTAACATGGCATGTGTTAGTTAACTGGGGACTTGACTTCCCTCCCTTCTCTGCACCCGCATTGTTATGGGACCTAAGATATCTCGCAGGAACATTACTCTATGTAAGTATGTTTGATCTTGCACGTTCAACTAGACAGAGGCTCTCTACAGTTTGAAAATCAGAAATGCTATAGCAATGGCTATGACTAAATTCTTTAGATTCATGGCAGACACATTCTTTGCAAAACGTTACGGACACAGAGCAGTAGTATTAGAAACTGTTGCTGGTGTGCCGGGTATGGTAGCAGGTATGTGGTTACACTTTAAAAGTCTGCGTAAAATGAAAACAGGATATGGTCCTGACATCAGAGAAATGTTAGCAGAAGCAGAAAACGAAAGAATGCATTTAATGTTTTTTATAGAAATTGCAAAGCCTAATTGGTTTGAAAGATTTTTAGTTTTAGTAGCACAGTTTATTTTTATGATCTTTTACTTTATCATCTACGTGGTTAGTTATAGACTAGCACATAGAATGATTGCTTACTTTGAAGAAGAAGCAGTTAGAAGTTATACTGATTATCTTACAATGGTTGAAAACGGAGAAGTTCCAAACGTTCCTGCTCCGGAATTAGCAATCAAATATTATAATTTAGAAAAAAATGCTAGGTTATCTGATTTAATTAAATGCGTAAGAGCAGACGAATTACATCACAGCAAAATTAATCATCAATATGCGGATAGAGTATGAAAAAGAAATTTATAGATTACTTTATGGAGATGGCAGAACTAACTGCCTCTTTAAGTTATGCGACCCGATTACAGGTCGGAGCATTAATTGTTAAGGGCAATCGTATTATAGGAACCGGCTACAATGGTATGCCCACAGATTGGGAAAACGATTGTGAAGTAAATGGTGCAACAAAGCCTGAAGTCTTACATGCAGAAACAAATGCTATTGCAAAAGTAGCACAAAGCACAGAATCATCTTCAGGTGCAACTCTATTTTGTACACATGCCCCGTGTATGGATTGTGCAAAACTTATCTATCAATCTGGAATTGAAACTGTGTACTTTCGCAATGAATACAGAGACGATGCAGGTATTAAATTTTTAAAACTAGGCGGTGTTAATGTACATCACTACGATACTGGCAGGGTACCTCTATGAGTGATATTGAAAAGAAAGCGGCTTATAAAGTAACGTTCCAAGATAAAAATGTCAAAGTTATCGAATACACGTTTGACAAAATATCTGAAGCCATTCTTTTTCAATGTGGTATGATAAAGAAAGGTTATGAGCCACATCTTACCAGAATATTAATATAATTAATGAATATTCCAGAAGTAAAATGTTCCGTTTGCTCTTGTAATATTGATCCATATGATGTAAAATATCATAATGCTGAACGAACTGCGGCTTTCTGCGATGCAGAATGCAGTTTAAAATGGTACCAAAAACTTAAGGAAAAAGAAAATGAGTGAAACACAGTCTTTAATCGAAAATGTCAATAACATTAAACGTTGGCATCATGACCGTAACTTAATCGACGGCAGTGATGATAAATCACAGTTTGCTAAGTTGATACAAGAAGCAGGAGAACTGTCAGATAACATTTGCAAAAATAAAGATATCTCAGATGATATCGGTGATATGATTGTTGTTTTAATCAACATAGCAGAACGCAATGGCTTATCACTTACTGATTGTGTACGCAGAGCATGGGACGACATTAAAGATCGTAAGGGTCAAATGAGAGACGGAGTCTTTATTAAAGAAGAAGATTTGATTAAAGAAAGTTTAGGAATAAAAACATGACAGATAAAAAGTTTACACCGGAAGAGTTAGAAAATTCTAAAAGAATTTATAAATCTGCTACACCAAAATATGATGTTAGTTGGTGGATTAAATGGACTGCAAGTATTTTTATTCTTGCAAGTATGAGTATCAGAGGTGTAGAAGGTTTACAGAATTATGATTTGATGCTAAGTATAGTCGGTGTGACTGGCTGGTTGACAGTAGGTATTTTATGGAAAGATAGAGCCTTAATGTTGTTAAATGGCGTTGGACTAATTATCATGTTACAAACTTTAATAAAAGGTTTAATGGCGTGAAAAATTCAATAAGAACAGTGTCTAATTTTCCTATAGAAGGAGTAGAATTCAGAGATATTACTGGATTACTAGAAGACCCTAAAGCCTTTAAAGATTCTATTATTGCTTTGACAAGTGAAGCAATACAATTTAAAGCGGATGCAATTATAGGAGTTGAAAGTCGAGGGTTCGTGTTTGGGTCTCCTATAGCATTTGATTTAAATATACCTTTTGTTATGGCACGTAAGCCAGGTAAGTTACCTAACAAAACAGTAAACAAAGCATTTAAATTAGAATACGGTGAAACTGAAATACACTTGCAGTTAATATCTCCTATTAAAGGAAAAGTAGTTATCGTAGATGATTTGATTGCTACAGGCGGCACTGCATTAGCATGTGCAGATTTAATACATGAAAATTGGAATATACCCAAAGAAGATATTTTAATTTTAGCAGTTATTGATCTACCAGATTTAAAAGGCAGTGATTTAATTAAAGAACAAGGATATAACGTAGGAACACTCATAGAGTTTGAGGGCGAATAATGAAAGATATTATTATAATGGCATTAGAACATGAAGCACCTAAGATGGCTAAGTGGGAAAATGTATTTTTTTCAGGCGTAGGTAAAGTAAATGCCGCTTTAACAGCAGGAAAGTTAATCGAAAGATTTCAACCTAGAACCGTATGGAACTTTGGTACAGCAGGTGGCATTAAACTACATGATGGTTGCCATGAAATGAAAAACTTTGTTGAACGTGATAAGGGTAAATGTCCAGAGTCAATGGAACTTGTGTTACCGACAGATCCAAAAATCATATCATGGGGCATGGGATATACATGTTCTACCGGTGACAACTTTGTCACAGACCCTAACAGTTTAGAAGATCCAGCACATGTTGTTGACATGGAAGCATATGCAATTGCTAAAGCATGTCTTAATCAACATGTAGATTTTAGATGTTTTAAGTACATAAGTGATAAAGCAGATGAAGGTGCAGACCTAGACTGGTTAGCAAGTATTGCTGATGGTGAAGAACATTATATAAAAATATTTCAACAAGTAACCGGGGGAGGTTAAAATAAATACTATGAAAGAGAAATATCACACATTTGAAAATGAAAATCGCAAAGCAGATGTTTTTGCGATATGGCCTAATAAATGGGTTGTTGAAGCATTTGAGGACGATAAGTTATCACATGCCAAAGAGGTATTAAACGAGAGTGCCGCAGAGTTATATGCAGATGACTGGGTACTTAAGAATGTAGCAAATTATGAAAACGAAGGAATTTCTAACTGAGAACGATTCTCAACGCAAGCCACATCTATACCTAGATATGGACGGCGTCCAAGCGGATTTCTTCAAATCTTGGGCTAAATTTGCCGGTGTCGCAGACTACAAAGACATCGAAGACACTGAGGCCTCTATCGAAAAACTAGCATCTAACGGGCCCGAGTTTATATACCGCTTTTTCCGCGATTTAGACACCCTCAGGGGCGGCCTAAGAGTCATTGACTGGCTACAAGAGCATGATATACCCTACACAATACTGTCTGCTCCGCTTAGATATGAACATCAGGCCAGCATCATGGGCAAGAAAGAATGGCTAGATAAACACCACGTAGGAGCGTCTGAGAGCGCCATATTCGCATCGGACAAGTCCAAGTATGCTACTGACAGCAAGGGTCGTCCGAACGTTCTAATCGATGATTTTGGCAAGAATACGATACCCTGGGACAATGCAGGGGGTATAGCAATCAAACATGACCCATTTGATGAGGGTCCAACTATATCAGCATTAGAAAAAATCTACTTACCAAAAGACGAAATAGACGAAGCAAGTCCTAACACTCTACAGGGCAGTTTTACACCTGATCTTCAATATAGTAAAGTTTGGTTATTAGATGAAGTACAAAAGATATTAAAAAAAGCCAAAATAAAGAAATTAGATACCATATATAATTTGGGTAGTTGGTATAGTAATATGGGTTTATTCTTAGTTGCAAATAAATTAGGATTCAATAAATTAATTAATGTAGATATAGACAAACATACATTAATGACAGGAGAAAAACTGTTAAGCAAACTCGGTATATCAGATAAAGTAGAACATATGAACAAAGACGTTAATACTTTAGATTACAGACAACTTAAACAACCTGGATTAATAATCAATACATCAACAAATGATATTGACGGAGATGATTGGTTAAAAAATATACCCAAAGGCTCATTAGTAGCAATGCAAGGTAGACACGGAACGTTAAAAGAATTTGATAAAAAATATCCACTTAGAAAAACATATTTCTTAGACGAAGTTGAGTTGGAAGACCCAGAAACTGAATACGAAAGATTTATGAAAATAGGTGTAAAATGATTTATATCGAAGATGACTTTTTAACAGAAGAACAATTCACAGCATTAAAAAACAAAGTCGAATCACACTATAGTCCTATAGAACCTAGGGAGTTGTTTGACAACTACGATTTTAAAAACGAACCAGACAAATACATTCTTCCTATAGCAAGATCAGGCGATTGGCTTGATAGTTGCATTCCAAATGCACCGCAATGTATTCCTGCTTTAAGAAAAATGGAAAAAACATTAATTGATCAAGGTGTACAAGAATTAAAGAATTGGTCTTCTTGGTTTCAATATTCAGTAGATACTATGTCACTTCCACCTCATAGAGATCAAGCAGTAAGAAAAAGTTTACCTAAAGACACATATACTGCTGTTATCTATACTAGTGATTGGAAGCCCAATTGGGGAGGAGAGTTTGTAGTAGGCTCCCCAGTATTTAATGATGATGGTTTAGTCGAGTCTTTAACAGATTTTACACATTCAATAGAACCTAAGCCAAATCGCATGGTGATATGGAGTAGAGAAGAATGGCACATGGTTAATGCATTGACTGTTAATGATCCAAATTACGTCAGATCATTTTTTGGCACTAGTTGGAGTTCTATAGAGTCTAAAGGTCATGATCAAAATCCATTTCAACGTTTTTATTTTACAGCAGAAACATGATACATTACGTAGATAACTTTTTACCACAAGATCAGTTTGATGCTTTAAAGAAAAGAGTTGATAAAAGATACGGTACCGGTAGAGGACATAACTTAGAACCAAACACTGATGAGCCGTGTCGTGTAACATGGCACGATTCAAGTGGTAATTGGGAAGAAGCATTAAACTTTTTTGGGCATGAGTGTCGCCCAGCAATTGAAAAAATGATTGTATCTTTAGAAGAAGATATGGGTGCAAAAGATTTAAAAAATTGGTCTGTGTGGTTTCAATACATTATTAGTTCTATGACATTACCTGCACATAAAGATGCAAACTTGCGTAAGAGCAGTGAAGAACACACATACACTGCTGTAATATATACTAGTGATTGGCAACCCGGCTGGGGCGGGGAATTTATTGTAGGAGAGCCTGTATGGAATCCAGAGGTTTCAGCCAAAGCAGTTGGATTGAAAAATCTTACACATACAATAGACCCTATACCAAATAGAATGTTAATATGGAGCAGAGATGAATGGCATGCTGTACAAAAAGTCACGCACCCAGATCCAAATTTTGTTCGAGGGTTTTTTGCTACTGGTTGGAGTTCAGTAGATGATTTTGCATCCTTTAAAGGAGATGCTAGATGATTTTTAGAGAAAGCAATTTTTTAAGTGATAACTTGTTTGAGATAATATCATTGAAATCTCAAAGATTATATAAAATGTCTAAACTAGAAGACACTGTAATGGAAGTTGTGAGAGATGATATAGACCCTGATCGAGGCATATATGATAAAAATATATCACATCAACGAGCAATGAGATTTAGATTTTATTGTAATGGTGATGACGTTATGGATGAGACAGTTGCATTTTTTGGGCCAGACGTTGGTAAAATATTATTACAAGTTAAAAACTATTTGATTGACAAAGGCTGGGAAAATATTAAACTAAGCAACGTGTGGTTTCAATACGGTGATAGTGAAACGCAAATGCATAGACACAGTGACGGCACAATACATAACGCCACTGATGAAAATTGTTTTACTTCAATGATCTTTACTCATCCTAAATGGGATAATGAGTGGGGCGGAATATTTAATGTAGAATCTATGGACGGAACAGAAACAACAATACAAAATCCAGATCCAAATAGTTTTATTATTTGGAATCGTCATCATCCGCATTGGATGACTCCTATTGTTGAAAATTGTCCAACTAGAATGTTTATGGGAATGTCTTGGTATCAAAAGGAAGATGAACATGATATTTAGTGTACCAAATTTTTTAGACAAAGATACCTTTGCAGTATTGCAAAAAAAATCTGAACATGCATATAAGTTGTCAAAAGAGGATAAACATGTATTATTATTTAAAGACAAAGTTAAAATAGATCCGGATCGAGGCGTATACGAAGAAGATCGTAATGTTCAGCAATGTAATCGATTTAAATTTTGGAGTAATACTAATAATATCTATGACGAAGTTATAGAGTTTTATGGACCTGAAATGAAAACAACATTAGACAAAATGATAGATTTTTTTCATGCAAACGGATACTCAGAAATACAAATCAGTAATGTTTGGTTTCAGTATGGAGACACAAATACTAAAATGTATAGACACAGTGATGGAGAAATTCATGGTGCAACATATCCTAATTGTTTTACATCACAATTGTTTGTTCATAAAGACTGGTCAGCAGAACAGGGCGGCGCATTCAGAGTAGAAACTGAAGAGGGAACACATACATTTAATTCAGATCCTAATCTGTGGTTAATATGGAATAGAAATCATCCTCATTGGATGGAACCAATTAAGTCGGCGCCTACTGTAAGAACAATATTTGGAGTATCTTGGTTTCAAGGTTCTACTAGAACTCAAGACCTTCCCGGTTCTTCTTATAAGCACAAAAGTCTTGTAGTTGATGAAAGAGATTGGGTAGATAGAGCAAAAGAGGTAGATGCACATGAGGAATAATTTAGCAGAACTCACAGACATAAACATTGATATAGAAGGTTTGCGTGAGTCATGGGAAGAACAAAAAATTCTTGCCGGTCCTGATTTCCCTTGGACTTATCGTAATTATTGTGAACTATCTTTTTTTACTGAATACTTTCAAAACATACTAATAGATATAGAAAAACTATTAGGTGAAAAACCCAAAGACTATATCATACAATTGCATGATCCTAAAATGCATATTCCAGATCAACCTAAATATTATCTTAATATACCACACCAAGATTGGAACAGAATGACTTGTATAAATTTACCTGTATACTACAACGGAATAGAACCAGTTAATTTTTTTGATACAGAAAAAATTGAAGAATATCAAGCACAGCATGGCGGAATAAACTATTTAGGCAAGACTAGAGATTATTTAAAAATAGCGCCACAGCAAATAGGACATTATAGTAGCAAACATCCAACTTTGATGAACGTTAACAATTTCCATAATGTAAGAGTTGTTGATGATTCACATACCAGAATATTTGTCCAAATGAGTTATGACATAACTTTTGATGAATTTATTGCAAAAGACATAAATACACGTATACTTTAGGAATATTATTATGACAGACATTAAAAATTATATTTCAGCAATCGACGGTCTTGCACAAGACGATGATTCTATTCTATTATATGACTCCTTTGATATTGAGTTATCAGAAGACTTTGTTATCGAAACAGGTGTAGTTGGCTACACAGATGACGGTATCATTGTTGAAGGTGATGACGAAATGATAGAGTTACTTGCAGTTAATGACATAATGACCGAAGAAGTTGACGTTATCATAGAAGATGCAAAGACTGATTTATACACACCGTATGAAGATGACCTAGCAGACATTATGCGTTTAACTGAAAACCCTAATCCTGGTGATTTCAATCAAGCATCTAAATCTCCAATCGGTAGTATTAACTACAACGATGAAGAAAGAATGGCTGATGCAAATATAACAGGAAAAGATCCTGAAGTAGAAGTACACGAAGCAGAATATCAAGGACGCAAAGTTACACTTAACAAGCCAATGAAAGGTGATGTTAAGAAATCTAAAGTTTATGTTAAGAATGCAAAAGGTAACGTAGTTAAAGTTAACTTTGGCGACAAGAACATGAAGATCAAAAAGAATATTCCAGGAAGACGTAAATCTTTCCGAGCAAGACATAACTGTGACAATCCAGGACCTAAGTGGAAAGCACGTTACTGGTCTTGTAGAGCCTGGTAAATATATTTGAACTCACTTCTCTAACTAAATATCTGTATGACTCCTAACGAGACAGATAAAGCACGGTACGAAGTAATCACACAAGAAGCAGATGACGGCACAGGTGATTTGATTATTCCACTACCTGCACCTTTACTTAAAACATTGGGCTGGTCAGAAGAAACTGAACTGGCTATCGGTGTTAATGAGAATGGCACCATATTTTTAAAGAAGGCAGACTAACATGACAACAGATACAATAAGCACGGTTACGATTGGTGATCAATTAGATTTAGATTTTAATGATAATTGGACATGGTCATCAAACGACCCTATTACAATTTCTGCTCCTAGTGGCACAAATATTTTAGATGGTTTGACAACAGATTCATTTACTTTAAATTCTACTTGGGATACAACATACACTGATAAAAGATTAGAAGGTTTGTTTGAGTGGCAAGAACAAGTAAACAAGAAACTTGCAATTCTACAACCTAATCCTGAGTTAGAAGAACAGTGGTCAGAATTAAAAGAACTTAGAGAACGTTATGTTGAACTTGAAAAAGAGTTGACTGAAAAAACAAAGATGTGGGACATCTTAAAAGATTAATGAGCAAAGGTGACCACATTACAATGACCGGGAAAGTAGTTCAAGTACTTCCCAATGCTAGATTTAAAGTTACATTAGAAAATGGTCACACTCTTAATGCTTATGTTGGTGGTAAAATGCGTAAGTTTGAAATCAAAATTATTATGGGAGATGAAGTACAAGTTGAAATCTCTCCCTATGATCTAACACAGGGCCGCATAGTAAGGAGAAACTAATGTCGCAATTGTTGGCGCATTTAGTGGGCACTAATGAGGCTCCGATTGACATACCCAAAACTACTGAAGAAGGTTTTCTGTTCAATGAAACAGGTACAGACCTTAATTCTCGTGGTCATAGGTGCAAAGAAATTAATGAAGTATTAGGGAATGATCTGTCATTTTCTAAATACTTTTTAGTATTAGGAGACAATGCATGTTTGCATATGCATAAACCTATAGAAGAAACTTGGCCCTATTTGTTATCAAAACAAATAAATCATCAATACTATAACCTTGCTGTCATGCACGGCGGACTTGAAGGTGTAAGACATAATCTATTCAATTGGTTGCATGTATATGGCAAACCCAAAATGATCTATATAAGTTGTGAGTGGGCTAATAGTTTTTTGGGTGTAGATTATGACAACGAAGATATACAAGAAGCATCCAAACTTGCAGACGATGCCGGATATTGGATAGGAAGAAGACGTTTGTTTAGTAGGCTCTTAGAACAAATCGATATACCTATATACTTAATTTTGGGTCCTAATGACGAATATGTAGCCCGTACAGACTCTATAAACGTACTTGAACTTGATCACTCTGATGATAAGAACGTTGCTCAGAACGTCTCTGAGGGCTTCTTACAAGCACAGAGGGCACTGTTAGCATGAAGTTAGTAGAAGCGGGCGAAGACAATTCAGAGTATAATAGTTCTGGGTATCGAATGTCCAAAGAACTAGATGAGATAGATTTAGACAACTATTGTTTGTTTCTAGGATCAAGTCACACTGAGGGTGTTGGAGTTAGAATCGATCAACGATACTCTACTTTGGTATCCGCAGTTCTTAGAGGTGACGAAGTTAATCTAGGGGTCGGTGGTGGAGGTATAGATGCAGTAGAACACAATCTACTTTCTTGGTTCATGCACACTAAAAAGCAACCCAAATGCCTTGTAATTGAATGGCCCGCTTACCAACGTTACATGAAAGATATACATGGACAAAAAAACTTGTGTCCTGCAGGTGCATGGTCAAATCCTAAGTTTCTAGTTCATGCAGATCAAGCATTGTATGTAAAAGCAGAACTAGCATATCACAATTTACATAGGTTATCTCCTGTTAAAATTATAGATGTGATGCATAGCAAAATAGTATTGCAAAATTGGGAATCTTTAATGATTTGGCATAATGGATTAGATATAGGAACAGACAACGCACATCCAGGCCCTAAATCGCATTTAGAAACAGCAGAAAATATACTTGATGCTCTAAACCGATAAATATCTATATGAGTATTCAACAAATGTATAGACAACAACCTCTTACTGAAGCAAAAGTAAAGAGGCCCGCTGATATAGAAATCATTCCGCTTAACTTTGAAGCAAAGCAAGTTAAGCCTGTAATGAGTAGAGATACACTAGATTTACATTATGATAAGTTAGCAAAGGGATATGCTAAACGTTATAATAATCATGAGGGTAACCCTGAATTCAACTATGCAGGAGCCTTCTTACATAATGTTTACTTCCCTCAGTTCAGAGAAGTCAGAGACAACAACAAACCAAACGGTCCTATGAAGGGATTTATTGAAAAACATTTCGGCACATACGAAGTTTTTCAAAAAGAACTTGAAACTATTGCAATGGCTATCGAAGGATCAGGTTGGGTATACTTAGCATCTGACGGCAAGATTAAAACTATTGAAGAACACGAAGTCAGAGATGATATATTATTATTAATAGATTGGTGGGAACATGCTTTTATCTTAGATTACGGTTCAGATAAGAAAAAGTATCTTAGAGAAACATGGAAAATTATTAACTGGAATGTAATTTCTACACGTTGGGGACAAGCAATTAGAAAATGATAACGATAACAGAATCAGCACAAGATAAAATTAAAGAAGTATTAGCAGATGAAACTCCACAAACATTTTTACGAATGTATGTAACAGGTGGAGGTTGTTCTGGTTTTCAATACGGTTTTTCTATGGAAGAGACTCAAAATGACGATGACTTTGAAGTACCAGTAGAAGGTACAGAGAGTGTCAGAGTAGATTCATTATCTATGCAATACCTATCAAATGCTATTGTAGACTTCAAAGACGATTTACAAGGATCACGTTTTTCTATCAGCAATCCAATGGCACAAACCACATGCGGTTGCGGTAGTTCATTCTCACCATACTAATTCTCCTTATTGATAAATACAAGATATAAGGAACTTACACAAGTATGGCTATAACAGGAAAACAATCAATCAACGTAGGACTACCAAACGAATCCGTTGGTAGTGATTCACTTTACACTGCATGGACTAAAACTAACGTAAACTTTGATACATTATTTGCTAACGCAAGTAATTTCAATACATTCAATGCAGGTGATGCGATTGGTGTAACTTCAAACGCAACCACAGGTACAGTAACGATTACTAATACAGGTGTTGCACGTTTAATTGCAGGTACCGGTGTAACACTAAGCGGCACTACAGGCAATATAACAATCTCTGCTACAGGTGGAGGCGGAAATGGCGGTGGAACAGTAACAAGTGTAGGCATATCTACTAGTTCAAGTAGGCTGACTGTTTCAGGAAGTCCTATAGTATCTTCTGGTACAATTGCTTTAGATTTAGCAACATCAGGTGTAGTAGCAGGGTCATATGCACAAGCAAATGTCACAGTAGATGCATATGGTAGAATCACATCTATAGCAAACGGTACTGCAGGTGGAACTGTTACAAGTGTAGGATTAAATCCAAGCACAGGTATCTCAGTATCAGGTGGTCCAATCACTAGTGCAGGTAACATTACAGTTACTAATACTGGTGTTACAAGATTAAATGCAGGGACTGGTATATCAGTTAGTAGTGCAAACGGAAACGTTACAGTAAGTTCAACAAATCTATCAGACGGCACTGTACAAAGTGTAGGTCTTACAAGTGATACATTAACAGTTACTGGTGGACCTATTACATCTATCGGTTCAATCGATGTAGAATTTAATAAAGTGCCTGTCTATGCATCAGGATCGGTACCTGGCACAGGTGTAGTAGGACAACTTATTGCAATTAGTGATAGCACCCCTGGTGGCAAAATGGCTTATTGGGACACAACAAATTCACGTTGGTCTTATGTCAGTGATGACAGTGCTGTTTAACTCGGTAAAAGATAAATACTACTATTAGGGGATAATAGAACATGGCAACAAACATTAAAATTACAGCACTTTCAGATATAACAAGTGCAAACATGACCTACAACGACTTAGTAGCCGTCGTAGACATGAACGGGACACCTGAAACTAAGAAATCTACAGTACAATTAGTTGGAAACCTGATATTAGCAGGGGCAGGTGGAAGTAACTTTGTACCAGCCGCAGTTGCAACTCTTGCAGGAGATGTAACAAACGCCGCACAACCAAACATTACTTCAGTAGGAAATCTGACAAGTGCAAACGTCACAGGAAACTTAGATGCAGGCAACATCAATGCAACTACAGCAGTTACTGCCGCATACTTCTCAGGTGACGGAGCAAACTTAACAAACGTTCCAGCAGGAGCCGCAACAAGTATTACAGACGGTACATCAAATGTTGATATCCCCACAACAGATGGTAACGTAACTGTAGGAGTTGGTGGCACAGCAGATGTATTAATCGTAACTAGTACAGGTGCTAATGTAACTGGAACACTAAATGCAACAGGCATTATTACAGGTGATGCAGGTGGAATATCAAACGTTGTTTACGCAAACATAACTGGTACACCTACACTAGGTAATGTTTCCCCTCTTAACTTAGACGGCAATGTCTCTAATGTTCTAAGAGGAGACGGAACATTCGCCGCAGATTCAGATACTGCATATGGAGACAGCAATGTTGTTACTCTATTAAATGCATTTGGATCAAACACGATTACAACAACAGGTCTAGTCACTGCTGATGGTGGCGGAATATCAAACGTACCATATGCAAACGTAACAGGTACACCTACATTAGGTAACATTTCAACAATTGATATTGATGGATCAGCATCAAACGTATTATACGGTAATGGAGTATTTGCGGCAGCCGCATCTCCAGCATTAACCGGTGACGGATATCAAATAGCAAACCTTACAGGTGCTAATGTCTCTGGTGAAGTATCATTCGCGGCTACTGCTAACGCAGTTGCTGGCGCTAACGTAAGTGGTGAAGTCGGGTTCTCAGCAGTTTCTAACTCAGTAGCCGGAGCAAATGTCTCTGGTGAAGTCGCATTTGCCGCAACAGCAAACGCAGTTGCTTATGCAAATGTTTCAGGTACACCTACTTTAGGTAATATTTCAACAATTGACATTGATGGATCTGCGTCAAATGTCTTATATGGCAATGGTGTATTTGCCCCTGCTACAAGTCCAGCATTAACTGGAGACGGTTATCAGTTATCAAATCTTACAGGAGCAAATGTCTCAGGTACAGTATCATTTGCCGATACTGCTAATAATGTTGCTTTAGCAAATGTATTAGGCGCAGGTAATATTGCGTCAATCGATATTGACGGAGAAGCCGGCAACGTACTATATGGTAACGGTGTGTTCGCCGCGGCCCCAGGTGGTGGTTCATACGGTGATTCAAACGTTGTTACTTTATTAAATGCATTTGGATCAAACACAATTACAACTACTGGATTAATTACAGGTGACGGTGGCGGTTTATCTAATATCGCCGGCGCTAATGTAACAGGAACAATCAATACAGCAGTTCTTGCACAAGAAGTAATCAATTCAGCACAACCAAATATCGGATCTGTTGGTACTTTATCAGAACTACTTGTTAGTAACACAATCGTATCAGTAGGCTTAACAGCAAACACAGGTGACATTACAGTTACTGCAGGTGTATTTGCTGGTGACGGTGGAAGCATTTCTAACGTAGTCGGTGCTAATGTAACAGGTGAAGTTAGTTTCGCCGCAGTTGCTAATAGTGTTGCTATCGCAAATGTATCTGGTGCAGGTAATATTGCAACAGTTAACTTAGACGGTAACACAGCAAATTACTTAGACGGCACAGGTTCATGGGGACCAGTTACAGCAACTACTGCTACAACAGCAGGTACTGTAACAACAGCCGCACAGCCAAACATCACAAGTCTCGGTACTTTAGTAGACTTAACCGTAACAGGAAACATTGCTGGTGGAAACATCAATGCAAACACAAACGGATTTGCAATAGGTTATAAAGAAATTCCCCCGGTCGTATTATCAGCAGATGATACAATCGCACTTGAAGATTCAGGTAAACATTTCAGATCAACAACAGCAGGAAACATTACATTATCGATTCCTACAAACGCAACTGTTGCGTTCCCAACAGGAACAGCAATTAGTATTGTTGAACAAGCCGCAGGTAACATTCTAGTTAATGCTATCTCTGGTGTAACTCTTTATCAAGCAGGTAATTCAACTGCAGGAAACAGAGTTATTTCAACATATGGAGTTGCGACATTGATGAAAGTTGACACTGATACATGGTTTATTAGCGGCACTGGAGTAAGTTAAATGGCAGGCGCAATGATGATGGCGCAAATGGCATGGCACGAAGATGGTCCTGCCGAACTTTGGGAACCAAATGATGCAAGTTCATTAGCCGCATGGTTTGATGCTAGTGATACCTCAACTTACACAGTGGGTGGCGGTGGCGCCATAAGTGCTCCTACAGACAAAACAGGCAATTTTACAATGACTTTGACCGGTACTCCTACAAGGGTTTCTGGTGATCTAAACAGTCTTAACACTTGGGACTTTGATGGCAATTCAAGTTTAATATCTTCAAATTCAGGACCATATTCTAATGCAGGCAACCATTGGGCTGTAGGCTTATTTGAATGGCAAAGTGTTGATGCAGACAAAGACAGTTTTTGGAGTGCTGTTGGTACTAGAACATATGCAATCAGTTCTGCTGGTGGAGGTGGTAACAGTTTTCCAGGAGAAATTGACTACGACGGTTCAAACGCAATAACTGGTAATGCTGTAAATGCATTTAGTACTGGTATTCCTAGCAATAATTGGACAATCGTAAGTGTCATAGCAAACAAAACAGGCAACCAATTTTTTGCTAGAACTAACGGGACGTTAAATACTTCTGTAGATGCTTATCTTGCATCAATGGATACTACTTGTTCTGATTTAAGAATGATGCAAAATAGAAGCGGTGTTAAATTAGACGGTAGAATGGCAGAGTATTTTCATTATAATACTATTCCGGGCACAGGTGGCACAGACATAAGTACTGTAGAAGAAGCAGAAGGTTACATAGCATGGAAGTGGGGACTACAAGGTAACTTACCAGTAGGTCACCCATACAAGAACGCCGCTCCAACAGTATAAATTTTACCCAATAAAAAAGGGCCCGAAAGCCCTTTTTTTGTGGCTGTTGTTATTAACTAACTACAGCATTCAACACTGATTCTAATGTATCAGCATCTTGCTTACCGCGTTCACGGATAGCATCAAGTGACATGGTCACTTTAACTTTACCAGATGCCTTAGAACGATCAGCAATCGCATCAGAGATTGTAGCCTGATCTTCAGGTGATTGAAAAGAAGGATGCGTAAGCATATACTCCAATCCATCTAGTTTAGTCATTGCTTCAGGAAGAGAGATAAACTCGCAACGAGTCGCTCCGCCCTTGCTGAACTGTTTGACACGCCTTACCATGTCATCTGTAAAACGGACTTTTGAGTTTCCGTTATGCTCAGTAATACCGATTACCGAAAAAGTTTGAGTTGTCATAATGTTTCTCCTAAATATATAAAACTAAGTTTAACTCATTAAAATACATGCAACTCCCATTGCACACTTATTAAGGTAGAGCCGAAACCCTACCAAAATTCTTTACACCCTACTGGCGTACTCGTTGATTAACTGACTGCCGTACAGTGATTTGAAGATATTACTAGCCTCAAATGCATTTGCCGCAGTGCAGTATACCCTTTGAGGATAGCCGTTGATGTTCGCAACAGTCCACCATTGAACTAATTCGTTGCTATAACTACTTGTTGCCTGCATTACAATTCCTCCACCGGCTCTATCATTGAAAGAGGCACATTATACATGCTACCATTCATTCTGACAATCGCCTTTTTGATTTTGATGTCTGTGACAACACCAAGGGTCTTTTTAGTTTTCTGAACAACATACACCGAATCTCCAACTTTGATTTGAGATTTAGCATTGCTAACAGAAACAGAAACGATGAACTTACGCAACTCATTCAGTTGGTCAAGATTAAAATGACCTTTTGAAATTGCTGACTTGATGTTGTCGAGTTCTTTGTTACTAACTATAGACATAAATGCTCCTTTGATTTAATTTATACAACTATTATACTAAATTGGGTACCCAATGTCAAGCCTTTTTTCAATATTTTTGACATTTTTTTAGTGCCCATTTTTCGACTACAGGAAGACCAAATTCGTCTTCATCGACACAGACATACGCAACAGTCTTTTTGACCAAACCATATCGGTATGGGGAACCTATGGTGTCACCTACCCAAATCTTATGAGGGAAGTCCTCGCACCAAGACATTGGATCATCATTGACAGACCACTCAAAGTAGTTGCCACAATCTTTTTCAGTGAAAACGCCAATAGGATTGACGGTGTGCGTATAGAATGACATAAAGAGTCCTTATGCAGGGATTTGAATACGATCAGCAAGAGTGATCTTGCCAGTGTAGCAATCAGCCAGATAGTTGAATTGCTCAATATAATCGATATCAGCAGGAAGATCAGAATTGCTATCGGCTAAAGCCATATAACAATCAGCATCAACAAAGTTCCAGTTTACAGAACCATCTGAATTAAGATTTTCAGCAGTAGAGACTGCTCGGTTGAAGGCTTTTGCTAGTTGAGTGTTGATTTGCATAGATTTTCCGTTCCTTTATCGTTTAATATATACATATTATACTGGATTGGGTACCCAATGTCAAGCCTTTTTTGCAAAAAAAGTGAAATTATTTCCTCTTATAAATCAATAGATTGCATCATTTGTGTAAAAAACATGCCTTCCTACAGTGGCCACATGCGTCATTTTACGTGACCAATGCGGTTTTACATAGTCTGCGTGATAATATCTGGAGTTTTCTAGTCCCTTTACACGATGTCCTTCGTTCATAACTTGACGGGCAATTTCATATGATCTATCCCAATTGGGACCTTTTGGGCGTGTCCAATGTCGGGACCTGTTATTTGCCCATGAAAACTGATATCTGTCCAGTACTACTTTACATACAGTGTTTGGATATTTGCGACTTGCTACACGATTAAGAGTAACTTGAGCCACGGCATATTTGCCTATATCTGGCTCTATACCTGCTTCATGGAAGATATTTTTTGCTAGACAGAATACGTCTATATCTTCGTATACCATATCAGAGTTGTCTACAATTACAACTTGAGGTGTCATATCTTCTTCAACTATCTTAAATTCACGTACCGGAACTTCGATAATGACGACTTCAGGTTTTTTGTACCATTGGGGTTGAATATTTTGCACCTGAGGTGTAGGTGTTGGGGAAGGTTCAATTAGTTTTGATATACTAAATGCCATCAAAACTAACACACAGGCTTTAATTAGAGTCTGCTTCATAGTATCTCCTTTGCAATAGAGTTAATATTATTTACTCATTGCACCAGTTATTAATATTTTACTATAAAAACCTGCGTAAATCTACAATTATTGGGCAGATGTACTAACTTCGTTTAAACCGTGTTCTCTATCTAAATACTTCCATTCTACTTTAGATGGATCAAATTGATTGATATCATCAAATATAATATCCATATCAAATGGTCCACAAGTATAGACATCCAATTGAAATAATGCAGGGTCGGGCTCGTCCCATACATGAACTGCAATGTGACTTGTTTCAATAACTACAACGCCAGTCACGCCTGAATTACCTGGAATATCTACATATGCTGTATGTGGTCCACTGCATATTTTCATATTAATTTTATCTACTAACGATGTCAACCACTCCTTTACCCAATCAGGATCTTTGGGAGCATTATTAATTTCAGCACGAACAATCAGATGTTTGTGTTCTGGAACTATTTTTTCCATATGTTTACCTTTTAAATATTTCTTGTAAAATAATGTAACATAGTTTTGCAACGACAAAATCATATGCCGGCATATGTTTAATCGGAGCAAGTTCAACTATGTCAAATGCTACAATCTTGTTTTGATAACAGATTGCCTTAATCAATTCTATTGTTTCTTCCCATAACAATCCTCCCGGTTCTGGAGTCCCTGTTGCAGGCATAATTGATACGTCAAACGCATCAACATCAAACGTTAAATATAGTTCCTTTCCCTTTGGTGTAACGTCTCTGTGTATTCTATGACTGTTTTGTTGAATGTACTCATCTTCACTTTTGCTCATGTTGCGTATACCAAAACTATAAAGACTTGTATCTTCATTTAGTTCCATACATCTACGCATTGCACAAGCATGACTATGTGGATTACCTAAATAACTATCTCTCAAATCACAATGAGCATCAAACTGCACAATATCTGTATTATAATGCTGATAAGCATATGATGTTAAACTATGATCTCCGCCTAATATAATAACAAATTTACCATCTTCTTTTGCTTGTTTAACAGTCTGACCTAGATTGTCTGTTTTAGGTAAGGTATGTATCTTTAGATTATTAGGATATGGATGTAGTTCTACCTCTTGACTAGCACGTATGATGGCTTGAGGTCCATATAAAGTACCAGTACCATATGATACATTATCTTCATTGCCGTATGGAACTACAAGTATATTGCAGTCTTCATATGAGTAAGATTCAACACCTAAGAAGTTCATTTTTTATTAATATATGCATAATTAGCAACAATTGGTAAGATGCTACTGGCTTCTCCATACACCATTTGTGTTGCTTGATCACTAACCTTACCCCAACTGTTTGCTTCGTCTAATGTGCTACTGCTACATGCACCGTCTCTTACATCTGCTACTGTAAACTGTATTGCATATTTGTGCAATGAAACTTCATGCCCCAACATTTCTGCCGCTACTACGATATCTTGTGCAAAGTTTTTCGGTACTCCTCCTCCGACCATAAACAAACCTGTATCTTTTGCTTTGATTTTTAATTCAGTTAATTCTTTAAGGTCTGCTATGCTATCAATGATGCAATAATATTCCTCTTCCATTCTATGTTTGAGCAGTCCGAATCCTGCGGCACTGTCATTCAAGGCAGGACAAAAGATAGGTACGCCTGCTTCATAACATTCATTGACTAAACTGTTTGGAGTATGTTTACCTAAAAGATTTAGAAACTCTCTGGAACTCATTATACTTCCTTCACTATACTGAGTTGCAATATCACAGACATATTGATCGACTTTCTTTAAATCTTCTTCATAGATATAAGTGTCATAAATTCGATCAATGCCTTGTTCTCTTAATTCATTGTCATCGACTTTGGATGTGCCGATATAGTGATTGAAGCCTAGGGCTTCGTACAAATCCATATCAATAACACTGGCGCCAGTTGCAACTATAATGTCAACCATTTTATATCTTACAAGGTCTCTATATAGTTGTAGGCAACCAGCGGCTTGTGTTGATCCTGCAATCGTTAAGATGATTGTACAGTCAGGATCATCTATCATATCTTTATAGATTTGACAAGCATTGTAAATTTCTCTGGACGAGAAGGATGTGTTCTTTAATGACTCAACATAGTCTGTTAAATCTAATTTGGTAATATCAATATGTTCTACTTTTTGCATACTAATATTTATTGGGATTTCAATGACCTGCACATTTTCATGTGCCCAAATCTTTTTTGATGTCTTGCTTTTGTTTCTTTCTAAAACGTTTGTTGTATTGCTGTTTAATCTTTTTTGCAACACCGGAACGAGTTAGATAAACATAATACTTGCGAGCCTTAGTAAGAGCATCAAATTCGTCCCCTCCCTTCATGGGGATCCTTTCTTTTTTCTTAGCCATATTTGTACTCCACATATGTGTAGAACTTAAAACATAAAAACGAAATGTCTAAGCAAGACTCATGCATACTGATAGAGACTGACGGAAGCAAGTAAATAGTTTTTTCATGCGTCCACTGATTGCTAAATTTATACACCCTTCTTTTAAATGCTTTCATTTTCTTCTCCTTATTTGGTGGGCCCACTAGGACTTGAACCTAGACTCTACCGATTATGAGTCGGTTGCATTAACCAGTTATGCTATAGGCCCAGTTGGGGAGGGGCAGAGTGACAGGATTTGCATGTCTCAAGCATCCGGTTGAGGCTAGTGTTGTTCTAGCCGTACCCCAAACTGGCCCGCCCTCCAGGATTCGAACCTGGGACCTACTGCTTAGAAGGCAGTTGTTCTATCCACTGAACTAAGAGCGGTTAAACTTTTTGTTTCCTTACGTTGATTGAACTTGGCGCGCCTGGAAGGATTCGAACCTCCGACTTCCTGGTTCGTAGCCAGGTACTCTATCCAACTGAGTTACAGGCGCGGGCTTGTATTGACTGATTTGATATTCCTTATTACAAAACTTCTCCAACCTTCTGCTTTCATATCAAATACAGCAAGACTGTTTTCAGGATTCTTAATTACCCTTTCTTTCTTGTCTTCGCCTTCTTTGATAACTGGCTTAGGTAAATTGTCAGGATGTAGTGTGCATGTCATCACACGTTCATCGCCGTTGATTTTTGTAAAAGTAACTTCTACAATATCCTTAACGAGTACATCTTTCACTTGTGATCTAAAACTGTTCCATTCTTCATCAGTCCAATTTTGATCTGGAGTCATTATTGTCATAATTAGCCCTTTCTTTGATTTTGTTTTTCAATTAAATCGCACATTTTGTAATATGCAATGAGTTCGTCCCAACTATAAAAGTCCTTTCTGATATGACACCAAAATCTACCTTTTTGTGTTGGCTTTGATTCTTTAATTACTTCCATTATTTGATAATTGTTCATCTATTCCTTAAAAAGTGAGTCTCTAACAGTGCAAATCTTAAGACTTGCCTAGCCCTTCGGCGGACGCCTGAAGAGACTCGAATTGTTTGACACAACCCTTAGCAATCAATAGCAATTTAACGTTTTGTGTCATGTTGTGTATTATACTGCAGGTTGATCAGAAGATAAACTATTTTGGGTAATTTGTTTCTGAGAACCGTTACCGTTAATCATGCCCATCTTTCCACCTTGTGATACGATCCTATCAACCATATCTTCAAAATCGATAGGCTTCAAATTAGTATGTTCGACAGAGACACACAAAAATCTAGGATCGATTTTGTTATCCTGCATAACTCTACCACCATGCAAGTGACCGTGTACGTTACACCCAAATCTACCTAACTGATCGACATGTATTGGTATGTGAGTAAACACCAAACCATTAGTTACATGACAACCTCTGATATCTTTGAACACTTCTACGTACTTGTTCAACTTCAATTGGTCGTGATTGCCCTTGACGAGTATTTTGATGCCGTTCATTTGTTTGACTTTTTCAAGTCCTCTGTTATTGAAAGCAATGTCGCCTAGCATGTAGACTTTATCTGCGGGCTTTACAATCTCATTGTGCATCTGAATCATAGCATCTTCCATATCCTCAACGGTATCGAACGGGCGACATCTTGTGCCGTCCGGATTTGTAAAATTGATCACATTTTTGTGACCAAAATGCAAATCTGCTGTGAAAAATTGAGACATTATTTTACCCTTTTAATTTATATATCATTTAGGGCAATGGTTCTTATGATAGCAATCGCCCTTTTTGATGATATCAGTATATTATACAGAAATTATTACCCAAAGTCAAGCATTTTTAAAATATTTTTATAGCCTATAAACCTAATAAATATATGCATGAACATATTAATACCAGCAGCCGGTCGAGGAACTCGTTTTAAGGGTCACTACGATCAACCCAAAAATCTAATTGATGTTAAGGGCGAGCCCATGTTAGTGGCTGCCGCTAGAAGTTTAGGACTAGAACATCCGGACAACAAGTTTATCTTTTTACTACCAGAAGATATGATGAACGATACTCATAAAGAGTTAGGATCTCGTCTAGTAGATGAATTCCCAGGATGTACTGTTCTTGTAGTCGTCGGTAACACCGACGGTGCCGCACAGACTGCAATTCAAGCAGTAAACTTTATTGAAAATGATGAAGAACTTCTGATTGCAAACAACGACCAAATTATGAATTGGGCTCCTAAACTACGTGATGAAGTGTTTGAAAAATTAAGAGAGCATGATGCAGGTATTATTACAGTCGAAAGTGATGACCCAAAACATAGTTACTTAGATATGGTATCAGGTACTATCTTTGAAAAAGAAGTACAACCAGGTAACATGGCTTTAACAGGACTACACTACTTTAAGAAAGGTAGAGACTTTGTAGTGAGTACCCGCTTAATGATGCAATCAGGTATTAAATCTCAGGGCGAATATTTCATAGGACCCTCATATAACTGGTTTCAAGGAGATGCAGGCTTCTATCAAATTATGCCTGATGACATCTCGTTTATAGGCACTCCCAAAGATTTAGCAGAATACCTAGAAAAGTGATCGTAGGAAAATTATCAGACACAACTAGGGGTTGGGTCATTGGTGATTTTGAACCCAGTCTTTTAAAGACTAAAGATTTTGAAGTAGGTATTTTAACACATCTCAAAGGTGAGCAATGGCCTGCTCACTATCATAAACAAGGCACTGAATATAATATATTAATTAAAGGCAAGATGAACGTCTGCAATACCGAATTAGAAGCAGGTGATACATTTATTATTGAACCTAATGAAGTCGCCGACCCAACATTTTATGAAGATTGTACTATTGTTTGTATTAAAGTCCCGGGTGACTCAAAGGATAAGTATATAGTATGATAAAATATATATTTGATGTCGACGGTGTACTGTGCGACACTAGCCAACATATCGATGAAGAATTTAGTCAATACTTTCAGGAATGGACAAAAGATAAAGAATACTATTTAATTACAGGTAGTCATAGAGAAAAAACAATCGATCAGATCGGCCCAGAGATAGTAGATAAACAACATATAGGGTTTCATTGTTTAGGTAATGCGATCTATCCTCCGGGAGGCAATGAAGTTCTTATCAATGACTTTGAATTTACCGAAAGTGAAATGGAACACTTTTATAATTTTTGGACTAGAAGTAAGTACGATCAGAAACCTGAGTTTAAAACTGTTTTAGAAAAAAGACAGGGTAGTTATAACTGGTCTCTTGCAACTAGAAGCGGAGATAGAGAACTTAGAAGTCATTACATGGAGCATGATAAGTTATATAAAGAAAGAGAAAACTTTATTATTCAACTAAACAACACTTTTCCAAGACTAGAAGCATATGCAGGAGGAAGTGTAAGTGTTGATATATGTTTGCGTGGCGCCAATAAAGGACAAATGTTAGATTTAATAGACGATGATCAATCAGAATTTGTTTTTTTCTGTGATCAATACGGTAAGTACGGTATCGACACGCCATTAGTAAAAAAGATAAATGCATTGCCCAGAAACACCGGAACCATTTATAAAATAAATAACGGTTATAAAGAAACTTGGGAAATATTAAAAACACTATGAAACTTATAGCACACAGAGGGAACATCAACGGACCATCAGTACAAGAAAATCATCCGGATCATTTTAAAGAAGCACTAAACTTAGGCTTTGATGTAGAAATTGATGTGTGGGTAATCGATGGAGAGATATTCTATGGACACGATGAGCCTCAATACAAAGGAGCATTACTAGACTTAGATAAAAGATGCTGGCTACATTGCAAAAATATAGATGCATTGCGTTTCTTTGGTGGAATAGAGTTAAATGAAACAAATTCGTTTTGGCATGAGAATGATGACTATACTTTAACAAACAAAAAGTATATATGGACAAACATAGGCAAAGAACTTTCAGGACGTAGTATTATGGTTATGCCTGAAGTAGCAGACGAAACATTAAAGAATACATTAAATGTAAACTGTGCAGGTATTTGCAGTGACTACGTACAAAAGATTAAAGTGATGAGAGGATGAGATTAGTAGGTTGTGGTGATAGTTGGTGTTGGGGTGCAGAGTTAGTAGACCCTGCTATAGATCCAGAACCAATTATGAATTTGCCCGGGGGCGGATTTGAACGACAAAGCATACCAGAGAACATAGAATATAGATTAAAGAATAGATACATTAATCGTCTTGCAGACATGTTATATGATGAAGGAAGACACGTTGAACTAATTGATTTAAGTGACCCATCATTATCAAATGATTCGATAACTAGAAGATTGATAGAATGGTTGTCTACAGAAGGGTATCTTACAGGTAGAGATACTGCGGACTTATTCATATCTATAGGTTGGACTAGTCCTGAACGTAGAGAATTTTATACTAGAAAGCCTTGGCGACATAGTGATACGGGCTTTGACGATCATTATATTCCTTTCGGACCCTGGAGTATGGATCAAGACCATGAAGGAGATGAAGATTTAAATAAATTCTTTCGTTTATACTTTGATAAGTTTTGGTCAGAGTCTGAGTTTATTCATAGACACATTAATCAAGTTTGGCAGATGTCAAAGATATTAGAAATGTACAACATTAAGTTTGTTATGCATCAAGCATTTTATCATCACCATGAAAAAATGATTTATCAATGGGACGATGAAGAATACGAAAAGAACTTTAATAAGATTACCCCGGGTGATAAAGCACTTTGGGAAGCAATAGATAACAAATCATTTATACGAGACACAACAGCATGGCAACATATGCTAACTAAAGGAACTGCTGAAGAAGTTTTTATTATTTTTCATCCTAGTGCTAAAGGACACAAACACTGGGCTGAATATTTATATAAACATTGTAACGAAAGAGGACTATGGTAATTAAAAAGAAAAGCAAAAAGAATCCGCAAGTAGGAGACTTAATATATCACATATGTAAACTTAACGGCAGATTTGAAGGTAAAGTTGTACAGTTGTTAGCAATGCAATTTGTCTATGAAACAGTAGACAAGAACAGACGTTTTTGTATGTTCAGAGAAGATTGGGATTATGTTAACGAATTGTCGCCCATAAAGAGAAAAACTGTAAAGAAGACTAAAAAGAAAAGACAATGAAGAAAATGAAAAACATTGCTGTAGTGCTAAGAGGACATGTGCGAACATGGCATTTTAATGCACCAAAAGTATTTGACTTCTATAATCAAATTGCAGACAATGTTGACTATTATTTTATAACTTGGGACACCTCTAATACTGAAGGCGTTGAAGAATCATTTACAAATCAAAATTTAATACACTTTCATATTCTTAGTTATAAAGTAAACAATGCATTACTAACCGAAGGAGAAGTAAGTGAATATTATAACGGACACCTTGGACCTCCTTTTATGAATATGATAATGTTGCCTCATATTAGAAGACAAGAAAAACGTTTAGATACAAAGTATGATTGTATTTTCGATACTAGACCAGATGTTTTACCTGTCAGAAATAAAATCATTTGGGGAGATGACGCCGGTAACGATTTATCTGTAATTTATCCTAGTCCTAATACAATATACTTTACAGGATTAGAAATGCAAACAAATGCTTTAACAAATAAATTAGATGTCGCAATGCAAGATTGGTTTATGTATATGGGCAGTGATGAGTTTGAGATATTTAACATGCGATATCATTCAGACAATTGTGTATATCAACATGACAATGGTCCGGGAACTCAAATAGAAATACGAGAATATGTCATAATTAATCCCGTGACTCCGATGACTGTTTGTATACAAGACTGGTGTAATGCTTACATGTTGCGTCCTAACGTATTCAGACTTGATTGGTTAGACAGTAAAGATACAGAAACTGTGTTGCATCGAAGTAGAGAATGGCCTGCAATGACAAAAGAAGATAAAATTACAGACTGCGAAAGGTACGGAATTTCGTTATCTGATTATGTAGATACCCCTTCAATTACTTGTAAGATTTAAGTAGTTCTCGTAGCACCTTAGGCTGTCTGTGTCTAACGTCTGCTTCCCAGGGTAGCATCTGATAGTCTTTATAATGTATGTTTATTAAATCGACTTCATAGGGCACAGTATCCCAAATAAAAATACCATCTTCTGTTATCATCAACTTACCTTCATACATTTGATTGACATGTATTAACTCATGTACTAAAGGAATCATTATATCTTGTACTCGCAACTCTATATTTAACCTTACTCGTTTATTACTTTTGTTATCTAATGTAGAATCGCCGTATACATTTTGAGGCATAAACGAGAATTCTATTGTAAGTGTGTCAGGTAAAGATACCATCTTTGCAACACCATCACAAATTGCACGTGCTACATTGCATTTGTTAGGGTCGGTGATGTCTTTTGGAAAAATAAAGTTTAATTGCATACATCTATTTACTGAATAAATATGATATATGGCTACGTTAACAGATTTTATAATTAACTGGGGAGATGTTGTTGAACTCGACTTCCCCAAAATGGACTTGAATAAAGTCAAAAAAGTCTGTGATAATCATCCAGGATGGAAAGAGTATCAAGGTCATAAAAAACCTAACAATAGATTTGGATTAAGTGTTACGAGTTTAGATGGTAAGTTTGATGGCCCTGATTTAAATAGTTTAAGAGAGTGGGAAAGACTACATGGCGAAGCCTACAACGAAGCAGACTTTACTACACGAACAAATGTTTGTGCGTTACTCCCAGAACTAGACGAATATTTAAATTTTTGGGAACCTAATTTAGGAAGAACACATTTTCTTAGATTAGATAAAGGTGGATTCTTTCCTCCACACAGAGATAACGGAGCAATAGTTGCTGTACCTACATTCAGAATTATGATACCTATATACAATTTTGGTATCAATGATATGAAATGGGTACAAGAAGAAAAATTATTAAGATTCGACTTAGGAGCAACATACTTTATTAACACAAGTAGATTGCATAGTCTGTTTAGTTTTGTTGATAACTGTTTAATGTTGGTTCTTAACGTGAATACAGATGAGCATATTTTAAAGAAAATGGTGAAAAAAATTGTCGCAGTATAAATCAGTTCCTTTCTATAATAATTGGTTAGACATGTCTGGCATGATTGCCGGCAATGGTCAAAATCACAAGATGAATGTATCTACTAAATTAATACGTGATTTAGAAAACATCAATGATGAAAAATTAAAACAATGGAGAGTAGAGGCCGCAAAAAGATGCCATGAAACATTGGGACCTTTTCCAGCATTATGTTTTAGTGGGGGCATAGATAGTCAAGCAATGCTACATTGTTTTGCAGAAGCAGACCTTGAAGCACATGTTGTTATATTTAAATATAATGATGATTTAAATAAACATGATGTTGATCATGCCAAAGCATATTGTCATACTTTTGACATACCATATAGAGAAATAGAGTTTGATATTGTTTCGTTTTTAACTAGAGATAATGTATCAATGACTGAA
>Ga0255773_10000167_pt1 | contig 67970 bp, 58 predicted proteins | sample 011ome_17_FD_179971 | JGI IMG/M metagenome (GOLD analysis project Ga0255773, IMG submission 179971) | Coastal salt marsh microbial communities from the Groves Creek Marsh, Skidaway Island, Georgia - 011502XT metaG (version 2) | ecosystem: Environmental > Aquatic > Marine > Intertidal zone >... | reverse complement strand
GCGCTGTCATTCTTATTCTTTAAATTTCTTTTCAATGAACGTTCGCTAAAACACTAAACCTAAAAACTCCTAAGCCATTAGGCGTTTTAGCGGATGCAAATATAAAACCCTTTTTAATTCTTTCAAGGGGTTTTGATTAATTTATTTTATTTTTTTTTCTCTTCCTCTAACAATGGGGTCTTTGGAGCTTTCCAAAGGGTATACAAAGCATCTAAATCATAGGTCAAAGCAGAAGGATCTAGTTCAATCAATCCATCACCATATGCTCGTTGTAGTATGTCTTCTATAAGAAAGTCTTCATAATTGGTTTCTGGATCGTAGGTGTCTTTTAAAGATAACTTAAAAAGTGATGCCGTTGTTTGATATACAAAAGCGCGCCATCCATTGCGTAAATCTTTGACAAGTGTGTGGGTGGTTTCACCCGTTTGACGGTGCACCAGTTTAATTAAAATCCGGCCTTGAGAACGGGAGAGTTTTTTTAGTTCTTCTTCAAACTCATCGTAAATAAATTTTTCGATGCGCTTCATATAATTCTTTTTACCCTTTTTGCTTTTGATTGCATCAAGACGCAGACTCAAAGTGTCTAGTCTATCAGAAGCCAGTTTTGCATAAGGATAGACCCGCAAGGTTCTGTTTCTCAAAATCACATAATCACGAAGTTGCTTCATACTTTTAAAGCGCAACGGTTGAAAAAGCACTACTTCTTTTAATCGTATACCTGACTGTGGAATGGAATCGGTTTCAAATTGATACAGCAATTCTCCCTCAAAATCGTCAGGAGCTTGAATTTGAGCGAGAAGCAGCAAAGGGAATAGGACAAAAAAACAAGTATACATTTTTGGAGCTTTCATCATGATTTTAAAGTTTATTCTGTCGCTTTTTTTTCGATTTAAAATGAAAAACTTATGTACATTTTATTGTGATTTCAAAAGTACAAATATTTTATAGGACACTTTTTTATTGGGGAATATTCTTACTTTTGTTTTCCTTAAAAAACAAACCTTGAAATGAGCATTTTAGACAAAAAAGCCCTTACTTTTTTAGAAAACTATTTAAATAATGCCGCACCGACTGGTTATGAAAGTAACGGTCAGAAAATGTGGATGGAATATTTGAAACCTTATGTGGACGAATTTATAACCGATATATATGGAACTGCTGTTGGAGTCATCAACCCAAAGGCGAAATACAAGGTCGTGATTGAAGGGCATTCCGATGAAATTTCTTGGTATGTTAATTACATTACGGATAACGGATTAATCTATGTAATAAGAAACGGAGGTAGTGATCATCAAATCGCTCCTTCGAAATGGGTCAACATTCATACAAAAAAAGGAATTGTACAAGGTGTTTTTGGATGGCCTGCTATACACACTAGAAAAAGCGATAAAGAAGAAGTTCCTAAACTCGACAATATTTTTATTGATATAGGAGCAAAGGATAAAGAGGAAGTTGAAAAAATGGGGGTTCATGTGGGTTGTGTCATAACCTATCCGGACACGTTCAAGATTTTAAATAAAGACAAATTTATCTGTCGCGCTATAGACAACCGCGCTGGTGGTTTTATGATTGCGCAAGTAGCTCGCTTGCTTTTTGAGAACAAAAATAAACTACCCTTTGGGTTGTATATTACCAACTCTGTTCAAGAAGAAGTGGGACTTCGTGGGGCGGAAATGATTACACAAACAATTCAACCCAACGTGGCATTGGTTACAGATGTATGCCATGACACCACAACCCCAATGATCAATAAGATAACAGAAGGGCTTACGGAAATAGGAAAAGGACCTGTTATTTCCTATGCTCCTGCTGTGCAAAATAATCTAAGAGAACGTATTATTGAAACTGCTGAAAAGAAAAAAATTCCTTTTCAACGCATGGCATCGTCTCGTTACACGGGTACTGATACAGATGCCTTTGCCTACAGTAATGGAGGTGTAGCATCAGCTCTAATTTCACTTCCCTTACGTTATATGCATACTACCGTAGAAATGATTCACCGTGAGGATATGGAGAATGTAATTCGATTGATGTACGAAACCCTTCTTAATATTAAGGATGGGGAAAGCTTTAGTTATTTTGATTGATCTTTTGAGTACGAAGGGCTTTATTGATTCGTTTTACTAATGCAGGGCCTTCGTAAACAAACCCTGTATATAATTGAACTAAAGAAGCTCCAGCCTTGAGTTTGTCGATTGCATCCTGAGCACTATGAATACCTCCCACCCCAATAATGGGGAATGCATGATTGCTTTTCTCTGAGAGAAATCGAATCACCTCTGTACTTCTATGAGCTAGGGGTTTACCACTTAAGCCTCCTAATTGGTCCTTGTTTTCTGAAACCAATCCTTCTCGATTAAGGGTAGTATTTGTGGCGATTACTCCATCTATTTTAATTGATTTCACTATATCAATGATGTCCAATAATTGGTCTTCGCTCAGATCAGGAGCAATTTTCAATAAGATGGGCCTTGGGGTTTCTTTTTTTTGATTATGCTCTTTAAGTGTTTTCAATAAGTGTGTAAGAGGCTCTTTGTCTTGAAGTGCTCTTAGATTGGGAGTGTTTGGAGAACTTACATTGACTACGAAATAATCGACATAAGGAAATAAAGCATCAAAACAAATCAGATAATCTTCTACCGCTTGATCGTTGGGTGTGTTTTTATTTTTTCCAATATTACCTCCTATCAATACCCCTTTATTCTTTTTCAAACGCTGAAGTGCAGCCTCTACCCCTTCGTTATTAAAACCCATACGGTTAATAAGCCCTTCATCTTCTGCCAATCGGAACATTCTTTTTTTTGGATTTCCGTCTTGGGGTTTTGGGGTTAGAGTTCCTATTTCCACGAAGCCAAAACCAAAGTTAGACAACTCTTGATAGAGTTTGGCATCTTTATCAAAACCTGCTGCAAGTCCTACTGGATTGGGAAAGATCAATCCAAAAAGTTTTCGCTCCAAACTTTTGTCTTTAATAACATATGCTGAACGCAGTAAACTTGATATCCCAGGAATCTTATTGGCTATTTTAATGCTTTTAAAAACGGTGTGATGGACCCATTCAGGATCGAATAAAAAAAGGAATGGTTTAATTAATAATTTATACATCTACTTATAAAAAATCCCGCCTGGAGCGGGATTAAAAATTAATTATTTTTTCGATGGAGGCGCATTGAGTTTGGAACTCATTTCTAAAGAAATAGCAGAACGCTCTATTTTTAGTTTGCCTGCTAAAGTTTCAATAGTGCAGGTATTATCCTTGTCATTCAAATCCATAATCTTAGCATGGATTCCACTTTTAGTGACTATACGATCACCTTTTTTCATGGAATTCATAAAGTTTTTTTCTTTTTTCTGTCTCCTCTGCTGTGGCAGTATAATGAAAAAGAAAAAGACTACTAACATTAGTAGTAAGAATGGGAGTTGTCCCGATAGGCCTTCAGACATAGTTTTTAGATATTAATTTTGCTGACGTGCTCTAGCTTGAGCGTCACGTTGTTGCTGTTTTACAGGGTCAGGAGTAACGTTAGCTTTGATACGTAACATTTCTCTTCCAGAGGATGTATTTGCTGATAGCGTAACAGATTTCTGTTGAACTCCAGGTTTATTACTTGAATCAAAACTCACAGTGATAGTTTCAGATTCCCCAGGCTTAATTGCTACATTTTTTGGATACTTTGGTACCGTACAACCACAACTCCCGCGTGCATCTACAATTATAAGATCTGCTTTCCCTGTATTGGTAAAGGAAAATTCTGTAGTAACTGTTTCTCCTTCACTGATCGTTCCAAAATCATGAGACGTTTTATCAAAAGTCATTACAGGTCCATCGGCAGTAGCTGCTGCAGGGGTAACTTGTGTTGCATTAGTAGTAGAAGTATTAGTAACTTTTTTGGCAGCACCCTCTTGGCACGCTGTAAATACCACAAAAGAAACCAACATACATAAAATTCCAATTTTTTTCATTTCTGTATCTTTTTAGTGAGTTCAAAAGTAACAAAAAAACTGGTTACAACAAGCCTCTACCAGTTTTGATCATCCTTTTGTTGGCTTTGTATTCTCGAACCAATTTATCCAATACGCCATTGATGAAGTTATTGCTGTTTGGAGTGGAGTAATCCTTTGCAATTTCCAAATATTCATTGATTGTAACTCGTTCGGGTATGCTTGGAAAGTAGAGTAATTCAATAATCGCGATCTTCAATATTACTCGATCTAATTGAGCGATTCTGTCAGCTTCCCAGTTTGGTGTTTTACCTTCCAATTCTGCAGCTAATTCTTCATCTTTTCCGAGGGTTTTTTCTAAAAGCTCTACTCCAAACTCCAAGTCCTCGATATTTTCTATTGGCTTTGGAAACAGTAAGCTTTTTGGCTTATCCACATCAAGCTGTTTCAATATTTTTAATAAAAATGTATTGACAACAGGGAGGTCGTCGATCCATGTCAATTGATGATCTTCGAGATAATTAAAAAGATATACCGAGGGCGCAATATGCTCTTTAAAAAAACTCACAAGAAACTGTTGTTCTTGCTTTAGTGAAGGATTGTCAATCGCAAAGTAATCCTTGAATTTCTGAGACTCAATGATCTCCTGAACCAAATCTTTAAGGAAAACAAATTCCAAATCCCAACGTATAAATTTTTTGTTTTTTAACTGATTTTCCAGTTCTGTATGGGAACTTATAAATGCTAAAATTTTGTTTTGAGATAGTTTTTTTAATGCAAAATACTTTTGCTCTTTCTTGATTTTATGTGTATCGTAGGTTTGACATTGTTCTCCTAAGTAGTTTTCTAGTGCTTTTAGTAGCGCTAAAAGCAACAAATAGAGGTCAAAAGATTGGAAAACACTTTGTTTAAAAAATTTGAGTTCCTCATCGAGTTTTCTTTCTTTTCCTAATGAAAAAGAATAAACGGACTGCATTACTTTAATCCGAATGTGTCGACGTGTGAGCATGTATAAGAACTTTTGTTGTACAAAATTAGCGCATTAAAATGGAAGCGCATATTTAAAGTGATAAAAAGTTTTTTTAGCCGATCCTATTGCTGGTCATTTCCTTACCTTTGATCGATTCATGAAAGCACTACAATACCTCAATAAATATTTCTATAAATACAGAACCCAATTGCTTTTAGGGTTTTTAATTACCGTAATTGCGAGAATTTTTTCTCTTTTTGCACCTCGTCTTATAGGAAATTCTCTTACAGCTGTGGAACAATATCTACAGTCAGAAAATCCAGATTCAGAGGCTATACAGAGGGTTTTACTCGTCAATATTTTAATCATCTTAGGAACAGCATTAGCTTCTGGTTTTTTTACTTTTTTAATGAGGCAAACCATCATCAATGTTTCTCGCTACATCGAATTCGATCTCAAAAATGAGATCTTCTGGCATTATCAAAAACTGACCCAGAGGTTTTATAAAAACAACAGGACAGGAGACCTGATGAATCGAATAAGTGAGGACGTAGGAAAAGTAAGGATGTATGTGGGTCCTGCGTTTATGTACAGCATTAATACAGTTGCTTTATTCATCATTGTCATTTCTTACATGATAAGTATAGCTCCTACCCTGACACTTTATACCTTACTTCCACTTCCTATACTTTCCGTTACCATTTATAAATTGAGTAGAATCATCAATGAAAAAAGCACTCTTGTTCAAGAAGTACTATCCAAAATGTCATCTTTTGCTCAAGAAAGTTTTAGTGGTATTGCCGTAATAAAGTCGTACAACCTCCAGGATAAAGTTTTTTCTGGTTTTGATGATTTGGCAGAGGATAGCTATCAAAAGAATATGTCTTTGGTCAAAGTTCAAGCGTGGTTTTTTCCATTGATGATTTTATTAATCGGTTGTAGTAACCTTATTGTGATCTATGTAGGTGGAAACCAATACATCAATAATGAAATTGAGATTGGTGTTTTGGCAGAGTTTATTATTTATGTAAATATGCTTACTTGGCCAGTGGCTGTTGTGGGTTGGATCACCTCCATCGTTCAACAAGCGGAAGCCTCTCAAAAGCGTATTAATGATTTCTTGAAAGAAGCTCCTGAAATATTCGATGGTCCCGGGGTTACAAAAGAAATTACCGGTACTATTGAGTTTAAAGGGGTTTCCTTAACTTATCCTGAGACTCAAATCAATGCTTTAAATCAGATAAATCTAAAAATCCCAGCCGGCAGTACTCTGGGTATTATAGGAAATATAGGTTCAGGAAAATCTACTTTATTGGAATTAATCAGTCGTCTGTATGATCCAACATCTGGAAAGCTTACCCTAGATGGTGTCGATCTCAAACAGTATAAATTGGAAGAATTGAGATCGAGTATAGGCTACATACCACAAAATGCTTTCTTGTTTTCAGAAAGCATAGAAAACAACATTCGCTTTGGTTCTATAAATGCAAGTGAAGAAGAAATCATTGAGGCGAGTAAAAAAGCTGCAGTCCACGAAAACATCATCAATTTTAACGAAGGTTATAAAACGATATTAGGAGAAAGAGGCGTCACTTTGTCTGGTGGTCAAATTCAACGTGTTTCTATTGCTCGAGCATTTATTAAAGATCCTAAAATTTTATTGTTAGATGATTGTCTATCTGCAGTAGACACAGATACTGAAGAAGAAATTTTGAAACATTTAAAAGCTGTATCAAAAAACAAAACGACTCTCATTGTCAGTCACCGAATTTCTTCACTAAAACACGCTGATCAAATTGTTGTTTTTGAAAATGGTAAAATTGTTCAACAAGGTAAACACCTTGATTTAATTAAGATAGACGGCTACTACAAAGAATTATTTGAAAAACAACAAGCAGACAATTCAAAATAATTTGTTTTGTTTATTTTTTTTAATAAAATTGTTATTAAATCAAATAATATTTAAACAAAGTGTCGGATAATTTTAATGACAACCAGGAAGAAATCTTCTCAAAAGTACTCAGAGCAGGAAGAAGAACCTACTTTTTCGATGTAAGAGAAACAAAAGCGAGCGATTACTATCTCACCATCACTGAAAGTAAAAAATTTACTGAGGAAGATGGCTCTTTTTATTACAAAAAGCACAAGATTTACATCTACAAGGAGGATTTTAAAAGCTTCTCTGATTTTCTCAATGAGGCGATGACCTTCATCTTTAACCAAAGAGGAATTGAAGTGATCAGTGAGCGTCATCAGAAAGACTATAAGCCCGATAACATCAATTCGGAATCGAATTGAATTTAAACATACTAATACTTCCATTTAAAAGAGTTACTGTATCATTTTTTCATTTAAAATTTTATGTACACCTTTAGGGTGATTAAAATATTTGATATGAAGAAATTATTAGTTCTATTTGTGCTTTTGCACGGCGGTGCCCTTTACAGTCAAACTGACTTAAGTTATTTCTTAGACCCAGAACACCCTTACAACGCTGAAATACCAAAACCCAATGAACTATTGGGCTACGAGGTGGGAAGTTGGCATGTTTCCCATGACCAACTGGTACGTTATATGTATCGACTGGCAGAGAGTTCCGATCGGATTCGTATTGAAAATAGAGGCACTACTTACGAAGACAGACCCTTATTACTCTTGACTATTACCAGTCCAGAAAACCATAGAAATATAGAAGCCATTCAAAAGGCACACCAACAACTTACAGAGCCCAATAGCGAAAATCAATCTATAGAAAATCAGCCTCTAGTTGTTTATCAAGGGTTTTCAATACACGGAAATGAACCCAGTGGTGCAAATGCAGGCTTACTAGCCGCTTATCATCTGGCCGCAAGCGAAGCACCTGAAACTCTTAAAATGCTCGATGAACTTATTATTCTTTTCGACCCTAGCTTTAATCCTGACGGATTACAGCGATTTTCTTATTGGGCAAATATGAATAAAAACCAAGTGCTTACCGCTGATCCTAACGATAGAGAATACAATGAGATATGGCCCGGTGGTCGAACCAATCACTATTGGTTTGATTTAAATAGAGACTGGCTCCCTGCTCAACTACCCGAATCTCAAGCACGTATTAAGACCTTTTCAAAATGGCTACCCAATATCCTTACAGATCATCATGAAATGGGTACAAACTCCTCTTTCTTTTTTCAGCCGGGAATTCCCTCACGAGTAAATCCTTTGACTCCTCTTATGAATCAAAAATTGACTAAAAAAATAGGTGAATTTCACGTAGAAGCTTTTGATAAATTAGGATCGCTTTACTATTCTGAAGAAGATTACGATGATTTTTATTATGGTAAAGGGTCAACCTATCCGGACGTAAATGGAAGTATTGGTATTTTGTTTGAACAAGCAAGCTCAAGAGGACATTTACAAGAAAGTGATAATGGACTTTTGAGTTTTCAGTTTACAATTCGAAATCAATTAACCGCTGCATTCTCTACACTAAAAGCGGCCACCTCTATGCGTGTAGAACTCTTGGACTATTTTAGGACCTTTTACTCAGATGTTCGTAAAAATGCAGCAAAAGAAAAGCAAAAAGCAATATTAGTGGGTAGTCCAAAGGATCCAGCTACACTATTTCATTTTGCAGAAATGTTAGCGCGACATGAAATTAAATTTCACGAATTAAAAAATAAAGTTACTAAGGGAGGTAAAACCTATTTACCTGAAACAAGCTATATCATACCGCTTGAACAAAAAAAACACCAACTTATCAAAGCGATGTTTAGTAAGCAGCGTTCTTTTCAAGACAGTTTATTTTATGATATTTCAGCTTGGACTTTTCCATATGCATTTAATTTAGACCACCACTATGAGAATACTACAGAGTTAGCCTCAAGTGAAGTGACCGCAATTACCCCTCCCAAAGGAGGTGTTGACAAAAAAGGAAACTACGCCTATCTTTTTGAAGCACACAATTACTACACACCAAAATTACTCAACCTACTTCACAAAAATAAGGTTCGAGTAAAGGTGGGACTTACCCCTTTTACTCTTAATGGTAAAAAATACGATTATGGAACCTATATGATTCCTGCTAAAAACCAGGATATGGACGAGGAAAAACTCTTTGGAATATTGAATGAGGCTGGATTGCAGAGTCACATTCAACTCACAGGAGTAGATACGGGTAATACAGAGGGTATCGACCTAGGCTCTCGAGATTTTACTACAGTTAAAGAAGCGAAAATTGCATTGTTGATAGGCGAAGGTGTTCGAAGTTATGATGCTGGAGAAATTTGGCACCTACTGGACACTAGACATCAAATTTCTATTTCTAAACTTGATGTTAAAGACCTTAGAAGATCAGATCTCAGTAGATATACACATCTTATTTTACCGAGCTATAGCGGAACAAGTCTTAATGCTCATGTATCTAAAATTAAGGAGTTTGTTCAAGAAGGAGGCACACTCATCGGATATCGAACTACAACAAAATGGTTGGATAAAAATGAATTTATTTCTTTAGAATTCTTAGAACAATCGCCTGTTGCAAAAGGTATTTCTTTTGAAGATAAAGATAAATTTAGAGGAGCTCAAGTTACAGGTGGTGCTATTTTTAACGCAACCATCGATCGAAGCCATCCAATCAATTTTGGTTATGTAAACTCCAACCTCCCAATGTTTAGAAATACAAACTTATATCTTAAAGCAGACAAGGAAAGTTATAACAACCCTATACAATACACTTCCAATCCGCTATTGAGTGGTTACATTTCTGAAGAAAATTTAGCCTTGTTAAAAAACACGGTACCCTTCAAAACAAGTAGATTGGGTCGTGGACGGGTTATAGCAATTACAGACAATACAAACTTTAGAGCCTTTTGGTACGGAACCAATAGAATTCTTACCAATGCAATTTATCTCTCAGACAAAATGTAATTAAAGGACTTGTTGTCCATTTGGTACAGTAGTTTCAGGAGCTAATAAAATGATTTCTTCATTCTCTTTAGCTCCTAAAACTAAACATTGGCTTTCAAAGTCAGCAATTTTACGAGTTCCTATATTGACAACGGCTACTACCTGCCTGCCGACTAAAGTTTCTGTCCGATACCTTTTCGTAATTTGTGCTGAAGAAAAGAGAATACCTAAAGGACCAAAATCAATTTCCAGTTGAAAAGCTGGTTTTTTTGCTTTTGGAAATTCATTGGCACTGAGAATAGTTCCCACTCTAAAATCAAGTTTTTCAAAAGCAGAATAATCGATCATTATAAATTAAAATTTAGACAAAAATAGTACATTTAAATTCAGTAATTCTTTATGGCACTTACAGAATCTTACATGCTTCCTTTAGGAACGCAAGCTCCCTTTTTTAAATTACCCAATGTTGTATTGGGTATTGAACAGTCCCTAGATGAATTAAAAGGTGCTCATGGAACACTTGTTGTTTTTATGTGCAACCATTGCCCCTACGTTATTCATCTTTTAGAAGGGATTATTCAAACAGCAGGGGAATTTTCAAAGAAAGGAATTAGCACAATAGCGATTTCAAGTAATAGTACAGATACGCATCCTCAAGACGGCCCAGAAGAAATGAAAAAACTGGCTGAAAGCAAACACTTTTCTTTTCCCTATTTATATGACAAAAGCCAAGAAATAGCCCATTCTTATCAAGCGGCTTGTACACCCGATTTTTATCTATTTGATGCATCCCTAAAATTATTTTACAGAGGGAGGTATGATAATTCGAGACCAGGAAACGACATGCCGGTAAGCGGGAAAGAACTCCATCAAGCAGCAGATTTAATGTTGTCTAAAAGACAAATGCCCGAACCTCAATACCCAAGTATGGGTTGCAATATCAAATGGCATTCGGGAAACAGTCCCGAAGATCGCTTTTAAAGGTCAACCAACTCTACTTCAAAGATCAAATCTGCGTTTGGGGGAATGACTCCTCCAGCACCCTGAGCTCCATATGCTAAATGACTAGGAATCACAAAACGTGCCGCTGCCCCTTTATTCAAAAGCATAATCCCTTCGTCCCATCCAGGAATCACTTGACCCACTCCTACAGAAAAGGAGATAGGCTGGTTTCTTTGGTAGGATGAATCAAAAACAGTTCCGTCCAGTAGGGTACCTTTATAGTGAACGGAAACTTGTGCTCCCTTTTCTGGGCTAGGGCCTTCTCCAGCTTTTTTGATAGAATAAAATAAACCACTTGCCGTTTTATCCATTCCTTTTGTGTGCTCTTCTAATGCTTTTTCCGCTGCTTCACGAGCTGCTTTTTTACGCTCTTCACCACTCGAAGTAAAAGTATTGAAAGCAGCCTGAGCATCCCAATTTTTGGCATCCTCACCATAACGCTCTATCCGTACATTTTCAATAAGATCTCCTTGAGCAATTTGATCAACAACCTCTTGACCTTCATGCACATATCCAAAAACAGTATGTTTTCCATCGAGCCAGTCCGTAGGACCGTGAGTGATAAAAAACTGACTTCCATTTGTACCTGGTCCGGCGTTTGCCATAGAAAGCGTGCCCGCTCTGTGGTGTTTTAATTCAGGATGAAATTCGTCATCAAATTGATAACCTGGACCACCAGATCCTGTGCCTTGTGGGCAACCCCCTTGAATCATAAAATCAGAAATGACACGATGAAATTTTAAACCGTTATAGTAGGGTTCTCCTGGTTTCTTATGATCATTAGGTTGAGTCCCTTCCGCTAAACTTACAAAGTTCCCTACAGTTCCTGGGGTAAGTTTATAGGTTAGCTCAACAGTAATAGTGCCTTTTGAGGTTTCAAATAATGCGAAAATGCCTTCCATGTGATTTCTTTTGTGGACAAAGATAAGAATCCGCTTAGATCACAAAAGTTTAATTTGCAATTTCACTCATAAACTTTAGGCGATAGAGACGTATTTCTTCTTCCTCATATGCTCCGTCAAAAGCATCTACAGCAGTAGTTATTGCATCAGTATTCGATTCAATAAAATAATCATACAACTCCTCAATTTGATCTTCATCAAAAAGATCTTCAAGATAGTAGTCTATATTGAGTCGAGTACCTGCAAAAACGATAGTCTCCATCTCTTCGATGAGCTCTTCCATAAGCATACCCTTTGCATCGGCTATGTCTTCTAGGGGAAGCTTACGATCTACACTTTGTATGAGGTAGAGTTTAAGCCCTGAATTTACCCCTGTGCTTTTAACCACCAAATCATCGGGTCTTAAAATGTTGTTTTCCTCTACATACTTTTGGATCATTTCTATAAATGGAGTACCGTAGCGTTTTGCTTTCCCCTCACCAACCCCGTTGATTGAAACGAGTTCTTCAAGTGAAATAGGGTATTTCAGACACATTTCCTCCAAAGAATTCTCTTGGAAAACAGCGTATGGAGGCACTTCATTTGTTGAAGCTACCTCTTTTCGTAATTTGATTAGCAGCTGCATCAATACTTTATCTAAAGCCCCTGTGGACTTCTTTTGTACTATTGGGTATTCACCTAGATCTTCAAACTTATGATCTTCAGTCATCATAAAGCTGGTAGGCTGTTTGAGATACTCTTTTCCTCTCTGAGAAAGTCTCAATAAACCATAGGTTTCAATCTCTTTAGTTAAAAACCCTGTTACAAGAGCTTGTCTGATTAAGGCCATCCAAAAGGAGGACTCTTTCTCTGAACCACTTCCAAAAACTGAAAGCAGATGTGTTTTATGGGATTGAATCAACGCATTTTTATCACCCAAAAGTGTCTTAACCAACTCTTTCGATTTGTAGATTTCTTTTGTTGCCTTTACCGCTTCCAGCAAGCGCATAAGTTCGTTTTTTGCCTCAAATTTTTTCTTTGGATAGCGCATGTTGTCATCCATATCACCTCCTTCACCTTTTTCATTGTCAAACTGCTCTCCAAAATAGTGTAAAATAAATTTTCTCCTAGACATTGAAGTTTCAGCATAAGCCACCATATCTGCCAATAATGCCATTCCAATTTCTTGTTCAGCCAAGGGTTTTCCTGACATGAATTTTTCTAACTTTTCAATGTCTTTGTAGGAATAGAAAGCTAAACAATGTCCTTCACCACCATCCCTACCTGCTCTTCCTGTCTCTTGGTAATAACTTTCTATGCTTTTTGGAATATCATGATGTATGACAAAACGGACATCTGGCTTGTCTATACCCATACCAAAAGCTATGGTTGCAACAATAATATCACAATCGTCTTTTAAAAATAAATCTTGGTGGGAGACTCTAGACTTTGCATCAAGACCTGCGTGATATGGTAATGCATTGATTCCATTGACCTGAAGTGTTTGTGCCAACTCCTCAACTCGCTTTCTAGAAAGACAGTAAATGATTCCAGATTTCCCCTCATTTTGCTTGATGAACCTAATGATGTCAGAGTCGACATGTTTTGTTTTAGATCGTACTTCATAATAGAGATTGGGTCTATTAAAAGAAGCCTTATAAACTTTAGCTTTTGAAATGCCCAAGTTTTTCATAACATCCTCTTGTACTTTTGGCGTAGCAGTAGCAGTTAAGGCGATGATGGGTATGGACTGCTTGAACTGTTCTAAGATTACTCTAAGATTTCTGTATTCTGGCCTGAAGTCATGCCCCCATTCGGAGATACAATGGGCCTCATCAACTGCTAAAAAAGAAATTTTAACTGATTTAAAAAAATCGATTGTTTCTTGTTTCGACAAGGACTCAGGGGCTACGTACAGAAGTTTTGTTACTCCTCCCAATATGTCTTTTTTTACTTGAGCGGTTTCGGTTTTATTTAAAGAAGAATTTAGCACGTGTGCTATCCCATTTTCAGAGGAAATACCTCTTATAGCATCCACTTGGTTTTTCATCAAAGCAATTAAAGGAGAAACAACAATAGCCGTTCCTTCTTGAAGTAGTGCAGGAAGCTGATAACAGAGTGATTTTCCCCCGCCTGTAGGCATAATAACAAAAGTGTCCTCTCTTTTAAGGATATTAGATATAACTGCTTCTTGAAGCCCCTTAAAGTTTGCGAACCCAAAGTGTTTCTTTAGTTGAAATTTAAGATCTTCTTTATTCATTGAAAATTGGGGAGATTAATTTTTCAAGCATTTTTATTCTAAAAATAATAAAATTTATTATCAAAAAACAGTATTTCATCCAATAACAGACTACCAGATTATTACTTTCATTCTTAAAAAATACTGCTGCATACCATTTGTTTTTGATATTTTTACAATCGATTTTAAATAAAACGAAGATTGTAACCGATGAGCGAAAATCAACCAAAAGACGAAATGTCCTTTTTAGATCATCTTGAAGAATTGAGATGGCATCTTATTCGTTCTGTTTTAGCAATATTGATCGTTGCCACAATAGCCTTTGTATTTAAAGATTTTATTTTTGATGTTTTACTTTTCGGTCCCAAACAAAAAGATTTTATCACTTACAGGTGGTTTTGTTCAATCTCACAAAGCCTAGGCCAAGGCAATAGTTTTTGCATCGAAGAACTGCCTTTTAGGATTCAAAGTAGAACCATGGCAGGTCAATTTTCTGCGCATTTATGGACCTCTGTATTAGCAGGATTTATAGTGGCTTTTCCATACGTAATTTTTGAATTTTGGAAGTTCATTAGTCCGGGACTGTATGAAAAAGAAAGAAAAAACGCCAGAGGTTTCATTTTTGTTGCTTCTTTATTATTTTTTATTGGTGTATTGTTTGGATACTATATCGTTACTCCACTTTCCATAAATTTCTTGGGTAATTATTCTGTGAGTGCAGAAATTTTTAACGACTTTGATTTGAGTAGTTATATCGGTTTGTTAAGAGCTTCGGTACTAGCATCTGGAATAATTTTTGAACTTCCAATAATTGTTTATTTTTTAACGAAAGTTGGAATTATCACTCCTTCCTTTTTGAGAAAAAACAGAAAGATCTCTCTCGTAGTTGTTTTAAGTTTATCTGCAATCATCACACCACCAGATATTGCAAGTCAAATAATAGTAAGTATCCCCATACTTATTCTTTACGAAGTGAGTATATTGATCTCAAGAATAGTAACTAGAAACCAAGACAAAGCCCTTAAAAATGTCTAATGCAGTAAGTGAATTTAACGAATATCGAAGTCGAATGAATGACAAGCTCCTCGAAGGAGCGTCGACCACATTAAAACGCATCTTCAGCTTGGACAATCAAGCTTATAAAAAAGGGAGTTTAGACGTTTCCACCAAAGAACTTTTAGGCTTAGTTGCTTCTATGGTTTTACGATGTGATGACTGTGTAAAATACCACCTCGAAAACTGCTTCAAAGAAAATCTAACTAAAACACAAGTTATGGAAGCACTTGAAATTGCTACTGTTGTTGGAGGAAGTATTGTTATTCCTCATTTGAGGAGAGCCTATGAATATTGGGAAATCTTAGAAAAACAAGAAAATTAGTTTTATGAAACTACGAGCAGAAGGTATAGAAAAATCCTATAAAGGACGTAAAGTTGTCAAAGGCATCTCTCTTGATGTAACCCAAGGTGAAATTGTTGGACTTTTAGGCCCCAATGGAGCTGGAAAGACAACTTCTTTCTATATGATTGTAGGTCTAATAAAACCCAATGCTGGAGCAATCTTTTTGGACAACGAGGAAATTACCACTTTTCCGATGTACAGAAGAGCCCAAAAAGGGATTGGTTATTTAGCACAAGAAGCCTCTGTTTTTAGAAAATTGAGTGTTGAAGATAATATTCTAAGTGTCTTACAAATGACAACGCTGAGCAAGACTGCTCAAAAAGAAAAAATGGAATCACTTTTAGAGGAATTTGGTCTCACCCACATAAGAAAAAACAGGGGGGATTTACTATCTGGGGGCGAACGCAGAAGAACAGAAATCGCAAGAGCTTTAGCTACAGATCCAAAATTTGTTCTTCTCGATGAACCCTTCGCTGGTGTTGACCCTGTAGCAGTAGAAGACATCCAGCGAATTGTTGCACATCTCAAAAAGAAAAACATCGGCATCCTCATAACAGATCATAACGTTCAAGAAACGCTAGCCATTACTGATAAAACTTATCTGATGTTTGAAGGAAGTATCCTTAAGGCTGGAACTCCAGAAGAACTCGCAGAAGATGAAATGGTCCGCAAAGTTTATTTGGGTCAAAATTTTGAACTACGTAAAAAGAAATTGTCTTTTTAAAAAACTGCTTAACTTAAGCTATTACGTATCAGGTTTAATACCAAATAAACTAAAATTAACAATGGTACAGCTGCCCAATTAAATATATAAAAAGCGGGAAGGCTAAGCAATAGAAGTACCATTTGATAGCTGTATTCTTTTAGATTAAAAGACTTTATTTTGAATGAAAATAAAGGCAATCTGATGTTCATTAGCATAGCAGAACACAAGACGATTGCAAACAAGCTAAAGTATGAAGTCAAACTGGGTTTTAACGATTCAAAAAGGGGGTGCTCTATGAGTAAAGGGAGTGCAACAATAAAAAGTGCATTAGCAGGAGCTGGAAGACCCCTAAAATCATAGCGCTGCTCTTTATCAATATTGAAACGCGCAAGTCGAATTCCAGCTCCAAGTGGAATTAAAAAGGAAATTAAAGCATAGGGTGCATAGGTGAAAGTAAATTCACTTTGAAGAATTTGTGTGACAAGATGTACCTCTTGAACCCCAATCTCAAGAAACAAATTGTACATCACTATGCCCGGAACAAATCCACTAGTTATAAGATCTGCCATTGAGTCAAATTGGAGTCCAAAATCACTCTCAACCTTCAGTAAGCGAGCAAAAAAACCATCAAAAAGATCAAAAAAAGCACCTAAAAAAACCATTAAAAAAGCCGCTTCAAATAAGTTCCTATAGGCCAAGTATGCTGCGAAACAACCACATAGAAAGTTTAGCGCAGTAAAAATGTTGGGAATGCTTTTCCTGAGTAATTGCACAAAAATATTCTAATTTTCATACAATATACTAATTGCAATAGCTCCAAAAAAATTAAATTCGTAGAAATGTCAAAGAGTTTAAAACATCTTATTTTATCACTGTCCTCTGGAGTAGCGCTTGGTCTTTCTTGGCCTACGGGAGGATGGACCGTATTGATTTTTATTGCCTTAGTTCCTCTACTTTTTTTGGAGAATTCGATTCGAATGGAAACTAATAAAAGAAGTGGACTGTATCTTTTTGGTTACAGCTATTTGACTTTTATTACCTGGAATCTAATCACTACTTGGTGGCTGTATAACTCTACAGTTTTTGGAATGCTTTTTGCCAATTTGTGCAACAGCCTTTTTTATACACTCCTTTTTTTGATTTTTTCATGGTCTAAAAAAAAGCTACCCTTAAAGAGTGCTCATCTCTTTTTGATAAGTAGTTGGCTCGCATTCGAAAAACTTCATCTGATTTGGGATTTTTCCTGGACATGGCTCAACCTAGGGAATGTTTTTTCAGAACACATCTATTGGATTCAATGGTATGAACATACCGGGACTTTTGGAGGGAGTTTATGGGTGCTTGTTGTAAATCTTTGGGTTTTTTCTATTTTGAAAAACCCCAAATTCAACACCCCCATTCTTCGAGTTCGCAAACTCACAGGACCTCTTCTCCTAATAGCCCTTCCCATTGCTTTTTCACTTTATTTGTACCAACAAGTTGAAGAGCCTAAAAGAACAATTGATGTTGTTCTCGTACAGCCCAACATAGATCCTTATGATGAAAAATACCAACTTACTAATCAAAAATTTTTAAGTCTATTAGTTGATCAAATAGAACCTCATATAACCCCTGAAACTTCTTATATATTAACCCCAGAAACTTATTTTGCAGAAGGCTATGGGGAGGAATTGCATGCTTTTCAAAACACTTTACTCCACAAATCAATTCAAGAGATTTTATCGACTTTTCCCAACACACAATTGATAACAGGAATCCAATTTTACGATACTTATATTCAAGAAGAAGCACCCTCGCTAACTGCAAACAGTGTACGCCCTAATCTTTGGGTTGAATATTACAACAGTGCCATAAGTGAATTTTATAACAAAATGCCTGAATATTACCACAAATCGAAATTGGTTGTCGGAGTAGAAAATATGCCTTTTAAAAGCATTTTAAATCCACTTTTAGGAGATGTAATGATTGACTTGGGGGGAACTGTTTCAAGTAGAGTGACACAAGGCGAAAGAACGGTTTTTAAACATGCCAAAAACAGTGAAAAAGCAGCACCTATTATTTGTTATGAATCGATATTTGGTGAATTTGTAACTGGATACATTAAAAATGGAGCTACTTTTTTAGCAATTATCTCTAATGATGCATGGTGGGGGGAAACTCCAGGGCACCGACAATTATTAAGCTACACACGCCTAAGAGCGATCGAAACACGAAGAGATATAGCACGTAGTGCCAATACGGGAATTTCTGCTATAATTAATGCAAAAGGAGAAATTTTACAACAAACAGAATACAATACCAAAACTGTTTTAAAAGGTAAGCTCGCGTCTAGATCAGATCTTACTTTCTATGTGCGCTTTGGAGATATAATCGGCCGATGGGCAGTTTTTATCAGTGTATTGTTTTTATTACTTGCGCTGAGCGGCCGTTTAAAAACTTCTAGATAACTACAAGAAATAAGCAGGCAACCCTAAACATTAATCTCAATTATTATTCCTACATTTGGATAGAATTCTTTAGAGCATACCTACTCTAAGACCTGAAGCGAGAAAATGAAAGAGAATAAAGTCTACACAAAGACTGGAGACAACGGTATTACAAGTTTGTTTTCTGGAAAACGAGTCCCAAAACACGACATCCGTATTAAAGCATATGGGGCTATTGATGAACTGGTTGCCTGGTCTGGACTAATTCGCGATACCACTCAAAACCCAAGTGTTCAAGATACCCTAATTGAAATACAAAAACAACTGATGACCGTATCGTCCCAATTAGCAATTGATTCTGATAAAGATTTTCCTAAAAATCTAAGACCTCTAGAAAATACCACAGTGAGTTTTATCGAAAATGAAATCGATTTATTAACAGCCAAACTCCCTCCTTTAAGGAACTTTGTCATTCCCGGTGGACACATTCTGATTTCCTACGCACACATTGCTAGAAGCATCTGTAGAAGAGCTGAAAGGCATGTCACAGAACTCGATCAAAATGCACCCGTTTCAGCTACAATTATTGCCTACATAAACCGCCTATCAGATTACTTTTTTACCCTATCTAGAACCTTTGCTTTTGAACTTGAGGTTGAAGAAGTAAAATGGAGTGGAAACTAAATTCTTAAAAAGGTTGTGTACTTTCAATAAAAAATTATTTTTGCAAAAAAATATATTCTTATGTATTGGACATTAGAACTTGCATCCTACTTGAGCGACGCCCCTTGGCCCGCTACAAAAGATGAATTAATTGATTACTCAATTCGAACAGGAGCACCCCTTGAGGTAGTTGAAAACCTCCAGTCGATGGAAGACGAAGAGGACATCTACGAATCCATTGAAGAAATCTGGCCCGATTTCCCTACCGAAGAGGATTACCTTTGGAACGAAGACGAGTATTAATCGATTCCTTGTATGAATTACTAAAGTCTCTTATTTGAGACTTTTTTTTTAGTTACTTTTAACCTCTCACTAAAGCGCTTATGAGCATTCTAAACAGCATATTAAAAACATTTGTTGGGGATAAAACCAAAAAAGACCTCAATTCAATAAAACCCCTAGTAGCTAAAATCAACGAACACCAAAAAGAATACGAATCTTTAAGCAACGATCAACTAAGAGAAAAGACTACCTACTTTAAAAATTTACTGGCTGAAGGAAATAAGAGTCACCTCGAAAAAATTGAATCACTTCAAAACGAAGTGATGCAAACGGAGGACCTCGATCAAAAAGAAGCACTTTACAAACAAATTGATCAAGAAGAGGAATTCGCTCAGACAGAAGCAGAAAGCATACTCAACAATATCCTTCCCGAAGCATTCGCTGTAGTTAAAGAAACGGCTCGTCGTTTTGTAGAAAACAAATCCATAGAAGTGACAGCAACTCCTTTTGATCGGGAGTTATCTCAAACCAAACCCTATATCCAACTCACCGGAGACAAAGCGCTTTGGGCCAACTCTTGGGATGCTGCTGGAAAACCCATCGTTTGGGATATGGTTCACTATGACGTGCAGCTTATTGGTGGTATTGCGCTTCATCAAGGTAAAATTGCAGAAATGCAAACAGGGGAAGGAAAAACCCTTGTAGCTACGCTACCGGTATACCTAAACGCCCTTACTGGAAAAGGAGTTCATCTTGTAACGGTAAACGATTATCTCGCAAAGAGAGATAGTGCTTGGATGGCTCCCTTATTTCAGTTTCATGGCTTAAGCGTAGATTGCATTGATCACCACCAACCGAATAGTCCAGAAAGAAGAAAAGCCTACCAAGCAGATATCACTTACGGTACGAACAATGAATTTGGCTTTGATTATCTAAGGGATAATATGGCACATACTTCAGAAGATCTGGTGCAACCCAAACACAATTATGCCATCGTAGATGAGGTAGACTCAGTTCTTATAGATGATGCAAGAACTCCGTTGATTATTTCAGGTCCTACACCACAAGGTGATCGTCATGAATTCGATGTTTTAAAAGCAAACATCAACAATCTTGTAGCAAAACAACGTTCGCTACTTACAGGTGTTTTAGCAGATGCCAAAGCTAAAATTAAGGCAGGAGACACCACTGAGGGAGGCCTTTTATTACTTCGTGTCTACCGTGGTCTTCCCAAAAATAAAGCACTGATCAAATTTTTAAGTGAAGAAGGGGTAAAGCAACTTTTACAAAAAACAGAAAATCACTACATGCAAGACAACAACAGGGAGATGCATGTTGTTGATGCAGAGCTTTATTTTGTCATCGACGAAAAGAACAATCAAATTGACCTCACGGAAAAAGGCATTCAAATGCTCTCTGAGGATAATTCTGATTCGAACTTTTTTGTATTACCAGATATTGGGAGTGAAATTGCTAAAATTGAGTCTCAAGAATTGGAGCCTAAAAAAGAAGCAGAGTTAAAAGAAGCTCTTTTTAAAGATTTTGATGTAAAAAGTGAACGAATTCACAGCATGAATCAATTGCTTAGAGCTTATACACTTTTTGAAAAAGACGTTGCCTACGTAGTGATGGACAATAAGGTAAAAATTGTCGATGAACAAACGGGAAGAATAATGGAGGGGCGTCGTTATTCCGATGGTTTACACCAAGCCATAGAAGCCAAAGAAAACGTAAAAATAGAAGCGGCGACCCAAACTTATGCTACTATCACGCTTCAAAATTACTTCAGAATGTACCACAAACTTTCTGGAATGACAGGAACAGCAATAACTGAAGCGGGAGAATTTTGGGAAATCTATAAATTGGATGTAATTGAAATCCCTACCAATAGACCAATAGCAAGAGAGGATGAGGATGATCTTATTTACAAAACCAAAAGAGAAAAGTATAATGCAGTCATTGAACGTGTAAGCAACTATACCTCTGAGGGTAGACCTGTTTTAATCGGAACTACCTCGGTTGAGATTTCTGAGCTTTTAAGTAAAATGCTCAATATCCGAAAAATCCAACACAATGTACTCAATGCCAAAATGCATAAAAAAGAAGCAGAAATTGTTGCTGAGGCTGGAAACCCAGGTGTCGTTACAATTGCTACCAACATGGCGGGTCGTGGAACCGATATCAAATTATCACAACAAGTAAAAGACGCTGGAGGGTTAGCAATCATAGGGACCGAACGTCACGACTCGCGTCGCGTAGACAGACAGCTGAGAGGAAGATCGGGACGTCAGGGAGATCCAGGAAGCTCACAGTTTTTTGTTTCTCTAGAGGACAATCTAATGCGCCTTTTTGGTTCTGAACGAGTTGCAAAAGTAATGGATCGTATGGGGCTCGAGGATGGAGAAGTCATACAACATTCCATGATGACAAAATCCATAGAACGCGCACAGAAAAAAGTGGAAGAAAACAATTTTGGAATACGAAAGCGCCTTTTGGAATACGATGATGTGATGAGCGCCCAAAGAGAAGTAATTTACAAAAGAAGAAAGCACGCACTCTCAGGATCGAGACTCAAGTTGGATGTACTCAATATGCTTTACGATACCTGTGAGGATATTGTACTAAACAACAAAGCAACAAACGATTTTAAAAACTTTGAATTTGAAATCATCAGCAACTTCTCCATGACTTCACCACTTGGTGCAGATGAATTTGGAGAAAAATCTGAAAATGAATTGATTCAAGAGTTGTATCATGCACTTCTCACACATTATAACGAAAAGACTGCCGCCAATGCGCAAATGGCATTTCCTGTTATCAAAGAAGTATTCGAACGTCCTGACAATAAATTTGAACGAATTGTAGTTCCCTTTACAGATGGAGTAAAATCACTCAATGTTGTTACTGACCTCAAACAGGCTTATGAAACCGAAGGTAAAAGTTTAGTGAGTGATTTTGAACGCAATATCACCCTTGCCCTTATTGATAATGCCTGGAAAGACCATTTAAGAAAAATGGATGAGTTAAAACAGTCGGTTCAGCTTGCTGTACACGAACAAAAAGATCCTCTACTTATCTATAAATTTGAAGCTTTTGAGCTCTTTAAATCCATGATCAATGGGTTGAATAAAGAGGTGCTTTCTTTCCTGATCAAAGGAGGGCTACCCAACCAAAAAGCATCAACTATTCAAGAGGCGAGACGTCCGCGCCCACAGCAAAAACTAAAAACCTCCAAAGACGACGTTCTCAACACGGAAGAAATGGCTCAAAAAGCCAGATCAGTAGGTGCTGGAGCGAGTCAATCACAAAGACAAACAATTGAGACTATTGTTAGAGAGCAACCTAAAATAGGTCGAAACGAAAAAGTTACCATAAAAAATGTGACCACAGGTGAAACCAAAACAGTAAAATTTAAACAGGCAGAGCTCCTCATCAAAAAAGGAGAATGGGTCATTAGCACATAATTTCTTAATTTTAATCAAAATAAAGGAAACATGGATGCATATGCTGCGGTACTGTTGTGGGCAATTCCCGGTTTTCTACTTTTAGTAGTGCTTGAAATACTCTACGGTCAATTCACCCAAAGACAAACACACGTATTCATGGACACTCTAGCAAGCTTGAGTTCTGGAATGACGAACATTCTAAAAGATGTTATGGGCTTAGCTCTTGTTTTGATTTCTTATCCTTTTATTTTGAATAAAATAGCCCTTTGGGAAATAGAGTCGAGTTGGACTACTTATGTCGTTGCATTTGTCTGCATCGATTTTGCTTCCTATCTGGTTCATCTCCTAAATCACAAGGTGAATTTGTTTTGGAACCAACACCTTATCCACCACAGTAGTGAAGAATACAACCTAGCATGTGCTTTGAGACAGAGTATTTCCAACCTGATTGGCTTTGGAGCACTCTTTTTAATCCCCGCTGCTCTTCTAGGTGTTCCCGCGGAGGTGATCTCTACACTAGCTCCCCTTCATTTATTTGCTCAATTTTGGTACCATACCAAACACATAGGTAAGCTTGGAATTTTAGAATACATTATTGTTACTCCATCACAACACAGAGTACATCACGCGATCAATCCTATTTATATCGATAAAAACCTAGCTGCAATTTTTTGTGTTTGGGATCGCCTTTTTGGAACTTTTCAAGAGGAGCTAGAGGAAGAGCCACCCGTTTATGGCACCCTAAAACCCGCCATGAGCTGGAACCCTTTTTGGATCAATTTTCAACACTTATTTTTTTTATCAAGAGACGCTTGGTATACTAAAGATTGGAAAGATAAGATTCGAATTTGGTTTATGGAAACAGGATGGCGTCCCGCTGATGTTGTTGAAAGATTTCCCGTTCAACTTCGTACTCCTATTTCTGAAAAAAAGTATGCTCCTCACTACAGTATCGAATGGAAATGGATAGCCGCACTTCATTTTTTTGCCACTGTTGTAATGTTGTTTTTTTTTCTGTTCAATTTTAGTGCTTTTTCAACTTCTTTTCAACTTCAGTACAGTGGACTTTTGTTTTTAACCATATTTGGATTTACCTCACTCATGGACTTGTACCAATGGGCAGCTGGGCTTGAAGTGATTCGTGGTCTTATCAGTATAGTATTTCTCTTACTACCACAATGCCATTTTTTGTATTTCCAACAACCTCTGATTTTTGTTTTCCTTCTCGCCTACTTTGTCTTTACAATAGGAACCGGGTTTTGGGCAAAAAGCAAATCAATCCATAGAGAACTAGCACTGAGTTAATGTCTGAACAAAAATTGGATTATTTGCTTATAGGACCAGCCTATCCATTTCGTGGAGGGATCGCAGAAACACAACACCAATTTGCTCTAACACTTCAAAAAAAAGGACATAAGGTGGCTTTACTTACTTTCTCCCATTTATATCCAAAACTTCTTTTTCCTGGAAAAACTCAGAAAAGCACTGAAAAAGCGCCCGATGAACTACAAATTTTACCAAAAATTCATGCGTATAACCCCTTCCATTGGCCCAAAATAATCGCGATAATTAAATCTTTGAATCCCAAACGAGTGGTATTTCGTTATTATACTCCTTTTTTATCTTTAGTTTACAGCTACATTGCAAAAAAAATACCTAAAGAAATTCAAAGTATTGCTTTTGTAGACAATTGGATTCCTCATGAAAAAAGTCAATTTGACAACTTCCTTAACAATCGGTTTTCTAAACACATATCACTTTTCACAACACTTTCGCCCCTTGTGACTAAACAAATCGAAAACCAGAACAAGGGTGCCGTTTGGAGTGGATTTCATCCTATAAACACCCATCTACTTCCTAAAATAGATCAAAAGACAGCCCAAAAACAGTTGGGTTGGGAACAAACACCTACCTATGTTTTGTTTTTTGGACTCATAAGGAAATACAAAGGTTTGGAGCTTTTAATTCAAGCATTCAGTGAAAAAATTCTAGATGATAAAAACATTAAGTTATATGTTGCGGGAGAATGTTATGAAAATCCAGAGAAATACTATCGGCTAGTTCAATCTTTAGGAGTGTCAGATCGTGTACAACTCGATTTTAACTTTAAAAGCAACACACAAATACAGCAGTTGTTTTCTGCTTCAGATTTAATTGCACAAACCTATCACAGTGCTTCTCAGAGTGGGGTTACCCCAATGGCTTATCATTACGAAAAACCACTTCTTGTAACTGCAGTAGATGGCTTGTCTGACCCTATAATTAATGACAATACTGGGATAGTTGTTCATAAAAATTCAAAATCTATAGCCGAGGGGATTTTAAACTTAGTTGATGAAAACAAAAGAAAAGAATGTATTAAAAACATTCAAAAAGTGATCCCTCAATACCATTGGAAGACTTTTGTAAATAAATGGGAGGCTTTTATCCTCAAAGAAAATTAATTTATAATAAATTCTATTTAACTTCACAATTCAAAATAATCCTTTGAAAAAAAAGCTACTCCTCTACTTACTTTGTTGTTCACAAAGTATTTTATCCCAAATCAATTTTGACAAGTATCAACTACCCATTCAAAAGACTTCTGAAAAAATAATACTCGACGGAAAACTTGATGAAGACACATGGAAAACAGCGGCCGTAGGCAAAGATTTTTTTATGATCACACCTGTTGATACAGGTAAAGCCAATCAGTTTTCTGAAGCACGAGTCAGTTTTGATGATGAATATCTTTATATAGCCATTATTTTCTATAACAATTCCATAAAGGGAGACTATGTTGTTGAGTCATTGAAACGCGATTTTTCTTTTGGAAAAAACGATAATTTTCTAGTTGCTATTGACCCTTTTAACAATCAAAGTACCGGTTTTGCCTTTGGGCTAAATGCTTATGGTGCACAATGGGATGGTACTATGTATGACGGCAGGAGTGTAGATTTGAACTGGGATACCAAATGGTACTCTGAAGTTCATTTTGATGAAAACCAATGGGTCTGTGAAATAGCTATACCTTTTAAATCCATACGCTATGACGAAACAAGTGCTATTTGGGGTATCAATTTTAGCAGGTTAGACCTAAAAGCCAGTGAAAAGTCCAGTTGGGCTCCAGTTCCCAGACAATTCCCCTCTGTATCCCTTGCGTATGCAGGAGCATTGCTTTGGGAGACTCCCCCTCCTAAACAAGGGAATAACACATCCCTCATTCCTTATGTCTCAGAAAATCTAAATAATGTAAATTCAGACCCTACCACAAATAATTTAAAAGTAGGAGGCGATTTGAAATACAATCTAACCTCTGCCTTAAATCTAGACGTTACTTTAAATCCAGACTTCTCTCAAGCTGAGGTAGACCAACAGGTTACCAACTTAGACCGTTTTGAGCTCTTTTTCCCTGAACGCAGACAGTTTTTCTTAGAAAACGCTGATCTTTTCTCCAATTTTGGATACAGAACCATTCGCCCATTTTTCTCTAGGAGAATTGGACTTAACGTACCCATTGTAGGAGGGATTCGCCTAAGCGGAAATCTAAATGAAAATTGGAGGCTTGGTGTTATGGATGTGCAAACACAAAAAGATGAGCTTGCAGGCCTTGATGCTGAAAACTTTGGTGTTTTCACACTACAGAAAAAAGTACTGGATCGTTCGAATATCAGTGTACTTTTTGTCAACAAACAAAACTTAAACAGTTTCCAAACCTCAAGGGAAAAAAATCACTTCAACCGCAATATGGGAATTGAATACAATTATTTTTCTGAAGACAACCTCTGGGACGGAAAATTATTATTTTTAAAATCATTTAGCCCCATAGAAGGACAAAATGGGGCTGTTTTTGCTTCTCACATTGGCTATCAGTCTACACGATGGAATTGGAGGATTCAACAAGAATATGTCCCCAAAGACTACAGTGCAGAGGTTGGATTTGTTCCTAGAACCAATTACATCAAATTACAGGCACGCGGAGGACATCTCGTTTATACAAAAAAAGAGACCCCCCTTCTTTCCCATGGTCCTGCTGTAGTACAAACCTACTTCTACAACACCTCTTTTGACAAAATGGATCGTACAACTGCAATAAACTATCTATTTAATTTTAAAAACCGCAGCCGACTCTCCCTAGGTTTTCAGGATCAGTATGTCCAACTTCAATCCGACTTTGATCCTCTCAGAACAGGTATTGCTTCGTTACAAAAAGGAACAATGCACCAATGGAACACTCTGAGTGTATCCTATGACGCAAAACCACAAAATCGATTTACTTATTCCTTAGAAGGACTTACAGGCGGATATTACGAAAAAGGAAAACGCTCTGCGCTGTTAGGAGAGTTTGGCTATCGTTTTCAACCTTTTTTGGAACTCAGTTCTGTCGTTAATTACAATCAAATACAACTCCCTGCTCCCTGGTATGACAATTCTTTTTGGCTGCTCGGTGTAAAATCGAACCTAACCTTTACCAATACCATTTTCTTTTCGAATCTTTTTCAGTATAATGAACAATTAGGGCTTTGGAATTTTAACTCGAGGTTTCAGTGGCGCTACAAACCTGCGTCAGATCTATTTCTAGTTTTTAACAGTAATGAAATAAACTACCCCAGTCAAACAAGGGGATGGAGTCTTACATTGAAAATTAATTATTGGTTAAACCTTTAATATGACAGAAAAAAGATTGCACTGGGAAAAAGTATTTGAAACCAAAAGTCCTGATGAAGTCAGTTGGACAGAATCCTACCCTAAAACTTCTATGGAACTCATAAATGGTTTGAATCTGGACAAAACACATCCTGTAATTGATATTGGTGGCGGTGACAGCCTTTTGGTAGACGCACTTATGGAAGCTGGGTTTACTGATATTAGCGTTTTAGACATTTCAGAGAAAGCACTTGAACGGGCTCAAAAAAGATTAGGAAAAGAGGCTAATAAAATCCAATGGATTGTATGTGATGTGCTTAATTTTAAGCCTCAAAAAAAATATGCACTCTGGCATGATCGGGCTTCTTTCCATTTTTTAACTGAGTCACAGGAAATAAAAAGCTACACACAACTCGTAAACAGGTCTGTCAAAAACCACCTTGTCCTTGGTACTTTTTCAACATCAGGCCCCTTTAAGTGTAGTGGACTAAACATAACACAGTACAATTGTGAGTCACATCAGCGTTGTTTTGGTGAACAATTTGAGGTAATAGATTGTAAAAACACCATCCATACAACACCTTTTGGAACAGAACAAAACTTTGTTTTTTCCAGCTTTGTAAAAAAAGAGGATTAGTTGGGTAGGACTTCTTCTATTGCAGAACGTATCAGTTTACTCCAAACGGCATATCCTTTTTCATTTAAATGCAATTGATCTTGAATAAACCATTCGTTTACAGGTTGACCCTTACTGTTTAAAAAAGCGGGGACCGTATCTATATAGTACAAATCAGAAGTTTTTTCACAAAAAGCCTTCATCAATTCATTCACCTGATTGATTTCCTTCCAATACTTCCATCGACTTTGTGTAGGAGTAATTGCAATTTGCATGATAGGAACCTTTGGGTGTTTTGCTCGTACTTGTTTTACAAATAGCTTAAAGAGCTGAAGAATTTCTTTTGGAGTACCATCCTTAGGAGAACCACTGATGTCATTAGCAACAAAACAAACGACCATTTTGATTTTATGATCAGATAGTATATGATCAGTATAAAAAACGAGATCTCTAAAGTGTGCTCCACCATAGCCTCTTTGGATCACAGGGTAGGGCTTCATATCGCGATCTAAAGTCTTCCAAAGCCGAATGCTAGAACTTCCGACAAAAAGAATGGAGTTTTCGGGGTATTCCACTGTAGTATCTAATGCTTCGAAAGCTTGAATTTCTGGAAGAGCCCAGGCTCTATCTTCAGCTGGATAGTTTTTGAGGGGAGAACAGGAAAAAACCGCTCCCAAAAGAACCAGCCCAAAAAATACAGTAAAAAACTTGTGTAGCTTAGATTTAAAGATCATCTCTCATAAAAAATTAAAGAGTTTAGAGTAGGTATTCTGTAGACACAAAATTCGACTTTTCAGAACGCAATAAACGCTCTAGTATTTCTTTGTTGTAAGGGGTGTCTTTTGAAGCCAAAAAAGTCCGTATCGAAAAGGATCGCAAAGCATCATATACGCTCAACGTACTCACAGCAGAATTTTTTCTCCCAGTGAAAGGATAAACATCTGGCCCCCGTTGACAAGCAGAGTTAAGATTCACTCGACAAACTAAATTTGCAAGGGTATCTACCAAAGGAGCCAACTTTGTTACATCACGACCAAAGAGACTGACTTGCTGCCCATACTCAGAGGCTGCCATAGCATCCAAGGGCTCATCAATTTCTTTATAGGAAATGATTGGAATGACAGGTCCAAACTGTTCTTCTTCATACACCCGCATGTCTTTGTTTACTGGATATAAAACAGCTGGAAATGAATAATTTTCGGACAGCTCTCCTCCTCTTTTATTAATAATTTTTGCTCCTTTTGATGTAGCATCTTCAATCAATTCTTGAATGTAAGCCGGTTTTGAAGGCTCAGGAAGTGGAGTTAAAAATGTGTCTTCCCAAGGCATTCCAAATTGTAATTCATCTACTGCTTTGGCAAATCTTCTATTGAATTCATCTACTATAGATTCGTGCACATACAATACTTTTAAGGCAGTACACCGTTGTCCATTAAAAGAAAGTGTTCCTGATATACATTCCTTTATGGTGTGATCTAAATCTGCATCAGGTAACACAATACCTGGATTTTTTGCTTCCAAACCTAGTACCAAACGCAATCGATTCTTTTTAGGGTGTTCATCTTGGAGAGATACAGCAGAAGAACTGTGACCGATTAACGCTAAAACATCAATCACCCCTGTTTTCATAATAGGAGTTGCAATTTTCCTCCCTCGCCCAAAAAGAATATTTACCACACCTGGAGGAAAACTTTCCTCAAAAGCTTTTAGCAAGGGAGCAATAAGTAAAACACCGTGCTTTGCAGGCTTAAAGATTGCCGTATTTCCCATTATAATCGCTGGGATTAACAAACAAAAAGTTTCGTTGAGAGGGTAATTATAGGGGCCTAAACACAATACTACACCCAGCGGACCTCTTCTAATGTGGGCATAAACACCACCTTGAATATCAAATTTAGCTCCTTTACGATCTAAATTTTTATACGCCTCTATGGTATCATTGATATAGTCAATCGTTCTATCAAACTCCTTATAAGAATCTGATTTGTTTTTACAGATTTCCCACATCAAAAGGCTGACTACTTCTTCACGATGTTGTTTCATCTTTTCGACAAAAGTCTCCATACACTTAAGTCGTTCACCTACCTTCATAGTGGGCCATAAGCCTTGGCCTCTATCGAAAGCTTTTTCTGCAGCCTCTAAAGCCTCTAGTGCTGCAGCTGTTTCCATATCTGGTATCGTTCCTAATAATGTTGGTTTTCCATCAGTTGGAATCACGGAATAGACCTCAGTGGTAGCTCCCTTCCATTTTTTTATTTTCCCATTTATAAGGTATTCATCACAGCTCAAAGGCTGAACCTTAAATTCCTCGGGAATTAAAGTCGAAGTAGTATTCATTTTTCTTTATTTATAGCAATATTTTAGATTAAAAACTGAAACAGGCTCTGTTTGTCGTTTAAATAATCGAACTTGAAGTTATGCTTTTTCATCCGTTCTACCAAAAGAGTTAAATCGGCTGCATTTTTCAACTCAATACCAACTACTGCAGGAGCATTGTTTCTGAAATTTTTTTTCGAGAATTCAAAATGGGTAATGTCGTCTTCTGAACCTAATATTTGAGTAACAAATTGTTTTAAAGCTCCAGAACGTTGAGGGAAATCAATAAGAAAATAATGCTTTAAACCAGTGTAAAGAAGCGCGCGTTCCTGAATTTCAGGCATACGAAAAACATCATTATTACCACCACAAACCAGTACGCCTACCTTTTTGTTTTTTAATTGATCTGAAATTATATCTAGAGCGGCTATGGCTATAGCTCCTGCGGGCTCAGCTACAATACCCTCTTTGTTGTAAAGATCTAGTATGGTCTGACAAATTTTGCCTTCAGGTACAGTGAGCAACTCATCCAAATGTGATTTACAAATTTCAAAAGGTAATTTTCCAACTTGTCGAACAGCGGCACCATCTACAAAACCATCCATTTCTTTTAATGCAATACGTTTTCCAGACGCTAAAGCTTTTTGCATAGATGGAGCCCCCTCTGGTTCTACTCCAATGATTTTCGTTTGAGGTGATCGCTCTTTAAAAACCGTTATTACCCCCGAAACCAAGCCTCCCCCGCCGATGGGGACTAAAAGGACATCAAGCACCTCTGAATACTGCTCTATCATCTCTAAAGCTAGAGTAGCTTGTCCTTCTATGACCAAGGGATCATCGAAAGGGTGTATGAAAATTTTACCTGAGTTTTTAGCGGATTCTAAAGCTACTTTCTGACAGGCATCATAGGTGTCGCCTATCAAAACAATGTTTACAAAATCGCCCCCAAACATGCGCACTTGAGAAATCTTTTGTTGTGGAGTTGTAGCTGGCATAAAAACCTCTCCCTTTATTTTAAGCTCTTGGCAAGAAAAAGCAAAACCTTGAGCGTGGTTTCCTGCACTGGCACATACGATACCCGTGTTTTTTTCATTTGCTGTTAATGAAGCAATTTTATTGTAAGCCCCTCGTATCTTAAAAGAGCGTACCAGCTGAAGGTCTTCGCGTTTTAAAAAAACAGAAGCGCCTGTCAGTACTGACAAACGCTTGTTCTTTTCTAAAGGGGTTAGCCGAGTTAACCCTTCTAAACGGTCTGCGGCTTCAAGAACACCCTGTAATGAGGGATACCGAGACATTAGACAATTTTTTTCATTGCGGTCATGGAGGCACGTAACTCATAACCAATCATTTCTACAGGGTGATAACGTATAATTTCGTTTATGTCGATTAACTGTTTATTTTCAACCCCTTCATGATTAAGTTGCAATCCTTTTCCGATAACATCACTCTTAATTCCTTTCATGAACTCTGCAAGCATAGGTTTGGCGGCGTGATCAAAAAGGTAACATCCGTATTCGGCGGTATCTGAAATGATTCGGTTCATTTCATATAGTTTTTTTCTTGCGATGGTGTTAGCGATCAAAGGGGTTTCATGAAGAGATTCATAATAGGCGGATTCTTCTTTAATGCCAGCAGCCACCATGGTGTCAAAAGCAAGTTCAACACCTGCACGTACAAAAGCCACCATCAAGATCCCGTGATCAAAATACTCTTGTTCTGTTATTTCTTGATTTGTAATCGGTGTTTTTTCAAAAGCAGTTTCTCCTGTTGCTTCACGCCAAGTCAACAAATTTTTATCATCATTTGCCCAGTCTTCCATCATTGTTTTTGAAAAGTGTCCAGACATAATATCGTCCATATGTTTTTCAAATAGAGGGGCTAAAATTTCTTTTAGTTGTTCCGAAAGTTCAAAAGCTTTTATTTTTGCTGGGTTAGACAAACGATCCATCATGTTGGTGATACCCCCGTGCTTTAAAGCTTCTGTAATAGTTTCCCACCCGTACTGAATCAATTTAGCAGCATATCCTGGTTCAACTCCTTCTTCTACCATTTTGTCAAAACTAAGGATAGAGCCCGTTTGTAAAACACCACATAAAATGGTTTGCTCTCCCATCAAGTCTGATTTAACCTCTGCAACAAATGAAGATTCGAGCACTCCTGCACGATGGCCTCCAGTTGCATAAGCATAGGCTTTGGCTTGAGCAAGTCCATGGCCTTGAGGGTCATTTTCTGGATGAACGGCTATAAGTGTAGGAACACCAAAACCTCTTTTGTACTCTTCACGCACCTCTGAACCTGGACATTTTGGAGCAACCATAATCACAGTCAAATCCTCGCGAACTTTCATCCCTTCCTCAACAATATTGAATCCATGAGAGTAAGAAAGTGTAGCTCCTTTTTTCATTAAAGGCATTACTTCATTGACCACAGGGGTGTGGTTTTTATCTGGAGTCAAGTTAATCACTACATCTGCCGAGGGGATTAACTCCTCATAAGTACCTACTTTAAAATCATTACTAGTGGCGTTGACATAAGAAGCTCGCTTTTGATCTATTGCTCCTTTTCTCAAAGCATAAGAGATATTCAATCCAGAATCTCGCATGTTAAGACCTTGATTTAGACCTTGGGCTCCACAGCCTACAATAACAATATTTTTAGATTTAAGAGCAGTGATTCCCTCATCAAATTCAGAGGCTTCCATAAAACGGCATTGCCCTAATTGGTGAAGTTGTTCTCTTAAAGACAATTGGTTGAAGTAATTTGACATAATTTCTTTTAGTTGTTGTTTTTAAATGTATTTAAAATTTCTGAGATTCCCATTTTAGCTTTGGTTACTGAGATTCTTCCCGATCTTACAAACTGAAGCAGTCCATAGGGGGCCAAGTCCTTTCTCAATTGTTCTGTTTCTTCTCTAAAGCCTGTTTTTTCTATAACAAAAAACTCAGGAGAAACAGTTACAATCGTTGCGTGACTTGATTTAATGATGTTTTGAATGTGACGCTCTTCAAAAAGGGAACTAGACTTCACTTTATACAAAGCGTTTTCTTGAAAGATTGTTTCCTCGTCGGTATGATAGAAAGCTTTTATCACATCGACTTGTTTTTCTATTTGCTGGACGATTTTTCGTACTCGTTCGGCATCTGTTTTAACGACTATAACAAAACGAAATACGTTGGGTATTTCAGATTCCGAGGTTGAAAAACTCTCGAGATTGATGTGACGCTTTAAAAAGATTGCTGAAATCCTGTTGAGCAATCCAATGTTGTTTTCTGTATATACTGATATGGTATAGGTTGTAGTCTCCATTTTATTCTAGTCTGATGTCTGAAACACTTGCTCCCGTGGGAATCATAGGAAAAACATTATCCTCTTTTTCCACACAAACTTCTAAAAAATAAGGCTCTTTAGAGGCCATCATTTCTGCTACAGCCCCGTCCAATTCTAATCTTTTAGTAACTCTTCTTGCCTTGATGTGATAGCCTTGTGCCAACATTACAAAATCGGGGTTGACCATTTCTGTAGAGGCGTAGCGTTGGTCAAAAAAGAGCTGTTGCCATTGGCGTACCATTCCTAAAAAATCGTTGTTTAAGACCACAATTTTCACCGCTACTTGTTGCTGAAATATAGTCCCCAGTTCCTGAATGGTCATTTGGTATCCTCCGTCACCAATTACAGCAACTACTTCTCTTTGAGGAGCTCCCATCTTTGCGCCAATTGCTGCGGGCAGAGCAAAACCCATAGTCCCTAATCCACCCGAAGTTACATTACTTTTCGACCGGCTGAACTTGGCGTATCTACAAGCAACCATTTGATGTTGTCCTACATCAGTAACAATAACCGCATCATTATTGGAATGCTTGTTGATCATCGCGATGCTTTCTCCCATGGTCAATCCTTCTTTAGTTGGAAACAAATCAGACTGAATGACTTTTTCATTTTCTATCTTGTCCAAAGCATCAAAGCGAGCAATCCAATCGGGATAAGATTTCTTTTTAATGCGTTTGTTGAGTTCTTGCAAGCTTACCTTACAATCTGCTAGCAGTGCTACATCCACCTTAACATTTTTATTAATCTCAGCAGGATCCAATTCCAGATGGATGATTTTTGCCTGTTTGGCATAGGTGTTTAAATCGCCTGTGACACGGTCATCAAAACGCATTCCGATTGCAATTAGAAGATCACATTCGTTTGTTAGCAGGTTGGGTGCGTAGTTTCCGTGCATCCCTACCATTCCTCTGTTTGATGGATGTGCAGTGGGAAGAGCTGAAAGCCCTAATATTGTCCAGGCAGCTGGAATACCAGAGCGCTCTAAAAACGCTTTAAATTCTTCTTCCGCCTCTCCAAGTATTACTCCTTGACCCCAAACTACTAGTGGTTTTTTTGACTGCTCTATTAGTGTAATAGCTTGCTCTAAAGCTTCTATGGAAAGTTCTGGATAGGGGGCATAGCTTCGAATTCCTTTACATTTTTCATAACTAAATTCAAACGTTTCAAATTGAGCGTCTTTTGTAATGTCGATTAATACAGGACCCGGTCTGCCCGAGCGGGCTATGTAAAAAGCCTTTGCGATAATCTCAGGAATCTCACTGGCTTTGGTAATTTGGTAATTCCATTTGGTAACTGGTGTAGAAATTCCTATGATGTCTGTTTCTTGAAAAGCATCAGATCCCAACAAATGGGAAGCAACTTGTCCTGTGATACAAACCATAGGTGTGGAGTCAATTTGTGCATCTGCAATTCCTGTTACCAAATTGGTAGCTCCAGGACCTGAAGTAGCCATTGCTACTCCAACTTTTCCTGAGGTTCTAGCAAACCCCTGTGCTGCGTGGGTCGCCCCTTGTTCGTGACGGGTAAGCACGTGGTGTAGTTGATCTTGAAATTTGAATAACTCGTCATAAATAGGCATAATCGCACCACCTGGATATCCGTAAATCAAGTCGGCTCCCTCTTCTAGGAGACAACGAACAACAGCTTCAGCACCCGAAATTTGAATTGTTGTTTTCTTAGTTTGTTTAGATTTTGATGTTCTTTCCATACTACTCTTTGGAATCGGTAACACAGCCTTCAGAGGCTGTTGCTACACTTTTAATGTATTTATATAAAACTCCCTGTTTAAACTTGTAGGGAGGCTTCACCCAAGCAGCTTTTCTTGCACTGAGTTCACTCTCACTAAGTGCTACACTGATGGTGTTTTTTTCTGCATCAATTGTAATTTCGTCACCGTCTTGTACTAAAGCAATAACACCTCCTTCTTGTGCTTCAGGAACAATATGTCCTACAACAAATCCGTGTGTACCCCCAGAAAAACGCCCATCTGTGATTAAAGCAACGCTTTTTCCTAAACCTGCACCCATAATGGCTGCTGTAGGCTTTAACATTTCTGGCATTCCTGGTCCTCCTTTGGGGCCTTCGTAACGTATTACCACTACTTCACCTGGTTTCACTTTTCCTTGTTTGATCCCGTCATTGGCAGCATATTCTCCATCAAATACACGGGCAGGACCTTTAAACACCAAGCCTTCTTTTCCTGTGATTTTGGCTACAGAACCCTCTTGAGCCAAGTTGCCTTTTAAAATACGAATATGACCCGTTTCTTTTATCGGTTGATTGATGGGTCGAATCACATCTTGCCCTTCTTTTAAATCAGGAACATTGGCAAGATTTTCCGCAAGGGTTTTCCCTGTTACCGTCATACAATCGCCATGAAGCATTCCGAGTTTCAACATGTATTTCAATACCGCTGGCACTCCACCTACAGCATGAAGATCTTTCATTAGATACTTACCACTTGGCTTTAAATCGGCCAGGAAAGGTGTAGAATCACTAATTTTCTGAAAATCATCTATGGTTAAATCGATCTCAGCGGCTTTTGCTATTGCCAAGAAATGAAGTACAGCATTTGTAGATCCTCCAAGAACCGCAATCAATCTGAGCGCATTTTCCAATGATTTTCGAGTTACTATATCTCTGGGTTTTAAATCTTTCTCCAAAAGATTTTTCAGGTGCGCTCCTAGAGCTCCACATTCTTCTTTTTTGTCCTTACTTACAGCAGGGTTTGAAGCGTTATAAGGCAAAGCCATGCCGCATGCTTCTATGGCAGATGCCATAGTGTTTGCTGTGTACATCCCTCCGCAAGCTCCTGCACCTGGACAGGCTTTTTGAATGACACTTTTATATTCTTTTTCGTCTATGGTTCCTGCTACTTTTTCACCCCAAGCTTCAAAAGCAGAAACCACATCTAGCTCTTTGTCGTTATGACAACCAGCAGCTATGGTTCCTCCATAAACTAAAATTGAGGGTCTATTTAAACGCAGTAAAGCCATCAGAGCTCCTGGCATATTTTTATCACATCCTACAACAGTTACAACTCCGTCATAGGACATTGCTTGAACAACCGTTTCAACTGAATCGGCGATAATGTCTCGAGAAGGTAACGAAAAACGCATTCCTGGGGTTCCCATTGAGATCCCATCGCTCACACCGATGGTGTTAAATACAAGTCCTACTAAAGACTGACTGTTTATACCTTCTTTAATATCTTGTGCCAATGCGTTGAGATGCATATTACAAGGATTACCTTCATAGCCTGTAGATGCAATTCCAATTAAAGGCTTTTGAAAGTCTTCATCGGTAAGACCTATGGCATGTAGCATGGCTTGAGCGGCTGGCTGTGTAGGGTCTTGTGTAACGGCTTGACTGTACTTGTTGAGCATCATGTGTTTATTTTGTTTAACAAATATACTTTTTGTTCTAATCGAGGGTTAAACAATTTGAAAAACACTCTTATATTCAAACGGTAAAAATAGTTTTTAAAATATTGATTATCAGTTACTTTTACTAAGTATTTTAATACATCCAACCCCCCTTAATAGCCTCCCAATTATTTCCATTATCTTTGATCACGAAAAAGAATTTTACGCTATGAACCCCACAATAATCGCTGACCTTAAACAACGTCAACATCGATTTTTTAGAGCACACAAAAACCAATCCGTAAAGGTTCGAATTGAGTATTTGAAGAAACTCAAAGCCGTTTTAAAAGAAAAAGAACAAGACATCTTTGATGCACTTCATAAAGACTTGCACAAGCCTGTGTTTGAATCCTACACCAGTGAAGTTCTGATGGTTCAAAAAGAACTGGATGCTTTCATAAAAAATCTAAAAGAATGGGCAGCTCCAAAGCGGGTATCCAGTAGCGTAATCAATTTTCCCTCCCAAGATTTTCTCTTATCTGAACCTTATGGTACTGTACTTATGATCTCTCCTTGGAATTATCCTTTCCAACTTGCTATGGTACCTTTGATAGGAGCTGTTGGAGCAGGAAACACAGTAGTACTTAAACCCTCTGAGGCTGCACCCCACACTTCAAGATTGTTAGTTGATTTGCTCGGTGAAATTTTTCCTGAAGAATGGGTAAGTGTAGTAGAAGGAGATGTAAAGGTGGCGCAAGCCTTGCTAGATGAGCAATGGGATTACATCTTTTTTACGGGTAGTACTCATGTAGGCAAAATCATAGCTAAGGCTGCTGCAGAACACTTAACCCCAACCACACTTGAGCTGGGGGGAAAGAGTCCCTGTATTGTTGATGGAACAGCACCTATGAAGAAAACTGCAAAAAGAATTGTATGGGGCAAGTTTTTAAATTGTGGTCAAACCTGCATAGCTCCAGATTACATTCTTGTTAAATCTGAATATAAATCGGCATTGATTGCAGCCTTAAAAACTGAAATCGAAATTGCATTTGGAACAAATGCACAAAAATCTCCAGATTACGGAAGGATCATAAATGAAAAACACTTTAATAAACTAGAAGCTGATCTGAAAGATCAAAACATTATCTACGGTGGAAAAAGAAATGCCCAGGACCGTTATTTTGGACCTACCCTTGTGGACCAGCCTGATATGGAAAGCCGTTTGATCAAAGATGAAATCTTTGGACCTATACTCCCCTTGTTGGAATACAACTCTTTAGAAGATATTGATAAGATTTTATCGCATTTAAAAAATCCTTTGGCATTTTATGTCTTCAGTACAAATAAAAAATTCATAAATACCCTAATTCAAAACTATCCCTTTGGAGGTGGAGTAATCAATGATGCCCTAGTTCATTTCACCAATCCCAACCTCCCCTTTGGAGGTATTGGAAACAGTGGTATGGGTGCCTACCATGGCAAACACAGTTTTGATTTGTTAAGTCACAAAAAGCCCGTGGTCAAACGAGCTTTTTGGTTTGATCTTCCTCAGCGTTATGCTCCATATCCAAAGACCCTTTCCCTAGTTAAAAATATTTTAAAACGCCTCTGAGCAATATGAAAGAAAAAACAGTAAGCGAAGCAATTCACTACAGGAGATCTGTTCGTGTATATGATTCAAAAAAGAAGATAGACAGCAAACAGGTCAAAACATGTATAGAAAACGCCACTTTAGCTCCTACAAGTAGCAATCTTCAACTGTGGGAATTTTACCACATTACAAGCGAGAAACTACTTAAAGAAGTGGCAGAAAACTGCTACAATCAACCAGCAGCTAGGACTGCTCAAGAACTTGTAATACCAATAGTCCGTCTTGATCTATGGCCCAAACGAGTTCAAGCTAATATTGATTTTATCACTGCAGCGAACCTGGGAAAAGACAAGGATACAATAAAAGGAGCCTTACATTATTATCAAAAAATCATCCCTACTTTATATCGAGGGGTACAGCCCTTAACAGGTTTTATTCATCGTTTAAAAAGCAATTGGGATGGACGAAAAAAAGTAACCTACCGTGAGGTAGAGGCCAGCGATCTGCGCGTGGTCGCTCATAAAAGTACCGCACTTGCAGCTCAAAATTTTATGGTCAGTATGGCTGCACTGGGATATGACACCTGCCCCATGGAGGGTTTTGATTCTGTCCGACTAAAAAAAACACTTCAGCTTCCTGAAAAAGCTGAAATCAGTATGGTAATCGGTTGTGGGATACGAAAAGAAGAAGGGGTTTATGGAGAACGGTTCCGAATCCCTTTTAATGAGGTGTATTTTAATAAATAGTTTACCCCATCCACCCTTCTCGATCCAAGCTACGGTACTGGATAGCTTCAGCTATATGTTCAGAAGTTACCTTTACAGATGCTTCGAGGTCTGCAATCCTTCTAAAATACGGTTTTAATTTTTAATAAAGAAAATCGAACAAATGCGCTTCACACTGATCAAATTAGTACCTTGGAGAACCTTTTTAATAGGCATGACATGAGGACTGAGTTTGGTAAAAAGTTGCTCTTACCCTCAATTTTAAATTTTTAAAAAATTAATCACTAAAATCTAAACGTGTGAAAAAGGCATTTTTTCTCTTTGTTTTATTATTTGCTGTAGCTTGCTCACCTAATAATCAACAAAACACTCAAGAAATTGATGAATCTTGGGCTTTTCCCTATTTCAAAAAAATTGACTCTCTAAATCCCATTTTAGAGCCAACCAAACAGCTCAGTTTTGTAGATCCTATAACCAAAAACAAAGTCTATTGGGAAGAACGCAATGTGCTCAATCCTGCTGCTGTTGTAAGAAACGATACCGTTTTTATGCTTTACAGAGCACAGGATCAATGGGGCACCTCACGTATAGGGTTAGCCTACAGTGTGGACGGGCTCCATTTTACTAAAAATCCTGAACCTGTATTTTACCCTACTCAAGATGAACAAAAAAAAGAGGAGTGGAATATTAGAAAAAAACAAGGTGTTCCTTATGACCTGGATTGTGATACTTGTTATTTTGATGGTGTGGAAGACCCCAGAGTAGTTGAAACAGAAGCAGGCACTTATTTCATGACCTATACAGCCTACGATGGCAAAACAGCTCGACTGAGTAGTGCTACCTCTTCTGACTTAGTACATTGGAAGAAAAATGGTGTCGTTCTAAGCGATCCTGAATACAAAGATTATTGGTCAAAAGCTGGTGCTGTAGTTACCGAAAGAAAAGGAAGTAAACAGATTGCTGTTAAAGTAAATGGCTATTACTGGATGTATTTTGGAGACACAAATCTCTTTCTAGCTTACTCTGAAGACTTAATGCATTGGAAGCCGGCTCTCAATGAAGAAAACAATACTTTGATTTCGGTTTTACATCCTCGAAAAGGGTTTTTTGATAGCAGATTAGTGGAACCTGGACCGTTTGCCATTCGAGACGCACAAAAAGGTATACTTCTAATCTATAATGCCAGTAATGCAGCTAATTTCAACGACCCTACACTACCCAAATTCACCTATGCTGCTGGACAAGCACTTTTTGATGCTGATGCTCCCTATAAACTCAAAAAAAGAACCCAGTCTTACTTCATTTATCCAGACAAAGATTACGAATTAGTGGGTGAAGTAAACAATGTTTGTTTTGTTCAGGGTTTGGTATTCTTTAAAAACAAATGGTTTTTATACTACGGCACCGCTGACTCAAAAATAGCTGTAGCTGTTTTTGAATCTAAAAGTTAAAGTAGTTTGCCTTTGGCGTTTTCATTTGATTTTTCAAACCCGTTTCAAGCCAATTAAAAAAACTTTCCTTATCGGTATATTGAATTGGAGTATTCAATAAGTTTCCCTCTGGGGTCATTTGCACGTAAAAAGGCTGGGAGGCTGTATTGAAATTAAGGGTTTGAAAAGTGGACCATTTTTTTCCTACTGTGTTAATTCTTTTGATACGACCGTCAGGATATTGAAAATTAAAATGATCTTCGGTAGGCAAGGGCTCTCGATCATCAACATAAAGTGAAATTAAAATATATTTTTCCTTTAAAAGAGCATAAACTTCTGGCGCTGACCAAACATTTTCTTCCATTTTTCGACAATTGACACAAGCCCAACCCGTAAAATCAAGTAAAAGTGGTTTACCGGTTGACAAAGCCACTTCCTTTCCTGTTTCAAAGTCTTTATAGCACTCCAATCCTAAAGGACAATCTGACTCTTTTGCAAACAAACTGTAAAACTCAGGTGGAGGAAAACCGCTGAGCACCTTTAAAGTGTTTTCTTTTGAAAATAAACCTACAACAAGAAATAAAGAAAAAGCAAATACTGCAACACCCATAATCATACGCAAAGGACTTTTAGACTTTTTTTCCTCTTTTTTGAATCGAAAAACACCGAATAAATAAAGTGTTAAAGCCAAAGATATAAGTGCCCAAATCACTATAAAGGTTTCTCTTTTTAGAATACCCCAATGGGCAACCAAATCTGCATTTGACAAAAACTTAAGGGCCAATGCTAACTCTAAAAAACCGAGAGTAACCTTTACTGAAGTCATCCAACTACCGGATTTGGGAAGTGCGTTTAAACTGTTAGGAAATAGGGCAAATAACCCAAAAGGGAGTCCTAGAGACAAACCAAAGCCAAGCATGCCCATAGACAATTGCATTGCACCACCTTCTGCAGTAAAGGACCCTGCAAGTAATGATCCCAATATAGGGCCTGTACATGAAAAAGATACAATAGCTAAAGTGAGAGCCATAAAAAAGATTCCTAAACTACCTTTCAAAGCGGAAGCTTGGTCTGTTGTATTTCCCCATTTTGAGGGTAATGTCAATTCATAAAAACCAAAAAAGGAAAATGCAAAAAAGACGAAGACAACAAAAAACAAAAGGTTCAAATACACATTTGTTGCTAGTGTATTCAGTATTTCTGGATTTAAGGTGTCAATGAAATGAAAAGGTAAACTCAGAAGCCCATAGATTAAAAGAATAAAAAACGCATACAGAAAAGCGTTGACTACACCTCGTCTGGGAGTTGTCGCTTGTTTTAAAAAAAATGAAACTGTTAAGGGAATCATTGGAAACACACAGGGAGTGAGTAGTGCCAGCAATCCACCAACAAAACCGAGTAAAAATATATTTAAAAAAGAAGTTGTTCCTTCCTTGACATTTGTACTTTTTAGGAAGGAAGTACTTGTCAAATTCAATTGTAATGCTTTTGAGCGTTCTTTGCTGAATTCATCTAGTTCCTGATTAACTTCAACAACAGAGCCTTCAAATGGAAGTTTGAAATTTTCTGTTCTGAAAATGCACAATTTATCATCACAGGCCTGATAATTAATCTCAACCTCAATGATCTTTAAATCATCATCCAACCGTCTAATCTTTTGTTTGAATACGGCACGATCATTGAAATAAGTCAAATCCATTTCAAAAACTTTATCAAAAGCCACAATTGAAGGACTTTCTTCCACAGTGCCAATACGTTCGTATTGTGATGTTTGTTTAAAAATAAATTCTGTTGGAATCGCTCCTTCGGGGTTTGAAAACTGAGAATAAAGATGCCATCCAGGTGCTATGTTAGTTTCGAAGGAAAGTAGGTACTCGTTTTCACCAATGTTTTCAATTTTTGATTGCCAAAGAACGGGCTCTTCAATTTGAGCATTTAGAAGGGTACTAAATAAAATTATTCCTAGCCACTTTTTCATTTTCCTGTCCACATTAACAATTTAATCTTTGAATTTGATTGCACGATAAATCGTCTATCACAACGTTTACCCACTACCCACACTATATCTTTTCCTGAAGTGAGCAACCATTGTTGTTCCTTATCCAACAAAGAATATTTCTCATCCTTAAAAAATTTACTAAGTAGTTTTTTTCCTTTCATTCCTGTGGGATAAAAATAATCTCCTTTTCTAAACTTCCGGAGGTAGAGTGGATTTTTTAATAAATCTTTATCCAAATATGCCTCATTTGGCCGAAAGGTCTCTACCTCTTCTGAAGAAACAATTTTCCAATCTATTCCTAAAGGAAGTGACATCTCACACTTGTCAATGTCTATAAGGATTTCCTCCTGGTCGCTCGGCAAAAGAATAGAAAGGAGTAGTTTTTCTCGATCTCGAATCAGACGATGAGAAGAAGTGACTAAAAATTTTCCGCTTTGTGCATCAATTAATTTTTCCACTTCTTTTGCATCGAAACCCAAAGGTGCTAACCAGCGGTGTAAACAAAAATGAAGGGATTTAATTTTTTTTAACTCTGCGATCAATAATACCGTAACTCCTCTCTCGATTTTAAAAATTTTTTTTCTCAGTAATTCCATCTGCTCAACAATAAATTCTTCGGTTTCATTGAGCTGTGATAGAGTTGTTTTAAAATTATTCAATACATGGTCTCTTGCATTTACTAAAGGAGGAATCACATTTTTTCTCAAATGATTTCTCAGGTATTCGGCTTCAGAGTTGGTTTGATCTTCCCTCCACTGAATTTTGTTTTCTTTAGCAAATTCAAGGATTTCCTTCTTTGTGAACTCCAGCAAGGGTCGGCACAAGGGTTTTGAAGATGAAATTCCCAAAAGACCTGGCAGCCCTGTTCCACGGATGGTATTAATTAAAAAAGTTTCTAACTGATCGTTTAGGTGATGACCCGTCAATATAACATCAAACGAATCATTCTCCATCAATGAAAAGAACCAGTTGTATCTCAATTCTCGTGCGGCCTCTTGCGTTCCTATTTTATTTTCTTTTTTGAAGGCTTCGGTATCAAATGTTTTTGAATAGAAAGGTATTTCGTTTTCTAAACACCATTTTCTTACAAATTGAAAATCGGAATCACTCTCAGCACCTCTAAGCTGGAAATTGCAATGTGCTACAGAAAAATTAAGTTTTTCTTGAACAAGTAAATAAGCTAAAACACTACTATCTACACCCCCACTGTGGGCCAAAAGTATTTTTTGATTTTTAAGCTTATCGAAATGTACAGCATGCTTTTCCATGAGCGCCTCCAGAGGAAAGCAAAGTTAAACAATCACTTGCTACTCCATGCATTTTTGATAAAAGAGTTCTTTTTTCTTTGACATCTAAAAATTTTATATCAATTTTGTGTCATAATGATTGAAAATACTATTTATTATCCTGTTGCTGCTCCAGTAACTTTTTTACGTCGCTTGACGCGTCGCCCCATGGGGGTGTAGTTTTTTTTTGGAGCATGGTGTGTCCTGCTCCCCTTCCGAACCGATCATTTTTTCTCATTACATCTTTTAAATATGAAAATTTTACGCGCAAAAGCGGAACATATTAGTTTTGCCAAACAAATCAGCTTGTGCATCGATGAATCTGCGAAGGTACGAGGAACTGGTATAGCCAGAAGAACACCAGAATACATTGCCACTAAAATGGAAAATGGCAATGCTGTTATCGCGGTTGAAAAAGGACAATTTGCAGGTTTTTGCTATATTGAAGTGTGGGGACACGGCAAATATGTTGCTCACTCGGGCTTGATTGTAGCGCCTGAATTCCGTGGGAGAGGTTTGGCCCGAAAAATTAAAAAAGAAGTCTTTGAACTTTCTTTGGAAAAATATCCTGATGCAAAAGTTTTTGGCATCACCACAGGTATGCCTGTTATGAAAATCAACTATGACTTGGGTTACAAACCAGTTCATTTTTCTGAACTTACTGACGACCCTCTTTTTTGGAAAGGATGCGAAACATGCAAAAATTATGATGTTCTGACTAGAACAGAGCGCCAAATGTGTTTGTGTACAGGGATGTTATATGACCCAAAACAAAAAAAACAATCCAATTAAAAAATTTTTAAAGAAAAAGTATTTGAACGTTTAAAAAGAATTAAATCAAACCTATTATCAAAAGACAAATAAAATGAATCAAGAAAAATTGGTTTTAGCCTATAGCGGAGGATTAGACACCTCCTATTGCTTGAAAAAACTTTCGCAAGAAAACTATGAAGTGCATGCAGTAAGTGTCAATACCGGTGGTTTCTCAGAAGAGGAGACCAAGCATATAGAAAAAAAGGCTTATGAAATGGGTGCGTTTACCTATGAAAACATCAATGCCCTTCAGTCTTTTTACGATCAAATAGTTCGGTATTTGATTTTTGGAAATGTACTCAAGAACAACACCTATCCACTTTCGGTAAGTGCTGAGCGCATCATTCAAGCTGTTGAGATAGTAAATTATGCTAAAGCCATCAAAGCCAAATATATTGCCCACGGAAGTACGGGAGCAGGAAATGATCAAGTACGGTTTGATATGATCTTTCAAATCTTAGCTCCCGAAATTCAAATTATAACTTTGATTAGGGACAACAAACTCTCAAGAGAACAGGAAATCGAGTATTTAAAATCTCAAGGTATTGATGTACCCTGGGAAAAAGCAAAATATTCCATAAATCAGGGGCTTTGGGGAACGAGTGTAGGTGGTGCAGAAACCCTAACTTCAAAACAACCCCTACCAGAAAATGCTTATCCCAGTCCACTCACTAAATCAGAACCTGAGAATTTAAAACTCACCTTCGACAGAGGAGAACTTGCGGCTGTAAATGATAAACAAGGAGATCCTGTTTATCTGATTCAAAAAATACAAGACTTAGCAAAAGGTTTTGCAATAGGTCGTGATATTCATGTAGGAGATACGATAATTGGTATCAAAGGAAGAGTAGGCTTTGAAGCCGCTGCTCCACTTATAATTATAAAAGCGCATCACCTGTTAGAAAAACACACTCTTAGTAAATGGCAACAACATCAAAAAGAGCAACTGGCAAATTTCTACGGAATGCAATTGCACGAGGGCCATTATTTAGACCCTGTAATGAGAGATTTAGAAGCTTTTATGCAAAGTAGTCAGAAAAAAGTAAGTGGAACGGTTTATCTAAAATTACACCCCTATCGCTTTGAACTTCTTGGAATTGATTCTCCCTTTGATTTGATGCAGGCTGAATTTGGTAGTTACGGAGAAATGAATAAAGGCTGGACTGCAGAAGAAGCAAAAGGATTTATCAAACTAACTGCTAATGCAACAAAAATCTACCAACATTTAAATAAAAATACATGAAAAAAGCAGGCATTATTGGAGGCTCAGGATACACAGGAGGCGAGTTAATTCGATTACTCCTTCATCATCCTGAACTAGAATTAGATTTTGTTTATAGCACCACCAGAGCAGGAAAACCATTAACCACTGCCCATCCAGACATTTTGGGCAGTACAGAATTACTCTTTACTGATCAGGTAAATCCAGAGGTAGATGTCGTTTATTTGTGTTTAGGACACGGTCACTCCATCGCTTTTCTTGAAAAACACTCTTTTTCAGAAAAAACGTTGATTGTAGACTTAGGAAATGATTTTCGTTTAAAAAAAGAGGGGCAACTTGGTGACAAAAAGTTTGTTTATGGACTGCCGGAGCTTCAAAGAGAAGCCATTAAAAAAGCAAGAGCGATTGCAAATCCTGGGTGCTTTGCAACGGCTATTCAGTTGGCAATACTTCCTTTAGCCAAAAAAAAATTGATTCACTCTCCTGTTCATGTACACGCTACAACAGGAAGTACAGGTGCTGGAGTGGGGCTCAGCCAAACCAGTCACTTCAGTTGGAGAAACAATAATTTTTCTTGGTACAAGCCTTTCACTCATCAACATTTAGGAGAAATACATCAAACTTTAGAACAACTTGAAAATCCTTCAAAAATTCACTTTTTACCCCATAGAGGAAATTTTACAAGAGGGATTTTTGCAACAGCTTACACTCCTTTTGAAGGTAGTTTAGAGGAAGTTACTACGCTCTATGAGGATTTTTACCAGGAGCATCCCTTTACTTTTATATCTAAAGAAGAACTTAGCCTAAAAACGGTAATCAACAGCAATCGTTGTTTTTTGCACTTACATCTTCACGAAAACACCCTATTGGTAACCAGTATAATTGATAATTTGATCAAAGGAGCATCTGGACAAGCTGTACAGAACACCAATTTGATTATGGGATGGGAAGAAACTCTCGGACTTCAGCTGAAAACATCAATCTTCTAAATCAATCACATGAAAATAGCAATTCTAGGAACCGGTAATTTAGGCTTAAGTATAGCAAAAGGATTGATTATCAACAACACCTACACAACGCTCTATTTAACAAAAAGAAACATCAGTTCCTTAAAATCTTTAGATCAGTATAAAAAAGTCTTCCTTACTTCTGATAATTTAGAAGCAGTTCAGCAATCGGATATATTGATTTTTGCCGTGCAACCCAATCAATTCAAATCACTACTTGAAAAAGTCAAACCTCATCTCAACGAAAAGCATGTGGTAATTTCCACCATTACAGGTTTTTCAATTCAGCACATAGAAAAGATAATTGGAACTTCTATTCCTATCGTTAGATCCATGCCCAATACAGCGATCTCAGTGGGTAAATCAATGACCTGTCTTTGTGCCAATACAGCTGGTTTAAAAAAACTCCCTATTGCAGAAGCTATTTTCAATGGATTGGGAACCAGTTTAGTTATTGAAGAAAAGCATATGCAAGCAGCTACTGTTTTGTGTGCTAGTGGTATTGCTTTTTGGATGCGTCTTATACGAGCTACCACTCAAGGGGGTGTTCAGCTGGGGTTTGATGCTGACGTTGCTTTACAAATGTCTATGCAAACGGCCATGGGAGCTGCGAGTCTTTTGATAGAAACAGGAACCCATCCCGAGGAAGAAATAGACCGGGTTACAACACCAAAGGGATGTACCATCACAGGGCTAAATGAAATGGAACATCAAGGATTGAGCTCTTCACTGATCAAAGGCCTCAATGCCTCTTTTGAAAAAATTAATGAAATTGCTCAAGAATAAAACCAAAGTTTATGAATTTATTTAATGTGTATCCTTTATATGACATCACTCCAGTCCGGGCAGAAGATGTCTTTGTTTACGATTCTAAAGGAGAACAATATTTAGATCTTTACGGTGGTCATGCTGTGATCTCCATAGGCCATAGTCACCCACACTACGTAAAGTCTTTAAAGACCCAATTGGAACAAATTGGATTTTATTCAAATGCAGTACAAAACCCATTACAACAAAAATTAGCTGATGCTATTGGAGAACAGTCCTGCTTACACAAGTATGAGTTGTTCCTTTGCAACAGTGGAGCAGAGGCGATAGAAAACGCTCTGAAATTAGCCTCTTTTCACACCCAAAAAAAACGAGTTATAGCGTTCCAAAATTCCTTTCATGGAAGGACATCTGCTGCGGTTGCTGTAACGGACAATTCCTCCATCAACGCTCCCCTAAACGAACAACACCAGGTAACTTTTATTTCTTTTGATGATTTTGAAACCCTTGAAAAAGAACTAAAAAAAGGAGATGTATGTGCCTTAATTTTTGAAGCCATACAAGGGGTTGGAGGTTTAGATGAACCTTCTGAAGATTTTGTCTACCAAATGGAAGAACTGTGCAACAAATATAAAGTCTGTCTAATTGCAGACGAAGTTCAGGCAGGTTTTGGCAGAACGGGTAGTTTTTTTGCATTTCAAAAATACAAGATCAACCCTCATATCATTACAATGGCAAAAGGCATGGGGAATGGATTTCCAATTGGTGGAATTTTAATTCATTCAGAAATAAAAGCAAAATACGGAATGCTAGGAACTACTTTTGGAGGAAACCATTTGGCTTGTTGTGCCTCATTAGCTGTTTTAGAAATACTAAAAAAAGAAGATCTTCAACAAAAAACAAAAGCTTTAGAAGTCTTTTTTAGAAGTAAAGCAGCTGCGATTCCACAGATAAAAAAAATCAAGGGAAGGGGACTCATGCTTGGAATTGAATTTGATTTTGAAGTTGCTGAACTGAGGAAAACATTGATCTATAAACACCATATTTTTACGGGTGGAAGTAGCAACAAAAACCTGATTAGAATACTACCCCCACTTACTGTAAAAGAAACTCATTTAGAACATTTTTTCAATGCATTAAAAAAGGCACTGTCAAGCACAAACTAGGAACATGAAACAATTTTTAACACTTGACGATCTTCCCAATTTAGACCAAGCAGTCAATGAGGCGATCGCACTAAAAAAAGACCCCTTCCAATGGGAAGCACTAGGTAAAAACAAAACTTTGGGAATGCTGTTTTTCAATCCTAGCTTACGAACCCGTCTCAGTACCCAAAAGGCAGCACAAAATTTAGGAATTAAAACCATGGTCATGAATTTTTCCAATGAAGCTTGGGCTATAGAGTTTGAAGATGGTACGCAAATGAGTGGCTTGCGATCAGAACACATTCGAGAGGCTGCAGCAGTGATTTCTCAATATTGTGACCTACTCGCCATAAGAGCTTTTGCAAGCTTGAGTGATCAAAAGAAGGATGAAGAAGAGCAAGTATTGAATAGTTTTGCCAAATACGCAACCATCCCGGTAATTAATATGGAAAGTGCTACCGCCCACCCTTTACAGGCCCTAGCCGATGCGATTACAATCAAAGAATACTCTCCGAAAAAGCGCCCTAAAATTGTCTTAACCTGGGCGCCACATCCCAAAGCCCTGCCCCATGCTGTAGCCAATTCATTTATAAGAATGACACAGCAATTGGATGCCGAATTTGTAATTACACACCCTCAGGGATATGAACTCAATCCAAATATTTGCAAGGAAACTCCTATAGAATACAATCAAGAAAAAGCCCTTGAAGGTGCAGATTTTATCTATGCTAAAAACTGGTGTTCCTACACAGATTACGGTAAAATACTCAGAACCGATAGTGACTGGATGCTAACACCCGAAAAAATGAAAGGCACAGCAAATGGCAAATTCATGCACTGCCTACCCATACGAAGAAATGTAGTAGCCGCAGATGGGGTCCTAGACACTCCAAATTCATTAGTCATTCAACAAGCAAACAACAGAACCTTTTCTGCTCAACTTGTTCTTAAAAAAATCTTAGAAAATGGATAAGCTTCATCTGGTAAAAATTGGAGGAAATATAATCGAACAACCTGCTGCTCTCTCCTCTTTTTTAAGAGATTTTGCTGAACTTAAGGGTCCGAAAATCTTAGTTCATGGGGGAGGAAAAGAAGCGACCGGATTAGCAAATAAACTAAATATACCCGTGCGCATGGTAGACGGTAGACGAATCACAGATAAAACAAATCTGGAATTGATTACTATGGTCTATGCTGGAAAGCTCAACAAGTCCTTAGTGGCGCAACTCCAAGCCTTTTCGTGTGATGCCTTAGGTTTGTCTGGTACAGATGCTAATGCATACCAAGCAAAAAAAAGAGCTGTAGGTGATATCGACTATGGATATGTGGGTGATCTTACGGTGATAAATACAGCCTTTTTTAAAAAAATATTAAGTCAAAATATAAGCCCCATCTGTTGTGCAGTTTCACATGACGGTCAGGGGCAGTTGCTCAACATCAATGCCGACACAATTGCTGCGGGAATTGCAAAAGCTTTGTCCTCAAGTTATCATGTAACCCTAAGCTACTGTTTTGAAAAAAAAGGGGTGCTTCAAGACATCGAGGACGAGCAGTCTGTAATACCCAAAATTAATTTAAAAAAATACCAGGAACTCAAAACAAAAGGAATTATTGCTCAAGGGATGTTACCCAAACTTCAAAACTGTTTTGAAGCTCTTGATCAAGGAGTTCAAGAAATCCGAATAGGAGGGCCAGAACTCTTATCCAAAAAGAGTTACTACACTAAAATTTACAAATAATGTTGACCCAAAAAGCAATTGCCCTTTTACAAGATCTAATCCGAATCGAATCCTTTTCAGGAAATGAAGCGGGTACCGCAAAACGACTAGAACAATGGTTTGAAGAGTTCGGCATTCTATACCAAAGAAAAGAGCATAATCTCTGGGCAACTAATAAAGCTTTTGACCCCTCCAAGCCTACTCTATTACTTAACTCCCACCATGACACCGTTCAACCTAATCAAGCTTACACTCGCAACCCCTTCTCTCCCGAAATAGAAAACGGAAAGCTCTATGGACTAGGCAGTAATGATGCTGGTGGTGCTTTGGTATCCCTTTTAGCATTGTTCACTCATTATTACGAACATCCTAACCCAAATTACAACCTTCTTTTTGTCGCCTCTGCAGAAGAAGAAATCGCGGGTGTAAATAGCCTACGGGGGCTGCTACCTTATTTACCTAAGATAGATTTGGCAATCGTTGGAGAACCAACTTTAATGAACTTGGCCATTGCAGAAAAAGGTCTTGTTGTTTTTGATTTGGTTATTAAAGGAACACCGAGTCATGCTGCTCATCCAAATGAGGACAATGCCTTGCTCAAAGTTCCAGAAATAATTAAACAAATAGAAGGACTCTCTTTTGAACGGGTCTCTCCACTACTAGGACCTGTAAAAGCTACTTTAACCCAAATAAAGGGTGGTAGCCAACACAATGTAGTCCCTTCTGAGGTCTCGCTTGTATTGGACGTTCGTGTAAACGAATGCTACACCAACGAAAACATAGAAGAAATTGTAAAAAGCCACCTTTCCTGCGAGGTGAAGGCACGATCCTTACGCCTTAAAAGTTCGTCAATTGAAGAAACACATCCACTCGTAGAAGCTGGAAAAAAATTAGGTAAAAAACCCTATGGATCTCCTACATTGTCTGATCAAGCGGCATTGAATTGCCCCTCTCTAAAATTGGGACCAGGTGACTCCACCCGGTCACATGCAGCGGATGAGTATATTTACGTTAGTGAAATTGAAGAAGGCATTGCCTTTTATATTGACTTATTAAAGCAAATTTTATAAAATGAAACTCTGGCAAAAAGAAACCCCTACAAACCAAAAGATAGATCACTTTACAGTGGGAAAAGACCGTGAATACGACCTTGTCTTAGCTCCCTACGACTGTATCGCATCCAAGGCACATGCGCGTATGTTGGGAAAAATAGGCCTTTTGAGCACTTTGGAAACCGAACAGCTCGTCAAAGAATTAGACGCTATCCAGAAAACTGCAGAAGAGGGTAGTTTTACAATTGAGGAGGAGTTTGAGGACATGCACTCTAAAATTGAATTTTTACTCACAAAAAAGCTGGGTGATACAGGAAAAAAAATTCACACGGCTCGTTCGCGAAATGATCAAGTGCTGGTCGCCCTTCAACTGTTCCTAAAAGAAGCATTGTCTGAAATTAAAATACAAGCGCTTGAACTTTTTGATCAACTCCTTCAATTGTCTGAAAAGCATCAAGACAAATTAATGCCGGGATACACCCACATGCAAGTAGCCATGCCTTCCTCATTTGGTTTGTGGTTTTCAGCTTATGCAGAAAGCTTAATTGATGACGTCTCTTTTCTAAATACTGCTCAACAGCTTACCGACCAAAATCCATTAGGCAGTGCAGCAGGATTTGGAAGTTCGTTTCCAATAGATCGTGATCAAACTACAAAAGAACTGGGGTTCAAAACACTAAAATACAATGTTGTCGCTGCTCAAATGGGGAGAGGCAAAATTGAAAAAACAACAGCTACAGCCTTAGGAATGCTCGCTTCTACGATTTCAAAATTTGCGATGGACCTCTGTTTGTATATGGGTCAGGATTACAATTTTATCCGTTTTCCTGAAGCATTGACAACTGGCTCTAGTATCATGCCGCATAAAAAAAACCCGGATGTATTTGAACTTATTCGAGGAAAATGTAATCTCGTTCAAGGATTACCTCATCAACTTGCATTACTCAGCTCAAACTTACCCAGTGGTTACCATCGCGAGATGCAATTGGCAAAAGGCCCAATAATCGAAGCAATTCAAGAAATAAAATCCTGTCTAGAAATGATGTGTTTCAGTTTGAAATCCATCGAAGTAGTGGATCAAAGTCACAATGAGAAATACGAGTACATGTACAGTGTGGATACTTTAAACGAATGGGTTAAAGAAGGAATGCCGTTCCGAGAAGCCTACCAAAAAATGGGAAAATTAATTGCTGAGGGTAGTTTTATCCCAAACAAATCACTTAACCACACTCACATTGGAAGTATTGGAAATCTTCAACTCGATGCCATCAGAGCAAAAATGAAGAAAACATTGAGTTAAAAATCCCTGTAATTCCATGGTCCTCTATAAGCACGATCCAACATCAAATTGGCTCCTGGATCATCAATAAATTGTTCACGAACAGGATTCCATTGTAATGGACGTTGCAGCGCATATGCTATGTTTGCAACGTTACAAACACTGGCAGTACGGTGTCCAATTTCAACATCACAGATGGGTCGAGTACGGTTTTTGATTGCGGCTAACCAGTCTTCGTGGTGATTTTTACTGAGGTAAACACGTTCAGGATTACTTTTTTCAATGGGTTTATCAGCTAAACTTTCATCAGGAAAAGTCTTGAGATAACCTCTACTAACTTCCAAACGTCCTTCAGTTCCGATAAATTGAATCTCATTATTACCACTACCCCATTTGGTATGCGTAACGGTAATACCATTTTCATAGGTATAAACAAGACCTTCTTCCGCGTGTTGGCTTGGAGGTTTGAAATGTACAGGTCCACTGTGGTCTTGATCTAAAGCCCATTGAACAATATCAAACATATGTGCTCCCCAATCAGTAATCATACCTCCTCCAAAAGGAAAATAGTCGCGCCACATGCCCCAACGTTTGTCGCCTATCGGACAAGCGAGGTCCCTGTGATAACCCCTATAAGGAGCTGGACCTACCCAAGCATTCCAGTCAATCGTTGAAGGAGCTTGTTCAGTAGGTAAATCACACGATTTGTAGGGCGCACCTATCGCCACTTTAACTTCTTTAATTTCTCCGATATAACCATTTCTTATCAATTCTACTGCATGTCGAAATCGATCCCAAGAGCGCTGCATACTTCCTGTTTGAAATACGCGTTGATATTTTCTAGCGGCATCCACCATAGCGCGACCCTCAGATACAGATGAAGAAAGAGGTTTTTCACAATAGATGTCCTTTCCCGCTTTTGCAGCATCAACTGCCATTTGTGCGTGCCAGTGATCTGGTGAAGCGATAACAACAGCATCAATATCTTTTCTTTCCAGTAGTGCACGATAAGAAGCGATTTCATTTATTTTATGGGGAGCTTTATTTTGTTTTGCTAGAGCTTTATTAAATGTTTCAGTGAATAAACTCATTTTGTCACTATCCACATCACTTACAGCAACTACAGCAGCAGTATCGTATTTCACAAAATTGGTCATTAGACCTCGCCCCTGCTTACCAACTCCTATAAATCCAAGTTGTATCTTATCGTTGGGTGAATTTGTATTAAAACCCATAACATGACTGGGTACAATGGAAAATACAGAAGCTGTTGCTGCTGATTTTTGAATAAAAGCTCTTCGTTTCATTTTATAGTTTTAAGTGGAATTATAAATTTAGTAAAATTTTGTTTGCCAATTGCTTTTATGAGTGTCCGTCCTCGCTTTGATTTTATTTCTATAATCTTACATTGGTATTGTTTTTGTTTTTAAACAATTAAAAACTCAAAATGAAGTATACTAGATCCCTTACGTTCCTGCTTCTATTATTCTTTAACTGTACTTCAAAAGACCTAAATGAAGAAACCTATGTCCCAGAGGGGACTTTAATGAGAATCAATAGCTATACTGTTCCCTGTGAAGGAATAATTGAAATGAATTGTCTTTTGGTTCAAAAAGGCAACCAAATTGGAACAGAACAATGGGACTACTTTTATGATAGTATTGAAGGTTTTGAATACGAAGAAGGGTTTCAATATGACCTCGATGTACTTATTAAGGCGATTGAAAATCCTCCTGCAGACGCTTCCTCCATTCGGTATCAGTTGATACGTTTGATTCGTAAATTTTGATTTTTTACAGGTGTAAAGGACGGTTCTCAGTAGCTGCCAATGCAGCTTCTTTTACAGCTTCTGCATAGGTAGGATGTGAATGACTCATCCGAGCTACATCCTCTGCTGAAGCCCTAAACTCCATAGCGGTCACTGCTTCAGCAATTAAATCCGCAGCGCGGGCACCAATCATGTGAACACCCAAAATCTCATCTGTTGTAGCATCTGCCAAAATCTTTACGAATCCATCAGTATCCATACTGGCACGGGCACGACCTAGTGCTCGCATTGGAAATTGGCCTGTTTTGTAGGCAACACCTGATTCTTTCAACTCTTCCTCTGTTTTTCCTACAGCCGCTACCTCAGGCCAGGTATAAATAACATTAGGTATCAAATTGTAATCAATGTGAGGTTTTTGTCCTGCAATAATTTCTGAAACCATGACTCCTTCTTCCTCTGCTTTATGAGCAAGCATAGCTCCACGTACCACGTCGCCAATAGCGTAGATGTTGGCTGCTGAGGTTTGGAGGGAGGCATTCACTTCTACTTGTCCTCTTTCGTTGATCTGAATACCAGCGGCTTGAGCATTTAGCCCTTCGGTATAAGGCTTTCTACCGACAGAAACCAAGCAATAATCTCCATTGAATTGAACTTCAGCTCCTTTTTTATCTAATGCGGTCACAATAACTTCATTGCCTTTACGCACTACCTTATTTACTCCATGTGAAAGGAAAAATTTCACTCCTTGCTTTTTAAGAACTTTCATAAGTTCTCGAGATAGACTTGCATCCATCACAGGAGTGATTCTATCTGCGTATTCGATTACAGAAACCTCTGCTCCCAAACGACGGTAGACTTGACCCAACTCCAAACCTATGACACCCCCACCAATGACAATGAGATGTTTGGGAATCTCTTTTAGTTTTAAGGCCTCCGTAGAAGTTATTACTCGTTCTTTATCCAATGAAATAAAAGGTAAACTACCCGGCTTTGAACCGGTAGCAATGATGGTATTTTTTGCTTCTATAGTTTCCTTTTTCTTTCCATCAATCTGAATATGAGTGGCATCTATAAAACTACCTAAACCATGAAAAACTTCTATTTTATTTTTTTCCATTAAAAAATCAATGCCCTTCGTGGTTTGTTCGACAACAGCGGATTTACGATCGATCATCTGCTTTAGGTTGACTTTAATTTCACCTTTAATTTCAATACCGTGTTCTGAAAAATGTTTGACTGCTTCTTCGTAGTGATGAGAAGAATCCAATAACGATTTTGAAGGAATACAGCCTACGTTAAGACAAGTTCCTCCGAGGGTATTGTATTTTTCAATTAAAGCCGTTTTCATCCCTAGTTGGGCACAGCGAATTGCGGCAACATAACCTCCTGGACCCGAGCCGATCACGGCAACATCATAGATACTCATAATCAAATTCATTTTGTGGAATCAAAAATACAAATGTTTCTTACCTACTTCCCTCGTTTCGGTTTTTTTTAATTAATTTTTTATACATTTAATTCAGCTAACCAAATCGTTTTACCTATGAAATATCCATCCATTTTCTTTTTCTTTTTAAGTGTAGGTTTTTTAACAACAGCACAAGAAATCACAATGTTTCCTGGCTATCTAGACTATGAGTATTATCAAGACGATCATCATATTACAAAACGTCAATTGCTAGAAATCATGAGTCAAGATGAAGTGTTGTTTGCTGATTGGAAAAGATCCAGAACCTATAGTGCTCTTGGAATCAGTTCGGGCATTGGTGCACTGGGTTTGCTAATTGTTGGTGTAAATTCCGAATACGAAAGAAATACAGATCAATTAAAATGTTTAAACTTGTACACAAAGAAATAAATACAATTGAAAAATAAAGAACTCTCACTCACTGTAGCATTTTTACCCATTGTAATTTTAGTAGGTCTACTCTCTTATAATGTACTGATTTACGGCGATGATGCACTGAGTGGTTCTAATCAATTTATTTTACTTCTTGGCGGTGCAGTTGCTGCAGTTGTCGGATTTATAAATAAAGTCCCTTACGAGACCATGATAAATAAGGTAGCAGAAAATTTACAATCTGTAACGGGAGCACTACTCATTCTACTTTTTGTAGGAGCTCTTGCAGGTACATGGTTGATCAGTGGAATTATTCCTGCAATGATTAATTACGGACTTCAAATAATACATCCTAGTATCTTTTTACCAGCCTGTATTGTTATTTGCGCAATTATTTCCTTAGCAACTGGAAGCAGTTGGACTACTTCTGCAACAGTAGGTATAGCGTTAATAGGTATAGGCACTGTTTTGGAAATCCCTGTTGGTATGGTTGCCGGTGCTGTCATTTCTGGTGCTTATTTTGGAGACAAGCTTTCTCCTCTTTCGGATACGACCAACCTTGCTCCAGCTATGGCTGGAGGAGAACTTTTCAGCCATATACGCTATATGACTTACACCACAATACCCAGTATTGTGATAACACTAATCGTTTTTTTAATATTGGGCTTTACTCAATCAACTTCCGGAACTGCGGATACTGAGGAGCTAATTCGGGCTATTAACGAAAAATTCTCCATTACCCCTTGGCTTTTTTTAGTTCCAATAAGTGTCATTGTATTAATTATTAAAAAAACGCCTCCACTAGTGGCTTTATTAGTAGGCACCTTGCTAGGTGGATTGTTTGCCTTACTTTTTCAACCACAAATTCTTCTGGAAATTACTAGCTCTAAACTGCTGACTACTTCTGTAGCTTATAAGGGTATAATGAATGCGATCTCTGTCTCCACTGAAATTACCACCTCAAATATTTTACTCAATGATTTGTTTACTTCAGGAGGTATGGAAGGAATGTTGGGAACCATTTGGTTGATCATTTGTGCTATGGTTTTTGGTGGAATCATGGATGCCATAGGAGCACTTGCTAGAATAAGCAATGCACTTTTACAGTGGGCAAAAAACACCTTTCAATTATTTGCAAGTACTGTGGCTTCCTGTTTAGCAATCAACTTAACAGCTTCAGACCAATATTTGTCTATTGTTATTCCAGGAAAAATGTTTGCTAAAGCTTATAAAGATCGGGGCTTGGCTCCAGAAAATTTGAGCCGAACGCTTGAGGACTCCGGAACTGTAACTTCAGTATTAATACCTTGGAATACCTGTGGTGCCTATCAATCTGGTGTCTTAGGAGTAGGTGTAGGTGAATACTTTTTCTTTGCCATTTTTAATTGGCTTAGCCCTTTGATGACATTGTTTTATGCCGCCCTTAGCATTAAAATTGCTAAATTAAAGGAATAAGAAAAATCTATAAAATCATAAGTAAATCCGAAACCCAAATTCGATTTACTTCACATGGGTTTCTTACTTTAGAAAAAAATTTAATTATGAGCGAAAGCAAATGCCCTTTTCACGGTTCAACAACCACTCCCAACTTAGGGACGCAAAACAAAGATTGGTGGCCCAATCAACTTAACTTAGATATTCTTCGCCAACACAGTGAAAGAAGTAACCCTTTTTCTGAGTTAGATTACAAAGAAGAAGTAAAAAAATTAGATTTAGAAGCAGTCAAAAATGACATCAAAGTGATGCTAAAAGACTCTAAAGACTGGTGGCCTGCAGATTACGGACACTACGGTCCTTTTTTCATCCGTATGACCTGGCACGCAGCCGGAACCTACCGCACAGGAGATGGACGCGGAGGAGCTGCAACGGGTGCACAGCGATTTGCCCCGCTGAACTCATGGCCAGATAACGGGAATTTGGATAAAGCACGTAGGTTACTTTGGCCCATTAAAGAAAAATATGGCAACAAACTTTCCTGGGCAGACCTTCTTGTTTTGGTAGGTAATGTAGCCATTGAGGATATGGGAGGACCAAACCACGGAACTGTACTAGGTAGAGAAGACATCTGGCAATCAGAAAAAGACATCTACTGGGGTGCAGAGGACGAATGGCTGGGCGACAACCGCTACGGTGACACAAGACAATCCCTAGAAAATCCACTTGCAGCAGTGCAAATGGGACTTATTTATGTCAATCCTGAAGGTCCAAACGGAAATCCTGATCCAGCCTTATCTGCTCAGGATGTTCGAGAAACCTTCAAGCGCATGGCAATGAACGATGAAGAAACAGTAGCGCTAACAGCAGGAGGACACACCTTCGGTAAAGCACATGGTGCTGGTGATGCCGCTCTTGTAGAGGCAGAACCCGAAGGAGCACCTATGGAACAAATGGGACTGGGGTGGAAAAATAAATACGCTTCAGGACTAGGTGTACACACTATTACAAGTGGTATAGAAGGTCCTTGGACAACAAACCCAACTCAATGGGATATGGGATATTTGGAACTACTCTTCAAATACGAGTGGGAATGTAAAAAGAGTCCAGCAGGAGCGTGGCAGTGGCATCCCATAGACTGTGCAGAAGAAGATCTCGTACCTCAAGTTGATGGTAGTAATGAAAAAGTACTCCCCATGATGACAACTGCAGACATGTCATTAAAAACGGATCCTAAGTATAAAGCTATCTGCGAACGGTTTTTAGCTAATCCTGATGAATTTGGTGAAACTTTTGCACGTGCGTGGTTTAAGCTCTTACACAGAGATATGGGACCTAAAACCAATTATGTTACAGGAGACTACAAAAACGTAGAATACATCTGGCAAGACCCTACTCCAACGGGTAAAATGCTTACTTCTAGCGAAGAAAAAACCCTTCGTGATGCCTTGGCAAACTGTGGTTTAAGTAATCAAGAAATGATTTACACTGCTTGGTCTAGTGCGAGTACTTTTAGAGCATCTGATAATCGTGGTGGTGCCAATGGAGCTCGTATTCGTTTAGAGCCCCAAAAAAACTGGGAAGTAAATAAACCTGAACAACTAGCCAAGGTACTTGCTGTATACGAGACACTGGCTGAAAAACACAATACTAGTGTAGCAGACGTCATCGTCCTTGGAGGTGCTGTAGCTATTGAAAACGCTAGTGGAGTTACCGTTGAGTCAACTACTGGTCGTGGTGATGCATCTCAAGAAAACACAGATATTGATTCCTTTGAATTGCTCAAAGCTAAAGCTTGTGGTTTTAGAAACTATTCAGAAAAAGAATTTGCTGTAAGTCCCGAAGAGATTTTGCTTGACAAAGCACAATTGCTAGGACTCACACCAACTGAAATGACAGTTTTAGTAGGAGGTCTACGCGCAATGGGTATTTCCTACACTGGCGAAGGAGTCTGGACCGAAGGAAAACTTGACAACTCTTGGTTCAAGAACTTACTATCCATGGATGTGACTTGGAGCAGTACAGGCTATAACAGTTATGTAGCCAAAGATCGCAAAACAGGAGAAGAGGTTCGAACAGCCACAAGAACAGATCTTGTCTTTGGTTCTAATTCTGAATTGAGAGCTCTTGCAGAATTTTATGCTCAAGATGACAGCAATGATAAGTTTGTTTCAGACTTCATCTCTGCTTGGAATAAAATCATGAATGCAGATCGATTTGATTTGAAGTAAAATTTCACTAAAATTAAGTGTACAAAACCCGATTTATAATCGGGTTTTGTTGTTTTTAATATCATTTTTTCTCGATCTAATCAGAGTGTAACAACTTACCTTAGCAATCTCATTTTAATGCTTTTCTTTGCAATTGAATTCGTATTTTTGTTTAACAAAGCAAACGAATGCCAAAAAAAAAGAAACGAGAACCTACAGATCCAAAAATCATTCGCCAGCGCCAAGTACTGTTTGGAGGAGGGTTGTTTTTGTTAGCGTTTCTTTTAGCCCTCGCTTTCACATCTTATTTACTTCATTGGAAAGCAGATTACAGTACCCTTGATGCCTTTTTTGATAAAACTGTCGCAGCAAAAAACATTCTCAATAAAATTGGAGCTGTGGTAAGTCATTTTTTTATCTACCAAGGGGTTGGTTTAGCTGCAGTTTTCTTTCCATACCTTATCGGGTTAACAGGTGTTAAACTTTTTTTTGATCAAAAAACCAATACCTTACTATCCAATTGGGGTTGGGGTATCGCTCACCTACTTTGGTTTTCACTGGCTTTGGGATATTTTTTTCCTAGTGAGCCACTCTATTCTGGAATAGTTGGCTATGAAATCAACTTGTTTTTTAGTGCTTATATCGGAAGAATTGGAATCTTAGCAGTATTACTCTTTTTCTTTCTATGTTTTATCGTGATCGAGTTAGAATGGACCCCAGAGAAAATGAATTTGTGGTGGAAAACTATTATTACCAAAACCAAGGATGCTCCTACCGATGAAGAGCTAGAGAATGAAAATACTCTTTCCATGGAATTTGAAGAGTCGAAAAGTGAAATGGAAGCAGAAGTTCCCTCTAGTACTGAAAGTGAAGCGCTGCTTGAAGACGAAATTACTTCTTCAGACCCTGTTATGGAATCAAAAGAAAACCTCGTCATGGAGGTAGAAACCTCAGAGGAAGAAACACTAGAGGATCAATTAGCAAAAGGACTTGTTGAAAAACAAGGTTTTTTTGATCCTACTCTAGAATTGAGTAACTATAAAATGCCTACCATAGAGCTTTTAAAAAATTATGGAGACAGTAGCATTACCATCAATCAAGAGGAGCTTGAAGCTAATAAGGATAAAATTGTTGAAACACTAAACAATTACAAAATTGGGATATCCAATATAAAGGCTACAATCGGTCCCACAGTTACCCTTTATGAAATTGTACCCGATGCGGGAATTCGAATCTCAAAAATTAAAAACTTAGAAGATGATATTGCACTATCACTAGCGGCATTAGGTATTCGAATCATTGCACCTATACCAGGAAAAGGAACGATTGGAATAGAAGTCCCAAATCAGAAACCGAGTATTGTTTCCATGCGTTCAGTCATCTCTTCTGCCAAGTTCCAAAATGCAGAGATGGAACTGCCCATAGCGCTGGGAAAAAACATTAGCAATGAAACCTTTGTGGTAGACTTAGCCAAAATGCCACATCTTTTAATGGCAGGAGCAACAGGCCAAGGTAAATCTGTAGGTCTTAACGCAGTACTCACCTCCCTACTCTACAAAAAACATCCCGCTGAAGTAAAATTTGTATTGGTCGATCCCAAAAAAGTAGAATTGAACATCTACAGTAAAATTGAACGACACTACCTCGCAAAATTACCTGACGCAGAAGAAGCAATTATCACAGACAACAACAAAGTAATTAACACTTTAAACTCGTTGTGTATTGAGATGGACAACCGCTATGAGTTATTAAAAAAAGCCTTATGCCGAAACTTAAAAGAGTACAACAAGAAGTTTAAAGAACGAAAACTCAACCCAAAGGAGGGACACAGCTATTTACCTTATATCATTCTTGTTGTCGATGAGTTTGCAGACCTCATAATGACTGCTGGGAAAGAAGTAGAAACCCCAATAGCCCGATTAGCTCAGCTGGCCCGAGCTATTGGAATTCACTTGATTATTGCTACACAGCGTCCCTCTGTAAATGTAATTACTGGTATCATTAAAGCTAATTTCCCTGCTCGCGTAGCATTTAGGGTTACTTCCAAAATTGATTCTAGAACCATACTTGATAGTGGGGGTGCAGATCAATTGATCGGAAGAGGAGACCTGTTATACACACAAGGAAATGAATTGACACGTATCCAATGTGCCTTTGTAGACACTCCAGAAGTAGAACGTATTGCTTCTTTTGTTGGTGGACAAAGAGGTTTTGTAAGCGCTCACAATCTTCCCGAATACGTCGGAGAGGAGTCCAGCTCAAGTTTAGATTTAGATGCGGGAGAACGCGATGAGCTTTTTCGCGAAGCAGCAGAAGTGATTGTTACCGCTCAACAGGGATCTGCCTCTTTACTGCAAAGAAAATTAAAACTAGGGTACAACAGGGCAGGTAGAATCATCGATCAAATGGAAGCTGCTGGTGTGGTAGGACCCTTTGAGGGAAGCAAAGCCAGACAAGTGTTAATAAGTGATCTTGCAGCATTAGATCGGCTACTAGATAATGAAGCGCTATAAAATGAGTAGTACCAAGAATCTTTAAAATTAAATCTGTTCCTAGAAACTGAACTATTAAAGCAATTGACTAATGAAAAAAAAAGTAATACTAAACCTTTTACTATTGAGCAGTTTTTTTCTCAGCGCTCAAGGGCCAGAAGAGGCGGAAAAACTTTTGAATGAAGTATCAGCTACCATAGCTTCTTTCAAAAATATGAGTTTTGATTTTACCTATGTCCTGGAAAACAGAACTGAAAATATACGACAAGAAACCAATGGTAATGCCGCTATAAGTGGAGATCGTTACAAAATTAACTTTTTGGGAAACGAGCAACTTTTTGATGGAAAAACCACCTACACTATCGTTCCAGAAAATGAAGAAATCACCATTAGCTCCCAAGAAGATGATGCCGATTTTGGAATTAACCCTACCCAACTCTTGGTATTTTATAAAACTGGATATGCCTATCAATGGGACATCAAACAATACGTTAAAGGGCGACCTATTCAGTTTGTCAAGCTCCTACCGAGTGAGGAAAACAATGATCTGAAATACCTTTTATTGGGGATCGATATGCGGACAAAAATAATCTATCGGCTTATAGAAATTGGTAAAGGAGACACCCGTACTACCCTTACTCTTAAAAACATAAAAACTAATACCAAATTAGCTGATGGTCTTTTTACTTTTGATGCCAACAAATATCCAGACTACTACATAAACAACTAAGGAAAGTGAAAATTATAGATCGCTATATTTTAACAAGTTATTTGACACGTCTGATCAGTGTCTTTGCGATCTGTATGTTTATTTTTATAATACAAACCTTTTGGTTGTTCATTGATGAGTTGGCGGGTAAAGGCCTTGATGTATTAATAATTGGGAAATTTTTGATTTATTACTCTCCCAAATTGATCCCTCTTGTTCTTCCCCTTTCTGTTCTTTTGGCCTCATTGATGACTTTTGGTACACTTTCTGAAAACTATGAATTTGCTGCAATGAAATCTACTGGAATTTCCCTTCAGCGTGCACTTCTTAGCTTAGTAGTATTCCATATTGCATTAGGAATCGGAACCTTTTACTTTTCGAATCATGTCATCCCATATGGGGAGTTGAAATCTTATAATTTAAGGAGAAACCTAGCCAAGCTTGAACCAACCTTGGCCATAAGAGAAGGTATCTTTAATGAAATAGGCGCTTATAACATCAAAGTAAAAAAGAAATACGGTGACAATGACCGTTTTTTAGAAGATGTCATCATACATGAATATACAGCTGATAAAAAGAATAACATTGTTATCAAAGCTGAACGTGGAGAGATGAAAAACGAGCCTACCGATCCTAATCTAAAACTTGTATTATACAATGGCAACCGCTATGAGGAGGTCATTCCGAAAAAAATAAAAGACCGAGAACGAATACCCCACGCCAAGGTTACTTTTGAAGAATATGAGATGAACATCGATTTATCACAGTTTAATAATGTGGACTTAGAAGAGGAAAATGTTACCACCTTATTTCGAATGCAAAAAATTGATCAATTAAAAGTAAGTATCGATACTTTACAAACCTCTTTTTCTGAGGAGCAAGAAGTCTTTAATACCAATTTTTCTAGAAAAAGTGCTGTTGTTTCCTGGGTAAAAAAAGAGACTGAAATGGTCCAAAAAGACAGCCTTCCCTCCCACCTCTTAGATTTTATTGTAGCGGACGAAGAATGGAAAAAGAGCAGATTATACGATGAAGCCATGTCAAGTCTCAGAAATTCAATTCGGGATTTAAATGTCAAAAGAGGGCAGTTTTTTGCTTTTCAAAAGCTGATCAATCTTCACAAAATTACCCTTCAAGAAAAATACACGCTTCTTTTTGTTTCTCTTTTACTTTTTTTGATTGGAGCATCTTTAGGGGCAATCATTCGCAAAGGAGGATTAGGGCTTCCACTGGTGCTGTCCGTTATTATTTTTTTAACCTATCACTACATTGGCCTTTTCAGTAAAAATGCAGCGGAAGACAACAGTATTCCACCGCTTATAGCCAGCTGGTTAGCAACCTTAATCTTAGCGCCTTTTTCCTATATATTAACTAAAAGAGCTTCTGCAGACAAGGGTTTTGTAAGTCTATATGCTTTCTATGCCCCTTTTCTTAAATTGCTTGAAAAAATACCTTTCCGTAAAAAAACATGAAAAAAGATTCTTTTGAACTCGATAGTATTGAAGAGGCTATTGAAGCAATAAAAAAAGGGGAAGTCATTATTGTTGTAGATGATGACAACAGAGAGAATGAAGGAGATTTTGTTGCCGCAGCGGAAAAAATCACACCACAGCTAATCAATTTTATGGCCACCCATGGACGTGGTCTCATTTGTACTCCACTCACAGAAGAGCGCTGTGAGGAACTTCAATTGGGAAAGATGGTTTCCAACAACACAGACCCCATGGAAACCGCATTTACTGTTTCTGTAGATTTAAAAGGAAAAGGCGTCACGACAGGTATTTCGGCATCTGATCGAGCTCTTACCGTGCAAGCACTTGTCGATAAAAAAACAGCTCCTCATGAGCTCTCAAGACCTGGACACATATTTCCTCTAATTGCAAAAGAAGGGGGAGTACTTCGCAGAACAGGACATACTGAAGCTGCTATCGACTTTGCTCGTTTAGCCGGGTTTCAGCCTGCTGGGGTTATTGTGGAAATCATGAATGAGGATGGAACTATGGCAAGGCTTCCTCAACTTATTGAAGTTGCTAAAAAATTCAATCTTAAAATTGTTTCTATTGAAGACTTGGTTTCCTTTAGAATGCAATACGACAGTTTGATCGTCAAAAAGGCAGACCATGAGATCCAAACGCGATATGGTTCGTTCAGAATGCGTGCATACGAACAAACTACCAATGGTAAGATTCACCTCTCGTTGAGCAAAGGTCAATGGAAATCGGATGAGATCATCTTAACCCGTATTCAATCGTCTAGGGTAACCCATGATATTTTAGGTACACTGACAGGTTCTATCCACCAACGGCTCGATGATATTTTTAGTTTAATCAATAAAGAAAAAAAAGGAGCTCTCCTTTTTATTAATCAAGAACAAAGCCCTGAAAATCTTCTTGCCAGAATTGAAACTTTGTTTAATATGCAACAACAAGGTGAGTTGGATCAGGCTCCTCCCATGGTAATGGACAGTAAAGACTTTGGAATAGGTGCTCAAATTCTTCACGATATGGGCATTCAGAAACTAAAAGTCATAAGCAACTCCAAACAACAACCAAGAACAGGAATAACAGGGTACGGTATTACCATTGAAGGATATCAAACCTATTGAGTTATTCAAAAAACCAAAGCTTAATCGCCATCAGTACCACAACAAAGAGCATCGCTATACGAATAACTCGATCTCCTTTTTTTACCGACCATCTACTAGCAAACCAAGCACCAAAACTAGTACCAAAAGCCATGGCACTTCCCATTTTCCAATCAACTGCATCGTTGTAAGCAAAAATCAATAGGGCTACAGTAGAGTAAATAAAAACAACAGCCACTTTGGTAGCATTTGATTGTATAAGGGACATGTGATTGAAGCGATTTAAAAACAACATAATCACAATTCCAATCCCGGCATTGATAAATCCACCGTAAATACCAATAAGAAAAAAACCTATGATACTCCAAATCAAGTAGGTACCCGACAGACGCTCGACCAATCCTTCCTCTAATTTTTTTTGTTTGAAAAGTATAAGAAATCCGACAAGAATCATGATTAGTGCTAATATCTTGTTGAAAAGAGATCCATCTAAATCAATTGCTATTTGGGCACCAAAGTAAGCTCCCAAACAGGCACTGATTCCCAAATAAATAGTAAATGGAAAACTACTAACTCCTTTACTACGGTAACCTAAAGCCCCACTTAAAGACTGGACAACAATTGCTATCCTATTGGTTCCATTGGCAAGGTGTGGAGGTAATCCCAAAAAGATCAATACTGGCAATGTAAATAAAGAACCCCCTCCTGCAAGGGTGTTGACTACCCCAGCAAAAAAACCAATAACAACTAAAAAGAGTAGTGATAAATATTCTTCCATTATGGAATTTAAAGGTACAAAACTCTATTACAAGAGCTTTAAAAAGTGAGGAATTAAATATTTTCTAATCTAAAAAAGAGTGTATATTTGCAACCGCAAAGGAGAAATGGCAGAGTGGTCGAATGCGGCAGTCTTGAAAACTGTTGAGGGTCACACCTCCGGGGGTTCGAATCCCTCTTTCTCCGCTCTACAGTCCTGAAAGCCTAGTGTTTTCGGGACTTCTTTTTTTCAGTTGCCTGCAGAGTTGCCTTTTCTGTTTTTAACAAGACTGATTTTCACTATTCAAATTTAGTCGTTTTTTTATTGAGTATCTTTGATTATTCAAATAAAATTCATTCCAATTCACAGTATTAAATAACCAGCAAGGGCATGGACTACCTTAATCTATGTTATTGCATAAACTTAAGAGAATGAATTTATCAAAAGATTACGCAGACTTCATCCAGCAATTTCAATGGAACTACTTCGCAACTTGTAGATCTCCTTACAGGATTCACACCATGACGGCAAGAAACTGGCTTACAAAGCTTCTGTATCGTTCAAATAAAGTAGAACAGGCGTTCTTTGTATCAGAGAGAGACAAGGGAGATTACAATAACAAACATGTACATATACTTATTGGCACTAATACAGACATGTCCTATAAGGAAGTAAAGCATGGATTAGGTAATGTTTCAGTAGGAGACTATCAACCAATCTATGATAGTGAAGCGGTATGCAAGTATGTAACCAAACATATAGGAAAAGATGTGGACTATGACATTGTATTTAAAAGCTAAAAGTTTCTATCCAGCATTAATCCAAACATAGGGGCATGGGTTTTAGAAAATGGTTTTTCTATTGGAACATGGGGATGGGATTTGATATGTAATCCATTCTCCCTATCTTAGAGGTATTATTAACCATAAATCAATTAACAATGAAAAAACTAATCTTTCTAATACCTTTTTTGTTCACTTTCTGCGACTCAAATCAAGCAGCGCTTAAAAAATTTGAGGCTAATTCTAAAACTGTATCAATGTTTTTT
>Ga0255773_10000160_pt1 | contig 69272 bp, 82 predicted proteins | sample 011ome_17_FD_179971 | JGI IMG/M metagenome (GOLD analysis project Ga0255773, IMG submission 179971) | Coastal salt marsh microbial communities from the Groves Creek Marsh, Skidaway Island, Georgia - 011502XT metaG (version 2) | ecosystem: Environmental > Aquatic > Marine > Intertidal zone >... | reverse complement strand
AAATTATATTTCTTTTTTTTTTCTAAATTTTTTTTCTGGTTTTTTTCTAACTCTTTTTTTAATTCTTTTTCTAATTCTATTTTTTCATTTGTTTCTAATTCTATATTTTTTTTATAATTTAATTCTTTTTTTAATTGTTCTATTTTCTCATTTTGATATTGTATTTTTTTTTCTATTCTTTCTTTTTTAGCATTTTCTATTTCTGCTAATATTCGTGTTAATGATGCTGCATTTGATGTATTTGTAACATTTTCTTGTAATTTTTTAATTTCTTGTTCTGCATATGCTAATTCTGCTCGTTCTTTTGAAATATATGCTAAATTTTTAGCTTGTGCTCTTAAATTTTTAAAATTTTTTGTTAATTCAATTTTTCCATTTAAATCCAATTTATCTATTAGTTTATCTATATCTTGTTCTTCTATTTTTGGATCTTCTGTTACTTTTAAATTACCCTGCATTGCATATTCAATTGCATTATGCATTTCATTTATATTAACAGTTTTTTGAAAAAATTTATTCATTGATGATATATCAATCTTATTTTCTTCTTTATCTAATTCTTTTCCAAATTGATTAAAATCAAAACTGTTAAAATCAAAATGTTGTAAATCAATATTTGCTAAAGCATTTATTGACACATCTTGATTTGATTTTCCTAAATTACTAGTTTTAATTGCAATATCTGTAACTTCTTGTGCTAATTTTTCAGCATTTGTTAAAGAATTACTAATTATACCTTCTTCTTTTTTAAATTCATTTAATTTAGTTATTTCATTTTCTAAATCATTTTTAGTTTTTTGCACTTCTATTATATTTTCTTCCAATTTTTGCTCTTTATTATTTATTTCATTATTACTAAATGATATATCTACATTTGTTTTTTCTATTTCCATATCAATTGTTTGTAAAGCATTTTCTGTTTCATTATTTACATTTTTTATATTTTGCAATTGACTTTCTACCTCTGTAGAATAATTTTTTGCATTTGTATATTCATTTTTAAGAGTATCATAATATTTTTGATTTTTATTTTTTTCTTCATATGATCCGTCTTCTTTATTTGATTTATCTTCATATACGTTATCCTCATATGAATATGATTCCATATCTTGTTGTTGTGTTTGTTCTTGTTGTTGCGTTTGTTGTTGTTGTTGCGTTTGTTGTTGTTGTGTTTGTTGTTGTTGCCTTTGTTGTTGTTGCGCTTGTTGTTGTTGCGTTTGTTGTTGTTGCGCTTGTTGTTGTTGCACTTGTTGTTGTTGCGTTTGTTGTTGTTGTGCTTGTTGTTGTTGCGCTTGTTGTTGTTGCGTTTGTTGTTGTTGCGCTTGTTGTTGTTGCGCTTGTTGTTGTTGCTTTTGTTGTTGTTGCGCTTGTTGTTGTTGCGTTTGTTGTTGTTGCGTTTGTTGTTGTTGCGTTTCTGATGTTGATGGTGCAGATGATAATGGTGTTGTTGATGATGATGTCGATGATGATGGAGTCGATGATGATGGTGCCGATAATGATGGAGTCGATGATGATGGTGCCGATGATGATGGTGCCGATGATGATGGAGTCGATGATGATGGAGTCGATGATGATGGTGCAGATAATGATGGAGTCGATGATGATAGCGATTGTGAAATATTTCCTGAGTCACCACCACTTAATTCATTAAATAAATTGCCCCATATTTGCATATCCATATTTTTTGCTTCTTTTTCAAAACTAGTTTGATCCATATTAGCAAAAAGTGATCCTAAATCCATAAATTTTTCTTTTTTTTTAATTTTTAAAAAACAGTAAATTATTAATAATAAAAATATAATACTAATTATATAAAATATTGTATTTTTTTTTCCACCACCAATTTGTTGTAAATTATTATAAGAAGGAGTCATAAAATTTAATATAACGGCCAATAATATAACAGTAAATATAACACCAGTAATTATAGATATATATATATAATTTTTATTAAATATATCATTTGTCAAATTATCTGTAATATCATCTGTAATATCATCTGATATATCGTTAGTTGTATCGTCAATTATATCATATGTATAATCATTTGTTAAATTATCATAAATATCATCAGATATACTATTATAAATATCATTCGTAATATCATCAATATAATTATCGACATTTAATATATTATTATCAGGAGCATCATAAACTATTTTATCAGGAGGGGGGATATTTAAATTAGTTTCATGAGATATGATATCTGGTTTATTATGTTTTTTAGTATTAATATTTAAATTAATAAAAGAATTATAATTATTAGTAATAATACTAAAAAAATTTTTTTTAAAGATTATAACAAAATTATTATCTTGTTTAAAACTATTAACAATATTATTTATAGTTTTAAATCTATAAATATCATATAGTTTAGATAAATGATATGAATAATTTTGTAATCTTTCAATTTGTTTTTTAGTAGGACGTCTTTTTTTAGTTAAACTAATAATTGGATCATTATTAATTAAATTAGAATGATAAGTTAAAATTGGTTTAATCAATTCAATTAAATTAGCATTAATATATTTATTTTTAATTATTTCAACAGTTGAATGATTATTATTAATATAAACTTTAAATTCAATATCAATGTTAAAATTATTATGAGTTATATAATTATCATTGGTAATATAATATTTAGTAGGTATTTTAAAAAAATATAAATTTTTTTTATAATTTTTAACAAAATTTTCAGTTGAAATATAATAATAAAAATTTCTTATAAATTCTATTATGAATAAATATTTAGTATATTTATCATTAATAAAATTTGAAAAATTTAAATCACATATTTTGTTAATACTAATATCTTTAGTATTATTTATTTTAACTTCTTTTAAAAAAATATCATTATTTGGATTACTAATAAAATATTTATTATAATATATTATTTTTTTTACAAAATTACCATCATTATAATTAATAGTGTTAAATATATTTTGTAAATTTTTTTCATTAATTAAATTGATAAAGATATATTTTTCATAATAATAACCATTATCTCTAAAATAATTTATATTTTTTATATCACTATATACTAAATCACTATCATTTACATAATTTGAATTTATTAAATAATTAATATTATGAAAACAATTATTGATAGAATTTATTTTTAACATAATACTGTTACTCTATAAATAATTAATATTTTATATAAAAAAAAAAATGATTATTAAAAAGTGCTTAAACGCATACCTAGTTATTTAAAACTAACCAATATATAAGAAACTATAAAAAGAATGTCTATATATCCAGAACTAGCATATAGTGATCAAAAAATTGATATTCAAGATATTAAAGGAATTCAATTTAGTGTATTAGGACCGGATGAGATTATTAAAAGATCTGTAGTTGAAATAACAAAAACAGATACGTATGCGGGTAGTGAACCGATAATTGGTGGTTTATTTGATTCAAGAATGGGAGTATTAGAACATAATAAAATATGTTCGACATGCGAACAAAAAAATATATTTTGTCCAGGACATTTTGGACATATTAAATTAGCTAAACCAGTATTTCATGCAATGTTTTTTGATATAACAAAAAAAATATTGAAATGTGTATGTTATAAATGTTCTAAATTATTAATATCCCAAAAATCAACAGATGAAGCGATTAAAAATGATATTAAAAAAATCTTATTAATCAAAAATAACCAAAAACGATGGGACGCTTTTTTCAAATTAACAAATAAAATTATAAATAATGCAAAATTCAGATATTGTGGAGATGATGGTTCAATTGGTTGTAATGCAAAACAACCAACAAAATACACAAAAGAAGGTTCTATGAAAATTATTGCAGAATGGAAATCAATTAAGAAAAAAACAGATGAAATAAAAGATGGCGTACCTGTTTTAGAAGAAGAAGATATTTCACAAGAATTTACAGCAGAAGATGTTTTACGCATTTTTAAAAGAATTAGTGAAGAAGAAATGGAATTAATGGGTTTTAATCCAGAATGGAATCGCCCAGAATGGATGATATGTAGTGTTTTACCAGTTCCCCCTCCTTCTGTAAGACCAAGTATAATAGAAGAAAATGGTCAGAGACGAGAAGATGATTTAACACATAAATTAAGTGAAATTATTAAAATAAATAATAATATAAATGATAAAATTGCAAAAGGAACTCCTGAAGAAACAATTAAATTAATTACTATGGTATTACAATATCACGTCTTTACATTTATTGATAATCAGATACCGGGATTAGCACCATCACAACAAAGAAATGGTAGAAAATTAAAATCTGTATCAGATCGTATGAAAAAAAAAGAAGGACGTATTAGAGGTAATTTAAATGGAAAAAGAGTAGATCAATCATCTCGATCAGTTATTACACCTGATCCATATATTAGTATTGATGAATTAGGAGTACCAATTAAAATAGCAATTAATATAACATTTCCAGAAGTAGTAAATGAATATAATATAGAACATTTAAAAACTCTTATTTTAAATGGCCCTGATAAATGGCCGGGAGCAAAATTAATAAAAAAAAATAAAGAAACTATTACTATAAATTTAAAAAGTGCTAATTTAGATAAATTGGCTAAAGAATTAAAATATGGCGATATAGTTCATAGACATTTATCTGACGGAGATCATATATTATTTAATCGTCAACCATCTTTACACAAAATGTCAATGATGTGTCATAAAGTAATAATTATGCCATATCAAACATTTCGATTAAATGTATTAGATACTCCACCATATAATGCTGATTTTGATGGTGATGAAATGAATTTACATTGTCCTCAAAGTATACAAACAATGTCAGAATTAAAAGATATAGCAGCAGTACCATATATGATAATTGCGCCACGTGATGGGAAACCTATTATTGAAATAGTTCAAGATACATTATTAGGTTCATTCAGATTAACAAAAAATAATGTAGAAATTAAAGACAAAACAATGGCGAATTTACAAATGATTAATAGTTATTTTCAAGGAAATTTAAAAAAACCTGATAAAAATTATAATTATACGGGAAAAGAAGCATATTCACAAATTTTACCACCTGGTTTAAATATTGAAAGAAAAAATAAAGCTGAAGATAAAATTATAATTAATGGTAGCAATTATATGGAAGAATCTGGTTCATTAGATAAAAGTGTATTTCATAGTAAATCTTCAGGATTAATACCAGTAGTATATCATGATTATGGACCATTTGAAACACAAAGATTTTTAGATAATACACAAAGATTAATATGTAGATGGTTATTAACATCTGGTTTTAGTGTTGGTATTAGTGATTTAGTAACAGATGTTCAAACAGAAATAAGTTTAAAATCAAAAATCAAAGAAATGAAAGAAAAAGCTTATTCTAAATTAGATGATATTAGAAGAGGATTAATTGAAAATAACAGTATATTTTCAAATAAAGAATATATTGAAAGAGAATTAATAGGAATTTTAAATGAAACTACAAATCAAGTTGGTAAAATTGGATTAAGTCAAATTGATGAAAAAACTAATAGAATGATTAATATGGTAAAGTCTGGTTCTAAAGGTAAAGAAACAAATGTAGCACAAATGATTGCATGTGTAGGACAGCAAAATGTAGATGGTAAAAGAATATCATATGGTTTTACAGATCGTACATTGCCTCATTATACAAAATATGATGATGGTCCTGAAGCGCGTGGATTTGTAGAAAATAGTTTTATATCTGGTTTAAGTCCTCAAGAAGTATTCTTTCATGCAATGGGTGGCAGAGAAGGTCTAATTGATACCGCTGTTAAAACATCAGAAACTGGTTATATTCAAAGACGATTAGTTAAAGCAATGGAGGATGCAAAAGTATATTATGATAATACAGTAAGAAATGCAAGTGGAACTATAATACAATATATATATGGTGAAGATGGTATGGATGGATGTAAAATAGAAAACCAATTTATTCCATATATTGATATGGATGTTATATTGATGGAAAATATTTATCACTTAAGAAAAACAGATAAATTATCATCATATTTAATAACAAAAGCGAATAAAGAAATAAATGCCGATACATATAAAAAATGTACTGAACATTATAATCAATTATTAGAAGATAAAGAATTTTTAATTAAAAATGTATTCAAATATACAAAAAATAAAATGATCAATTTTCCTATACCATTTGATAGAATTATTAATAATGCACACAAAAATATATCTAATATTGGTATTAAATCTATTAAAACAGATTTAACACCTAAATATATATTAGATAATATTGATAAATTAATTAATTCATTATATATTAAAAAGGATCAAGGGACTAAATTTTTCGAAATTTTACTTAGATTAAATTTGACTCCTAAAAAATTAATAATGACATATCATTTTACAAAAGAAATTTTTGATAATATTATAACATTAATAATACAATATTACAAAGAAGCTATTGCGCAACCTGGTGAAATGGTTGGTATTGTTGCAGCACAAACAATTGGTGAAATGGGAACTCAAATGACATTAGATTCATTTCATGTATCAGGTACAGCAGCAGCAGTAAAGGCAACAAGTGGTGTTCCACGTTTAAAAGAAATTTTAAGTGCTACAAAAAAAACAAAAACACCTACATTATTAATTTATATGAAGAATGATATTGCAACTGTTAAAAATCCAATTTTAAATGACGATGGATTAGACTCCGATGATATAAATGTAGAAAATGCAAAAAATAAAGCAATTAATATTAAAAATTCTATAGAAATTACTAAATTACATGATATATTAGAATATAGTGAAATATATTGGGATAAAAATGAAGATCAATATTCAACTAATATTGAAAATGATCAAGGTTTATTAGATATATATAAAGATTTCTCATTCACAAATTCATTAAATAGTACATCACCGTGGATAATTAGAATGAAATTTAATAAAGAAAAAATGAAATCATATGGTTTAAGAATGATTGATATTTACACTAAATTAAATACAACATATGATAAATTTATTGAATGTGTTTATAGTGATGATAATGCTGAAGAATGTATATTTAGAATTAAATTACAAGCAAATGTTATTAAAGATATTGATTTTAATGATCAAATAGCAGCAATTAAAGCATTAGAACATAATATAGTGTACCAAGTATTATTAAAAGGTTATAAAGGTATTAAAAAAGTATCATTAAATAAAAAGAAATATACAAAATATAATAATGATACAAATTCTTTCGATAATCTTGTAGAATGGGTATTAGACACTGATGGTACAAATTTAATTGAAGTATTATCAAATCCAAATATTGATTCAACTAGAACAATATCTAATGATATTAGAGAAATAAGTGAAACACTTGGTATTGAAGCCGCTAGAACAGCACTTTATCACGAATTAATAAATGTTACTAGTGAAGATTCTATGAATTATAGACATTTATCTTTATTAATTGATACAATGACTTATAAAGGACAATTAATGTCAATTGATAGACATGGTATTAATAGGGGTGATATTGGACCATTAGCCAAATCATCATTTGAGGAAACTACAGATATGTTAATTAATGCAAGTATATTTGCTGAATATGATAATGTTAATGGTGTATCAGCAAATGTAATGTTAGGTCAACAAGCACCATGTGGTACAGGCGATAGTAGTTTAATATTAGATGAAGAACATTTGATAGAATTAATGAAAGATGTAAAACATATAGATAATGATGATTATGATGAAAATGCAGATATTGAAATAATGATAGAAAATAATAATATATGTACAACAAGTGATTTAGAATTTAATTATAAAATAAAAAATGAAAAAAAGAAATGTGTAACATTTAAAGATACTAAAATAATTATTAAAGATTAACAAGGTATTCTATAATTATTAATTTTTTTTTGTTTGAAAATCATTTTTTCTTCTAATTCATCTTTTATATTATTTATTTTTTCTTCTTTAGAAGAATGATATATATTATCTAAAATTTTTTCTTTATTTAAATTATCAGGCATATTAGTAATAATACTTTTTTTATATTTTTTATTACCACAACAATTGTTTTTATCGCAACAGTCTTTTAAATATGGTAAATAACCTTCAAAACATTCATTTGAAGATGAATTTATATTATTATTTTCTTTTTTAGTTAAATTACATGTAATTAATTTTTCAAAAAAATCAATAAAGAACATGATAAATTCTTTTAATATAAAATATAATAAATATCAATAATCAATTTTTTAAGTCCAATTGCGTTTACCTAATTTATTATTACATCCGTAACACATTGGTCTTAAATTATTAATAGATGTTTCTCCACCATTATATTCTGAAATTACATGACCGCAACTATAATCATGATAATATATTAAATTTTTACAATTTTTATAAGGACATTTACCTTCTTTTTTATTACCAAATTCCTTTAACCATACCTCTTTTTTTAATTTTTTAGTAATTCTTTTTTTTTCTTTTTTAAATTTATGTTGTGGTTTAACATTTCTATTAATTAAATAATCACAAAAATTATTATTTTTTAAAGTAAATACAACACCATTTTTAACAGAATCTTGTTCGTCTTTGTAAAAAATTTTTTCATTATTATTAATTAAATCTTTATAATTAATTAACCAATTAAAAGTAAAATTTGCACTTTCAAAATCTGTTTTTAAATCATTAAAAGAATTAAATTGTAAAAGATAATCTTTATCAGATAATTCATTTAAAAATTCTGTTAATGTTTTTTTATATGCATCTTTTTTCTGTTTTTTTTCAAAATACATACTATAATCTTTTTCTAAATATTCTATAAATTTTTTATGTAAATTTTTACTAAAATCATCTAAAAATACATAACTATGATTTTTATATGAATCTTTATTTAATTCTTCGTATAGTAATCTCATTTTTTCTTCATCTTCAATAATGTAGCAACAAATATTTATAATATCATTATAGTTATTATTCACTAAATATTTTATTAATTCAATTCTATGTTGTCCATCCATTATATATATATTATTTTCTTTTGACGGAATATAAGTTAAAACAATTTTATTTTTAAAATAAAAAAAATCAGGATTATTTTTATATGAAAATATCATTTCTTTTACTTTATCTAAATTTATATCACCTTGATATTTTGGTATTTGAAAAATTTTTGTATTTAATATATTAACAAAATCACTAAATGTATATTGATATTCTCTATATGTTTGTGTATTATTTTTTAATAAATTATTCTTAAATATAGAATCTAAATAATTATATGACATATATATTATTAAATTATTAAAATATAATTTTTAAATATATTTTTTAAATTTTACAATTTAGATCCCAACTAGCCCCCTTTTCACTATTTGTTTGAATGTTTGTAATATTATTTATATATTGTTTATAATATTTACCATTATTATATAAGTATATATTAATTATATTGTTTGATGCTAAACAAGATAATTTAAAATCAATTTGCTGGTTGATAGGTAATATATTTTCTAATAAATATTTAATTATATTACTTTTAATTACATATGAATGAGTGCATAAAAATCTTTCTACTTTATATAAATTTTTTATATTAGTTATTTTATGCATTTTTACTTTATTTTTATTTAATAACAATATATGCCAATCATCTGGTAAATTATTAATATACTCTATTATTGATTCACTTGTTATACTTTTATTAAATTCTACATCATCTTCATATATAATACCATATTTTAGATTATCTTTTAATATTCGTTTCCATACTTTAATATGACTTAAATAACATCCAACTGCTCCTAAATTATTAAATTCATAATGATTTTTTCTTATAGGTAAAGATAAATTACTATATCCTATTTTACCTAAAATATTATTATTTAATAGTATTTCTGGGACTAAATTTTTTTTATCAATTGCTTTTATTATTTCAAAACTAATATTATTTAAATTATAAGATTTAATAAAATTTAATTTTCTATCTATTCTATAATTCAAATTTATAACATAAGCTTTTATTAATTTATTATAATTTTTTTTTTTTTTTATATAATAATAAAAAAATGCAATAATTATAAATATTGTTATATTAAATAATAAATAATATTGATATTTCATAATAACCTTCCTTAAATTATAAATAGATAAATTTATTTTAATTCTAAAATTAATGAATTTATAATATTTTCCATTTTTTCAATATCAACTATATTGGAATGTTTATATTGTATATATAAATTTGTTTTATTATTTTCATTTCGAATTATTAATGAAATTCTATTATTTAATTTATATTCATACAATTTAAATTCTATTTCATGATCTATATTATTAGTACATCCAAACATAAAAGGAGGATATTTTAAGTCATTATATGCCATAAATGCTATATTGTTATTGATTTTATAATTTTCTAATTTTTTTTCATTTACATATTGATTATCATTTAATAAATCATATGTATATATTAAATTATTTCTATAATAACTTTTAAATTTTAATGTTTTAAATTTATATTTGTTTAATATTTTATCTATTACTTCTTTTTTGTTACTTAATGCTATTTTATTATCATTGTAATTATTTATTAAATAAATTTCTATTAAATTTGTATTGTCTGTAATAATGTTATGAATATTCAACATATTTAAAAAGTGATTATTATTTATTAATAATAAATATTAATCATTTTTTAAATATATTTTATAAATAGAGAAGATAATAATAAACTAAATGAGTACTGATTATATATTATATATATATACAATATTAGTATTGTGTATTTTTACATTTTTATTTATCAAAAATATAAAAATTATAAATGAATTAATTGGAATAGATATTGAAAAAAAATTTTCTGATGTATCTAATTCTTTTGTTTTATTATTTTATTAATTTATTTTATATATAAATAATAAATACTATTATTTATTTAATGTCTAATAAATGTTTTTTTTGTAATAAAAAAATAAATACTATAGAAATAATTACTAATAAATGTAAATGCAACAATATATATTGTAACAAACATTTATTCTTTAAAAATCATAACTGTACTTTTAACTATATTCATGATTTTAAAATTAAGAATTCTTCAAATTTACATAATACTTTAGAATTAGATAAAAAAATAATCAAAATTTAAATATATATAAAAGCATACAAACATTTATATTTAAGTATAAATCATAATATGGCATGTAATCCTCTTATTATTAAAAGTAATATAGAAACTTTACATAATATATATAATTCTAAAACTTTTATTTCTAAAATTTTTGATTGTACTAAAGATAGTATTACTCAAGATAATGGAGTTATACATGTTCAAAAAAATTATAGTATTAAAGATTTAGAAAATATGTTTACAATTTCTGAATATATTAGAGAAAATATAATACCAAAAATTAAAAATATTAATATTGAATTAAATATATTTCAAAGTGTTGTTTTTAAAGATGATAATTTACTTATAATTAAATATATTTCAACTATTGATAAACCATCTTATGTTAAAAATATGTTAGCTGATCAATCTACAGTATTTTATATAAAAATACATCCAACAAAAGAAGATAAAAATTTATTACTTGTAAATTATATTAGAAAATTTATACCAACTGGTGATGATGAAATTAATAATGATGAAAATATTATTGGCGACATTAATATTTTAAATATAAATAATACTTATGATACTATTCAATTTAATCATGGTTTACTAATTGCCGCAAGTGCTCTTTTAGGAGATGATACAGTAAATGATATAATTATACCATTTATATATAAAATTTTTGATGATTTTATTGATAATATATTAAATAAAAGAATTAAAAATTTTCTTAGAAAAAAAAATATAGATGTTTATACAAAGAAAAAAACTTAAATATCTTGTTGTGCTAAACATAATTTTATTTCACCAAGTGATGCAATAGTATATCTTAATATAATTGGATAAGAATTTTTTAAATATATTTCTACAGTTGGACATAAATTTGTGCATTTTGTAAATATCAATAAATATTTTAAACTAAAAACACCTTGTATTATTTCTTGATCTTCTTCTGTATTATTATCTGTTTGTTTAGAAATTGTTATATTTTGTGATTTTTCACTTCCCAATATTGTTTCTTGACTACAAAAATCCCCTTTACACTTTAAAATTAATGATTTTTCTATATTTCTGATTTCAATATATTCAGAAATATTATGCATATCGCGAATTATTTTTTGCAAATATGATGATGGCATTGTAATTGTTGTATGAAAATTAACTGGTGGTATTGTAACACTTAATACATCAATATCAATTGTTGATAATTTATAATTTGTTTCTACATTCTTTTCATTATTTGTAATTTTAATTCCTAATTTATTTGGATCTTCTTTTTCTACATATAAAGTTAAAAGATCATTTGTTCCTATTGTTTTTATTAACATATGTAATTTAAGCATATTTACGCCAATATACATTTTCTTTTCGCAAAAATATTCTTCAAACTTATCTGCTTCTAATTTTAAATGAATTAAAACAACGTGTGTATTATCCATTGCCATTATTTTTAATCCTGTTTCATCAATTTCTAAATTAACATCCATTAATATATCTTTTAATGCATCAATTACTTGTTTAATTATTGATGCTTGTATAGTTTTTATATTTATAAAATATTTATCGTTATTTGTTACCATTATAAATTAATATTTTTGCATAGTCTTTATATAATTATTTTTGATTTTAAATTAATATATTTTTATATATTAGAAAAGATAGAAAATAAATGGCGGCTCGAAGAGAGCCTAGTTTTCAGAGGTGTCAAGGGACACGAAGGCATCACAATCCGGACATAAGGAGCGTTTTAGAATCTGTTATTTCATTACTAGGTGAATTTCAAGAAGCACATAATGACTATCGCGCTGGTAGGAGAAATACATGGGGTTGCATGTCTCCCTTATTAGAACCTGTCGAAACTTTTACTAATGGGAATGAAATGAGGTTTGATGACTATTTTCGCGTCTCTGTAAGACAAGCGCGCCCGATGGGAGAATTAAAATGGACGTGTATTGTTGAGTTTCGATTTCGAAACCAGCCTATTTTTCATATGACTTTAATTTATAATCCTCCTGGAACTACCAATCATGAATGGCAAGATGGAGTACATTTTACAAGTGATTTAACAGCGAGAAGGGTATTTTTACAACCAGGCGCTATACGTCGTGATGATTTTGAAAGTACATATGTACTTGGAGATCAACTTGGTGATATTTGTTTTGATATGGCTACATATTTTAGAGATGGGGTAAGTACTAGAGGGGAGAGAATAACTGACAGAAATTTGTGGGAATTTCTACAGTTGCCTCCTCATTTACCGGCATCAGAGAATGATATACGGAATCATATTCATAATGGTCTTATGATATTTGGAGTAGCAGTGAAAGCAATTGTACTTTATGATAGATGGAAAAATCTAGGCGTGCAAACAACAAAAAGAGAAGTTTTTGACCAAACAGATAGATTAAGACTTCAAATTAATCTTCCACCACTCACTGGTAGTGATAGAGATATTTTTATGGACGATGGATACAGAGGTACGGATGATTTGCTTGGGACAATTGACTGGTCTAATCTTCCAACTGATAGTGATAGAGATATTGACTGGTCCATATTCCAAGGCGGGGGCCTTCAAAAAAAATTAATAGTTTATTCAAGAAAAATTCAAAAAATAAAAGAATTAACAAAAATATTAAATAAAAATAAAAGTAAAAACAAAATTAAAATAGAAAAATATAATAAACAAATTAAAGAATTAAAAGAAAAAATTATAAATACAAAAGAAAAATTAAAGAAACAAAAATTAAAGAAGGAAAAATTAAAGAAGGAAAAATTAAAGAAGGAAAAATTAAAGAAGGAAAAATTAAAGAAGGAAAAATTAAGGAAGGAAAAATTAAAGAAGGGAAAATTAAAAAAAGAAAAATTAAAGAAAGTAGCCAAAAAACCAAAAAGTAATAAAAAATAATTTAATATATATCATGAACGTGTGAAACAATATCATTATCATCATTACAACTACATTCTGAATTATTATTTGATATAGAAGTATCACATGTCATATGCTGTGTTAGATTATTATTTTCAGATAAATTAGATATAGAAACAGGTATATTATTTGAATTTTTTCTTCTTAGTTGTTTATACATTTCATTGTCATAATCATTACAAATTTCTCTAATTTCATTCCATTTACACTGTACTTCGCTTATATTTTTATTAAATTCTTTGACATCCCATAATTCTAATAAAGAAGTAGATATATTACTATTATTTTTTAAATATATTTCTAAAATTTTTTCATCAGAAATATTGGTAGGTGCTTGTTCTTTAAGTTCATCCATTTAATAATTTAAATTATTAATATATTTTTATATAGTATTTTTATATTTTTCTAATTGCGAATGATTATATTCATTTGCAATATTATAAGCTATTAATTCATATGGATGTTCGTATAGTTTATTATTTTCTAAACAAATTACATCATTAATATTATCTGGTTTATTACTTCTATAAAGACAAGCAAGTTTTTTATTATTATTATCAAGATATATTGAATTATTTAAATCAGGATTAGATCTTTGTTTTTTATTTTTTAAAGATGTTTTTTTAAAACCCATTTTATTTATTACATTTTCTAGAATATCAGGATTATATCTTTGATATATATGTATTTTTTCATGTATTAATGTATTTATAAAATTATGATCTATATTATTTGGTATAATTTTATCAGATAAAAATATAATATTTTTTCTTGTATGTGGAAAACCATTTTCATATTCAAAATTATTATAATTTTTTGTTAATGCAAAATTCCATTTAATAATTGCAATATCACTACCTTTTAATAATTTATTATAATTATTTAAATATTTATCAGCTTCAATGCAAGATTTTGTTATAATATTTATTTGATTATTATTAAAATCAGTAGCACATTGTATAGACTTATTTTTATAAATATTACTATTATTTACTTTTCTGGCATATAAATCAAAATCTGTTAAATTTTTAAAATAAGTATCAGAATCATTATAGAAAAAATCGATTAATTCTTCTTTTTTTAAAAAATTAATATTTTTTTCATCAAAATTTTCTTTTCTAATATATGTTTTTTTGTAAATTTGATAAATAAAATAAATAATAGCAATTACTAATATTGATATAATTATTTGTAATAATATTAATAATTTCATTCGTTTTACTATAATTAAATATTTAAATATAATAGAATATGTACTCTAAATATATATATACAATTATATATATATTTATAGCAGAATTTATATGGATTTATTTAATAAATTTTAATAATTATGCATTAATTACTAAAAAAGTTCAAAAAGAAGAGTTGATTTTAAATATTAAATATACTATAGTTGCTTACATATTTGTTTTAGGTAGTATATTCATAATAGCCATACCATTTGTAAATTCTAAATTAATAAAAAAAGATAAAACAAATAAATCCATATTTAAATCTTTATTATATGGTGGAATAATAGGATTTTTCATATATGGAATTTATAATTTTACATCATTATCAATTTATAAAAATTATAGTTTGAAAATTGCAATTATGGATACGCTATGGGGAACCTTTTTATATGCAACATCCGTAACATTATATTTATTTATTTGATCATATGTTGTACGCTTACTAAATCTAAATCTTTAACGCGATATAATTCATATTTATTATTTGGTAAAGGTCTTTTTATAATAAAAGGTAATTTACCTTCTAAAAGTTCTTTAATTGCAATTGAACGTAATTCAAAGTTGCTTTTAATATTAAAATCAATTTTTACAAATGGTGGCGAACCATGTGCGATCATTGTTGCTCTTTGTGAAATAATCTGATCTAATTCATATTTAGTCATGATTGGTTTTGAAATTTTTTTTCTTCTAATTTTGTATATGTTTCATTTACAGATGTAATTTTATTTTTTATGGGTACTAAAGATTTCATTAATTATTCCTAATTCTTTATATTTATATCATTTTTTATTTTTAATGTAATTTTCTAATTTACCATTTGTTATACTTTTAATTGCATTATGTAAATTAATAACATCATATTTAGAATTATGGGCGTTTTCCATATCACAATTAAAAGCTAATTTATATAATTCTTTTAAACTAGGATCTTTAATTTTATTATATTTATTTTTTGCTTTAACTATGTATTTGAAAGTTTTCATAGTACAAATTTCTATTTTTTTATCTAATTCCATAATAATATGATATAATTTTCTTCTAAATAACTCACTTTTAATAACATTTATATCAAAACCTATATTATGTGCGACAACATATTGACATTTTTGTAATTCATTATAAAATATATCAGCTATTGTATTAAAATTATAACCATTATTTTTTGATATTTCATTTGTTATACAATGAAATTCTGAATTTTTGATATTAAAATTTTCAGCATATATTATATAATCGTGTAGTTTTAATTCTTCTAAATTATTATCACATATCATAAAAGTAAATTGTACTATTCGTGCAGAATCATATTTTTCTAAATCATTATAAAATGGATATTCGCAATATTTTTTTGTAATTGGCAATCCATTGGTTTCGGTATCAATTATCATATACATTTTTAAAGTATAATAATAATATAATTATAATTTATATTTTTAAATAATAACATCATTTTTTATTTAAAAAATATTTCTTGATAATAATATTATTTTAGCAAATGACAATAAAAAATACATATTATATAATTTAATATTTTTAAATAAAGGTATTAAGAAAATTATAAAAAATATTAATATATAAAAAAATGTTATTAAAAATAAATCTTTATTATTATCTATTACATTAATTAAATTTGTTATTATTTTTTCATTTTCTAATTCATATTTATATTGTTCTTTTAATAAATTATAATAATATGGTGCATTATAATCAACATATATATTGCTATTATAATTATATGGAATTTTATTATCCAAATCTATTATAAACATTTTAATAAATATATATATATTATTTTTATATTAATTAATTTTTACCATGATTCTTTTTTTCCACCATCATATTTTTTTCCATATTTATTATGTATCATTAAATCATTTATATTAATATTATTTTTATAAATAATACATAATGGACGACCATATTTATCAAAATCACCAAAAATAACTTTTATAATATGTGTATCATTATTAATTAATTTTCGAATATTATCACGAGAATATTTAACCGTATCTTCAAATTTTATATCAGTTAATTTATTAATTAAAAAATTTCGGGCTGATATTGCTATATTTTTTTCATTGCCACATAATTCTGGTGTATCTATTCCATCTAATCTAACATTCATTTTAACATAATTAAAACCTTCCAAATTAATACATATTGTTATTGTATCACCATCATATATATCTAATATTTTTGCTTCATAAATTTTATTTTTTAAACTAAATTTTGGTGTATTATAATAAGTTTGTTTTTCCATTTTTTGCCTATAAATAATAAAAAAGAAAATCAATTTTTTATTTATTTTCTCTCCATATATGTCCACAATAATCGCATACATAAAAATATTTCATATTTACATCATCATATTTAATTGATAATATTTGTTGTTTATCTAAATCAATATTACATTCCGGTTTATTAGGGCAAATAATATTACTATCGCGAATTCTTCTAAGTGTAGGATCATATCTTAAATAATTATTTATATTTTGTTTATATAATAAATCATCTTCTAAATATCTACTTTCAGATATTTTAATACATTTTGATTCTGTTTCTTTTTTACTAAAATCACAGTGTTTACAATATTTAACTAAATTATTACTATCATCATTTCTAATATATAACATATTATCACAATTATTGCAAAATTCCATATTTCTATATTTATATATTTTTACTTTTTATATATATATATCATTTTTTTTATGAGTAAATATTATATATTTTTTAATATCTATATATTATATAGTTTTAAAGATGTTTAAATTTTCTTATTATATTAATAATGAATATAAGTATATTATATGGTTTATTAGCGGTTTGTCGATTATTTTACTAGTATATATATTATACAAATTTTTTAGAAATGTAGATAATAGTACAGATTTAAAAAGTATTAAAAAACATGTTGATACTTTAAAAAAAGAATATTTAAGATATCCTACCACATTTGGTAGTGGAAGAGATTATGTTATAACAAAATTTAATAATTTATTAACAAATAAACAATGTGATATGCTTATTAATATGGCTAAAAATGCCGGTCTAAGCATAAGTGAAGTATATGAAAATGGAGGTTTAGGTGTAGTAAATGAAGATGGAACATATGGTGGATCTACATTAAATAAAGATCATAGAATAAGCGAACAAGCATGGCTAAAGAATAATAATAATTTTAATATCGATGATAATAATTTGATTAAAAGACTTAGATTAATATCTGAATATATTACTGGTATTCCTTCACATCATCAAGAAGACATACAGGTTGTTAAATATGAACCAGGTGGATATTTCAATGAACATTTTGACGCATGCGAGGGTACTTATGAAGAGTGCTTTGGTATGAACAATGTACAAGGACAAAGGATAACAACACTTATAATTTATTTAAATGATGATAATTTAGAAGGAGGTGAAACTAAATTTCCTAATATTAATTTATCTATAAAACCGGTTAAAGGATTGGGAGTATTATTTTATAATGTTTCAGAAATTGATTTTCAAGAAATACATCCGTTATCAAAACATACTGGTACTAAATTAATAAAAGGAACTAAGTGGTTGGCAAATGTATGGAGTCACGTATCAAGTTTTAATCTAAAAAAACCAAAAATGTCAGATGAATTTAATAAAAAATATGAAAAATATATGGAAATAATTAATTCACCAGATGAAGAATGTAAATGCCCGTATTGTCCGAATCCAGATTGTAAAGCAAAAAAAGAAAAGGTCTTAAAATGTAAAAATAAAAAATGTATTAACGAAAATTGTCCTAATTATTATTTAAAACATTCAATATGTTTATGTCCTTATTGTAATAATGATTATTGTCAAAGTAAACAATTTAAAGACTGCACAAATCCATCATGTACTAATTATACTAAATGTCCTAACGCACAAAAAAGATTCAATGATATAAAAAAAATAGTAATTGAAAAAATGCCAAAATAATTATATAGATTAATTCTTAAAAATAATATTAATAATTGATGGATAAATAAAAACCATGGTCAAATAAAAATTTATAAACTAAAAAAAAAATGATTAATTATAAATATATTTAATATAATATTGTTGATATGGAAATTGTTAAGAATACACAAACTATTATTAAAAATTTTACTAATCTAATTGATATTAAAAAAAAATAAAGTAATAAAGAATTAGTAAATATTTTAAATAAGGTTTATAATGATGTTTATAAAAAAAAAAAGGAACCAACAAAATATAATTTATTTGTTAAGGAAAATATTTCAAAATTAAAAGATACATATCCTGATTTATCAAGACAAAATTTAATGCGTAAAATTGGAGAATTATGGAAACAGAAAAAAGAAACATCCAATAATAATGAAAATACTTCTGATAAAGATAATGAAAATACTTCTGATAAAGATAATGAAAATACTTCTGATAAAGATAATCATAATACATCAGATATTAAAGAAAAAGAAGATAATGAAGAAAAAAAAGATGATGATACATTAAATATTAAAGAAAAGGTTGCGGTTAAAAAAAGTGTTAAGAAAAAAAAATGATATAATATATAAAGATAATAAATTATAAAATGATAGAACAAATTGTATTAGTATCAGTTGTAGGGATACTAGTAATATATGGTTTATATTACTAGTATGAGTTGTAGGGATACTAGTAATATATGGTTTATATGATACATATAGTTTAAATACACATAAAAAATATACTTTAATGAATGAAATGCCAAAAATTGTTGATGAGAAAAAAGAATTAAGTAGAGATATATATTATAATATTTTTTATAATTAATTTATTTATGATAAATTAATAATTAATTGATAATATTCAAAATATGGTTTTATTATAATATTACAAGTTTTATTCAATATAAATTTTTTTACTTTAAAATTGCACAAATAATCTTTAATATAATTGTTAAATTCTTTAAAAGATTTAATAGAAGAGGATATATTAATTTTATCAAAAAATAATATAATAATATTAATATATTTAAAACAAGATAATTCTTCTATATTATAATAACCATTATATATATAACTGTTAGTATTAAGAAGTTTAGCACATAAATTATTAATAACTATATTATTAATAATTTCATTAGAATTACTAATATAATCTTTTAAATCAAAAAAGGGTTCAATTGAGTTATATTTCAAATCATTTAAAATTGGTACTAATTCATCTCTTATTTTTCCTCTAGTAGACCATTTTGGTGTACTATCACTAAAATATTTCAAATTATTATTATTTGCAAATTGAATAATATCTTTTTTTGGAATATTAAGCATTGGTCTCCAAAAATTTATACCATCAATATTAATTAAATAATTCATACCAGATAAATTATCATAATTTCTTTTATTTATAATATTTGTTATAATATTTTCAAAACAATCATCTTTATTATGACCTAATAAAACATAAAATTCATTTGAATATAAATATCCATATTTATACATATCAAGTCTTATTTTTTTTGTAATATCTTCATATAAATCTCTCAAACCATTATCTAAACATTGATAACGTTGAATTTCATAAATATTTCTATAAACCAGTTTAATATTTATAGATTCACATAAATACATAACATAATTTAATTCATCAAAACATTCAGGTCTATTATTATAATTAATATGTAAAGCAAATATATTACTAATTTTTTTTATATTTGTTTTAGCTAATAAATTTAAAATAAATAATGAAACAATACTATCAACTCCGCCTGAAAGTGATATAATAATAGTTGAATTATCTTTCAATTTTAAAAGTTCATTATAAATAGTTAAATATATATTAGTTTCTTCATTTTTAATAAAAGAATAATAATATTGTAAAGAATTATTATCAAATATATCATTATTAATATCATTTAAATTTATACATTTTTTTTTATTAGAATAATTTAAAATATTAATATGTTTATATATATTATTTAATGTATTATATATATATTTTTTACATTTATTTTTGTCTTGATTATTGATAGAATTATTATATAAATCTATAAATATATTTACAATATCATAAATTTTTTTAATATCATTAATATGTCTATAAGGTAAATAAATAAAGCATAATTCATCTATAGTAAAATTATTAAAATTTTCAATTAATAATTGACTAAAATTAGTAGCTTTTTTTGAATAAAAATTTACTTGAATATTATTATTATAAATTCTTTTATAATGTCTTGGTATTTGATCTAAAATAATAATACAACTAATTAAAATTTTTTTATCATATTCTTTATAATTATCATATATATTATCAACATCTATAATATATTTAAAATATTTATCTGATAAATATATATCATTATTTTCAATTTTATTAAACCAATATGTATCATTATTAAACCAATCATTGTATAGTTCATAAAAAATATTTAAATTATTCATTGGATTTCAATGTTATATATAATTATTTTTTTATATATAATATAAATGTCTAGATAATGGCATAAATTAACTTTAAAATTTGTGAGAAATTTTAATGAGGTTAAAATTAAATATATAAAAAAAAAATAATATTGATATTAAATGAATAAAATTAATATTATAGTAATATATACTAAAAAATTAACAAATAGAACTCATTATATAAATAGTACATTAGCATTTTTAAAAAACATTATAGAAAAGAATGGGTATAATAGTAATATTATAATTAGTAGTAATCCAGATGAAGAAGATATATTAAAAGATATAGATCAATATAATAAAAGAGTAAATTATGATAAAGAAGATAATGAAAAATTTGACAATTTAATAGTTTCATTAAATACGTCACAAATATCAAATATAGAAAAACATAGAAATGCATTATATTTAAGTAAAGAAAATGAATTAAATTTAATAATTGAAGATGATTTGATTATAAGTAAAGATTATATAGATAATATTGATAATTTATTTAAAAATATAGATTTAAAAAGTGATATTTTAATAACTTCTGATTTTTTAAATAATAATAATAATAATTTAGAATTAATTAGTTTTAATGATTATAATAAAGTTTTATTATCGAAATCATCATATTTTATAAATAAAGAAACTGCAAATAAATTATATAATTATTTAAATATTTTTAAATATGATATGAAAACAGCATTAACAAAATTTATAATAGATAATAAAGATTTAAATGTAAAATTATTAAATAAATGTACTTTTTTAGAAGGATCAAAAGTGGGGATATTTTTATCTTCAACAAAAAATAAAAATTTTTTGTCACAAAATGGCAATTTTATAGAATTTGTTAAAATAGTAAATAATAACCCAATAGATGATGAAATGTATAATAAAGCATGTGAATTATATAAACAATTAGAATATTTAGATAATGCAGAAATTATACATATATATGGAATATTACAATATAAAAGAGGTAATATTAATGAAGCAAAAGAATATATGAAAGATGCAGTATTAAAATTATATAAAAATAAAGGTTTTTATTCAAAAACAAATGATATTTTAAATAATGCCATAAATATTTCACGACATAATCAATCATTTATAGATGAATGTAAAAATAAAATATCTAAATATTCAATTTAGTTTTAACCTTTTTTTGATTTAGTAGAAGTTTCTGCTGATGCTTCTACTTTAGTAGCAATTTCTACTTTTGCTAATCCATCTTGAAGTGTTTTTAAATTATTTGCTATATTTTTAGTATTTTCATTAGTTATTTTAGAAAAATCATCAGCTTTTTTGCTAACTTCTTTAATTAAAGTTTCTAAACTATTAACTTTTTTTTTTAATTCTTCATTTTCACTAACTATAGATTTTAATTTATCATCAGATACACCAGAATTACCACCTCCGGCACCTGAGGATAATTTAGCTTCTAAAACACATATTCTAGACATTAATGCGGGACTCGCCATATTCTTCTTTATTCTAATATTATGAATATAAAAAAAAAATATTAATAACGCATTTTATTTTTTATATTTAAAAAAAAAATGATTATATATAATTAAATAGAATTTAATTAAATGATACAACCTATTAGATGTTTTACATGTGGTAGAGTAGTAGCCGATCAAATTGATTATTATAATACAGAAAGATTAAAACAATTAAAAGAAAAGAAAGAAGAAAAAATCAAACATTTTGAAGATAATCATACAAAAGAATTATTAGATAAATTAGGTGCATCAAGATATTGTTGTAGAAGAATGTTTATTAGCGATGTAGATATGATGCATATTATATAGTTAATATTTTCTTATTATTTTTTAAGAATGAATCAAAATAGAAACGATATAAATACTTATATTGAAACAACTGTTGAAAATAAAATAAATTCAATGATGGATATTATTTTAGATAATAATGAAAAAAAAAATAATAATAAAATGATACATGAATATTCATTACATGAATTATATATAAATACTATGCAATATTTGATAGATGTTATTAATGATATAAGTGATTTTTTAACTATAAATCACAAAAATGAAACAAATCAAGAATATAGAGAAAAAATATTTAGCATATTTTTTAGAAATGATAGAATATTATATACTGGTATATTATTAATATTTATATCATTAATATTATATTTTATTGATGGTGTTTCTACATAGATTTTCTAATTAATTAGAAAAATATTATTAATTTATTAAGATGAATGATAAAATTAATAAATATATGTATATATCAATATTAATATTGGCTTTTTTATTTAATAGATTATATTATTTTGATAAAAAAACATTATTATCAATAATAATTATTATTATTATTGGATTTTTTTTATATTATAATATAAAAAAAGAAGAACAAAAAATTTACAATAATAAAAAAGAATTGAATAATAAATTAAATAATAATTTAAAATATGTAAAAAATGTAGATAATAATAATTATATTATTACTAAAATACCAAAAAAATTAAAATATTTATTAAAAGATACGATATTGATTGATATATTAACTAATATAGAATTTATTAAAAAATTTAATAAATCAAAATATACTAATATTTTAATAAATACTGATAAAATGATGAAAATATATATATTTATATTAAATGATATATATAATCCGATAACTTATATTTCTTTATTTAATGATTTGCGTAATAATATATTAGAAGAATTATATTCTATTATTCTTATTATACCTCTTAAATTTAAGTATACATATGGTTTTGATCCTATAATAGAATTAAATAAAACTATAAAAAATTTTACTATGAGAACTAGAAAAATGATATCAATAATTGAAAAATATTCAAAATATGAAAAAAATATAGAATATTTAGAAGATACAATATATACTCCGTATAATAAAATATCTAAATTAAATAATATACTACCGTAATATAAAACTAGATTTTTTTAATTTTATATTTGAATTATATGGTTCGTAATTTCTTTTTATTGGTTTAACTGACCACGATGATTTAATAGGTTCAATATACCTAGTATATTTGTTTTTTTTTAAATTATCCCAATATAATTTAATTTCACTTTTACATTTATTTTGATATATACATTCGTAACTTGTGTCAGGATTTTTTTTTTGTATTGTAAAAAGTTCTATTTTTATTTTAAATAATAAATTTATTATTAGTAATAGTATTATAATAAAAGTAACTGGATTTAATATTTTATTAATCATCTGTTAATATTTTATTAGATTTTTATTTAATTAAGTTTAATTTTTTTTTTATATCATTAGGTATTGCTGGTATATAATTATCATATAATGCATATATTGATGCACTAATTAATCCTAAAAATATACCTTCTTTAAATTTATCATCTTGTTTTGGCATAAAAACAACAGTTAATGTAATAATTATTAATATAATTAGATATTTTATAATTCTAATAATTATTTCCTCACTATCAAAATTCATCTCTTTATTATTATGTATTATTTTAAAAGTATATAAGATTTTAAAATTTAATTTATATATATATCATGGCAGAAACAGTATCTACAAAGGTTGTAGATTATTTAGATGAAGACCCCCCTATTAAAAATCAAAATTTTTGTTTATTATCATTTATATCTCCGGATGAAATTTTAAAAAAAAAAGAAAGTTATTATATAAAATATTTTTTAAAATCATTTTCAACTGATATGGAAACATTATTTAATGGTTTATTAAATAAATACCCAGATGATAAAGAAATGCTTGAAAATATTAAATTAGATCATAATTATTTATTTAATGTGGATGATTTAGACCAACAATACAAATTTAAAAAAACTTTAAATTCTGAAGATGTTGAAAAAGAATTTCATAAAGATAATAATTTTCAAACTACTATTTTCGGTGTTAAAGTAAGAGGAGTTTTTGATACATTCGAACAAGCTAAAAATAGAAGTGAATTTTTACATAAAAAGGATAAAAATCATAATATATTTATTGGTACGGTAGGTTGTTGGTGTCCGTTCTCACCAAATCCAGATGAACTTCAAGATCAAGAATATTCTGAAACACAATTAAATACATTAATGAAAGAATATAAAAAGAATCAAAATGAACGGGATGAAGTTTTTGAAAAAAGAAAACAAGATGCTATTACTAATAGTATTATAAAGGAAGAAGATGAAACAACTGTTGAATTAGAAAAAGGTATTGAAAAAGTTTTTACTGATACAGACGCATGGACCAAAAAAAAGGAACAAGAAAATATGGAAAAGGTTGATTAATTAGATATATTTAGTATAATTATTTTTCTATTATTATTATAATATGAAAGCATTTGCTATATTTTTCCTTTTTGTAGGTATAATATTAGTAATACAAGCATATTATAAAAATTTATCAGCGTGTCCTGAACCAAAAACAATAATTAAATATGTTCCTAGAAGTATATATGAAGATCAATTATCAGATAATAAAAAATTAACAGAATTTTACAAAACTATGTTTGATGGTTCTGAAAAATCTCAAAAAATGTTTCAAAATAATGAAAATCAAGAGAATGCTAATACAAATTCTTAAAGAAATTAATATAATTTAAGTTATTATATTATAAATTATTATAATTAATTTTATTAGATTAATGACTAATATTGAAATACCTTCATTAAACAATATATCAAATAAATTATATGAATTAATTAATAATGAAAATTATGATACAAATGATATTAATGTTTTTAAAGAGTTAATAAATAAATATTATGATAATATTATTAATAAGAATAAAAATTTAGAAGAAAAAGAATTATATTATAATATTAATATAAATAATCCTAGAATAGTTCAAAATGAATTATATGAAACATATAAAAATGAAAGACAAGAATTATATGATTCCTGGTTAAAAAATAAAAATATAGAAACTATTAGAAATTTATCAACATTTCAAAAATTTGATTATAAATATATTCCGGAAATATATACTTATAATTTTGATATTAATAATAATTTTGGAAAAAAATTTAAAGAACAAAATAAAGGTGCTAATAAACAAACTCAAAATGATGATTTTTCTGATATAGAAGAAGTTAAAGAAGAAATTAATAAAGAAACTAAAGAAAAAGTTAAAGAAAAAGTTAAAGAAAAAGATATTCCCAATGTAAAACCAATTTTAAATAATTGTACAGATAAAAAAGAAAAAGAATGTAAAGAAAAAGGTAAAATATGCAATCCTAAAACTGGAAGATGTATTAAAAATGAAAATAAAGATAAACCGAAAGAACAAGATATTAAAGATGATATTGAAGAAGATATTAAAGAAGATATTAAAGAAGATATTAAAGATATTCCAACAAATGTAAAACCTAGTGTAAATAATTGCACGGATAAAAAAGAAAAAGAATGTAAAGAAAAAGGTAAAATATGTAATCCTAAATCTGGAAGATGTATAAAAAAATAAATTGCGTATAATATATATTATTTAACATATTATATATATAATAATGAGCAATAATAATTCTATGGTTACATCTTTAAATGATATACCACATAATACTAATAATAATAATATTAATTCTGATGAATTAAATGATCCAACAATTAAAGAACTTTTCAAAGATTATCAAATGAAAGCAAAAAAACCAAAAAAAGATAATAATAATCAAATCAATGATATTGAAGAAAAAGATTATAATATTGATGAAAATGTTATCAGACAACAACAAGAGCATGAAATGATGATGCAACAACATGAACATGAAATGATGATGCAACAACAAGAACAAGAAATGATGATGCAACAACAAGAAATGACGAATCAACAACATCAAATACAAGGTAATCAGAAAATATATAATAATGATTTTGAAAAAGAAATGGACAATTTTATGGATAATAATACTTTAAATTTAGATAATAATTTATCAAATAATAATATATCTGATAATAATTCATCAAATAATAATGAATTATTTACAAAACAAAATACGATTAAAATAGGAATTATATTATTGGTATTTATTATTATAACAAATTTAAATATTATTAGATTTTTAGAAAAATATATACCGTCTAATATATATAATATTTTAAGTATGTATGATAAATATTTAAATTATATTATTTCAATTATTATATTATATATTTTATATTTTTTCAAATATTTATAACCAGTTTAATATATATTCATTACTATTATATCCACTAATATTTTCATCACCAATTTTTAATCCTTGTATTCCATAATTAATATCTACTTTTTCATTATCTAATTCATTATTATATATTGATTCATCAATAACATTATTTTGTGCATCATCTAAATGTTTTTCTGTAATATAATCAAGTTCAATAATATCTTTTTTAACAATATCCTTTTCTGTAAAATATTCATAACTATTTTTTTTTAAAGGATTTAACATATATTTATCATTCTCATCATTTTTCTTTATGATACCTTTTTTAATATCAATTTTCTTATATATTTCATAATATATTAACATCAATACCATTGATATTATAAAACCCAATATAGGATCTAATAATAATAACATTACAGTGAATATTGCTAATACTAATTGGACGTATGGTTGTTTCATTTTTTTATAAAAAGGAAAATCATCCATTATTAATATTAATATAAATAATAGTATTCCCGCACCTCTAAATATATTAATTACCATATCTATTTTTAACTATATAAAAAAAATGAGAATATATTATATTCTATAATCAATATAAAGAATTATTATTATTATTATAAGATATGGTAAATAATACTTTATTATCAGTATATGGTTATGGTATATTAAAAGATAATAATGATACTATTATAAATGATCTAAAAAATGAATTGACAGTATCTCCAAAAGGTAATTTTTCTATAAGTAATGATCCTATTAAATTTTGTATCTATACTGAAAACGAAAAAAGAATATATATTCCTAGGTTCTATGGATTACAAAAATTTGGAGTACCTCTTAAAAAAACCTTAAAAGATGGTATAGATTGTCCTAATTTAATATTTAATGGTTCTTTGAGAGAACAACAGAAAGAACCTGTTAATAATTTTATTAAAGCTGCAGAAGATCCTACAAAAAGAGGAGGTATTATATCAGTGCCATGTGGATTTGGCAAAACAATTATGGCCGTATATATAGCTTGTTATTTTAAGAAAAAAACTATGTTTGTTTCACACAAAGATTTTTTAAATCAACAATTTTTAGAATCTGTTAAAACATTTGTTCCTAATGCTAGAATTGGCAAAATAAAACAATCAAAAGTTGACGTTGATAATAAGGATATTATTATTGCTTCATTACAATCTCTCGCAATGAGAAACTATGACATTGATATTTTTAAAGATATTGGTTTAACAATTATTGACGAAGTTCATCATACAGGAGCTGAAGTTTTTAGTAGAGCATTTCAAAATATAAATTCAAATATAATATTAGGTTTAAGTGCAACACTAAATCGTAAAGATGGATTAAGAAAAGTTTTTGAATATTATATTGGAAAATCTGTTTATAAACATATTTCAAATGAAAAAATTGATTTAAAAGTCAATATACATAAATATTTTGATCCTAATATTAATTATTCTCATAATATTGTTTTATGGAATGGTAAACCAAATAGTGCAGGTATGATTAATAATATATGTAATTTTGAAAAAAGATCTATATTTATTTATGATTTAATTATTAAATTACTTAAAGAGGATTCTTATAGAAAAATATTAATTTTAAGCGAAAGAAGAAATCAACTTAAATTTTTTGAAACATTATTTAATACTACTTCTTATAGTACTGGTTATTATATTGGTGGGTTATCTCAAGATGTATTAGATATTTCATCTAGAAAACAAATTATTTTAGCTACATATCAAATGGCAGCAGAAGGTATGAATATCCCTACACTAAATACTGTTATATTCGCTAGTCCTATTTCTGATATTCAACAAGCTATTGGAAGAATTTTAAGAGAAAAACCAGAAGAAAGAAAATATATTCCTTTATGTATTGATATATGGGATCAATTTTCAATATTTGTTAGAAAAGGTTATACTAGAATTAATTATTATAAAAAAAATAATTATGATATATCTTATTATTTAGATAATGAACTTATCAATTTAAATAATGAAAATTCAAATGATGATAATACAACAAAAAAATTAGAATTTATTAATGATGATTGAATTTATTTTTCTTTAATTTAATTAGATTAAATATGATAAATATAGATACTATTTTAATATTAGTTATATTTATTATATTATTGATATTTATTTATTATACATATTTTACAATAAAAAAAAAACAAAATAATAATAATAACATTATTTTAGAACCTTTTTTTGATAATAAAGTTAAAATTGATACTGATTTGCAAAATTATAACATTAAAAATGAAGGTTTTGTGAATGAATTAATTCCTATTAAAAATGAAATTGATTATATTAATCCTAGAATACATACATATTATGATAATACTGCAATCGGTGATGAATTAATATCGGATTATAAAACTATAAATAATTATAATAATTATAATGCAATCGATTCTCAATTTAGTGATTGTAAACCAAAACAATTTATCAATTTAAATAAAGATTTTATTACAAAACATTTTACAAAAGGAAATAGTAGTGATTTACCAATTGCTAATATACATATTAATTTTTTATCTAATTGTAGTGATAAAATATCAAAAAATATATAAAAAAAGTACATTTTTAATTTTTATTTTTATTTTAAAAAATGTTTTATAATTTTTTATATTTTTATGAAATGTACTTTTTTATTATTATTTAGAATATGGAAAAAAAAAATAAATCTATATTTCTTTTATTATGTAGAAAAATGGTATGTGGTAAAAAAAAATGCGTATATGTAAAAAAAAATTCTAAATCTAAAAAACAATTCATAAAATGTAAAGGTATTTATATGCGTTTAACATATTATATTAAAGAAAAAACTAAAAAATTAAAAAAAAATAAAAAAATCAAAAACTAAAAAAAAATATGGAGGAACTGAACCTAAAAAGAAATGTGAACCAACTGCTTACAATCTCTTTGTTAAGGAACAGATAAATATTTATTTAGGATTATTAAATCCAAATGAAAGACAAATATTTTTATCATAAATATTACAGTTTAAAATAATTTAATAAATGATTCTGATAATAATTACATTTCTGATTCGGATTTTAACTATGATTATGATTATGCTTTAAATTTTATAAGATAGTAAAAATATATATAAAAATAAAAATTATCTATTAATTTAAATGATACCAAAAATAATCCATCAGACATGGAAAACTAATAAATTACCAAATATACTTGAAAATATTTATAAATACAATATAAATATTAACAATGATTATGAATATTATATGTGGACTGATGACAATAGTGGTAAAAATATTAATAATTTTATCATGAATGAATATCCAGAATTATATAAAGTTTATTCAAAAATTGAATTAGGAGTTCAAAAAAGTGATTTAGCAAGACTTGCAATTATGCATTATTATGGTGGAATATATATTGATCTTGATATATTATTAGTGAAATCATTAAATGATTTATTAGATTATAATTCTGATAAATTATATTTTGCATTTGAACCATCAGAACAAACAAAATATTTATGGAAAAAAGATAACTATATATGTAATGCATTTTTTGCTTGTTCACCTAAAAATGAACTAATAGATAAAATGTTAAATAGTGTAATTCAAGTATATAAGGAATATGGTGATGTAATATTTAATAAATTTAATATTTTTGGTTCAGATATTTTTAAATTTGTTTTAGCAACAACACAAAAATCAGAACTATATGAAATAATAGATACAAATAAAATTTATCCAATAAATGATATAAAATTAGAAGCGTTAGAAACAATATCAGATGATTTATATAAATTAAAATCAGGAAATTATGAAAATAGTTATATGGTACATTATTGGATTCATTCAAATTTTGAGGCAAAAAGTATTTTAAATACTTTTATATATGATGATAATATAAATATACATAAAAATATTTATAATTTTTTTAAAACAATGTATCCAAATAATAGAGCTATTTTAACAGATTTAAACTATATTGAAAGATATAATTAATTTTTTTTGTATTATTATAATAATGAATAATAAACCTCAACCAAGGGATATTCAGTTATATAATAAAATAAAAAGAAATATATATATTAAATATCCACAACATTCAGCATATAGAAGTGGTATATTAGTAAAAGAATAAAAAATAAAAAATAAAAAAAAATATAAAAATAATAATGCATATAATGGAATAAAAAATAAAAATAAAGGTCTAGGAAGATGGTTTAAAGAAGAATGGAAAAATCAAAGAGGAGAAACTGGATATAAATATAAAAATGATGTATATAGACCAACAAAAAAAATAACATCAAAAACACCATTAACATTTAAAGAATTAACAGAAAAGGAGTTAAAAAATGCTAGAAAAAAAAAAGCGAAAAATGGTAGAATCAATAAATTTAGAAAATAATAAAAAATGATATAAATATTTATTATATTTAATTAATTAAATGAATAGTTATTTTAGCGAAGTTAATAATGACAATAGTTATATTATAACTAGTATATTATATCGTTCTGATATTATTAATAATAAAATCGAATGTACCTTTAATGAAAAACCAAATAATAGATTTATTGAATCTGTAAAATTGTTTGGAGATATTAAATATGAATTAAATAAAATTAAAATCACAATTGATAATGAATATATTTTAAATGATATTAAAAAATGGTTTTATACTGATAATTTAAATTATCCAAATTATTTTGAATTTTTAGATAATAATAATAATTATATTGGATTTATTAAAGCATTTTTTGAATTTTATGGAAGTATATCAAATGAAAATAATTATTCATATATATATCTATCTCATACTAATAATAAACTTATTAATAAAATTAAAGAAAAAATGAATATACCTTGTGATAATGAAATACAAGGTGCAAATTTATATACTATAAAATATGATAATGTAAATGCAATTGATTTTCTTGGATTACTATACAATAATAATAATAATCTATATGATTATCTTTATTATAAAAAATATTTGAATATTGTTAATAATAATGAAATAATTAAATTACCAATTTTAAAAGCATATAAAACAAGTGAAAAAGCTGTTTTACCTTCCAAAAATAGAAATTCTGATGCTGGATATGATTTAACAATTATAAGTAAAGTTAAAAATAATAGTGATAAAACAGTATTATACGATACCGGAATTAAATTAGATATTCCTAATGGATATTATGTTGAAATTTTTCCAAGAAGTTCTATTAGTAAATCAGGATATATGTTAGCAAATAGTGTAGGTATAATTGATCAAGGATATAGAGGTAATCTATATATTGCTTTAACAAAAATTGATGATTCAGTAAAAGATTTAGAATTACCATATAAATGTTGTCAAATGATTTTAAAAAAACAAGTTTATTCGATTATTGAAGAATCAAAAAATGATTTTTCAATAACAGATAGAAATAATGGTGGATTTGGTAGTACAAATAAATTATAATTTGTAATATGATTGAATTGAAAAAGGATCATTTTTATATTTATTACTAAATTCAGAATATTTATTTACAGTAGTATTATTTAAATTTTTTTTACATGTAATTTGATTATCTACAAATTGTTTTTTAAAATAATTTTTTTTTTCTTTATCATTAATAATATTAAAACCATTATTTAGTAATAAATTAAAATTATTAGAATATTTATCATAATTTTCTTCTAAATTTGTAATATATCCATTATCATTTTCATTAATAACCCAATTAGATTTATTAGTACTTTCGCCAACTACTTCATTAATATCGATTTTATTCATTCTTTTTTTTTTAAATTTTTCACAAATATAGTTATTTAATTTATCACTATCTCTTTGCAACAAAAAAGAACTTTCATTATCGTTTATTTTAATTTTGTTTTTATATTTTCTTGTTTTTTTTCCATTATCATTTTTATATACTGAATATGAACTAAATTCTTTTATATTCATTTTATTATAATATAAGATATATTATTTTTATATTTATTAATAATAGAATAAGAAACTTAATGAAAATTAGTAATGATTCTATTATGAAAAAAATAAACGAAAATAAACCGTTAAATCTTACTACAACTATGATATATATTATTTTAATATCAATTCCGCCTATATTAGGATTATTATGGTTGTCAAATATTAAAATGAAAGCATGTGAATGTTCTGAAGGAGAATTAAAATGGATGAAAGATTATATTAAATTTTATTTCTCGTTTATTCTAGGATATATAGTATTATCAACATTATATGTATTATTTTCTGGTAATAAATTAAAAAATATAATATTGGGAATATTATTATTTATATATAATTATATTAGTTACGCAATTATTGTATATTATGTATATACTTTAAAAGATATTGAATGTAAATGTTCATATTCTTTAAAAAAGGATATAATATATATATGGTATATAATTGCAATAATATTTAGTACACTATTACTACCCGGATTTTTTATATTAGTATATTATTTACTTAAATAATCATTTATAAAATTATAACTAATAAAATCAATATCTTGTCTTAAAGGACATTTTAAATCACTTTTTGTTTCTAATTTATTTTTAAGATATTCTATTAAACAATTAAAATGCAATATACATTTACCATCATTTAAAAATTCACCTATTTTATTTTCTTTATTAATTTCTTCTAAACAAATATAACAAGTTGTTGGATTTTTCTCATAATTAGTAATTTTAAAAGGTAAATTTGGTATTATCCATTTATTTTCTAAATATTCTACAGATTTATAAGCGATATAATTATTTGCTAAATTATTTTTAGAAACTATATATATTTTAAAAAAACATATATCTTTTATTATTTTTGCAAATAATTCATTTTTTTCTATTAAATTTAAATTATCTAATTCATCTATTCCTGTATTTCTTGAAAATCTTGGTCCATTTCCATCTTTTGTCATTATTAATAAATCTGATGTAAAATTTGCTTCATTGAAAGGTGGTTCTATATATTTATCTTTTGGCATTCGCGATGTTATATTTAAATTAAGTGATATATTTATTCCCGACCATGTTATTGTTTTACCAATGTTTACATTTATAATGTATTTATTATGTATAAATAAATTAGATTCTAAATTTGTTGTATTTATTATTTCAAATTTATTTTCCATTTTAATATAATTAAAAAATGCTAAATATTCATTAAAAGTTTTAAAGAATACATCAAAATTTTTTGTTGTTATTACTCTTGGTGAAGTTGATGGATCTATTACGGTATTCCAAAAATCATTGTTATCATTATTATTTTGTAAAAAAAGTTCTTTATAATATTTAGAAATTATTGAATTTATAACAACATCACCATATAATATTCCATTGAATTCATATGCTTTTTTTTTTAAATTATGTAATAATGCTCTTAATTCTTTTTCATATATAAAAAAATTTTCATGTTTTTGTGTTTTAAATACTGGATTAATATCACTATCCATATTATTAATATTATTTAAAATATATTTAAGTAAATTAATTTTAAAATAAAAAAGAGTTTATTTACTCTTTTTTATTTTTCTATTTTATATTTTACTCATTATTTCCCTGTTCCTTCTGTGCTTTCCACATTTCTCCTACCTTTTTCATCAGATCCTGACGATTCAAATCGGGAAATTCATCTTTCACAATACTCATCTTCTCCTTGACAAAGAGGTTGTAAGCGGTTGGTTCGCGTTTCTTCTTGGGTTCGACTTCCTCATCAGAGTCCTTATCCTTCTTTGACTTCTTTTTCTTAGGTTTTTCTTCAGTCTTCTTGGGTTTGTCTGAAGTAATCTGCCTATATACTTCAGTAAGCATCTTACCAAGTTCAGCACGAGTATATTCCTTCTCAGTATCCACAAGAGTGGTAAACTCGTTGATGATCTTCTGGGTCTGAGTAGCGGCCATTTAGACTATTTGATAGATTGATTGGGGTTCTGCTTGCTGTCTGTTGCTAGTGGTTGGTGATAGTAATTTTTATAACTAAAAATCATTTTTTTTTTAAATCTAACTTTTTTAATCCATATTTAAATATGGATTAAAAAATATAAAAAATATAAAAAATTGATATTTTATTGTCTTAAAATATTAATATAAAATGAAAGGATCTACAATGATTTATGGTAAAATTTCATGGGCTGATATAATCGAAGATTATGATGTAGTCGATTCTAATAATATTATTGAGGATATCTATAAAATTATAGATTTAGAAATTGATAAAGAATATATCAAATCAGATGAAATTGATATTTACAATAACGCAAAAGATTCAGAATATAAAAACATGATCTTCGATTAAAGAAAAATTACTTGGAAAAAATAGTTAAATATTGAACTATTTTTTTCTCTTTTACACATTATGATTTTTATATAAAATTGTAGTATATTTAGCAATATCTATATTATAATTTTGTTTAATAGCAAAATGATTATCTTTTATCCAAATTCTAATGATATAATAATTTTTTTTTGGACTAATAGAAATACCATTTATATTATTTGATATTTCATCTGTTTTACCTAATTTTTCACCCAATAATAATGATGCTATTTCAAATAATTTTTCATTAATGTTTTCTTTATATATTTTTAATGAAAAACATCCACCATTAATATTATTTTCATCTTCCCAAATAGGTAAAATATGTTCTCTCATAATAAAAAACATTCCTTTGAATATAATATCTTTGTAAGTTAAATATAATTTAATAAAATCATCAACATTACTGATATTACATATAAATTTAAAACTATTAATATTCCAATCTATATTATATGGATCATGAAAATAAAAAGACCAAATATCATTTAAATACATTATATACAGTTATATATAATAATATAAGTTTTTTTATATACTTATTTTAAATATTTTTTAACTCTTTCTGATTCTAACATTAATTGTGATATAGTTTTATTATTTTTATTATCAAATAGATCAGCTATTAAAAAACCTTCTTTATCAAAATATAAAACAATCATACTTAATAAAACATCATTATTATTAAAAAAATGTATCATATTATGATAATCTTCATTTTCAGTTAATAAATAATATAAATATTGTAATGCTTCATTATTTATATCATTATTATCCTGTAATGTTATATTATTAATTTTTAATTTAACTTTAATAAATGTATCATGAGGTTTAAATACAACTTTAATAATATTTGGCGCAATAATATTTACAACCTTACATAAATAATTATTACCATTTATAAAAAATAAAGGAGTATTTTTATCAGTGTGTTTACTTATACTAAAGTCAGACATTATATAATATTCTACATTAAATAATTATATTATTAATTTATTTATATATATTTAAGAAATTATATTATTATATTATATAAATAATTATGTATCAAACCTCTATTAGAAATAAAAAAATTAAAAAACATTTAAATAATGTTGTTGATAATGTTTATAATATTGATCCAGATGGAGAAGAATATGCATATGTTATTAAAATGTTAGGTAATTGTCGTGTTAATTTAATTACAAATTCTGGAAATGAATCGATTGGTATAATAAGAGGTTCTTTGAGAAAATTTGCAAAAAGAGTTATTATAGAAAAAGGTGATATAGTTGCTGTTTCATTAAGAAATTACCAGGATAATAAAGTTGATATTGTCCATAAATATAATAGAGAACAAATAAATACATTAATAACTGAAAAAAAATTGTCAAACATATTATTAAATTCTTATAATAATATGAAATATAAAGAAGATATAATCGAATCTAATATACTATTTAGTAAAGATAATGATCACGATCATGATGATCTAAATATTAATAAATTAATAAAAATAGAAATAACTGATGAAAGTGATAATAGTAATGATAGTGATATAAATGTTGAAGATATATAAAATTAAATAAATATATAATTTTATAATATGCCAAAAAATAAAAAAATATGTTATATTGAAAATAATGAAGAAATTACTACAAATAATTTTGAAAAATTATTTATAGTATTTAATGAATTTCTATGCACTATTAAATTATATTATTTAATGACAAATAAATATATAATACATACAAATATTAATAATTTATATAATAATTTATCGTCTTTAATTAATAAATTTTTTGAAGAATATATTATATTATATAAAAGTGATATCCCTTCTAGTATTAATAATATTTCAATTAATGTATCATGTAATTCTAATAATGAATTAATATCATATATTCTTAATTTTAGAGATAATATAAAAAATTATTATGAAAATAAAGATGATAATAATGTAGGAATAAATAACTTATTAAATGAAATAATATATTTAATTAATAAATTTTTATATGTAATTACATTAGAGTAAATAAAAATTTTTAAAAATATATGACTACTTGTTTTATAAAACGCGTACATTCATTTCAAATACCAGAAGAAGAAAGAATGAGTATGTTATTAGATAAATGTGAAGCAATGTCTGTTTTATGTCAAAAAGCAACACAACATTGGAGTTTAATTAAATTTGCTTTTCAAATCCCATTAATTTTAACAAGTTCCGTAATGTGTATAATGAACTCTTTTGATGATGATAAAGGAAGTATGAAAATACCAAATGTAGTTGTAAATGGAGCGAGTGTTTTAATTTTAGCTTTACAAAATAATTTAAAAGTACCTGAAAAAGTTGAATTATTTAAAAGTTTAAGTAATAATTTTTTACAATTAGCACATCAATTAGAAGGTATAGAAGAAGAAGAAATTTCAAAAAATAATATCAATACTTTTATTGAAAAATATGATTCATATGTAATTCAATGTCAATTTGAAGATATTCCAAAAAAAATAAAATTAGAAGTTATTGAATTATGGGAAGGTCGTTCTATTCCATTACAATTAAATGGGGCAAGTGGTTTAAAGAAAAAAAAAAGAGATTCATCAAATGGTTCCACTCCTCCCCCTATGAATAAATTATTATGGAAAAATAATAATAAAAAAAATGATGATTTAGAATTATCAAATGATAATAAATTAGTTAATATACCGCAATTACAAATGACAACATCTGATATAGAATTAAATAAAAATATTGCTGAAATAGTTTAATTATTTATTTAGAGACATTTGGTTCTGATTTAGTTCTATCTAATATTATAACTTCGTTTTTTAACTTATTAACTTCAGAATTTAATTCAAATTTTTTTTTAGAAGCATTTAATTTATATAATTCTTTTTTTAACAATATATCATTAATATTTTCAAATTTTTTATAATTTTTATTTTCAAGTGTTATATCATTTTCATTATATATATCAATATATTCTTGTTCTTTTTTCTTTGTAATTAATTCAAATTCATTTCTAGTATCTGTTTTTATTTTATATATATCTATATCAAATTTCGCTTTAGATTTATTATATGCTATTATATCTGAATTTCTAATATATTGAAAATAATTTATACTTTTAACAATTTTGTCATATGTAGTTATTTTATCAGATATTTTTATAATACTATCAGATGATATATTTTTATCAATATAATGATAATTTATAATTTGATATTGTCTATTATATTTATTTTTATAAGTTACTAATATTGTTTGGGCCTCTTTTAAACCTTCTAATATTTCTCTATAATTTTTAAATCTTATTATACTACTTAATATTGTTATTATAGTACCAGTAACTAATAATATTATATTCAATACTAAACTAAAATAATTTTCATTATAATATAATATTTTTTCTTTTGTATTTAATTCAATTATAGTTAATCTTAAAGCCTCTATAAATGTTATAATTGATGATAATATTAAAATTGTTAATGATATTATATAATATTCATATGTATATTTATCATATGCTTCTGTTACCATAAATAATCGTGTACTTGTATCATTTTTGGATCTATCAATTCTTGTTAATAACTTCTTTTTTTTTTGATTTATTTTTATAATCATATTATTTTCATTTATTTTTATTAAATTATTTGTAATATCTTCTGATGATATTATAATATTATTATCATTTAGTATATTTAAATTTGATGTATTCATTATTATTTTATATTATTTTTATTCAAATGGATCAAATAACATAGATTTATTATATTTATTACCTTTATATACATCTTTTGTAATGTTATTGTCATTATCATTGTTATTTTCTTCTTCTATTTCAGAATTATTATTTTCTATTTCAGAAAATAATTCACTCTTAGGTATATCAATTATATAATTTATATTTAATAATTTAAGTACTCCATTAATATTACTTTCTAATACTATACCAATTTTATTATTAATGTCGTCAATACATTTTAAATTTATTATATTATAATCTATTGCTTCTCCTTTTATATCTTTTTGCATTTATTAATTATATATATATTTTTTCAAACCATACAATCATCATCTTTAATATATTTTTTATTTATTACATATTTATTCATTACCTTTTTAATAATAGTATATAGATTAATATCTATTTCATTTCTAATAGGCATTATAATATTTTTAATTATATTATTAATAAGATAATATATTTTTTTATATATTATTTTCGCTCATATTCAATCTGTCTTATTCTTATCAACATTATTTTGTATATTAAACCCATTTGTAACATTTAATATCGGTCCTGTTATAAAATCCTCTGTAAATAATGCTGCAGGTTTTGTTATATTTGTTTCAGTAAATTCCCCAATTGTATTTAATATATTATTTAAATCATCTAATATATTTCTTTCTTTCTCAATTGCTATATTTACATTAAAATCTGTCATTATTCAATAATAATATTATTATACTATTTTATATTTATAAATTATTTGTACGACATGACATTTTAATATTTGTTGATTTAAAATTATTTATTTCTTTATCCGAACTATATTCACTACATTTATCATCATTATCGTTTTTATTTTTATTATAAAAATATGTTTTGATATCTTTTAATAAATTAATGTTTATTATTTCTCTTTTCTTAAATAATTTTTTTATAATATTAAAATTCGTTTTTTCAGAATTATGATGCATTGTTTTTTCTATTGCTGATACTATTGTATTTATTTCTTCTTTTGATACAAATTCTTTTTCATCCATCGCATTTTCATCTTGTTTAATAAATTTAATTATAGTATTTATATAATTATTATATAATATATCTTTAATATGCGTATCAACATATTTTGAATAATATTCTACTTCGTTCTTATCTGTTATATATTTTAATAATTCATTATTTTGGATATCTTCTTCTAATTTATTTAATGAATTTACAAAATCCTTTATTATATCATCAGTAATTATATCATGTCTAGAACTATTTACTGTTTCTAAATTTTCAATATTTCTTATATCTGGTAAAGAATACGTTGATAATTGAAATTTTATTACTTCAAATTTTTTTTGATATTGTAATAATAATGATAAACGACTACTTATTATTTCTAGTTTATTCTGATAATCATTAAATTTAATATAACCAGTTATAATTGTTATTATTATACCTAAAAATAATGATGATATACTTATTAAATATGTTAATGCTTTGATTTTTTGATTTTCAGTATTTTCTATTATTAATCTCGTTGCTTCTATAAATGTTATTAATGATGAAAATATTAATATAAATATTGAAGACCACCAGTATTTATTATTTATATTATGATATGAACTACGTGCTATTATAATATTTTTATTTTGAGTTTCCAAACATTGATCTAATCTATTATATAAATTCGCTCTTGTTTGTTTTAATATTGTTACATCATTTTTATATTTTTCAATTGCTATTTTCGTTTTTTCATGTTGATGCATATATTGTTTTGTCAGTTCTTTCATATGATTTATTGCTTCATCTTTTTTTTTAATTTCTTCCTTCTCTTTTCTTATTATTTCTTTATATTTTTCTAATTCTTCTTTTAATCTATCGCATTCAGTTATTACTTCTAAATTACTTGTATTTATACATTCTAATTTAATTGTTGTATTATCCATATTTTACTATTTTATATATTATTTTAAATAACTTTTGCAAACCCTTCTAATTCATTATTAGTCATCATTTTATATTTAATTGTATTTATAAATTCCGCTTTTTTACTAGAAATTGTTTTTAAAGGATGCAATACAGAATTATTTTCAATTCCTATATTATTATTTTTTGCAAATATATATGATGCATTTTTAATATTAATTATATCTTGTTGTGTTAAAATATTTTTAGAATTTTGCATATTAATTTCATTTAAAACCTCTTTTGTTAAATCTATTGCAAAATTTAATTGTTTTCTTTTTATTCTATTTTTTTCTCTTTCTTTCGTATAATTACATATGCAACAAAATAAATTATTAAGTAAATTATAAAATTTTCTATAACAAGTATTATCTAAAAATTCTGATACTATAACTTCCTTCTTTTTAGTAAAATTATCTATATAATTATCTTCATTTATTATTATATCAATATCTAATTTATTGAATGTATCAACTTTTTTATTATAATCTCTCGTTTCTTCTTGATTTTTAATTGTTGTTTTCATTATATTTGAAAATGAATTATATATCATATCATCTTTATATGTATTTAAATAATTTTTATAATATTTTAAATCATTTTCAGGCGATACATATTTTAACATTTCATTATTTTGCAAATCCTCTTCTAATTTATTTAATGGATCTTCAAAATGTTTTTGAAAATCCACTTGAAATTGTTTATAAACTTTTTCATCAGTAATATATGTTGATGTATCATATGTTTTTAATTTATAATATAAATTATTTAATTTAAATTCACAATGTTTTAATTGTAATAATTTATTTCCTATTATTTCTAATTTTGGTTGATATTCTTGAAATTTAATATAACCCGCTGCTAGTGTTATTAATGCACCAAATGTTAAAGTTAGTATATTTCCTATTGTTTCTATTGTTCTAATATTATTTAAATCTGTTGTTGTATTTGTTATTACTAATTGTATTGATGCTACAAATGTTGTAATTGATGATAATAATAATACAACTATCGAACACCACCAATAATTATTATATATAACATGATAAGCTTTTCTAGCTATTATTAAATCCTTATTATTTCTACTTAAACATAAATCAATTCTCTCATACATTTTCTTTTTTTGTTTTTTAACTGGATTTGATGACTCATCAACTATATTTTCAGATTCTATATATTGTAATCTAGGTTTTAATTCTATATTTTGCAATCCAGGTTTTAATTCTATATTTTGCAATCCAGGTTTTAATTCTATATTTTGTAATCCAGGTTTTAATTCTATATCATTATCTTTTTCATTTTTATTACTTTCAATCATTATATATTATAAAATTAAATTATTTAATATACCTATATAAAAAAAAAATATGATTTATTTTTACATTTATAAATTTTAAATGTTTAATAATATTCTTAAAATTTTAATTTTTCTTAATTATTTAAATATTTATTCTTTCTATATTATCACAAAATGTGGTATTGTTGATAAAAATTATAATCATAATAATATTAAAATTAATAATTATTATGATAAATATTTAGATTTAAAACCTAAAACTGTTACACTTAAATTACCAGATGAAAGAGTTTGTTCTATTTGTAAATTAAAAATTAATGTTAAATTAACTATTCCAGAAAATTGTACTATACCATTGGGTTGTCCTTATAATAAAAAAACAAAAAATTAAAATTACTATATATTAGATATATACTAGTGATATATACAAAAAAATTATTACGTGGTCTAAATAAAAAATAAATTAATTTTTTTAACTTTATTTATAATTTTTTATATTTATTATTATAATTATTTTTTTATATAAATACATCTTTTAATTATTATAATAAATGAATTATATTGATTTATTTTGTGGTATTGGTGGTTTTCATCAAGCATTAAAAACTTTTAATACTAATTGTGTTCTTGCTTCTGATAATAATAAAGATTGTCAATATATTTATAAAATTAATTATAATATTGAAGTTCAAAAAGATGTTAAAACTATTGATCCTAATATAATTCCTAATATAGATATAATTTGTGGTGGATTTCCATGTCAAACTTTTTCAAATGCAGGTAAAAAAAAAACATTTTTAGATGATAGAGGTTTACTTTTTGATGAAATTATTAGAATTGCTAAGGTTAAAAAACCAAAATTTATGTTCTTAGAAAATGTTAAACATATTTTAAAAGTTGGTAATGGTGAAGTAATTGAATATATTAAAAATAAATTAAAAGAAAATAAATATATTTTGCAATTATTTAATATGTCTCCACATAATTATGGTATTCCACAACAAAGAGAAAGAATTTATTTTGTATGTATCAGAAATGATATATATAATGGTAAAAATATTAAATTGCCAATATCAGATAAAAAAATTATATTTGAAAATTTTTTAGATAATAAAAGATATATTGATAAAAAATATTATATTAAAGGTGATATTTTGAAAGTTTTAGAAGCATGGGATGAAATGATTAAAATTTTTGATATAGGTGAAAAAATTTCACCTACTATATTAATTCATGAGTTTTATATTCATGATAGAATAAATAATTATGATGTCTATCCCATATGGAAAAAACAATATATTACCGCAAATAAAAGAATTATTGATAAATATAAAGATAAATGGGATGTTTGGTATGAAAAATATAAAGACATTTTACAAAAAAGAGAAATATATGGAAAATTAGAATGGCAAGCAGGTATTATTAAACCCAATGATTCAATATTTAATTATTTTATTCAAATAAGACAATCCGGTATTCGTGTAAAAAAAACAGAATATTTTCCAACACTTGTAGCAATATCTCAAATTCCAATATATGGTAAAGAAAAAAGATATATTACTCCACGCGAATGTGCAAGACTACAATCTTTTCCTGAAGATTTTATTTTATCTGATAATGATAAAATATCTTATAAACAATTTGGCAATGCTGTTAATGTTAATAATGTTAAAACAGTAATTAAAGCAACTTTTGAACATTATAAAATTTAAAAATTTTTATTTAAATTAAATTTATTTTAAATAAAAAAAAGGTTATTTTCCCTTTTTTTTATTTTTTTGTTTTTTTGTATTTTTTTTACTCATCTTTTGCCTTTTCCTTTTGTGCCTTCCACATCTCTCCTACTTTCCTCATCAGATCTTGACGATTCAAATCAGGAAATTCATCCTTTACAATACTCATCTGTTCCTTAACAAAGAGATTGTAAGCAGTTGGTTCACGTTTCTTTTTAGGTTCAGCTTCCTCATCAGAATCTTTCTCCTTCTTTGACTTCTTTTTTTTAGGCTTATCATCCGTCTTTTTTGGTTTGTCTGAAATAATCTGACGATACACCTCAGTTAGCATCTTACCAAGTTCAGCACGAGTATATTCTTTATCAGAATCTACAAGAGTAGTGAACTCGTTAATGATCTTCTGAGTCTGAGTATCGGCCATTTTAGACTGTTTAGTAGATTTGTTTGTGTTTGCTTGTTGTCTGTTGCAGGTAGTTGGTGATAGTAATTTTTAGAAGAAAGAATCATTTTTTTTTTAAATTTAATTTTTTCAATCCAAATTCGGTTTTAATTATAAAAAAAATATATAATAATATTAAGTAAATTTATGAAAGTTTCCAAAAAGAACGCTGGAGGCATTTTTAATAAAATATATACAAATGTTATTAATAGAATTAAAAATGCTGATGATGATATATTAACTGATATTGAAAATTATTATTCAAAAAAAACTGAAGATCTTTACAAATTTACTTTAAAAAGTAGAAAAAATTTACGATATAAAATTATAAATAGAATTTCTTATATAATTCAAAATATAAATTTTTTTAAAAAAAAAAATAAATTAATTGAAGTAACTGAATATAAAAATAGATTATCAAAAATCGTTAATTTATTAAATAAAAAAATTTATTTGTATTTTAATAAAAATTTTCATGAACATATTAATTTTAATGATGGTAAAGAAGCTATTATTATACAAAATAGTGATGAATTTAATGAAATTATGTTAGAATTTATTTTAACTAAATTAAAAAAAATATATAATGAAAGTGATATAAAATTTGCATTTTTAACTATTTCTAATAAAAGTAATATAAATGATATTATTAAAATTATTAATGACAAATTAAGTCATATCCCAACTATGCCATCAAATAGTGATAATATTACTGATTTCTCACATAATTCTTTAGATCAATCCATTTTTAAAAGTTCATTACAATCAAATCTATTCTCACAATCTAATAAAACTCCACCACCATTTCAAGGACCAGTTTCGGGATCACCACAATTTAATAAAACTCCACCACCATTTCAAGGACCAGTTTCGGGATCACCAAAATCTTATAAAACTCCACCACCATTTCGAGGACCAGTTTCGGGATCACCACAATCTTATAAAACTCCAGATATCCAATCACCACCTCAACCATTTACACCAACACAATCTACCCCACTTCCATCACCACTTCAAAAATCTAAATCGAAATCATTAAAAAGTATTATAGAAGATAATAGTATTACTATATTATCAGATCCCAATAAAAATAAAACAGAAAAAATAAAACTAGAAATTCTAAGAAATAATGATAAACCATATGGCAATCGAGAATATATTAATATATTAGAATATTTAAAAAATACAAAAAATATTCATACTATTTCTTTACATAGTATAACAAATGATGCAAAATATTATTATGTTACATTTGCTAATAAACCAGATGGTAATTTAAAAAAATTTATGCAAGAAAATAATAATGTTACATTTCATTTTAATGCATTACAGCAATTATTATTTGCATGTATGTTATTTCATAAATTAACTGGTAAATTACATACAAATTTAAATAGTGAAAATATATATTATTATAAAATAGAAAATAATTTAAATACTGATAATTATTTTGGATATTATTTCAATGCATTAAATAAAACCTTTTATATTCGAAATACAGGTTATTTATGGGTATTATCAGATTTTAATGAAACACAAACATTACCACAAGATGAAACTATATTATTTAATGATGAATATAAAAAATTCAACACAGATTATGAACCATATCATATGTATTTTGAATATAGAGCAATTTTAGAAATTTATAAAGAATATTTAAATACAATTTATGATTCAAAATTTGAAATATTAAGAAATTATATTGATCTATTATTAGATAATACTAAAAATATAAATGAAAAATTTAAAAGGTTATTACTAGATCAAAAATTAACAAGTCAACAAAAATTAATAATATTAGATAGATTAATTTTTACAAAATATATGCAAAACGACTATTTATTATTAAAAAATATTAGAAATAAAACGAAACAAAGTAAAGTATATTTACAAGAATTCATTGAAAATAATAATTAAATAAAATAGTACATTTCATTAAAATATTAAAATTTTTAAAAATCTTTTATAAAAATATTAAAAATAAAGAAATGTACTTTTTTTATAATCTATATTATTAAAAAATGATATAATAAATAAAGTATATTTATTTAATTAGATATTAATTTATAAATTATTTCATCTAATATAATTGAATATTTTTCATAATATCCCAAATATTTAATTCTTTTTTTAAAAAAAATATTTGTTTTCATTTCTCAAACTGATTATATTATTATATTTTAAATATATTAATATAAATTAATTATAATATATTCATTTTTTATATTATTTTCATATAAATAATAATTATATTACTATACTTTAACAGAATGTTGAAAAAAATATATATTCTTTTTAATTTAATAACAAATGTTTATTGTTTTACAAATATATATTTATATAATAATCCATTAAAATTACAAAAATATGCATTAAAAGCTTCTTATGAATTATTTAATCAACCATTACCTGATAATAGAAATATAATTGTAAATATTAGAGAAAAAATCAATAGCAATAGAGATGAAAATAGAATACAGAATTTAAGATATTCTGAATTTTTATCAGCTGTTGAAACAGATCAAATTGATAAAACATTATTTTATGATAATAATAAAAAAATTATAGCAATTGATAAAGAAAATAATAAATATAAATTAGATGCATTGCCAAATGATCCAGATTTATTAAAAATATTAAGAAATAATAATGTAGATATATCAATACAAAATGATGATAATAATTTAACAATTATTAATTATATATTTACATACATTGTATTTGGTTTAATTATATTAACTGGTTTATCAATATTATCAAATACTAATTCATTTAATAGTATTGGCGGTATGCCTAATTTATTAGATAATTCTAAAAACATTAATTTGAATACAAATAATAATATTACAACAAGTTTTGATGATGTTATGGGAATTGATAATGCAAAAATAGAATTAGAAGAAGTTGTTCAATTTTTAAAAGAATCAGATAGATTTACAGAATTAGGAGCAAAAATACCAAGGGGTGTTATTTTAGAAGGTCCACCTGGAACAGGAAAAACTTTACTAGCAAGAGCGGTTGCAGGAGAAGCACAAGTCCCTTTTTTTTCTGTTTCTGGTTCTGAATTTATAGAAATGTTTGTAGGAACAGGAGCATCTAGAGTACGTACTTTATTTGAAACAGCAAAAGAGTTAGCACCATGTATTATATTTATTGATGAAATTGATGCAATTGGAAGACAAAGAGGTGGTGCGGGTTCGCCAAATAATGATGAAAGAGATCAAACACTTAATCAATTATTAACAGAAATGGATGGTTTTGATGGTAATTCTGGTATTATTGTTATTGCAGCAACAAATCGTGCTGATATTTTAGATAGTGCTCTTTTAAGACCAGGAAGATTTGATAGAAGGGTTTATGTTGATATTCCAAATTTAAAAGGTAGAAAAGATATATTGGAATTATATTCTAAAAATAAACCATTAGATGATAATATTGATTTAGATTTAATATCACGTAGAACACCAGGTTTTTCAGGCGCAGATCTTGCTAATTTAATGAATGAAGCAGCTATATTAACCGCTCGGAATAATTTAACAAAGATAGGAAATAATGAAATATCAAATGCATTAGATAGAATAACTTTAGGTGCTCAAAAAAAAAATTCTGTTATTTCTTTACAAAAAAAAGAATTGGTTGCATATCATGAAGCAGGACACGCAATTGTTGGTGCATTAACACCAAATTATGATACTGTTACAAAAATAACTATTGCACCGCGTGGAAATGCTGGTGGTTTAACATTATTTGCTCCAGACGAAGATAGATTAGAATCCGGTTTATATACTAAAGATTATTTAAAATCAATTATATCAGTTGCGCTAGGTGGTCGTATAGCAGAAGAAATAATTTTTGGAGAACAAGAAATAACAACTGGTGCTTCAAGTGATTTAGAGAGAGTTTCATCTATTGCTAGACAAATGGTTACTGAATTTGGTATGTCTCATAAAATTGGTAACGTTTTTATTAATAGTAATGATTATATATCATTAGATACAAGAGCAATAATTGATGCTGAAATTAATTCATTAGTAAATTCTTGTTATTTATATTCTAAAAATTTACTATTAAATAATATAGATATACTACATGAATTGGCAAAATTATTAATTGAAAAAGAAACCATTACATATGAAGAATTTAATAATTTAATAAATAATTAAAATATATGGATTAATATATTTAAAAAATATTAAAAAAATAAATAATTAATAATAGATAATAATGATCAAGTAAAAGAACTCCAGAAGGCGAAAAATTATATAATTCTTTATCTAATAAAAAAACAAATAATTAAAGAAATAAGAAATAAACTACTTCTAATACAAAAATTTAACTAAATCTAATATTCCAATATATATAATGCTTTATATTTTTTCTTTATTATTTATATCTTTTTTTTTTAAATATATTAAAAACTCCATCTTATTTATATAAAGATAATTTTAAAATTAAATAATAAATATGGTTTATATAATAACCAAATATATAAAAGAAATTAATAAAATTTATAATTATATAATAAATAATAAATTTAATAAAAATGACTATTATAATTGTATGTCAGAAGTACTAATATTATTAAAAAATACTTTTAAAGAATTAAACAATATATATAATAAGTATATTTTAATTCCTAAATTAAAAAATTTTTTATAAATTATTATCTAGTAATAATTCATATAATTTTGTTGGTATAATATCTATTTTTATATCAATTAGTTTGTTAATTTTAGCAATTATTTTTTTTTCAGAATCACATAATTTAAATTTACTTGTTTTTGTATTTCTTAAAAACCATTCATTTTTTTTACTATATAATATATATTTTTTTATATTTTCAATATTATCAACTGTTAAATTATTATCTATATTAATATTATTGTAATTTTCTTGTTTATTATTTTCATTGATTTTTTCTTCATTTGTTTCTACATTTAATTTTATACCTTCACTTGTTTCTATAAATCCTTTTATTGATATTTCATTATGATGTTCTTTTTGATGACATTTTTTACATAGTGGTACTAAATTATGTTCAATATTTTTATGATAATTTTTAAAATATCCATTAGAGTCCGCATTACATTGATAATTTATATGATGAATATCATCAACTTTTTCTCCACATATATTACATTTATCAATTAACACTTTTTTATTATAATGTGATTTATCTAAACCAATAATAAAATTATCATAACCCTGTATTTCTTTTCTTATTTTTTCCGCATTTAGCATAAAATCTTTTGGCATATCTAATGCTTTGCAAACTTCTATTCCATATATAGATGATCCTTTTCCTTCTTTTATCTTGCGTTCATAATGAATAACATCATTATTTATTGTTATATGTAAATGAAATATATTAAGTAAATTTTTTTTTATATTATGTTTAATTATATTAATATCTACTAATTCGTGTAAATGTGTTGCAAATATAAAACTAGATAATTTATTTATTAGTTTATCTATTGCTGCCGCTACTATAGAAATTCCTGATACTGATTCTGTACCATTACATACTTCATCACCCAATACTAAACTATATTTATCACATCTTTGTAATATATTTCGTAATTCTGACATTTCTACTGTAAAACTACTCATTCCTTTATAAATATTATCTGCACCTGAAATTCTTGTAAATATATGATGGTATGGTTTATAATAAAATTCACATGATGGCACATACATTCCCGATTGTGCCATTATTATATTTAATCCAATTGTTTTCATTAAAGAACTTTTGCCTGACGCATTTATACCATATAATAAAATTCCATTTTCTGATAATTCAATATCATTTCCTATATATTTAACATTTGTATTTAATCTTTCAATTATTGGATGTCTAATATTTTTTCCTTTTATTGATCCAGAATCATTTTCATTATTAATTATTTTTGGACGATAATATCTAAATTCATAAGCATTTCTAGCATTACAACATGAAATATCAATATTTGCAATTTTATTTATAATATTTTCTAAGTTTGTTTCATTTAATTCTATAAAATTTCTAATAAAATTTTTATAATATTTAATTGTTAATTCTGATATTTTTAACGATATATTTTCTAATTCTGATGTGTTTTTTTCTAATTCTTTTGATATTAATTTATAATAATTTTGTTTAGAATAACTAATTGTTTTATATTTATTTATTAATGTTGGTGATATATTTTTAGCCGTATCATATCTTTTTTTAGTTATATATATATAATATCCCTCCTTTTCAGAATATTCTATTTTACAACATGTATCATCATTTAAACCCAATTTTGATATATTTTCTGATTCATATTTTATTTTTTCATATATTTTATTATAATCATTATCTAATTCGTCTATTTCTTTATAAACCCCCTTATTAAATATGTTTCCTTTTATTTCATTTATATTATATTTACTTGCATTATCTAAATTTAATATATTATATGATTCTATTATTTTTTTTACTAATTCACTTTCTTCTTTTAATTCTAATAATTTAAATACTTCATATACATTTTCTAATGACGAATCGAATCCACCCCATTCATGTGGATGTAATTTATTTATAATAATTTTTCTTTTTATTCTTTCTAAATCTAATATTTTATTTAAATATTTTGATATTTTTTTAAATAATGTTTCTTCTAACATCTTTTCAATATTACTATACCGCTCATTTAATATATTTTTATCTATTATTGGTTGTAATAATCTTTCTTTAAATAATCGCGATCCAAATGATGTATTGCAACGATTTAAAATATTTATTAATGATTTTTCATTATTTAAACTAATTAAATTCAATTGTAATGCACTATCATATTCTAAATTTAAAAATTTATCATTACCAAGAATATTTGGTTTTAATATATTATTTGTTATATCAGCATTATGATTATATGAAAATTGCAATAAACAACAAAATGCTGTTCTTCCTAAATTTAATAATTCTAAATTTAAAGATTCTATTATTGATAATTGATTTTTTATATTATTATATACCTTTGTTAATATCGTTTTTTGATATTTTATATTTTCCATTACTTCAATATATTCATACGAATTCCATATATAATGTATCATTTTATCATTTATATTTGCATTCTTTATAATTTCTTTCTTATCTTCTTCATTTATAGTATCATTTGATATAAATATTAATTCACATGGATTATATGATATAATTAAACGAAATACTTCATTATTTGCAAATTCTAAATCATCTTTTGTTGAACCTACTTCATAAACAAATGATGAACCGGTTGATATATCTATTCCTGCTATTCCTACTACAAATAAGTCTTTAATTTTTTCATAATATATTGTCATCATATAATTACTTTTTTTTGAATTTACATTTACATTCATTCCTGGACTTAATATTTCTGTCAATTGTCTTACTGGTTGTGGTGCTTCGGATGTTTGTTCTATCATTACTATTGTATAATTATTTTGTAATAGTATATTTTGATATTTTGAAATAACATATAATGGAAATCCTGCCATTAATGGATTATGTTCATTTACATTTTTAATACTTTTATTTTTTTTTGATATTGATATATTACACAAATCTGCTATTTTATATATATCTGAATCAGTATCATCATCTATTGAATATAATTCAAAAAATTTTCCTACCTGCATTAATACTACTGTTTTTTCTCCATATTTTTGTTTATATTCTTTAGTATAAAATAAATAATCATCTATTATCATTGCAGTGCATTAATATTAGATCTTAAATTATTTTTATATAAAAAAAAATTTCGATTTTATTTAAAATCTACTCTTCAAAAAACTCCACTTAATTATATTATTTCGGCATCAAATAGTATTAGCGATTCATCTAAAAAGATTCTTGACATATTGTCTTCTAAATACTAATCAATGTTAATCCGTTTCATATAATTGAGATTTGTTTTTTTAATTAAGACCAATATTTCAGGTCAATAACTATTTAGAATATTATAAATAATTTTTTTTAATTTTTTTATTTTTTTATCCAAATTAAAAAAAAATGATTTTATGATATTTGTTTTTAAATACAAATGACTGCTGGCATTAATTTCGAGAATATGGATTCTATTCAAGTTGATAGACGAGGACATCGTTGGATTCAAACATCTATGAGTAATAGAGATAGAGAATTTTTGGAAAAAGTACGAAAAGATTGGCTTGCTGTTTCAGATGATGATATTCATGAATCGAAAAAAAAAATTACTGGATTTTTTGGGGATAATACAGATGGTATTAAAGGTCTACCATGTAAAAATTTTATTTATATGTTTTCAAATGATAATATTAATCATTATTTTGCATGTACTGATGAAAATCTAGAACCAATTATTATTAAATGCGAAGGTGAGTGTGAAATGCATTTTAATCAATGTGCTGATTTTGATTTAATTCTTATGCAAAGAGATATTAGAATGTAAATAAAAAAATTATATATTATATATTTTTTATTTTTTATTTTCAAATTTGGATTGAAAAATTCTCATTTGAAAAAAAAATGATTATTAGTTGTAAAAATTACTTTCACCAACTACCAGGAACAGACAACAAGCAGAACACAAACCAATCTACCAAACAGTCTAAATGACCACTACCCATACCCAGAAGGTTATCAACGCATTCACCACTCATGTGGATACTGAGAAGGAATATACTCGTGGTGAACTGGGTAAGATCCTTACTGCGGTGTATCATCAGATTGCTGCGGACAAACCGAAGAAGACAGATGATGATAAACCTAAGAAAAAGAAGTCAAAGAAGGACAAGGATTCTGATGAGGAAGCAGAACCCAAGAAGAAACGCGAACCAACCGCTTACAATCTCTTTGTAAAAGAGCAGATGAGTATTGTGAAGGAAGAATTTCCCGAACTAAATCGTCAGGATTTGATGAGGAAGATTGGTGAAATGTGGAAGACACAAAAGGGAGAGACAAAGAATGAGTAAAATATAAAATACAAAAAAAATAAAAAAAGGAAAAAATATCCTTTTTTTATTTCTGTATTTATATTTTTAGATTTTTAGATTTTTTGATATAAAAAATTGACATTTTATATAATATAATTATATTAATAATAAATTATGACATCAAATAGTAATGAATATAACAATCATGAAATTAGAGAAAATTTTAAAAAATTATTAAAAAAAAAATGTAATATTTTAACCGAAATTGAAGTTGATGATTTAGAAATAGGTATTTTTAATGCTTCATTAGATTATGCTATATTACATAAAATACAATTATCATGGAGTAATTTATCATTTCAAAATACTTATATAAATATTGCAAGAGCTATATACTCTAATTTGTTAGAAAATTCGTATTTAGGTAATAATAATTTAATTATTAGATTAAAAGAAAAAAAATTTTTACCACATGAATTATCATTTATGTCAAAAGAAGAATTATTTCCAGAAAAATGGACTAGTATTATTGAAAAACATAATCGTAAATTAAAAGAAGCTTATGAAATTAAACAAGTTTCTATGACTGATTCTATTAAATGTGGTAAATGTAAAAATAATAAGATATCATATCAAGAATTACAAACAAGATCAGGTGATGAATCTATGACTATATTCTTTACATGTATAACATGCGGACATAAATGGAGAACATAAAAAAATATATTTTTAATTAAAATAAATTAATAATAATATTCTTCATCATCATACAGTTCTTCTTCATACTCATTAAATAATTCTTCATTATAATCATAATCAGATTCATAATCACTAAATTCTGCTTCTTCATATTCTTCATTAAATTCATAAACTTTATTTTCTTCTTCTTCTCTAATTTTATTATAATAATCAATTATATAAATAAGATCTTTATATCTTCCAAAATAAGCATTATAATGTAATTTTTTTTCTTCTTCCCATTCTTTATTTTCTTGATATTCCTTATTATCATTTAAAAATTCTTCTGTTTTATGGTAAGGAATAATTGTTTTTTTTTTAGTAATTTTTATTTTATTTTCAAATAAAATTTTATCATAAATTTCTGAATATACTTTATAGTTTTCTTTAGTTGATTCAATTTTTTTTGAATGTAAATAGTAATCTATAATAATATTTTTTGTAATTTCATTATTATTATTAATACTATTATTTTGCATTTTCATCATTACAATAATATTACCATTTATATAATCATGTAATTCCTCATCATAAATAGTATCATGAAATTCATCATAATTAATATGCTCCATTGGTATTAAGTTATAAATATTTATAACATAACTATATATCATTTTTTTTATTTTATATATAAAATTTATAAAATATTAAATAGTAATAATGCAAGGATTAAAAAATTTAGGTTCTACTTGTGCTATAAACAGTTTAATTCAGATTATATGCAGAAATAAATTTTTAAGAGAATCAATTTTAAATGAAGATATTCCAGAAAATACATTATCAATTGAATTAAAAGAAATTTTAAAAATTTTGTATATAGATAAAAATTCTGTTAGTCCAAATAAATTTATTAATGCCTTATATAATTTTTTAAATAATTTTAAATATGGAGAACAAATTGATATTACAGAATTATGGTTTATATTATATGATAAAATAGCAAGTGAGATTTTTAAATCTGTGTCTAAAATACCATATTTAAAAGAATATGATGATATGACGTTAAATAATCCACGTATAAATAATAAAGCAGATTATATTATTAGTACATTAAATGATAATAAAACAAGTAATTGGTTAAGAAATACCCAAGGTGTAATATTAAATACTATTCAATGTAATAAATGTAATAATATTATATATAATTTTGAACCTTTCAATGCTATACAATTAGATTTACCTGATAATAATAATGATTCTATTACATTAACAACATTATTACGCAATTATTTAAAATCATCTGTAAATAAAAATGAATGGAAATGTGAAAAATGTAATGAATGTTGTTTCTATACTGAAAGTCATAAATTATGGAAATTACCAAATGTACTAATATTTTTAATTAAAAGATATGTTAATATAAATAAAAAAAATGTTAAACCAATTGATATTAATAATAAAATTAATATTAAAAAAGGATGCATTTTATCTGATAATAATTTAGAAGCTTCTTATAATTTCTCTTCTATTGGTATGCATATTGGAAATTTAGACGGCGGTCATTATTATGCAATATGTAAAGACGAATCAGATAATAAATATATATTATATGATGATCTAAATATTAGAATATACAATGAAGATAATACAAAATTTTTTAAAAAAAATACAGATGCATATATGGTTGTATATAATATATAAATTTTTATTTATTATCTTCCCCATCTCTTTTTGTAGTTATCTAAGATTTCTTTCTCTCTTTTACCCAAGATATCTTCTATTTTAAGATTCTCTATTTGCATTAATTTTTCTGCTCTTCTTTTTGAGTGAAATGCCTCTGCATCAGGTGTTGATGGATGCGATGCAAGTGTTATCATTTTTTTCAATTTTTCTTTTAAATTGTGTTCTATGAAAATTCTATTTAGTTTTGCTGCCTTTTCTTTTTTTTTCCTTTTTTCTTCTTCTATTTTTTTCATTTTTTCTTCTTCGAGTTTTGTATTCCACCTACTTTTTAGTAGTCTCAAAATATCTTCTTCAGATAGATTGGGATATATTTCTTTTATTTTTTCTTTATTTTGTTGTATAAAAAAGTCAAATGGTGTTTTTCTTTTCGGTTTTTTCGGTTTTTTCGGATTCTTGATTTCATGATAAACTTTTGTCAATATTTTTCCCAGTTCATTGCGGGTGTATTTCTCATTTGTGTCAATGCGAGAAATAAACTCTCCCAAAATCTTCTGCGTATAAGACATTTCAATAAACCTAGTTGATTTGGTTGAGTTAGATCTGTTTTTTTTCTCCTTTGTTCTCTGCTTTTTAGGTCGGTTCAAACTTACAACAAAAGAATCAATTTTTTTGAGAAATCAAGATTTTCAATCCAAATTTCAAATTTCAGAATAAAAAAAAGGTTACTTTACCTTTTTTTTTATTTTTCTATTTTTTTATTTTTCTATTTTTTTATTTTTCTATTTTTTTATTACTCTTTCGCCTCTCCCTTTTGTGCCTTCCATATCTCACCTACCTTCTTCATGAGATCCTGGCGATTCAAATCGGGAAATTCCTCCTTCACAATACTCATCTGCTCTTTTACAAAGAGATTGTAAGCAGTTGGTTCACGTTTCTTTTTGGGTTCGACTTCCTCATCAGAGTTCTTCTCCTTTTTTGACTTCTTTTTCTTAGGTTTATCTTCAGTCTTCTTCGGTTTGTCCGAAGTAATCTGATGATACACCTCAGTAAGCATCTTACCAAGTTCAGCACGAGTATACTCCTTCTCAGTATCCACAAGAGTGGTAAACTCGTCGATGATCTTCTGAGTCTGAGTTGCGGCCATTTAGACTGTTTGGTTTGTGTTCCGCTTGTTGTCTGTTGCTGATAGTTGATAATACTGAATTTTAGTAGCAAGAATCATTTTTTTTTCAAATCAAGATTTTTCAATCCATTTTTAAATTTGGATTGAAAAATGGATTGAAAAATGGATTGAAAAATGGATTGAAAAATGGATTGAAAAATGGATTGAAAAATGGATTGAAAAATCTTGATTTGAAAAAAAAATGAATTCTTAATTTAATCTATTTATTACGCATTGTCATCAAGTTAGTTGCCTGTTGCAACTCATCGTCCAAAAAAGTCCTACATTTCGTTATTACAAATTTAAGTAGCAAACAAAAATCAGTGGAAAATCTTAGATATGAATATTTATATTGATGCTTCTAATATTAACTTCTGTCCTGGTCCATGTAATTCTAAAACACCAGAATCAGAGTTATATTATTCATTTAAACCATATTCTGGTAATATTAAAAATTATAAATGCATTTACTATCCATACAAATCGCGCAATCTCTGTCTTAAAAATGTAAGAATCTGTTCTGATTGCAATAATCGTAACATGGAATTTTGGGATGAAAACGATTACGAACAATTGGAAAAAGATGCAAATATAATTATTAAAAAGTTAAATCTAGATTTAGATTAAAAAAATAAAAAATAGAAAAAAAACAAAAAAAATATATTATAATAAAAACACAAAAAAAATTTTTTTATACTTTTTAAAATGTTTGATAATAATGAAGTAAAAGAATTACTTAATATATGTTACTCGTATAAAACAAAATTAAAATCTATTATTTCAATTAATGATAATAATATTAATAAATTAAAAAATCTTTAAATAGTATTATCAATATTTATAAAAATATATATATATTATCAAAAATAAAAATGTACTTAATATTAATTGATTTATTTTTTTTATTCTCTTTTTTTTAGTTTACTGTTTTTTTTTTAAATGGATTTCATTCATATGTATCATAATTTGATGATAAGTCAATATGAGGTCTCGAATTTGAATGTATTTTGTCACAAATTTTCATAATTACTTACTTCACACTTAAATATATAAAAAAAATGATATATATATTTATAACTAAAAAATAATGGATATACAATACTTATTAAGAGATCCTATTAATTATTTGAAAACTAAAAACAAAAAAGAAATTATAACATTCTTAGAAGATTGCGATAAAGCTTTTTTTAATACAAATAAAACAATATTAAATGATGATATGTATGATTTAGTTAAAAATTATTTAAAAAAATTAGATCCAAAAAATGCTTATTTTAAAAGGGTTGGCGCAGATGAAGAAAGTAAAGTTAAATTACCATATTGGATGGGTTCACTTGATAAAATTAAAGATGACGAAAAAGCAATTAATAATTGGAAAAAAAAATATAATAGTTCTGCAATTGTATCTGATAAATTAGATGGTATTAGTTGTTTGTTTTATAAAAATGATAATGATATTAAAATTTATACTAGAGGAAATGGTAAAGAAGGTCAGGATATTTCTCATTTAAGAAATTATATTACTTTTCCAAATGTTACTGAAACTAAATTTGCCATTAGAGGCGAGTTAATTATTTCTAGAAGTAATTGGGAAAAAATAAAAGACTCGGGTAGTAATGCTAGAAATGTTGTAGCGGGTGCTATTCATTCTAAAATTTTAAATAAAACTATACTTGGTCATATTGAATTTTTAGCTTATGATATTATGTATCCAGAAATGAAAATTGAAGATAGTTTTAATTATTTTACTAAAAATAATATTAAATGTGCTTATTATAAATTATTAGAAGAAAGTGACATTAACTTACAATCATTATCTAAACAGTTAGAATCTAGAAGAATGGATAGTGAATATGAAGTTGATGGTATAGTTATTTATAATAATAAACAACATAAACTTGTTAATGGTAAAAATCCTAAATATGCTTTTGCATTTAAAAGTATATTAACACATGAGCAAGCCGAGGTTATTGTTAGTGATGTTGAATGGAATGTGTCTATGCACAAATATATGAAACCTATTATAAAATTTAATGAGGTTGTTATTTCTGGTGTTAAAATACAAAAAGCAACTGGTTTTAATGGTAAATTTATTAATGATAATATTATTGGACCTGGTTCTAGAATTGTTATAATTAGAAGTGGTGATGTTATTCCTCATATTTTAAAGGTTTTGAGTGTTAGTTCTAATGGAAAACCTAAAATGCCTGAATTAAAATATAAATGGAATGATACACAAATTGATATCATATTAGACGAAGATGGTAAAAATAAAGAGCAAGATATTAAATCTTATACATATTTTATGGCTAAATTAGATGTGGGTTCTGTTAAGGAAAGCACTATTAAAAGGTTATATGAAAATGGTTTTGATACATTGGAAAAAATATTGAAAATTAAAGTTGAAGAACTAAAACAATTAGATGGTTTTCAAGAAAAAAGTGCTATAAAAATTGTAGATAATTTCACAAAAATAAAAGATAGTGATTGTGATATTTTATTAGATGCTTCTAATATATTAGGAAGAGGGTTCGCTCTTAAAAAAATTAAATTAGTTAGTGAAAAATATCCTTTAAATAAAAAAGCAGAAATATTAAAATTAACTATTGATGATTTGCTTAAAATAGATGGTATAGGTAATGTAAATGCTAAACAATTTGTTGAAAATATTAAAAAGTTTTATGAATTTTTAGATAAAATTGGATATAAATGTAATAGAGTAAATATAAAAGGGGATATAAAGGATGAAAATAAAGTAGAAATATTAAAAGATAAAAAAATTATTTTCACAGGATTTAGAAATAAAGATTGGGAAAAATTAATAACTGATAGTGGTGGTAAAGTTGTTACTGCGATTTCTAAAACAACCGATTATTTAGTTGTTAAAAATAAAACTGACAAATCAAGTAAAATAGATAAAGCAAATGAATTAGGTATTAAAATATTAGATATGGGAGAATTTGAAAAGATGATTGGGTAGTGTGGTTTTATTTTTCTTTTTCAGACTATCTATTTTAAATATTTTTAAATAACAGTATAATATATATATTTAATGACAATTAGTATAATAGAGAAATGGAGGAAACAAATTGATGAAGAGAAGGAGTATACAAGGAGTGAGTTGGGAAAGATGCTAACTGAAGTATTCAAGGAGATTCGTGAAAATTCAAAGGGGGAGAAGAAGACGAGGATGAAGGTTTATTCAAAGGGGGGTGATGGAGGTGAAGAGAAGAAGAAGAGGGAACCGACACTGTATAACAAGTTTATTAAGGAGACTTTACCTATTGTTAAAATAAATAATCCTAATATGTCTCGTCAGGATTTGATGAGGGAAGTTGGAAGGATGTGGAATACAAATAAATCACCTAAATCACCTAAATCACCTAAATCACCTAAATCACCTAAATCACCTAAATCACCTAAATCACCGACACTGTATAGCAAGTTTATTAAGGAGACTTTACCTATTGTTAAAATAAATAATCCTAATATGTCTCGTCAGGATTTGATGAGGGAAGTTGGAAGGATGTGGAATACAAATAAATCACCTAAATCACCTAAATCGCCTAAATCACCTAAATCACCGAAATCACCGAAATCACCTAAATCACCTAAATCAATTAAAAGAATGATTGACAAAAATTATCCAGAACTTAATTCAATTCAAAAACAAAAACTTTTAGATAATTTATTAAAAACGAGTATATACTGGAAAATGTAATTCAGATATTATATATAGAGGAATTTGAAAAGATGTTTGGGTATAGTGGTTTTTAAATTTATATATAAAAAAAATGATATATAATTTATTGCAAAATCATTATTTTAATGACACGAAAAAAAACAAAGGATGAGTTTGTTGAAGAAGCCAAAGAAATACACGGAGATAAATATGATTATACTAAGTTTATATATATAAACAGTCACACAAATGGAATTATAATATGTCCTAAACATGATATATTTCTAATGAGACCTGGATGTCATACAAATAAGAAAAATCCACAAGGATGTTCAAAATGTGGTAAAGAAAATACCGCTGCAAAATTAAAAATGACGTTTGAAACATTTATAGAAAAAGCTATGAATATTGAGCAACATAAAAATTCAGATGGATCACATAAATATGGTTACTCACATTTAAAAAAAAATTGGGAAAAAGATTATAAAAATCAAAGAGAAAAAATATCAATATATTGTAATACATGTAAAATATATTTTCAACAACCACCAGGCGATCATTTAGATGGTCATGGATGTCAAGATTGTGCTAATATTACAAGATGTAATAAAATACGAAAACCAGAAGAAACATTCTTTAAACAATGTAAAGAAATACATATAAACGAAGATGGAACACCAAAATATAAATATATATCACAATATACAGGCAAAAATGACAAAATAAAATATGAATGTCCCTATCATGAAATACAAGAACAAATAGCAAATGATCATGTAAGAGGACACGGTTGTCGGCATTGTTATTTTGATACTGTATCTGAGAGATATATTATAACAAAAACAGATTATTTAAATAAAATTGAAGATTTAAATAGCGATTTACTTAATCACTATGATTTTTCAAATATTCCAAATAATTTAAAATTAGGTGATGAAATTACGATAAAATGCAAATATAAAAATAAAGATATTATAATAAAAGCTAACACTTTATTATATGAAAGAATAGATTGTAGTTGGTGTAAGTATGGAAGAAGCAAAAGATGTGCTGAATCACAAGAAATGTTAGAGCAATTTATTGAAAAAGCTATAAAATTAGAGTTTCATAAAAATCCAGATGGGTCACATAAATATAGTTATGAAAAAAGTAAATGGTATGGAAGCATGAATTATACGGAAATATTTTGTCATAAATCTAAAAAAACATTTTATCAAACACCACAACGTCATTTATTTTCTGGTTGTTCATGTTGTTGTATTAAGAATTTTTCGTATAAACAAATGAAACTACTTAACTTACTTTCATCAAATTATAAAATATATATTCAACATGCTGAAAATGAAGGCGAATATACAATATCTAATTCAAAATATAAAGCAGATGGTTATTGTAAAGAAACTAATACTATATATGAGTTTCATGGTGATTATTGGCATGGAAATCCAAAAATATACAATGAAAATAAAGTAAATAAAGTCAATGGAAAAACATTTGGAGAACTATATAATAATACAATTAAAAGAGAAAAATTTATTAAAGATAAAGGATATAATTTAGTAGTAATTTGGGAAAGAGATTTTGATAATTTAATTAAAATTGTAAAAAATATACAAAAAAAATGGAGAAATTATAAAAAATATAATTAAAAAAAAGTACATTTCTATAAAATATAATAATTTATAAAATGTTTTTAAAAAAATAAAAAAAAGATAGAAATGTACTATTTTTATTCTGTAAATTCATAACTATCTATTTTTTTCTCAATTCTTTCTAATCTTTCAACAATATTAAGTAATAATTTATAATATCTTTCACCTCCTGCCGCTTTTATTTCCTCTTTTTCTATTAATTTATTAACTTTTTTATCTTTGTATTCTTGAATTCTTTCTTCATATTCTTCTTTTGTTTCATTTTCAATTATATTTTCTGCGATTATTGCATTTTTTTTTTTTGCTATTCTTACTTTTATACACCTTTCTAAATATTCTACATCATTAAACTTATATTTTTTAGCCAATTCAGTAATATTTTCATTATTATATTCTGGAAATAATATTTTATCAATAATTCTTGCTCTAATACTACCTTCAGTTCTTTTCAATTCTATAGAAATTTCTTGATGAGATTTATTTTCATTTACTAATTTAATTAATAATTCATCTTCATTAGTTTCCCATTTTTTCCCAGCATTACAAGTTTCAGGATTTGATCTTAATTCTTGACAATGTTTATACATTTTATATATGATAAAAAGATTATATATTTAAATCATTTTTTTAAAAAATAAAAAAAAGATATAAATGTACTATTTTTATTCTGTGAAATCATAACTATCTATTTTTTATAATTTATAGTCATTTTAAAAATAATCACAATTTACTTCACGATGTCCTTTTTTTCCACATATACCACATGGTTTATTATTATAGTATTTTTGGTTATTTGATTTATATCCCGATTTATATTTATTCTTACAATAATTATTTTCATGAAATCTAGCACCGTTTTCTGTTTCAAATTCTTTATTACAATAACTACAACACCAAACTTCTTGGTATTCTGTGTCTGTATCAGATGAAGATGTGTCATTATCTATTATATTTCCATTTATATCACTTTTTGCATAACAATCTTTAACAAAATGACTATTTCTTCCACATCTAGTACATAAATTTTTAGAATGCCACAATTCTTTTTGTAACTGAAATAAAGATATATCATCTAATTCTATTGATGTATATGTTCCACCCCTAACATTTTCTATACCATATTTTGACATATATTCTTTAACATATTTATCTTCATCAAATTGTGATGTACTTTTAATTTGTTTAATAATAGAGACCGGTTTATATTTTTTAGTCCATGATGAACCCACTCCGTTAATATGTTGCTTAAATCTGTTTTCTACATCTTGTGTTTTACCAATATAATATTTATTATTTTTTAACTTCAATATATAAATATATTCCATTTAATAATAATTAGAATTATTATATTTTAATCATTTTTAAAATTTATATGATTTAAATATAAAAAAATGATTTTATTATATTTAATTATAATTTAAACAATGTCCAAAATTGTAGAAGAATTTCATGATGCTCAAGAAGATATTTCCGATGATAAAATTTGCGAATTTAATATAAATAAATATACTATTCATCATATTGATACAAATAAATATTTGGTTAAGTTAACTGCAAAGCAATTTGCAAGATTATGTGATCCGTGGGTATATAATCGTAAAATAAATACTGAAAAGGTTGAAGAACTTAAAGAACAATTTAAAGTCTTTGACAAAAATACTAGTCCAATTTGGAATGTTAGTCTAGTATTTGATAAATATACACATAAACCTAAAGATAATATTCCCAAATACATTAAGATTTTAGATGGACAACATAGATGGCAATTGGTAAAAAATTTACTGGAAGATGGTGAAATTGATATCAATTATGAAATATATGCTACATGTTATTTAATTGATTATTGTGAAGAAAAAAATAAAAATATAACAACCGAATTATTTAAGAAAATCAATAATAATACACCATTATGTATTGATGATATACCAAATACTCGCATTCAAGAATTACTTGATAAAATAATTGAGGATAACGAACTAAATCCAAATAAAGAAGGTATTAAAGTTGGAAATGGACAGAGTACAGCACACGAACCAGCAATTCACAAAAAAGAACTATTTAATATACTCAATATACATTCAAAAAGTTTTAGTCATTTAAGTCAAGATGAAATTATTGCTAATCTTAGACGTATTAACACTAAAATTTCGTTGAAAGATTTTAGGGATATTTATCACAAATGTGATACTAATGAAAAACGCTATAAAAAAGCTGAAAGTGTAGACTTTTGGTTAGGACTAAAATCATCTAAGAAATTTTCTCCAGAACAGTGGGTGCTATTTATCAGTAATCCACAAGAATTTGGTAAACTATAATTTTCTTCATAAATTTACTTAATATTATTATATATTTTTTTTATAATTAAAACCGAATTTGGATTGAAAAAATTAAATTTAAAAAAAAAATGATTCTTTAGTTTAATTTAATTATTACCAACAATCACAGCAAGCAAACAAGCAAACAACTACAGTAAGAAAGCAACAAGCAACAAAATGACTACAATTGATACCAGGAACTTTTTGAAGTGGACTTCCATTGCTATTCAAATTGAAAATCCAAAAATAACAAAAAGTGCGTCTATTAAAATGGCAGTTAAAGAACTTCAAAAGGAAAAAAAAATGCGCAATTATATTCATGTGTATTCTATAAAATACCAAAAAGAAAATCCAAATATTTCAAAAAGAGATTCTATCAAAATGGCAATCGCCGATTGGAAAAAATACTAAAAAAAGTAGATATTTATGAAATATAATAATTTATAAAATCCTTTTTAAAAAATTAAAAAATATATAGATTGTACTTTTTTTAATAATTAATTATTTTACTAAATCCTTCTTCTATTTCTGGTTCTTCATATTTTTTTCTAAAAACATAATAAGTTATTTTTGGTATAACTTTATCTCTTTTATTATTTCTAAATATTGATTCAGCAATATCTGTTTTAACATTAATACATACAGCATTTATTTTATATTTATTAGCAACATCTATATATTCTTTTCTTTTTGCTTTTGTTGGATTAGTTGAATCATAAATAACTGAATAACCATTTGATAAATATTTTTCAGACTCTTTAATCATTTTTTTACTAGTTATAAATTCATCTCCACTTATAATTTTGTACTTTTCTTTATTATATTTATTCGCTATTGTAGATTTACCACTTCCTGGATATCCTACCATAACAATTATTTCTTGTAATTTAGATTCTTTTATTTCAATATTATCGGCTTTTTTCATACTAAATAATTCGTCTGGAGAATAATATTTAATACCTATATTTTCCGCAAATCTTCTATCTACATCAGACCAATCACCTTGTCTACCAAGTGCATCACCAACATAAAATGATTTTTTAGAATTCCATTTTTTATTATTAGTTAATATATCAAACATATTAGTATTTGGTTTTGCATTAATATTATCATTTGCAATAATATAACAAATAGGAATATTTAGAGTACTTAATGCATTAGATATTTCTTTTTCTTTCATTTTATAATTTTTTCTTTGATTACTAATTATATTAATTGAATAACCATTCTTATAATATTCTTTTATAACATTTGGTACATTTTCTGTTAACCATGTCCAATCATTCTCATTTTTAGAAAATGTTCCGTTTGATTTTGGTTTAATAAGTGTCCAATCGTAATCAAATATTGCCATTTTTTGTCTAAATCTATAATTATTAAGTTTTTTGATAATTGGCTTATCATTTTCATTATATTTATATTTAATACATCTACCAGTTTTATTATTACATATTTTATTTATTTTATTACACAATGATATTTTATTTTCAGAACATTTTAACATAATTATAATATAATTATTTTCTATTTAATTAATCAGTTTTTATTAATATGATATTTATAATAGTATATATGATTATTATGTTTATTTTATTTTAAATATCATATAATATATCTATTTTATTATTTTTACAAATTTTAACAGTATAAAATAAACTTGTTAATGTTATAACATAAAGTAAAATTATAAAATAATGTAAATTATCCATTATAATATTTTATTATCTCATATATATATCAATATTTATTTAAATATTATATGATTTTAATATTATATAATGAATTATGAGTTATCATGTTGTTTGACACCAATTTTTGATAATTATTATATTATTATTAGTTCTATTATTACAATTATTCAACAATTTTTATTTTTTATTATATATTGTAAAATGCCATTAATAGTTAAAAAAACAGTATTTATAGATTTTCCAATATATAATAAATAAATTATTATTTTTTAATAATAATAGTAATTAACTATTTAAGAAAAAACATGTACTATTATTTTAATTTACATTTTAATATAATAACATATACTTGCAAAAACGTATTATTGACATATTATATATTTTTAATCATTACAACTTTTTTAATTTTATAATCCTATTATAGAAAATGCAATTTAAAAAATCTTTATATCTTCTATTATTACTAGTATTAATTCTTACTATTTCTTTAATTATTTTTTATTTACTAAATAATAAACAAAAGAATAATATTGAAAATTTTGGTCCTTGGAATTTTTATGAAACCCGAAAATTGAGTAAAGATACTATAAACCGCGATGTAGAGGATAAATATTACAAACGCTACAACCACCAAAAGAAGGTTACGGACACCAACGCACGCATAAAGATGCTTGATATGTTAAAGAAAGAGCAACGCCAACGCGAGCTCAATCAACTCAAACTCAACAAACTCGAGGAAGCGAATACGTACAACCTGCGCAACCAAATCTACAAAGACTACAGCCCCAGTAAGTATGGCTACGGCACCATCAAAAAAACCAATAATAGTTTGGGGTCCTTGAGAGGGTTGTTTGGGGATTGGCTCTTTTCTGGGTGAGGAATGTCAGTCCGATCATACTTCACAAAGGGGTTCTGTTGATAGCAACTCGTGTCAAAAAGTTGTATGTCCTATTAATAAATATCGTGTTGGTCACATACGTAGATGTGAAAAATGTCCCACCGGTCTATAGTCGAATAGTGGTTCTGATGATATAAAATATTGTAGATCGAACTGTGTACGTGATGAATACTTCGACCGAACACTTCAAAAGTGCCGTGCGTGCAGCGTGGACTTGTGGCCGTTCCCTTTTTTTTCTGTTGGTGAAGAATCGTGTAAAGTAATAGAATGCCCGCCGTCAGAATCCTACTACCCACCCGCTAAAGCATGTGTCCTGGATTCATCTAAACGATGAGCTTTAAATTTGCCGTTTCGAAGATAGTATGATAAATATTCCAGAAGTAAAATTACATTATTCATAATTTACATTTTAATATAATAACATATACTTGCAAAAACGCATTATGTTAGTATAATTCATTTTCTTTAAAAAATATAATATCTATTTTTAATTCATCTAACATTTCTTTTGATGCATAAAATGATTTTTTCCATTTTTTACTTAAACTATTCCATTCAGGTTCTACAGTTATCAATAATTTAATACCTGCTTGAATTATATTTAAGCAACAATTGTGACAAGGAAACCGATTACATACCATAATACTATTATTTATATTACTATTTGTTCGTGATGCTTGAATAATTGCATTAGTTTCTGCATGTATTACATATAAATCTTTATTTTTTTTAGACCATCTTTTTTTTGTTTCTTTTAATTTTCTTGGTAAACCATTATATCCACAACTTAATTGTATTAAACTTTCTTTTTCTAATATTATTGCACCAACTTTACGTTTATTATCCTTTGAGAATAATTTTGCTTTAAAGTCGGCTTCTTTCAAAAATTTTAATGCTTTTTCTCTTGTTATTGACATATTATATATTTTTAATCATTACCACTTTATATATTTTTTATTATTTTAATCTTTATTTTTTTTGTTTCTTTTTTAGTTTTTAGAGTTTCTTTTTGTTTTGTTTTTTGTTTAGTTTTTTCTTTTTCTTTTTCTTTTTCTTTTCGCTGTTTTTCTATTTCTTTTTTCTGTTTTTCTTTTTGTATTATTTTTTGTTTTCTTTGCTTTTCTTTTTCTATTTCTTTTTTCTGTTTTTCTTTTTGTTTTGTTTGTTTTTCTTTTTCTTTATTTTTATTTATTTCTTTTTTCTGTTTTTCTTTTTCTTTTTCAATTTCTTTTTGTTTTTTTTGTTTAGTTTTTTCTTTTTCTTTTTCAATTTCTTTTTGTTTTTTTTGTTTAGTTTTTTCTTTTTCTTTTTCTTTTCGCTGTTTTTCTATTTTTTTTTCTTTTTTATGTTTTTCTTTTT